>Ga0247669_1000222_pt1 | contig 27425 bp, 17 predicted proteins | sample CNK10_metaG_FD_182734 | JGI IMG/M metagenome (GOLD analysis project Ga0247669, IMG submission 182734) | Soil microbial communities from Purdue University Martell Research Forest, Indiana, United States - CNK10 | ecosystem: Environmental > Terrestrial > Soil > Temperate forest > Bulk soil... | reverse complement strand
CAAAGGATGCATCGACCCTACTGCTGCCCCACACTGCCGCACGGGATTGAGAACGTCGGAGCTCAGCGCACCGCTTGTGTGGAGAACTATTTTACCTCGCAATTCTTCCGCGCCAATACGCGCCAGTTCCTCGGCGACATCCGGGACGCCGCGGTCCGGCGTGGTAATCAGGATGACCTGCGCAGCAAGCACCTGTCGCGTGAGAAAGGCATGCGCGCGGCCCGCGCCGATGGAGCGCACCGCTTTGCGCGCGCTCGGCTCGGTGCTGCATACCACAGCACCGATCTTCCATCCCAACTCGCGCAAGCGCCGTCCTAAAGCACGTCCTACGCGCCCTGCGCCGATGATGGAAAGCGTCCCTCCCATTACATGTTAGGATAACCTGAGGCCGTCACTCGACACCAACCTTCATGCACATTTTTGGGCTCGTTCTTTTCACTCTGGTTGCCGCCTTCTGGGTGCTCCATGGCATCCGCGCCGCCTATGGCGCAAGAAGACTCCCATGGCTTAAATATTTCGAACCTGCTCAAGATGCAGCATGCCCAAGCATTTCGCTTATTTTTGCCGCGAGGGATGAAGAAGAAAAGCTTCCCGCGGCACTCGCGACTCTCGCCAGGATCGACTATCCGCGTTTGGAGATCATCGCCGTCGATGACCGCTCGTTGGACGCGACCGGCCGCATTCTCGACGAATTTTCGGCGGACCATCCGCGACTTCGCGCAGCGCACATCTCCGAGCTGCCGAATGGCTGGCTCGGAAAAACGAACGCGCTTCAGAAAGGATATGAAACTTCGAGCGGTGAGTGGCTGTTGTTCACTGATGCCGACGTGCGATTTCAGCCTGATGTGCTTCGCCGGGCGATCACACTGGCTGAGCAGGACAATCTCGATCACCTCACGCTGCTCTGCAACGTGGAAATGCACGGATTCTGGGAGAAAACGCTGATTACGTTTTTTGCGCTCGCGTTTCACCTGACGACAGACGCCTATCGCGTGAGCGATCCAAATTCGCGAGCTTACGTGGGTGTGGGCGCGTTCCAACTGCTGCGGCGCAGCACTTACGAGGCGATCGGGACGCACCGGCGCCTGGCGATGGAAGTGGTGGACGACATGAAGCTGGGAAAGCTAGTGAAGCAACGCGGCTTCCGCTCGGGGGTCGCGCTCGCGCAGGAATACGTGACGGTGCGCTGGCAAGAGGGAGCGGGAGATGTGATTCGCGGGGTGACAAAAAATTTCTTCGCGGCCCTCGACTACAACCTTGCTCTTGCGGCGGGTGTCATGACGGGATTGTTGCTGCTGAACGCGGTTCCTTTTTTTGTCGTTTTTGCCGCGCATGGGTGGATTCGCATCTGCTCGGCAATCGCAGTGGTAATAGCGCTTTTTGTGCATGGCACTATAGCCGCGGTAACCAAGGTCTCCCCGCTGTACGCGCTGACGCACCCGATTGGCGCTGTGCTTCTTTCGTATATGGTGGCGCGCTCCGTGGCCGTGACGCTCTGGAACGGCGGCGTGACCTGGCGCGGCACTTTTTATCCACTGAGGGAATTGAAGCGCGGCGTTGTTTAGCGGCCGCGTTCGATAGAGTCGATGGGCGCCGGTAGCTAAGCCGCTGGTTCGGCGGTGGGCGCAACTTCGATTGCAAATAATCCCGCTATATCTTTTTGTTTCAGGGAACGGATGCGGTCGCGCAACTGCGCGGCGCGTTCGAATTCAAACTTTTTTGCAGCTTCTCGCATCTGCACTTCCAGCTGTTGCAACATTTCCGCGAGCTGTTTTTCATTTTTGATGTTCGCTGCCGCGGCATCCAGTTCCGCATCGTCCGCAGGAACGGTCACGTAATCGGCTTCGACAATACGCGCCAAATCCATGTCCACGGACTTGATAATCGACATCGGCGTGATGTTGTTTTCCCGATTGTAGTCGAGTTGTTTTGCGCGGCGGCGGTTCGTTTCGTCGATGGCCTGATTCATCGAGCCGGTACGGCGGTCGGCGTACAAAATTGCGCGACCTTCGATGTGCCGCGCGCAGCGCCCCATGGTTTGAATCAGGGATGTTGCGCTGCGCAAATAGCCTTCTTTGTCCGCATCCAAAATCGCAACCATCGAAACTTCCGGCAAGTCCAGTCCTTCGCGCAACAGGTTTATGCCGATCAAAACATCGAATTCGCCGCGGCGCAAGTCTCGCAAAATCTTAATGCGGTCGAGCGTCTCCACTTCGGAATGGAGGTAGCGGCAGCGCACGCCGACTTCCGTGAAATACTCCGACAAATCCTCGGCCATGCGCTTGGTGAGCGTGGTTACCAGGACGCGCTCGTTTTTCTCCGCGCGAATGCGAATTTCTTCGAGCAGGTCGTCCACCTGGCCTTTCACCGGACGAATCTCCACCTGCGGGTCGACGAGTCCCGTTGGCCGGATGACCTGCTCGACGACCACTCCGCCGGACTTCGTGAGTTCGTAGGGTCCCGGCGTCGCGGATACATAAACGACCTGGTTCATGCGGTGCTCGAACTCTTCGAACGTCAGCGGCCGGTTGTCCAGCGCGGAGGGCATGCGAAATCCGTAGTCGACGAGTGTCTGCTTGCGGGCGCGGTCTCCGTTGAACATGCCGCGCACCTGGCCCACCGTTTGATGCGACTCGTCGATGAACATCAGGAAATCCTGCGGCACATAATCGAGCAAAGTAGGCGGAGCTTCACCAGGCAAACGCCCGCTGAGATGCCGCGAATAATTTTCGACGCCATGGCAATAGCCGATGGTGCGCATCATTTCGATGTCAAACATGGTGCGCTGGACGACGCGCTGCGCCTCGACAAACTTTCCCTGCTTCTCGAGCTCCTTTTTCCACCACCACAGCTCTTCCTGAATCGTGACGATAGCGCGGTCCCGCTGTTCCTGGGGCATGACGTAATGATTTTTCGGATAGATGGGCACGCGCATCAGATCCTCGGCGCCGGCGCGGACCTCGCCGGTGAGCGGATCGATTTGCCGCAGCTTGTCGATCGTCTCGCCCCACATTTCGATACGGTACGCGTAGTCGTCGTAGGTCGGATAGATTTCGATCATGTCTCCGCGCACGCGAAAGGTTCCGCGGCGCAGGTCCTCGCCGCGTTCGAACTGAATGTCCACCAGTCGGCGCAGAAGCGCTTCGCGCGAGGTGTGCTGGCCTTTTTCAAGCATCACCAGCATGCCGTAATAGGCTTCCGGCGAGCCCAGACCGTAAATGCAGGAAACGGAAGCGACGATGATGACGTCACGGCGTTCGAACAGCGAGCGCGTGGCGCTCATGCGCAGCTTATCGAGCTCGTCATTGATCGTGGCTTCCTTGTCGATGTAAATGTCGGCGGAAGGAACGTAAGCCTCCGGCTGGTAAAAATCGTAATAGCTGACGAAATATTCGACCGCGTTTTCCGGGAAAAAGGATTTGAACTCGTGATAAAGCTGCGCGGCGAGTGTTTTGTTATGCGCGAGCACCAGGGCGGGCCGATTGAAAGCTTCAATAAGCTTTGCAACTGTAAATGTTTTTCCAGACCCGGTGACGCCGAGGAGCACCTGGTGCTTCTCGCCGCCTTCGATGCCGCGTGAAAGTTGGTCGATGGCCGCGGGCTGGTCTCCGCGTGGTTGATAGTTGCAGCGCAGCTTGAAGTTCATGGAAGGGGTCTCCCGGCGCGAATCCCGGTCATCGCCGAAACCCTCATTATACTCCACGATGCAAATCGGCGCGGCTGTCGCGACCGCGTGCTGGAATCAAGGATGAGTGGCGGGCGCGTCCGCAAGCAGCAGCACTTGCGCGTGGCTCTCCGCGTCGATTGTGTAATGAACTCGATTCGAACCATCCGTTTTGGCGACGATCACGCTCATGGATTGATTCGCATCTTCCGTGGCGCGCACCACGAGTCCGGTTTTGAGCGAGAAGTAACTGATGATCTGGTTTTTGCCCTTGGCTGAGCCCATGGTGCGCAGATCGTGCAACTTGTAGTCCTCCGGCGTGGCATCCTTTTGAGACGATTTCTGCTTCAGGGTGGCGGTTGTCAAAATCACGGCGCATTTTTCCTGGGATTGCTCTCCTGCCGTGGGATCCCCTCGCGGCGTCAGCTGCATGGCGCTGCAAGGTGAGTCGTTCACGTACTCCGACTCCTTTTCCCAAGAGAGCCCGGTCAGCAAGGCAGTGGTGATGGGCTCTTCCGCCTTCCACTTCTCTCCCGGTTTCACGCCTTTCTCAGGGAGTGCTGCACCGCCGCCAAAGCGACCCACCCATTCCCGCCACGCGGATTGTTCGTCCGTGGACAGCCTTTCCAGCCCCTCTACATCGGTCACTTGGCCATCACTATGAAGAGTGAGTTCGACGGTTTTATCTCGCTTGCCGGATTTTCCTGCATCACTCGGGGCCTCCGTTGTGTTTGTCGTCGCGGTCGGATTCGAGGCAAGGGGAGCAGGCGCGGCCGCATCCGGATCGACGATTCGCGTGCGCAACCGAGCCAAGGACTTGCCGGCATCGATGCGTAAATCTTCGACCTCGACTTGCAAAAGAATATTTGCGTTGATTTGTCCGCCGGTGGGGGCCATGGGAGCGGCTACGGTGCTTTCCGTGGATGTGTTGGTGGCCGCGTGGTAGCCGATCTGATAGCGGATGATCTGGCCGACGGTTAGTCTTGGAAAAAGGATGACGCGGCCGGCATTGTCGCGCGCCTCGCCGGGCACTGCCAGCAGCATCAGGCAGCAACCGAGCCACTGCAAACATTTACTCATGACGGGCATTCAAGGCAGGTGTCCCTGCCGGGCATCATTTCTCCGGCACTTTGAAATGCTTGTCGAAAAAGTCGCTCGAGGCATGGTACGCGGCCAGCCATGTTCGATGCATAAGAAAGTCATGAATTTCATCGGGAAAGACCAATTGCTCGAAAGGGACGCCCTGCTTGCGCAGCGCCTCGGCTAGATCGACTGTTTCCGCAAATGGAACGTTGCGATCGTCGTCGCCTTGGATCAAGAGAACTGGAGAACGCCAAGTGCTTATGGAAGAAAGCGGCGAGGATTCCCACGCCAGTCTTGCAAAATCTGTCCGTTCCCCAGGCTTGTAGGACGAAGCGAAGGTGGGAATCTCCGTGTTCCAGTCGTGGACGCCGTGCATATCGACTCCTGCGGCGAAGAGGTCTGAAGCGCGAGCCAAGCCGAGCGCCGTCAAGTAGCCGCCATAGCTGCCGCCCCACAAGCCGATGCGGGCGGGATCCACGTCGGCGCGCGAGCGAAGATAAAGTCCCGCGCCTTCGACATCATTGAATTCGCTTGCACCCGCTGCACCGTAGTTGAGCGCCTCTCGGAAGTTAAGACCGTAGCCGATGCCGCTGCGATAGTTCACGGCAAGAACAACGTAACCGCGGCTCGCCAAGTACTGATTCATTGCATAGGCGTTGCTGTAGTAGAGCATGTAGTGCCAGCCGAGCAGCATCTGCCGGCGCGATCCACCGTGGAAAAAGACGAGCGCGGGATGACGCGCTCCATCGGCGGCGTTGCGCGGCAGAAAGAGCTGGCCATGAATCTGCATGCCGTCTACCGAAGAGAGAATCACTTGTTGAGGGGTAACCAAGGCATTCGCAGGGAAATCCGCTGGAAGCGACTCCGGCGCGAGATCGCGAATTTCTCCATTGCGGGCGACAAGCGCAGGGCGCATGGTGGTGTGCGCATCGGAACGCAACAGCAAAACCGTTTTATCATCGCTTGAGAGTACGGGCGCGGTCTCGATTCCCGTGCCTGTCGTCACGGCCTCGGGATGGTCGCTATTGGGTGAGACTTTCCAAATATGCCGGCGGTCAATATCATTCTGATTTGAGGAGTAGACAATTTCCTGCCTGTTTGCGCTGGCCGAGACATATTCCACTTCGAAGTTTCCGGGCGTGAGCAGTTTCGCCGCGCCGGCGCTGGTGGGGACGGAGTACAAGTGCATCCAGCCTCCGCGCTCCCACGGAAAAACAATGCGGTCGCCGGCTGCCCAGATCAGCTGATTCTCCGCGACCACTTCGTGGAAGACGCTTCCGCTACCTGCATCGGCGTGCCAAAGCTCCTGGCCCTTGCCTGTGGAAGCGTCGGCGATTCGAATGGACCAGGGCTGTCCTTCGCGGCGCGGGCTGAAGGGAAGATTGCCTTTCGCCACGGCGATTCGAACGAACGCGATTCTTCGGTTGTCCGGCGACCAGGCCGCCTCGATATCGGTGTCCACGCTCGGATCGAGATAGGTGAGCGATTTCGTTGTGACGTCGAAGACACCGATGAAGCCGTGATCACCGCGCCGGCTCGTGAACGCCAACTTTGAGCCATCAGGCGACCACCGCAATCCGCCCAGGCTGCCGTTGGCGTGAATCAACTGTTCGGGCTTCTCGCTGCCTTCCAACTTTGCGAGCCACACTTGCGTCTTGAAGAGGAAAGCAACGGTGCCTCCCTTTGGCGACATGGCGGGCGAGTGGCCCTCGCCTAGTTTTCTCGGCGCGCCGCCGTTCAATGTCACAGCCCAGATATTCTGCTCAACGCCTTGCGGCGAGCTCTGCGGATTCGGATACGCGGCATTGGGAAATTCAAGGTCGCCGCCGCGCGTATAAACAATTGTTTCGGCATCCGGCGCCCAGCTAATCTCGCCAAGGTCCTGGCCGTCGTCTTCCTTGTACGCGGTGATTTGCCGCGGCTTGTAGTTTCCATCCGCCGCAAGCTCCGCGATCCACAGATTGCGCGCACCCTGCGCGTTAAAGACCCACGCGACGCGGCTCTTTGCGGGAGCAGCGGTCAACTCGGTTGGAAACGGCGCGCTTAGAAACTGTTCGAGCGTCGGCGATTTTTGTGCATTCGTCGCTGGGCACATCATCAACGCTGCGAGAATCACGAGCGGCACATAGCATTTCATCAACAGCCTCCAAGGAGCATGGAATATTGACGTCAAATTCATTCTTCTGAAATTTAATCCGCCGGCTGGCGCGCGGCCGCCTTTTCAACTGAGACGCGAGGCCCATCCAGCGGCCCAGATATTCTCAATACGCGGCCAGTTTCGTTCATTCCGGTAGTCCGGCCGCGCAGTTTCCCCGCGACCGAAGTCTCGAGCGTCAGATCCGCGTCACGCGCGAAACTCACCGTGCCGTGCAGCGAAGTTTGCTCGAGGCCAGACTCCAGCGTCAGATTCTCGACGGTCACCCTGCGGTTGCGCATAGTAAACGTCCCTTGGCCGGTTGTCCATCGTGATATGCCGGTGTGTGGAACTCCATCGGCTACGCTGGCGCTCAGGTCCCAGCCGCGAAACTGCACATTCTTCAATTGCAATTCGCCTACACCAGCCAGCGTTCGCAGGAGTTCGTCACGCCCAACTCCTTCCGTGACAACGTGCGCCGTGCCGGACGCCAAGCCCGCCAAGCGCTCCGTGAACTGGCCAGAAGCTGGGATTTCCGCGAGATTCACGCGATCGAGGTTCGCCGTCAGATCATACTTCGGACGAGGTACAAACGCGGCATTCAGCTGGGCATGCACCGTGCCGCCTGCCCATTGCGCCTCCGCCTCGCGCACGTCGAGATGCAGATCGTGCAAAGCTCCCATCGCATGCACATTTGCAAAAACCAGTTTTTCGATGGTCAATTCTCCGATGCTCAAATCGCCTTGCGCGTTCATTTGCCGAACGAGATCGCTCGCAGCGGGGCTCGACGATGTTCCTCCGAGAAGTGACGAGAGCAGCCGCTGCAACCAGTTGGGCCGCGCGCGTGGGCCGACCCAGCGATCAAGCTCAGCGGCGTTCATCCGATCCGTAGCTAAATGAAAATTCCATCTTGGGCCATCTTCGCCATCGGCAAGTCTTCTCTCGCTGATCGAGCCGGACCAACTGCTGCCGAAACCATTTACTTTCGTCAGATCAGCGAGGCGCAACCCGTCATGCCAGTTCAGCGTGCTTTCTTGCACCGCGAGAGGCTGGTTCAGTCCGGCAACAGCAAGTTTCGCTTTATTGAAGAGAATCCTGCCATTCCAGTGGCTGCTGTATGGCTTCTGCCAATCCCATCGCAGGACCGCGAGCGCATTTCCGGTGAGTTCCCATCCATGATTCAAGGGCCGCCCGAATGCCGCGGCTGCCTTGAGCACTTCTTCGACTTTTTCGACGTGACCTTCGATGCTAATGCTGCCGGTTTGCGCGCTCAAATCCTGGGAGAAAGTAATGTCCGCGGCGTTTTCCATCAGCGTCGCCATTCGCCGTTTCTTGGGCGCGAGAACGTCTCGGGCCGCGCCGCCAAGAGCGATCCGTACAGGCTCCGACACCAACCTAGTTCGTTCGCGTTCGATGCGCACCGGACCGATGCGCACGGGGACTTTTAAGCCCGGCACCTGCAGGATCCCGCCATTACTCGAGAAACCCGCCCGTTCGATCTCCAGCGGCCCGCCGCGAAGGGTCATCGCGCCGGTGAAGAACTGCTCCGCGGAAACTCGATCGTCCACGCCCGGGTGAAAGGCCCTGTACCACGCGAGCAAGTCCGTCGCCTGAACCCCCGCAGAATCAAGGTGCGCGTCGAAGCCAGGCTCCGGCCCAGTCACGTAAGTTGCCGCGCCTCGCAGATTCGAGTGAGGTCCTTCAATGGTCACTTCTTCCGCGCGCACGATTCCCGCGGCTACATCCCAGTGCCCTTTGACGCCAAGTCGTAGCCGAGGATTGTCGCTGCGCTCTCCCAAATCCCAGCGGTGGATTTGCGTCGCGCGAGCTTCCACGGAAAAAGTCCACTGCCCGGGCGGCGTTACCGCGCTAGCGCCTGCATCGGATGTGCCGCTCTTCAGCGACCCGGCCAGAGTAACCACGCCCCGCATACCGTAATCACGTCCGCGCAATAGCCGGAACAGGTCCGCCAGTGAGACCTCTTTCCAGTTCACCATGATTTGCGCGGGCCGAAGGCGAGCCGAAGTTCCAGCGATGTCTCCTTGCACGCTCACGGTTCCCGCCGACTGCAGCACCACGCCGCTGCGCCATGGTTGCGCCTCGAGGCGCAGTTGCCAGCGGCCTGGCGAAACCTGGTCCACGCTTCCCGAGACTGCCGTTAGCGCGAACGGGAGCTTCTCATCGAGGTTTTTGAAATTGACCCGGCCGTCATCAAACTCGATTTTTAGCAAGCGATTCACGGGCGCGACTGCGCGCGGCGGGCCATAAACGCTGGGGGCCGCATCCGCGGCTTCTTTGGCAGGAGGCAGCCACTGCTCCAAGTTCCATCGTCCCTGATTGTTGCGCACGAAGATCAGGCTCGGTCTAGTGAGCGAAAGTGTTCCAAACTCAAAATGTCCCCGGAGCAGCCCGGTCCAGCGCAACTCCGCGGACATGCCGTCCGCGCGCAAAAAATATTCGTTTCCGAACGCGGGGTCTTCTCCCACGGTCAGTTGCACGGCATCCAGCCGGGGCACGGGCAGCAGTTGTACAGAGAAATTTCCCACCTCGACCGGCCGTCCAAAGGCCGTCTCGAGTTGGGCGGTCAGGTAGGCGCGCATGCGGTGCGTACGAACAAGCAGAGACACGCAAATCTGCATGGCCACAAGAAGCGCCACAATCGTGAGCGCCGGTTTCCACCATTTGCGCATGGTGCTCATGTTGTTCGGAAGTTTCGCAGACTGGACTGAAAATGAAAAGCTACGGGAGAAGCAGCTTCGCACCGCCGATGGTTTGTTCCAAAGGCCCGCTTTCCCCCGGCCTTTTCAAAACAATCCGCGCATTTCAATGCACAGTGTGCAGCATACGGCCCCAGCGCGTCCGAGCCGGAAGGTGAGCGAGCGTCTCGATAACGCCTTCCAGCCGCTGCAGAAAAGTGGTTTGCGTGTAGTCGTTGCTGGTGGCGTCCACCGACCAATAAATCAAAAACGGACGCCCCATGACCGCACTGCGATCCACGAATCCCCAGTAGCGGCTGTCCGAGCTGCGGTCCCGGTTATCTCCCATGGCAAATATTTTTCCGGGCGGGACGACCAGCTCGTCGCCTTGGACGTAATGGCGAAGCTCGTTTCTCCATCGGGATTCCGGCACCACTTGAGGCGAGATCATCTGATCTTTTCCAGGCGGGAACGAATAGTTGAAGTTGTCATACGGAGCCGTCGCGTCGTGGACGACGTACGGCTCGTTCAGCGGTTTCCCGTTGACGTACATCGCCTGGTCCACCAGTTTCAGCCGGTCACCTGGCAGGCCGATGACTCGTTTCACAAAGTGCTGGTGGTCCGCGTATGGATATTTGAAAACGATTATGTCGCCCCGTTCCAGCCGGCGGTAAGGTAGCACCTTCTCGTACCACGCTCCGCTGCCGCCGAAGATGAATTTGTTGACGAGCAGATGGTCGCCAATCAGCAGCGTCCCTTCCATCGAAGCGGAGGGTATTTTAAACGCTTGAACGATAAAGCTGGTCCCGAACAGCGCAAGAAGGACAGTCACCAGCAGCGATTCCAAGTACTCGGAAATCGTCGTAGGGTCGTCGTGGTGTTCTTCTTTCTTGTGCTGAGCCGGCGCCGTGGATGCCACGGGCTCTTCGACTTTCAGCGCAGTCTCTTCCGGCATTCGTCCTCAGCCTTTCCGTTCCGCCCGCAGGTTACATCCGTTCCAAGTGTTCCATCGCGCTCTGCGCCGCCCGTTGCTCCGCTTCTTTCTTCGTGCTGCCTTCGCCGGTGGCCATGCGTTCTCCATCGATCCAAACTTCCACCGCGAACATTTTCTGGTGGTCTGGCCCGCTTTCGCCAGACAGCCGGTATTCGGCGGGCGGTTTTCCGTTCCCCTGTAAAAATTCCTGCAGAGCGGACTTGCGGTCGGAATCCGCAATTCGCTCGCCGCGCTCTTCGAGTGCTTGTTCGAACAGCAGCCGCTTGAGCATCTCGCGCGCGGAGCCCAGCCCGGCATCCAGGTAAACCGCCGCGACCACCGCTTCAAAGGCATCCGCAAGCAGCGCCGGCTTCTCGCGGCCTCCAGTCTTTTCTTCCCCGCGCCCTAGTCGTAAATGCTCGCCGAGATTGATTCGCCTCGCTGCATTTTCGAGAGAATGCGCATTTACAAGCCCGGCCCGGCTCTTGGAGAGCTGGCCTTCACTCCATTCGGGAAACGATTCCAGGAGATATTCTCGCGCCAACAACTCCAGAACGGCGTCCCCCAGAAATTCCAGACGCTCATTGTCCTGGATAGCTTCCGCGTCCGGGGAATCGACCCCACGTTCAGCGCGCAGCTCCGGAACCACGGAGCTGTGCGTCAAAGCGCGCTCGAGAAGGCCGGAACTTTTAAATCGATAGCCGAGACGGTCCTCTAGTTGTCCTTCGTCGCCTTGTGTCATTTCCTTTGGCGGCGCGCGCAGCGCCGGTGGCGGTTATTTCGGTGCGCTCAACTGCGTGGCACCCAGCTTCTTGGCCTCTTCCGCGCCGCTCTTGCACGTCGGCTGCAGACTGCCAGGAACTGACGCGCACTTGGTAAACGCCGCAACTGCGGCGTCGAAATGAGAAGTTTTCTCCTCCGCAATTGCCAGAACGTAATAGTTTACGGGATCAATTTCAGGACTCGGATCAACTTTCGTGGCTTCCTCGAATTCTGGAATCGCCTGCTCAAATTTGCCGCGCCGGAAAAAGACGAGCCCCAGCCCGCCATGGGCCATCGCCAGCGTCTGGTTTTTTGCCATGGTGAATTGCGTATCCGTCAGCCCTTCCGGCTTGGGAACCGTGGGAGTGAGCTCGATTGCCGACTTCGAGAATTTTTCTGCTTTATCCAGTTGCGAGGCTGCGTTTGGCATGCTCGCGCTCCACGCGCGGGGAAGCGTCTGCCCAAGGATCGCCAGAGTCTGGACATCGTTCGGAGCGATAGCGACTTCCTTCTCCCCAGCGTCCTGCATCTTTTGAATATCATTTGCCTGCAGGTAGAGCTTAACGAGAGTTGAATATACTGGCGCAAGATAGCGGCTCTGCGGATATTTCTGCACGAATGCTTCGCCTGCCGGAGTCTTCTTACTCGAGTCCGTCAGCGGGATAGCATCGAATGCCTTGTATGCCGCGTCTTCTTCCGCGTTTACCGGCGGCGCCGGTGTATCCAGCGTCAGCGAGTCCGCCTTGTCTTTAGCGGCCGGCTGCTGGGCAGGCGGCGCGGTTTGTCCGCTTTGACCAGACTGGCCACTCTGTCCGCTCTGGGCGGCTGCTCCAACGCATGCAAACAGCAACAATCCCCAAACTGCTCCCGCTTCTGTGCACTTCCGCCACGTCCCCTTCATTTCATGCCTCCTGTTGGTACTCCAAGTCATCGCTCGAGTCTCGTGCTCGAGCTTGCCGTTCGTACCTCTTCATGTTCTTCGCTTTCCTTCTCAACCACTAAGGCCGTTCAACCGGCTTCTCGAGATTCACAACCTCCAGCCCTTTTTGCGCTGCTTGCTTGGCCTGCTCTGGTCCTCCCAGCACGGCCAACGCCGCTTGAAACTCGCTCCTGGCGAGGCCCGGTTGCCCTTCATCATCATAGACCCGCCCGAGGTAAACATGCGACCACGCCAGCACCATGGGGTCCTGCGTCGCCGCGTGCTCTCCTTTTGTCAGCCTGCCGAACACTTCCCTTGCGCGCGGCCCGTCATGTTCCAGCAGCGCCACCAATCCCAAACCGTACCACGCGCGTATCTGGTCCGGATAGCGTTTAAGTACTTTCTGAAAGGATGCCTCTGCCGCCCGCGGATTTTTCTCCGCGATCTGCCGCTCGCCATCCGTCAGCGCCGCGATCGCCTCGGCGTCGTTCGGAACCGTTGTTGGCGCCGTTTTGCGCCGAGTGACTGCTTCGCTGGCAGCGTCTTCTGCGCTGTCCCCACGATCCGCCAGCGCAAACTTGATACCATCAATCCGTTTGGCTTCTGCCCCAAGATTGATCCCTCTCACCAGGTCCGGAAAATAGAGCGCCATCGAAGGTTCGGAGCTCTCGTATTTCGCAAGCCCCTCGAAGATCGGCCTTACCAGCACGTAGCCGTCCGCGTCATCGCGCGTCATCGCCGCTTCCCTTTCACCGGGCGAAATTCTCGTCAACTTAAGCTCCACCGCTCGCACCAAGCACTCGGCGAAATAAGACGCAAAATCATCATGCAGGTCGGGCGCCAACCTGGGCGCCAGGGCGGCCTTTTCGTACAGCTGTCGCTTTACAGCAAGCACACGCGGATATTGCTGCGGAAGCGGATCGAGCAGAAAGTGCAAAAAAGCGTGCCTCACAATGTCTATTGGGATGTCCTCCGACCCGCTTAGTACGATCGAGTAGTGCTCGCCGGCATTGCGTACGTTCGTAATCCGTCCCACCAACGGCTCTAGTATGACGGTAAACGTCCTCGGCGTCGTGGCATCCTGCAGCTGCCTCAGATACCCCATCGCCACGAAAACGATCTGTGAAACGGGGTCGTGCACCTTTTCGATCTCCCGGTTGTAAATGGGCTGCAAATCCCTCCAAAGCCGCCCGATTTTTTGTTCTTCGTAATAGTTGGAGAGGATTTCGCTGAAACCCTGAAGCGCCAGCACTTCGATCGGCTGGTCGTCCCGGCTCATTGTCATCTGGAACTTCGGCGCGGGGCCGGAGAGAAGCCCAAACCAAATGTAGCGCGAGAGCGTGGCTCCCGAATCGGGCAACTCATGTTCCTTGTAGAATTTCCTGACTTCTTCCACCGCGGGACCTTGCTGATGCTGCATTTGCTCGCGAAGGCGAGCGCGCAGGGGATGCCAGTTCTCCGCGCTGACATTCGATTCGAATCCAGCAGCGAGCAGCGCGCACATCGTCGTGAACATTGCCTCGCTGCCGTCCACAGTAACGTTTGTAACGGGCGCGGCGTGGCGGGGCCCTGGAGGTAAAGGCACCTGCCCGCTCGCGGTCAGCGACCCAAGAAAAAAGACCGCCATCGCGCACAAAGCCGCCGTCGTTACTCGCCGAAATTGCTTTATCATGAATTTAGCCGCAGTACTTGCTTGACTCGTTTCTATTTGAATCGCTTTCTCAATCTTTGAGGCTGGACAGACCTTCGCGTCTATCTCAATTTCCTCTGCCAACATCCCCTGGGGCGCTCACTCTCCTGTGGCTACCCTGCAGCATCCTGTCAATTTACAAGCGCCCTTCCCATCCGTCAAGGAATCACAGCGCCGTTCCGCTCGCGCCGCATCCAACTCTTGCAACTCCCCAGGCATCTGCTAACAGTGAGGATGCGTTCACACCTGCCGCGGGATGGCTCGACGCTATGCGTTCCCTGTCTGCGAATGAATTGGCCTTAATCCTTGGTGTCTGCGTGCTGCCTGGATTGATGCCTTCGGCTGTTGCCGCCCAATTAGTTCGCGCAGATGTCGCGGCTCAGACCCAACAATCTTCGGCTCAGGCGTCGGCTCAGGCGTCTGCCCAGGATCCGCCCGCCGCTTCCCTCCCGTCCGGAAAACTTCGAGTTTCGCAGGAAGTTCAGCTTACCGGTGATTCCTCCTGGCTCGACACCGGCATCGACGTGCGAGCGGGCGAACACGTCGTTGCCACCGCCAATGGATCGTTGCGCTACGCAGACCAGCAAACCGACACCGCTCCTACTGGAGTCGCTCGCGGCTTCAAGGATCTTCTGCGAAATCTTCCCTTCAACGAAGCCGGCCGCGGCGCGCTCATCGGCCGCATTGGTGAGGCAAACTTCTCCAGGCCATTTCTCATCGGCACAAAGCGCGACCTCGTCTCCCCTGTCTCCGGACACCTCTCGATCGGCATCAATCAACTCAGCAGCGACACGGGGGATGGCACGTACACCGTTCTTATCGAAATTTACGCCGCCGATGCGAATTCCGTCCTCTACACGGCCAAAACGGTGCCAAACATCCATGGCGTCGACAATCGTCTCTTTTCCAAGATCCCGCGCCGCATCTCTGATAAAGCCGGCGATCCCGGCGACATGGTCAACTTCCTGATCATCGGCTCACAGGACTCCATGGAAAAAGTCTTCAACGCCGCAGGGTGGGTCAAAGTCGACGCCAACGTCGCCGACACAATTCTCCACGGCATCCTCGAAAGTATGTCCAAGGAATCCTATCTCACCATGCCCATGAGCCCCCTTTACCTCTTTGGCCGGCAGCAGGATTACGGCTGGGCCCACGCCGAGCCCATCTCCGTCGTTGCCTCGCGCAATCACTTGCGTATTTGGAAGGCGCCTTTTGAAGTCAATGGCCAGATGCTCTGGGTCGGCGCCGCCACTCACGACGTCGGCTTTGAAAAGGATCAACGCAACAACGGCGTCACGCACAAAATCGATGCCAATGTCGACCTCGAGCGTGACTATGTCGAGAAAACGCTAGCCTCCACCGGGCAGGTCGACGAAGTTACTCACATCCTCCCTGACAACCCGATGCAAGAGGCCAAGACCGCCACTGGCGGCAGCTTTCATTCGAACGGCCAGGTCCTTGTTTTGAAACTTGGAGAATCTCCGCAGAAGCACTGAGAAAATCCACAAACGCGACGACTCCGCGGGAGCGAGAAGACCAAGCCACACCGTATCCGGATAATTTAGCCGTGCCAGCCCCTTGGAGTGTCTGGACGAGGCACGAGACGAAATTCCAAGTATTGGAGTATGATGGCCCCCACTGGTTGCTAGCCGCTCGGCTCGTCACCTTTGACCGGAGCACATCATGCCCGTGACCAAACCCCCGAATGAAGCAGCTCGCCTCGCAGCTCTTGAACGATACGCCATCCTCGATACCGATCCGGAACAATCTTTCGACGATCTAACTCACCTGGCTTCCTTTATATGTAAAACTCCCATTGCCTTCATCTCTCTGATCGACGGAGACCGCCAGTGGTTCAAGTCCCGCGTAGGCGTCACGGTTTCCGAAACGCCACGCGAGGTCGCTTTTTGCTCCAGCACAATTCTGCAGCCGGACATACTGGTGGTTCCAGACGCGCTCCAGGACGAACGCTTCCGCAACAATCCCTTCGTCGTGTCGGACCCGCACATCCGCTTCTACGCGGGAGCACCGCTCATCAACGAGGATGGCTACGCGCTTGGCACGATTTGCGTGGTTGACCAGGCTCCCCGCGAATTGACCCCTGAAGAACGGGACGCCCTCAAGGCCTTGAGCCGCCTTGTCCTGGCCCAGATGGAGTTCCGCCGCAATCTGATCCTGTTGAAGGAAGCTCTGAGCGACCGCACCAAGGAAGAGCACGAGCGCGAACAAGAACTCCTCAAAGTGCAGGCAACCCTGATGCGCGTCCTCGGCCTGCGCAGCTCTGCCTCGGCCTGATAATCCCGCTAAGCGATCCGTGTAAACATATTTGACGCGGAGCTTGCGAAAAGACTCACTCCTGCCCGTCGAGCCACCTTGTCAGACATTGTTCAGTTTGTAGTACAATAGGGCATGCGTTATGCGATCCAGGCAAGGCTTGATCCTCAGTCACGGAAGACGCTGGCAGCGCTGGTTCGGGAACTGGGCTGGACCCCTTCGCAGGTCGTCAGGGAGGGGTTGCGTATTTTGGAAGCAAGCCGCTTGCGCAGGAAGAAACGGGGAGTCATTGGCCTAGGAATGTTTCGTTCCAGAGTATCCGATCTTGGCTCCAGCAAAAAACACTTGCGGAATTTCGGGCGGTGAAGCCCACACTTCTCGATACCGGTGTCATCGTAGCCCTGTTGGACCGCAGTGAAAAGTTTCATCAGGCGTGTGCCAAAGCGGTCCAGGCAATCGATGCGCCTCTGGTCACTTGCGAAGCCGTCATCGCCGAAACCTGCTATCTGCTGCGCAATCTCCCGGGCGCGCCAGAAGCCGTCATCGAAAACGTTTCGGCCGGCATTTTTCAGATCCCTTTTCAACTCTCAAAGCACACGGCTGGCCTGAAACAAATCCTCAAAAAATACCGAGACCGCCGCATCGATCTCGCGGACGCCTGCCTGATTCGTTTGGCCGATGAGTTTGAGACGCCGGACATCCTCACCCTGGACAAAGACTTCCAAATTTATCGCTGGGGCAAATACAAATCCTTCCGACTGCTGCTTGACCTGGAATAGTCATGGCTTCCTTCATCGGCCCGACAACTACTTCTTCTCTTTCCCTTCGCGAGTCTTCGCGCACTCTGCGTCTCTGCGCTTTTTTTCTTTTTTCTGATTGTTTTCTCCAAGAGCTTAGACAGCGCCAACCGCGCGCCGCAGCACTTCGCGCGAAACATTGGCTCCGCTGACGATCAGCACTGCCTTTTCGCCGAAGTTCGCACCACCGCCCAATAAAGCCGCCGTACTCGCCGCACCCGCTGGCTCGGCCAAAACACGTTCGTCCATAAGCAGCGTGCCAATCGCGCGCAACATCTGCTCCTCGCTCACCAGCACCACGTCGCCCACGAGGCTCCTGATGTCTCGCACGTTCGCAGCCTCCGGTGTTCGCGTCGCCAATCCGTCCGCTATCGTGTCGCACGTCTCCGTGCCCACGACTCTGTCTTCCTTCCACGACTGGTAATAGGCCGGAGCTCGCTCGGCCTGCACTCCGATAATTTTCACATCCGGCGCGAGATGCTTTGCTGCCGCGGCAATCCCGCGAATCAACGCTGTATCGCCCATCGGCACGACAATCGAGCTGACCCCGGGAAGTTGCTCCAGGATTTCGCACCCGATCGTCGCCGGCCCTGCCGGCAAATCCACATCGGTCGCATCATTCAAAAAATATACGCCCGGCCGCTTCGCATAGTCCGCCGCCAGTTCGAATGCCGCCGCCAGGTCCGCGCCACCGCTCTCGACAATCTCCGCTCCCAGGGCAGCAATTCGTCCGCGTTTCACGGGGTTGCATCCCGCTGGCAGAAAAATCCGCGCCGCGATGCCAAGAAGTTTCGCCGCATACGCCAACGCCGCCCCATGATTCCCCGTGCTCGACGCAATCACTTCTTCGACGGCGCCCTTCTTCAACCTCGCCGCCAGCGCGTACAATGCCCCGCGCACCTTGAACGACCCAGTCGGTAGCTCCGTCTCCAATTTCAAATAAACGCGCTTCCCCGTCTGCTCGCTCAAAAACGGCGCGGCCACCAACCGCGTCACCGCAAAATGTTTCGCCAGAAACGTCCGCGCCTTCCGAATCGTCGCAATGTCTGGCTGGACTCGCAGATGCGCCTCATCCACCAACGTGCCGAATCTCTCCGGGTTTAATTGTATCCAGGGCAACCAAACACTCCGCTACATGCGGAAGCACATCAATCATTTGATTCGTCTTGGCTCGAACGACCAGGACCGCGACTTTCAGATTTGCCAGATTTTGTTGGAAGGCCAGTCCTCTATCGAGGGTGATAAGGACTTCGAATCGGTTCTGCGCCAAGCGCAACAATTCTCCGTTGGTCTTTCCTGCAAAACCAGCTTCGGGAACTGTATGGCAGCTATGTCCGTGAGAATTAAAACTGGTCTTGAGAGGCCTCGGAACGCACTCATCCAGCAAGCTGTTCACTTGAGTTGAGCGAGGACCAATGCCTTGGCTTCTTCGAGCGCACCAATGGCTGCCTCGCGGGTCACTGTGGGAAAGTCGTCGAGGAATTCATCAAGCGTCTGACCGCCCTCGAGGTAATCAAGCAGCGCTTGAAACGGCACGCGCGTGCCCACAAATACAGGTACTCCACCAAGAATTTCCGGGTTTTTCACGATGACACTGGTATCCATGTGTTTGTCTTCTGTCGTGAGTCTATCAAGAAACGAATACCCTTCAAAGCCTCTTCCCGTCACTTGCTTTTACCTCGCCGTCCTCATGCCATCCACACCCCGTCTAAGCCAGCCCACAACCCCTCGAAATCAGTTATCATCGAACCACCTTAGTCGCTGGGTCGCGAGTGCCCGAAGCAGACCAATGGAGGTAACGCGAACATGCGAGCCCTTTCTTGGATTCGATCCTTCCTGCAGGACATTCGCTACGCGGCACGCGGTCTCCGAAAAAATCCCGGCTTCGTATTGGTCGTTGTGCTCTCTCTCGCTCTGGGAATCGGCGCCAACAGCACTATCTTCAGCGTTATGGATGCCCTCCTTTATCGCTCGCTACCTTTCCCGCGCCCAAATAGACTCGTCGTTATCTGGGAAACGCCTCTCGGCCAGCCCGACAATTTTCAGTCTCCTCCCATCGCCGAGCTCCTCGATTGGAAAGCCCAAAATCACGTCTTCGATGACATCGCTCTCACCAGCGGCACCGAGCCCGCTACCGTCGCCGATGCCAACGGCTCGGAAGCCATCCGGGTTCAGGATGTCACTCCCAACTACTTCGATCTGCTTGGCGCAAAGCCCGTCCTCGGCCGAGTGTTCACTGCCGACGAAATGCAGGAGCTAACGCAAACCGTGGTCCTCAGCAATTCGTTTTGGAAGACCCATTTCAAGTCCGATCCACATATCCTCGGCAAATCCTTCACCATCCGCACCACCGGAATTCTCTGCACTGTCGTCGGTGTCATGCGTCCCGGCTTCGCCGATCTCTACGGCGCACCCGTGGATCTCTGGGAACCCAAAAATCCGGCCAGTTCCAGATATGCCGCTCGTCAGGATCATTGGCTCATCCCCATCGCGCGCCTCAAGGATGGCGCCACACTCGCGCAAGCGCAATCAGAAATGGACCTCATCGCTCGCCGCATCGAGCAAGCTCATCCCGAAACCAACAAAGGCATCGGTAAGCGCCTCATGCCTTTGCACGAAGCGCTTTACGGCTGGGCTCGTCAGCCCCTCTATCCTCTCTTTGGTGCCGTTGCGTTCGTCCTTCTGATCGCCTGCGCCAACGTCGCTAACCTCTTGCAGTCCCGCACGGAAACTCGCCGCAATGAATACGCTGTGCGCGCTTCGCTCGGCGCCAGCCGTATTCGCTTGATCCAGCAATTGCTCGCGGAAAGTCTTCTGCTTGCAGTCACTGGCGGTGTTCTGGGCATTGTTCTTTCCATCTGGGGCATCCAGCTCTTTCGCAAACTCGCGGGAGACATACCCGGCTCGCAAAATTTCACGATTGACGCTCGCGTCCTTCTATTCACTCTCGCTACCTCTCTCTTGACCGCGCTTCTTTTCGGGTTGATTCCCGCCGCGCAAGCATCAAACCCCAATTTGAACAAAGCGCTTCGCGAAAGCGGCCAACGTACTTCTGCTGGAGGACGCGGTCTCACACGGCACGCTCTTGCTGTCTGCGAAATCGCTCTTGCCATGGTTCTTCTCATCGGCGCGGGGCTGATGATCAATTCGATTCTGCGCCTGCACCGCGCCAATCCCGGCTTCGATTCCAGCAATCTCCTCACCATGCGCATTGAATTGCCGGAAGGCGGCAACTACATGCAGCGCGTCCCAGGCGGCGACCTGGAGCGCGCCACGCCGCAAGTCACCGCTTTTTTCCAACAACTCCTCGAGCGCATCGCCGCTCTTCCCGGCGTCGAGTCCGCCGGCTCCATCACCGGCCTTCCCACTCATTTCTCCGAGTTCTATTCGTACTCGATTCTCGGTCATCCCGCGCCTCCGCCAAATCAACGGCCACAAGCCGGATACAACGAGGTCAGCCCAAGCTTTTTCCGCACGCTTAAAATTCCGCTCAAAAAGGGACGCTACCTCGACGAGCACGATTCGCAAGGTGCGCCCTGGGCCGTTGTCGTCAACGAAGCCTTCGCGCGGAAGGAATTCCCCAACGAAGATCCCATCGGCCGCCAATTGCTCCTGCGCTACGATCCGTATCCGGTGGATGAGGAGCGCCCGCGCGCTATCGTCGGCGTGGTTGGTGACGTGAAGCACTTTGGACTGCAACAAAAAGCGCCGCCATACATCTACTCTTCGTTCGTTCAGCAACCCGCCGTGTTTCCTGGCGGAGCCATCGTGGATCATCTGTGGCAAGAGCTGGCGATTCGCACGCCACGCGGCGTTAACAACGCAAATCTGGTTTCCGCCGTAAAAAAGATCGTTTACGACCTCGATCCCGAGCAGCCCATCACCAGAGTCATGACGATGGATCAAATCCTCGACGAATCCATCGGAGACAATCGCTTTTACATGCGGGTGCTCGGCATCTTTGCCGCAATGGCTGTGTTGCTCGCGCTGATGGGAATTTATGGTGTGATGTCCTACTTCGTGAACGAGCGCAGCCGCGAATTCGGGATTCGCGTGGCTCTCGGCGCGCAGCCGTCAGACGTGCTCGGCCTCGTAACCAAAACCGCTCTAAAGCTCGCTCTCATCGGTGTCGCTGCGGGCGTCCTCGTCGCTCTCGGCGTCGCGCGCCTCATCACAACATTTCTCTATGACGTCGCCCCCAGCGACCCACTCACCTACTCTGCGGTCGCCGCAGCTCTCATTGCTGTCGCGATGCTTGCGACTTACATTCCCGCGCGCCGCGCGACCAAAGTCGACCCCATCACCGCCCTCCGGTACGAATGAATTATTTTGGGGAAGTGACGGATCGTTAGATACGCATTGCGAATCTTTGTTGCGCGCTGCACTCGCGGAATTAGCGATCCTGCTTGCCCTCCAGCAGCGTGTTCAGCAGGCCAGCGAGTTGCGCTTCCTGCCGCAAGACAGCCGGTTGATGTTCGGCGGCGCCATCGCTGTTCGTGAGTTGCGCGAGGGTCGCTGCCAGATTCCTTACAGCCACGTCGTGCGGTACATAAGTCCGATCCGCCGGCATGACAGCCTCCCAGCCCGATTCCGTTCGCCGCAGTTCCCATCGAACTTTTTCGTGCCGCCGCTTCACTTGCGCTGCCCCGCCGCCAATCATCACTCTCGAATCAACCGCTAACCGCGCCCAGCCGTGGTCGCGCTTGACGTCTACCCGCTCCACACGGAATTGCTCGACGATTACCATTGGCAGCTGCGCCTTCATCGGATCATCGCTACGCAACACGCTCCCGCTCGCGTCGCTCAGCTCGGAGATTCCTTCCTCCACTTCCTCGCGCGTTGGGGGCTTGTTTCCTGTGGCGATCAGTACGCTTGCGGGCATCTCGAACGCTTCCGCCTTCTCCATGACCGGCGACGCAGGCGGCGCGGGGGGTCCATAAATCACGTCAGTCTTCTCGGAAGCTGCTGACGGCGGCCGGTTCGAGGGGTCAAAGCCTGCCGGGGCCCGCTCCTCGACAACCGTGCCCACACTGCGCTGCCTATGGTTAGTCGAAATCCTGGAAACGCCCGCCGTATTCGCCGCGCGTAGAACTCCACCCCTCTCCACTTTGTACCGGTAAAATCGCGGTCTACCCCGCGACCTCCAATAGGGTGCCTCGTAATCCTGTGCCTCCAATCCCGTTCTCACGAGACTGTAAAAACTGTGTTGCAGCGGATCGACAACGATTCCCACATGCCCCCGCCACGCAATCAGGTCGCCCGCGTGCGGGTTTTTCACTCGCTCAAAATTCTCGTTGCCCGCATAAATCTCGAAGGAACTCGCGTACGGATAGTCAAACCCAGCATTCGCGTAAATCTGATGAACGAGGTGAGAGCAGTCACGCATGCCTCCCGCCGGCTGATCCTGTTGCCAGGCCACGTTCACGATTGACCGCCCTTCTTCAAGGGTCAACAACCGTTGGCCAGGATCGGACTCGTGTACGGGCACCGCTACCTGCGCCCTCGCGGACGCAACCCCAGCCACGCACACACATAACGCAAGCCTGCACGCCTTCGCGAAAACAGCAACGAACCCGCGTCCCACAAGCCATTTGAATCTCGTCAGCTTGGCACTCATCGAAACACACCTCCAGCACGTGTAGCGAGCACATGCAGGGACAAACGTCCCCTATCTCAAGAAAACATTCGGGGCCGTGACGGGCAATGGGACTTGTCCTGGGCGTACTTGGCCTATCGGCCAGGGCTGGCATCGTTCGAATTACTTGAGGTGCTGGGGCTGAATCTGGATCCAAGGGGAGGCCTGGGGCTGCTCCCTATTCCTGATTTACTGTTACTTGGATCGTAGTGGAATGGCAGAGGTTGCCCGAAACGCCTGTCACCGTGTGCGTGTAAGTTCCCGCCCGGGTGCTTGCGGGTGGCTCTGACTTGAAAAATTCATGAAGGGTCGTCCACCCTGGTCACAGGATAGGCAAGCTAAACCGATGGAGCGCGGCCCTTAAAAAGGTGCGCCCCGTCAGTTCAAATGCCTCTTAATGTAGCGAATGCGCTTCCGCAGTCTTGTCTTGCAAGGCCGCCAATCATCGCCGCCAGCTGCAACTGCTCAGCACGCGGCTACACGTCCGCGAAGCTTCAGGCTATGTCCGCCCGTCTCGCGAACCGGTTTCGAACTTACGATCTGCGCTAGCTGCCGAAATGCAGCGCGCTCCTAGAAGTAAAAGCGAAGCGAGAGTTGCAAGTTTCGCTCGCCGCTGCCGCTCGACCCGCCACCCTTGGTCAACACCTTGCCAAAGGTCGTGAGATTGGTCGGATTAAGGCCAATGTTGGTCGTGCCGCTGCAACCACTGCCGCCACACCAGTTAGGATGGTTCCAGACGTTATACGCCTCGGCGCGAAACTGGAATCCACGTTTTTCGTTAATCGGGAACGCTTTGAACAGTCCGAGGTTCCAGTTCTGAAATCCCGGCTGGTAGATGAGATTGCGAACAAGCTGGCCGTTGAACGTCCCTGGCGTGGGGGGTCTGAAAATCCGCTCGTCGACGAACGGCGCCTTGCTGCCGTCCGGGCAGGGCGAGGCGTTTATCAGACATGTCTGGAACCACTGCCCATTTGGCCCGAATGTGCCAATAATCTTGGGGTTCCCGTTTACAACCCAATACTGGCCGTTGACGCCGCAGCCAAAGTTAGAGTCTAGGCCCACGCCGCCAATGCCACTGCCTTGAGGTCCAGCCGTATAGTCATTCGGCCCTGCAACGCTGCAAGGCAGCCCGGTTTGGAATTGCGTAATACCGCTGATCTGCCACCCCCCCACTGTCTTGCCAACGAAGCCCGCTCGGTGGCGGAAGAATGGCAAATCGTAAAGATAATTGATGACCACGATGTGGCGGGCGTCGAACTCAGAAGGCCCCCATAGCAGCGCCGGGTTGTACGTGTCAGGGATCACATCGCGCTGATTCGAGCCGTTGTCCATGCTCTTCGAGAGCGTGTAAGCCACGCCGAACTGCAGGTCATTGGCGAAGCGGCGGCTCCACGATATTTGCAGCGATTGATATATGGAATTGGCCACGTTATCGGTTTCGCGAATGGAGCTGAATCCCTTGTAAGGGCGCAGCGCGTCCCTATTGACGCCGGGATTTGCGGCCATCACGTCCGTCGTCGGCTGGTTGATGTCGGACTCTCTCTGCAAGTGCAGCCCCCGCCGGGCAACATAGCCAATGCTGAGCTGTGATTTCCAAAAGAATTGACGCTCGACAGTGGCGTTCCAGGCCCACGCTTCCGGGCTCTTGAAAGCCTTGCTTTGCGTCGTCACCACAAACGGGAGTTGGGCAGCGCCATTTCCTCCCGGGCTATCGACTGATCCGAAGGAAACGCTGGCGTTCGGTTGGAACGGTGGATTTCCGCCGAGGAAGATCGAATCGCTCACTCCCAATCGCGTAAAGAAGCGCCCCCCACCCACGCGAATCACCGTCTTGTCGTTGAGCTGGTAGGCTACGCCCAGGCGCGGCGCTACGTCTCCCCATTGAATATCCGAGTAGTGGTTGGTACTCCCCCGGAATAGCCCGTTGTACGCACCCGACGTTGCTTCCGGCACCCGGCCAATGGCCGATGTCGGAAATCCGCTCCCCGGAATGACCATCCCGTTGTAACGCTGCTGGACCGTAGGGGTGCCCGTGATGAGGCCGGTTTGGGGATCAACTGTCACGGCATTCGCTGGATTGTAGAGGCTAGGGTCGAAGACGATCATGTTGTTCCAGATGGCGTGGTAAGGAACGTTGACTGTGTAGCGCAGCCCATAGGTCACAGTTAGATTCTGCCTGGCCTTCCAGGAGTCCTGAGCGAAGCCCTCGTACATATTCGAACGAAATACGGTGTATGCGCGGTGCCCAATTTCCGAATAGGTATCGAACAGACCTAAAGCTGCGTTCGCCACTGCTGCCCCGGTGGACGCCAGAACGTAACCAGGCCGCACGAAATTTCCTCCGTTGTTGCTGAAGAGGAATTGGCCGTTCTGATTGTTCGTACAGGTAGAACAGGCCTGCACATTGATTTCGTCATTGTCATTCTCACCGGAATATTCGTACAAAGCGCCGAACTTCAGCGTGTGGTTTCCTCGGATCCACGTAAAGCTGTCGGACGCATCGTAGATCGGGCCTGCAGAGTGCGAGGGATACGGTCCTCCGCTCAGCCCGGAGAAATTGGACATATTCACCGTGGGAATGCGCGTCGGCAGCAGCTTCCCGGCCGGAAATATGTACGGGTAATTCAGGCCGAAGAGCCCTGCGCCTTGTACCGCGCCAGTGGTGCGATCCAGAAAGTGTGCGGAGTCCACGGGGATGTGCACGATATCCTGGCTATAGGACAGCAGGACCTCATTGACCTTCGTGGGACTGATGGCCCAAACGTGATCAATCGAGTTCGTCTGATTCGGGCGATCAAAGAACTTTGGGGTTTCGTTGGTGCCGCCGTCGAGCGGTTGATACTCCCAAAAAGTGAAGTACACGCGGCGGAGCCGGAGCCGCTGTTTATCGGTCAGGTTAATGTCGACAGCCACGGTATCCTTGCGCTGGTACTGCGGGTGCTGCGCGGCCAAGAACAAGTTCTGGTTCCCGTTGATCGCCGTCGTGAGATTTGGCGCGGGGTAGGCATTCAGAATACCGAGGCCGTTCGGGCTGGCAGTTGAGCCGGTTGTAGTGCTTCCGGGTGGAGGTATGATGTTACCGGGGAACGGCAGACCGGTCTTAGGATCCATGAGCTGTACGGGGTTGCCATAAAAGATATTCTTGGGGACCAGCAATTCACTAAAATCGCCAGTGCGCATCTTCAGCGTCGGGACCGTCGTCGTCGAATTCGTATCCGTGAAGATATACCGCACCCATTCCTCTCCCCAGTACCAGAACACCTTTGTTTTGTCCGTGTTGAAATGGCCGGGAATGTAAAGAGGACCGCCAATGTTGAACCCGAATTGATTGTAGTGGATTGGTGCCGTGATACCCGTGGTTGCCGGATTCGCATTGCGCTGCCAGGGATTTGCATTGAAGACCGTATTGCGCACGTATTCATACGCGGCGCCGTGAAAATCCTGAGAGCCGGCCTTGGAGGTGATGCGGATCTGGCCGCCAGAGGACCGGCCGTATTCGGCAGAGTAGTCCGCGGTCAGGATCTGAATTTCCTGCGTCGAGTCCACGTCCGCGGCTCCGATGCTGGTGCCGTTGGAACGCGTGCGCACGGCAGGCGCCCCGTCAAACGTAATCAAACTTTCGGGCGTCCGCGCGCCGTTGATGTTCGACGGACCTTGACTGAAATTGAAGCTAAGATTCGCCAGGTTTCCGCCCCGAGTCCCGGGCACCAGGTTCGCCATCAGTACGGGGTTGCGCCCATTCAGCTCAAGCGCGTCAATCTGCTCCCGGGTGACGAGTTTTTGCACGCTTGCTGATTCCGTCTGCAGCGTGACCGCCGATGCCGAAACCTCGACAGTTTGACTGGCGGAACCCACGGCCAGCGTCGCATCAATTACCAGATCACCGCTCGGATCGAGCTTGTTGTTCGTGGATTGGTACCGTTGAAATCCGGCAGCCTCGGCGGTCAGCGTGTACAAGCCGGGCGGAACGTTGCTGATGACGTAATAGCCCGACTCGTTCGTGTTTGTCAGACGTTCAACGCCACTGTTGTTCCTGACAATGATTTTGGCGCTCGCCACGGTGGCCCCCGAGGGGTCCTTAACGAAGCCCGAAATTCTGCCTAGGTCAGACTGCGCGAACAGCATCCCCGGCGTCACAAGACTGATGAAAAGCAGCAAGGCGGTCATACGGAATGCGTTCCGTGCGTTTTTCATACTTGCCTCCGAGTCTCGAAGTCTCCAATCCAAGCTTTCGCTTGGAGCATTCGCCCGGCCGGTAAGAAACTCAGCGATAGCCTGCATTTTGGACTGCAGGTCCACCCCACAGGCCGAGATTGGCAAAGAGTCTCTACCTGCTTAGTGGGGGAGTCAAGCCCTCTTCTTTCTGAATTCGCGGCTACAGCCCCGGCGAAGTCTAGTGCTCTTTTGCTATACAGGAAGCGATCTCAATTCCGCGTGAACTACGTGTTTAGAAATTGTGAATGTGATCGGCACCAAGTTAGCCTCATCCCCGAGCCGAAGCCTCTAACTTTGTTTCACTTGACTTGCAGAATCCGCTCACCGGCCAGCCGCGGCTCCCGTGGCTTGCATTCTCCTCGATTCGTTCCACAGATGAATGTACGGCTCCAATTCCTTCATCATTTTTTGAAATTGGGGCAGGTCCAGCGATTGCGCTCCATCGCTGATCGCTTTTTCCGGCGCCGGGTGAACTTCCACGATTAGACCGTCGGCTCCAATCGCCACGGCGGCGCGCGAAACGGCGGGCACCAGGCTGCGCTTCCCTGTTGCGTGGCTTGGATCCAGAATCACGGGAAGATGC
>Ga0247669_1000218_pt1 | contig 27570 bp, 20 predicted proteins | sample CNK10_metaG_FD_182734 | JGI IMG/M metagenome (GOLD analysis project Ga0247669, IMG submission 182734) | Soil microbial communities from Purdue University Martell Research Forest, Indiana, United States - CNK10 | ecosystem: Environmental > Terrestrial > Soil > Temperate forest > Bulk soil... | reverse complement strand
GGATTACCCCAGGAGTTGGCAACGCCGCGTCTGCCATCGCCGCGCAAGGCGGTACCAGCCGGCAGTGTCGCGATCGGTGGCAACCAAACCGGCGTCTATCCCACCGCCACTCCGGGCGGGTGGCGTCTCATCGGCAAGACGCCGCTGAAACTGTTCGATCCCACGTCCGCACACTCCAGCTTTTTCGAAATTGGCGACCGCGTTTGTTTCGTCCCGATCACCGCGGAAGAATTCGCTCGGGCGGCGTCGCGATGAACGCGCTTACCGTGCTTTCACCCGGTTTGCTGACAACCGTGCAAGATCTTGGCCGCGAAGGCTACGGACCCATCGGCGTCTCCGCTTCGGGCGCGGCCGACGCATTGTCGCTTCGGGTTGGCAACAAACTGGTCGGAAACCCGGAAGGCGCCGCCGGTTTCGAAATGACGCTCCTCGGCGGCGCGTTTCAGTTTGCGCAAGACGCTACGATTGCGGTGGCGGGATCAGACTTCGGCGCGAAGACGGACGACCATTCTTTGCCGGTTTACGCGGCCATCTCCGTCGACGCGGGCCAATCCATTAAATTCGGCCCGACAAAGTCTGGCGCGCGAGCCTATCTTTGCATTCGCGGAGGAATTGCCGTCCCGGAATTTTTCGGCAGCCGTTCCACTCATCTCCTCAGTGGCCTCGGCGGATTCGAGGGCAGGGCATTGCGCAAAGGCGACGTGCTTCCGGTAGGCGATCCCGCAAAGCTTCCGCCACCACAACAATTCAACGAGCGATGGCGAGTGTTGCTTGCCCCGCGAAAAACGCTCCGCGTAACGCGAGGTCCCCAGTGGGACAGTTTTTCTGAAGCGGCGCGAACCAATTTCGTTGAACAGACCTATCTCGTCACCGAAGAAGCCAATCGCATGGGAATCCGCCTCAAAGGGTCGCAATTCGAACTCGCCTCCACCGGCGAAATGATTACCGAAGGCGTTTTGCTCGGCGCGATTCAGGTGACTCCCGGCGGCCAGCCCATTATCTTATTCGTGGAGCAGCAGACGACCGGCGGCTATCCCAAAATCGCGAACGTGATTGCTAGGGACCTGGGCAGCGTCGGGCAGCTTCGTCCGCGCGATGAGATTCGCTTTGAACTGGTTACTATAGACGCGGCGAGAGAGTTGTATCGCGAGCAGGAGCGATTGCTCGCGCCCTTAAAATGAGAGGAACATGAGGCGCATCGACCTGAACTGCGACATGGGAGAAATCCCCGAAGCGATTGCCGACGGCTCGCAGGAATCGCTGATGCAATGGATCACCTCCGCGAACATCGCCTGTGGCGGCCACGCAGGTGATTCACAAACGATGGAAGCCACCATCCGCCAGGCGCAAGAACACAACGTCACCATTGGCGCGCACCCGGGTTACCCCGATCCGGAAAATTTCGGCCGCCTCGAATTAAAGCTTTCTCCGAGCAAAATTGCGGATTCGGTGTTCGAGCAAGTCACGGCCCTCGCCGAAGTCGCCACGCGCCTCGATGCGAATATCCGCCACGTAAAACCTCACGGGGCCCTCTACAACCAGGCCGTTCACAACGCCGCAGTCGCCGCCGCGATTGCCGAAGGAGTCGCGCGCTGGAACAGCGAAGTTGTCCTTGTCGGACTGGCCGGTTCGCCCATGCTCGACGTTTTTCGTCGGCTAGGTTTCACCGTCGCCGCAGAAGCTTTCGCCGACCGCCTCTACGAACCAGACGGCACGCTTCGCCCGCGAAAGCATGACGACGCTCTCGTCCGCGATCCGGGAGCAGCAGGGAAGCAAGCCGTCAGCATCGCCACCGACGGCACACTCATCGCCCGCGGAGGAAAACAAATTTCAGTGCGCGCGCAAACGCTTTGTATCCACGGCGACACGCCCGGCTCGGACAAAATCGCCGCCGCCGTCGCCAAAGCCCTTCGTGCCGCTGGCGTTTCGGTCCAACCGCTGACCAGGTAGCGTGGCCACTCTTGGCTGCGTCGGTGCGTTCCCCGCGACGAGCTCCATGCTCAAGCCGGACTTGCACGCCAGAAATCTCCCACATGTGCCTTTTGTCGCCGCCTGCTAGAATCTCCCCATGGCCACCCAAGCCATTTCCGTTGACACGCTGCCCTCCTACAATCCGGCCAGCGGCGAAATTGTTGAAGAAGTTCCGCGCACCGATCCGGGCGAAATTCCCGCGATCGCCGCACGAGCAAAGTCAGCGCAAGAAAAATGGCGCGAAACGTCAATCGCGGATCGGTGCGTGCTGCTGAATCGTTTGAAACAAGTGATGCTCGTAGCCCGCAACGAGCTCGCCGCCATCGTCGTCCGCGAATCCGGCAAGCCCCACGTCGAAGCACTCTTTTCCGATGTCTTCGTCTCGGTCGACACCGCCGCCTACTACTCCGCCAATCTCGCAAGACTTCTCGCGCCCGAACGCATTCCGCACCACAGCTCCGCCGCAAAACTAAAATCCGGCCGCCTCTTTTACGAACCGCTTGGCGTCGTCGCCATCATCAGTTCCTGGAACTATCCGCTCGCCATCCCGATCGGCCAAATCATTTCTGCCGTCGCCGCTGGAAACGCCGTCGTCTGCAAAACAAGCGACTTCACGCCGAAGTGCGGCACCGCAATTCACGAAATGTTCGCGCACGCCGGTTTTCCCGAATCGCTAATCAACATCGTGCAAGGCGGCGCCGAAATCGGCCAAGCCCTCATCAATGCGCGCCCCGACAAAGTTTTCTTCACTGGCAGCGTTGCCACCGGCCGCCGCGTCGCCGAAGCCTGCGCGAAAAGTCTGACGCCCAGCGTCCTCGAACTCGGCGGCAAGGACGCCATGGTCGTCCTAGCCGACGCCAATCTCGACGTTGCCTCCAGCGCCGCGCTCTGGGGCAGCTTCACCAACTGCGGCCAGGTCTGTCTCTCCGTCGAACGCCTCTTCGTCGAACGTACCGTCAGCGAGAAATTTCTCGCGCTCTGCGTCGAAAAAACAAAATCACTCCGCCTCGGCAACGGAGCCGATCCTTCTACCGACGTCGGCCCACTCATCCGCCCCCAACAAGTTCAACGAATGAAAGACTTGCTCGACGACGCCACAAGCCGCGGCGCAAAAATCCTTTACGGTGGAAACGCTCGCCCCGACCTCGGCCCCTGCTTTTTCGAACCAACCGTCATCGCTGGTGTCGATTCCTCCATGCGCCTCTTCCAGGAAGAAACCTTTGGCCCAATCCTCGCCGTGCAAACGGTCGAAAATTCCGACGGAGCCGTCCGCCACGCGAACGATTCGCCCTTCACTCTCGCCGCCAGCGTCTGGACCTGCGACAACGCCCGCGGCCGCGCCATCGCATCCCGCCTCCGGGCGGGCGCCGTCATGGTCAACGACGCCATCAGTTACTTCGCCATTTCCGAAGCCCCCCACGGCGGCTGCAACGCCAGCGGCTGGGGACGAACCCACGGCCGCGCCGGCTTCCTCGAAATGGTGCAGCCGAAATACATCGACGTCGACGGCCTCCCATCAAACGAAAAGCCCTGGTGGTATCACTACAACGATTCGCTAACCCGCGCCGCCGACGATTTTCTCAACTACGAATTCGGCGGCCTCAGCGCCAAACTGAAGCACGCTCGCGGCGCGCTAAAAACTTTCTTCCGCGATCACGGCTTTCGAAAGTGATCGCCACAGCTTGCGCGCAAGCTCTTCCTGCGTTTAACTGATGAGGGAAAACTGACGACCGAGGACTGCTCCCACACGCCATGCCCCTCAACGAGTGGATTTACGATTGGAACGCCGCCTCGCCGCCGCTCATTCCGCCGCGCACAAAGATCCTTCTTAATGACGAAACGCTCCGCGACGGCTTGCAAAATCCTTCCGTCTACGATCCGCCCATTGCCGAGAAAATAAAAATCCTTCACCTCATGGAATCGCTCGGCCTCGATTCGGCCAACATCGGCCTCCCTGGAGCCGGTCCGCGCGCCTACGAACACACCGAAGCCCTCGCCCGCGAAATCGCCACCAACCGCATGCGCATCAAGCCCAACTGCGCCGCCCGTACTCACGAAAACGATATTCGCCCCATCGTCGAAATCTCTCAGCGCGCCGGCGTCGCCATCGAAGCCGCTACATTTCTCGGCTCCAGCCCTATCCGTCGCCTCGTCGAAGACTGGACCGTCGACCACCTCCTCCGCACCACTGAGCACGCCGTAAAATTCGCCGTCGCAAACAACCTCCCGTGCATGTACGTCACGGAAGACACCATTCGCACCGACCCCGACACGGTCAAGCGCCTGTACACGACCGCGGTGCAAAACGGCGCACGCGCTGTCGTCCTTTGCGACACGGTCGGCCACGCAACGCCGCAAGGCGCCTACAATCTGGTTGAATTCGTCATTCGAGAAGTCGTCAAGCCCAGCGGCGAAAAAATTCGCGTCGACTGGCACGGCCACAACGACCGCGGCCTCGCCGTAGCCAATTCACTCTGGGCCGTCGCAGCCGGTGCCAATTCCGTTCACGGCGCCGCCAACGCACTCGGTGAACGTGTCGGCAACACGCCCATGGAACTCATGCTCGTCAATCTAGCCCTCATGGGCCTCATCGACCGTGATCTCAGCCGCCTCAAGGAATATTGCGACACCGTCGCCGCCGCCACGCACACCACGATCCCGCCCAACTATCCTGTCATCGGCCGCGACGCCTTTCGCACCGCCACCGGCGTCCACGCCGCCGCGCTCATCAAAGCCTTCAAAAAAGGTGACGTCACGCTCGCCAATTCGGTTTACAGCGGCGTTCCGTCACATCTTTTCGGCCTCGATCAGATCATTGAAATCGGGCCGCTCAGCGGCAAGTCCAACGTCGTGTTCTGGCTCGAGCGCCACAAAATTCCCGCCGACGATGCCCTCGTCGCGCGCATTCTCGACGCCGCTAAAAATTCCGCCCGCGTCCTCACCGACGCCGAACTCTACGCCCTCTGCGCCGGAGCGCCCGCTCACTGATGCGCAAACGAGCGCTCGAACTCTTCGTGAATTGCCTTCTTGTGTGCGCTATTCTTTCAACCATGCCGGCTCGCTCCGCCATTCCATTCTCTGCGCACCGCATGTCCCAACTTGCGCAGACGTTTCAAAATCCTCAGGTCCAAACGGCACTCGCCTGGTTCAAGCCGCACCTGAACTGGATTAACGACGAACAAGCCCGCCTCACCGAAATTCCCGCTCCGCCTTTTGCCGAGGCCCAGCGCGCGGAAGCTGTGAAAGTTCTGCTCGCCGCCCTCGGCCTCGAAGTCCACCTCGACAAAACCGGCAACGTCATCGGCGAACTGCGCGGCGCAAACGAAAAAGAGATCGTCCTCATCGCCGCGCACATGGACACCGTTTTCCCGGCGGGCACAGACGTCAAAGTTCGTCGCGACAAGAACCGCATGACCGCGCCTGGCATCTCCGACAACGGCACCGGCCTCGTTTCGCTCGTCGCCATGGCGCGTGCGCTTCACGAGTCGCGCATCAAGCCCCAGCGCACAATTCTCTTTGCCGCCGACGTCGGCGAAGAAGGCGAAGGCAATCTCCGTGGCATGCGTGCCCTCGTCGACGCCTATCGCGATCGCCTCAAAGCCGTCATCGTTCTCGACGGCTCCGGCATCGATCACGTCACCACCAAAGCTCTCGCATCGCGCCGCATCGAAGCCGTCATCACCGGCCCCGGCGGCCACAGTTGGTCGGACTTCGGCATACCCAATCCCATCAACGCACTCGTTCGCGCGTCCGTGCGTTTTCTCAACACGCGCGTCCCCGCAAACCCGCGCACCACATTCAATCTCGGCCAAATCGAAGGCGGCACGTCCGTCAATTCCATCCCGCACGAAGCGCGCCTCAAAGTCGACATCCGCTCCGAAAGCGAAGACGAACTACTCCGCCTTGAAACCGCTCTGCGCGAATGTACGGCTGCCGGCGTCCGCGACGAAATGGAATCCGCGCGCGATCGCTCCAAAGGCAAGCTCGAATGGAAAGTGGACATCCTCGGCAATCGCCCAGGCGGAGAACTCGCCGCCGACTCGCCGCTCCTTGCCGCACTTCGCGCCGCCGACGATTTCACCGCAAACTCCTCGCGCCCCGAACGCGCTTCCACCGACGCCAACGTCCCTCTTTCGCTCGGCGTCGACGCCATTGCCATCGGCGCAGGCGGCAACGGCGGCGGCGCGCATTCGCTCCAGGAATGGTACGAACCAACCGGCCGCGAAATTGGACTTCAGAGGGCGCTGCTCACCGTACTCGGCGTCAGTGGAATCATTACCGAGAAGGGAAAATGATCATGCCTCAAACTTTTTTCCGCGCGGCCACCGCCGCAGCGGCATTCTTGTCCGTTCTTTCCATCGCGGCGCGCGTCTCCGCGCAATCCGCACCAACTAAGCCAGTCAGCCTCGACGCAGACGCCCCAGTCGTTCTCTACAAGAACGCGCATATCTACACCAACGACCCGCAAGCACCGTGGGCTTCCGCCATGCTCGTCCGCGGCGAAGAAATTCTCGCCATCGGCGACGAAGACGAAGTCTCCGCCCTCGCTGAAAAGGGAACTGGCATTGTTGATTTAAGCGGCCACTTCGTCATGCCTGGTTTCAATGACGCGCACGTGCATCTCGGCAGCGCCGGTCAAGACGCGCTCGCCGTTCGCCTCCACGGCGCTCCCACCATCGCCGAAGTGCAAAAGCGCCTCGCTGCTGCCATCGCGCAGGTCAAACCAGGTGAATGGGTCACCGGCTCGGGATGGGATCACACGCTCTGGCCGGAAAAACGTTTTCCTACGCGTCAGGATCTCGATTCCGTTTCGCCCAATAATCCCGTTTTCCTCGTTCACATTTCCGGCCACGTCGCCGTCGCCAATTCCCGCGCGCTGAAACTCGCCGGCATCACCGCAAAAACTCCCAATCCCACGGGCGGCGAAGTCGAACACGACGCAAAGGGCGAACCCGACGGCATGCTCAAAGAAGGCTCCGCCATGAGCCTCGTGGAATCCAAAATCCCCCCGCCTTCCAATGAGCGCCGCAAAAAGGGAATCGAACTCGCTCTCGCCGACGTCGCCGCCAATGGCGTCACCTCGATTCAGGACAATTCTCTCGTCGATGCTCTCGGCAAAACTTCCGCCGCAAACGCCGGCAACGACACCTGGGACGACTTCCTCACCTATCGCAAACTAAAATCCGAAGGCAAACTTACCGTTCGCATCACCGAGTGGCTGCCATTCTCTGCGCCGCTCGAGCGCCTTGAGCAAATGCGCAAAGAAGGCGGCGCCAGTGATCCCTGGCTCCGTACTGGCGCACTAAAAATGGTCTCCGATGGCGCGCTCGGCTCGCGCACTGCCGCCATGCTCGCGCCCTATTCCGACGACTCAAAAACGTCCGGCATCCTCACCATGGAGCCGGAAAAACTAAAAGCCCTCGCCATCGAGCGCGACAAAGCCGGCTTCCAGTTAAATTTCCACGCTATCGGCGACCGCGCCAATCGCGTTGCGCTCGACACATTCGAAGCCGTTGCCAAAGCCAACGGTCAGCGCGACCGCCGCGACCGCATCGAGCACGCCCAAGTCGTCGCCCTGTCCGACATTCCGCGCTTCGCCAGCTTGCAGGTCATCGCCTCCATGCAGCCATCGCACCAAACCACCGACATGCGCTGGGCGGAAAGCCGTGTCGGCCCCGAGCGCATCAAAGGCGCTTATGCATGGAATTCCATTCAAAAATTCGGCGCGCGCCTCGCCTTCGGCACCGACTATGACGTCGAAGTGATAAGCCCCTTCCGCGGCCTCTACGCTTGCGTCACGCGCGAACTTCCCGACGGCGGCCCCACGGGCGGCTGGCAGCCACAGGAAAAAATCTCCCTCGACGATTGCATCCGTGCGTACACCACCGGCTCCGCTTACGCCGAATTCATGGAAGGCAAAAAGGGCGAACTGAAAGCTGGCGAACTCGCCGACTTCATCGTCCTCTCCAACGACCTGACCAAAATTCCGCCCTCTCAATACACCAAAACCACCGTCGTAATGACCATCGTCGGCGGCCGCACCGTCTACTCCAACCTCCACTAAATACTTCCTATGTAGGGCTGGCTTTCCGAAGCCGGCCGCGCGGTCAAGCCGATACCGCCAACCATTGTCGATCACCCGCTGTGTAGCGCCGTCCCTTTAGGGCGGCATCTTCGATTTCCTGTCCTTTCCTCAGACCACAAAATTTTTAGCTTCCGCATATTCAATGATTTGAATTGACACTCTGCCCCGCGCGGGCGTAGCGTATCCCCAACAAGCGGCCAATATGGGCTGTGGGGCATTTCCTTAGTCTGTTTCACATTTTTGTCGAGTGTCGAGGCGACCTGTTCAACGCAGGTCGGTTTTTTTGCATTTGAGGGAGTGGTCGGCTTCTTCCGGGCCACTTGGTAGCTGTTACTTCTCGCTAGGGGGCTGTAAATGAAACGATGGTTATCTGCAGTATTGTTTGCGCTTCTAGTCGTCGTCACCGCGAATAGCCAAACGTTCCGAGGCGCAATCAACGGCACCGTCACCGACCCATCCGGCGCCGCCGTCGCAGGCGCAACCGTTAAGGCAACCGAAAAGGCAACAGGCATCGTGCATAGCACCGTCACCACCGGCGACGGTCAATACGCCTTTCAAGACATTCCGCTTGGCGTTTACAGCGTCAATGTCGTGGCCACGGGATTCTCGGCCATCACCGTTGATAACGTGACAGTCAGCGCCGGACAAGTTTATACGTTACCGGTTGCCCTCAAGGTCGGGCAGTCCGCGACGACAGTCGAAGTTTCCGCCGCCGCGGTCACCCTCGACACGACGACAGCCACACAGAACATGACCATCTCGTCGGACGTCGTGCAGGACGTCCCGCTGAATGGACGGGACTTTACGCAGTTGATCGCGATAGCGCCCGGATACGGTGGCTACTCGGTAGGAGGTTTCGGTTCTCTTAACGGCGCGCGCACCAACCAGAACAACTGGCAAATCGACGGCGTGGACAACAACGACTTTTGGCACAACATTCCAGCCGTCAATCAGGGCGGCGTTTCCGGAATCGCCGGCGTCGTGTTGCCGGTTGATGCCATTGACGAATTTTCCTCGCAAACGCAGTCGGGTGCGGAATCGGGACGCAATGCTGGCGGTACCGTTAATCTCGTAATTAAGTCCGGCACAAACTCGATTCATGGCTCCGCGTATTACTACAACCGGAATGAATTTTATGGGGCCCCTTCACCGTTTTTTGCCGCTAGCGCCACGACTCCAAAGGCGCCTCCGGTCCGCAATGAGAATTATGGATTTTCCGTGGGCGGACCAATCCTCAAGAACAAGCTCTTCTACTTCACTAGCTTTGAAAAACAGGACTATATCATCGGCCTTTCGGGCGTAGCCACAGACCCTTCGGACGCTTGGATCGCACTTGCGCAGGACTTACTGGACAACCCGGGAGGAAAATACGGCAGCTACGCACCGATCGCGGCGAGTACGCTTTCGCAGAATCTCATAGGTCCGAACGGCTTTTGGCCCAGGAACCTTATCGGCGGGCTGGCCGCAGCGAACAACAATTTTTTCAGTCCTGTTGCTTCTACGGGGTACAGCTACAATGGCGTTGGAAAGGTTGACTACCAAATTAGTGACAAACACCACCTCTATCTGCGCTTTTTCGGAGGCCAGGGCAGCCAGACGCAACCAACGGGCGGCAGTCCAGCCCTGGGCACAGCCAGTTCGAACTTAAAGGATTACTTCGAGGTTGCGCCGCTGCACGTTTTCAACGAATCCGCGGTGCTAAATTCGACCTTCTCACCGCGACTCACCAACCAGATTCTCGTCGGTGCCAATTATTTCAACCAAGTCTTCCACGACTTCAACAACGGTTTCGACACAAAGGCTATGGGGCTCTTTTTGAGCCCGGGCGCACTCAATAACGGCAAGCCGATTTTTGGCGCCCCGAATATTGAGATTGGCAATTTTGAGCAGATCGGAATCACGCCACCCGAGGGCCGGAGCGACCTCACGTACCACATTACCGACATCGTCTCCTACTCCCTGGGATCGCACCAACTGCGATTCGGTGGAGAGTTCCGACGCGGACGGGTGAACGAGTTCTATCATCGCCGCGGTACTGGTAAATTTGTATTCGACGGCAGCCAGGGCCCATGGAACGCGGCAACGGGGTGTGGCGCCGCTTCACCAACGCCGGCTTGTCTGACTCTTGCGGCCAATCCGGCCTTTGCCACCAATGCATTTTCCCTGGCCGATTATTTGTCCGGCGACGTCTCGACGTCCTCCATCGCCGTCGGCAACCCTGAGCGCAATGTCTATGTGAATGCGTTCAACTTCTACTTCCAGGACGCTTGGCAGGTAACCAAGAAATTTAGCTTGAACTACGGTATGCGCTACGAATATTTCGGGCCACTCCACAACGGCGACAAGGATACTGCGGTGTTCACTCCCGACAAGGGACTGCAGATCCAGGGCAACGGCATCGATTCCATCTTCCCGCCGGACAAGAATAACTTCGCACCGCGACTGGGCTTTGCCTATCAGGCCAAGAATGACTTGGTCGTGCGCGGCAGCTTCGGCGTCTTTTTCGATCAGATCAACATCAATCCGTTCTTGGATTTCCGTCCACCGGCAAACGCAGCCGACGGTTTGCAGGACAATCCAATCGGCCCGCACGCCGTATCGAATTACTCCTTGTCCGGATATAACTGGCAGACCGTTCAAGGCGGAGGCGCATCCATCTTTCCGGATGTTGCTACATGCTCAACTCTAAATGCCGCAACGCAGGCTGCTACCGACAACTGTGGCACCAGCACATTCGCTGCGTATGCGGTAAACCAAAACTTCCGTACGCCATATTTTTATAACTACAGCCTGCAGGTGGAAAAAAGCCTGGGCAATGCCTCCGTCTTCCAGATTGGTTACGTTGGCAGCCAGGGCCGCAAGTTAAACATCATGACGAATATCAACGGCAACGGCGAATTAGCCGCTCAGTACCCAAATGCAGGCAACATACTGCAGGAGAACAGTATTGGGACATCTAACTACAACTCTCTCCAGCTGACGTACAGACTCCGCAACTGGCACGGCCTAAGCACGCAAGTCGGGTACACGTGGTCCCATTCTCTCGATGAAATCAGCCAATACCGCGCGACGGTTGCCGACAGTTCGAACATTAAGGTCGACTACGGCAACAGCGACAACGATACGCGGCACCTATTCACGACAAGCATCACCTACGAAGTGCCGAAGGCTCCGTGGGCGCATGGCTGGTCAACTTACTTGGCAAATGGCTGGCAGGTCAGTAGCTTGTGGAACTTCCATACAGGACAGCCGTGGAACGTTACGCTCCCATTTGCTGACCTGATCGGCGATCCATTCAAGAGTGATTCGAACTTCACCGTCAATCACTCTTTTACACGGGACATCATTCAGGGTGGGCAATCCACCGGACCCGGCGTGCAGTGGGTTAACCCGGATGCGTTCGGTCCAGCGACCGGACAGTTCGGCAACCTCGCCCGCAACAAGTATTACGGTCCAGGCTTCGGTGACGTCGACCTTTCCGTGTTCAAGAACATTCCAATCCGCGAACGTTTCAAGATCCAGCTAAGGGCGGAAATGTACAACCTGCTGAACCGTGTCAACTTCGCCAGCGGCCCTGGCGCAGTCAACGGTGATGGCACGGTTCGCGACACGATTGGCGACTTCAACGGCGCGCCAGGAATTGGCCCCGGTGAAGCTTTCAACATAAACCTTGCAGTCAAAATTATTTTCTAGCTGTCTTTGACAACTCTTCCCGGGAAGCGTCGCGAGACGCTTCCCGGTTTTTCTTTGGTGGCACAGACTTCAGTCTGTGCAGCTTTAGCGCGGGCAGCGGCGGATGAGTTAAGCTACGGCGCATGACGGATTCCGTTTTGGCTTCTCCGGGACAGAACAAGAAATTGCGGGCCGATGTGGGGCTTGCGTTCTGCACGATTCTTTGGGGATCGACGTTTGTCGTTGTAAAGAATTCGCTCGACGATTCTTCGGTCTTTTTGTTTCTTGCCCTGCGGTTCACGCTCGCGGGAATCGTGATGGCGCTGTGGCGGCCGCACGTTTTTCGCTCTCTTGCGCGTGAAGAGATTTTTGCGGGACTTCGCCTCGGGTTTTTTATGTTCGGCGGCTACGCATTTCAGACCGCCGGGCTGCAATATACGACCGCATCGAATTCAGGATTTGTTACCGGCTCCAGCGTCGTTCTTGTTCCAATTCTTTTCGGGTTGTTTTGGGGACATCGCTTTACGTCCTGGGTTTATGCCGGAGCGCTTTCCGCCGGATTGGGCCTGTACTACCTGACCATTCCAAACGAAGGAGTAAGTCACCTCAATCGTGGCGATGTTTTAACTTTTGTCGCAGCGGCTTCGTATGCGGTGCACATTATTCTCGTCAGCGAATATGCGAAACAACATTCGGCTTCGGCGTTGAGCGTTTTGCAGGTGCTCGCTTGCGCCGGCATGGCCTGGGTAATGACGGGAATCGCTGCGGCCATCCGCTGGCAGCCAGTGCGATTCAATCCGAGTTGGTCGTTGTTGATTGGCATTTCCATTTGTGCGGTGTTCGCAACCGCCGTCGCGTTTTCGATTCAGCTTTGGGCTCAGCAATATACTTCACCGGGACATGCGGCGATTTTGTTCACGTTGGAGCCGGTTTTTGCGGTGCTGACTTCGTATCTTTTTCTTGGCGAGCGGCTCGCGATGCGGGCGCTCTTTGGTGCGGTGTTTGTTCTCGCCGGAATTCTAATTGCCGAATTGCTTGGTCCGGCGGCAGCTCCGGAATCTCCCGAACCAACTGCTGAACACTCCTAAACTCCTAAAACCAAGAGCGCAGCCAAGAGTGGCTACGCTACTGGTAGTTCTTTACGTCAACGGGGTCGAACATTATTGCAGTGCCCGTGTGCATTTTTTCGTAAGCGTCAATTGCGGCGACGTGCTGCATGGATGTGCCGATGTCGTCGAGGCCTTTGAGCAAAACTTCTTTGCGCGAGGGAACAATTTCAAATTTGTAAGAGAGGCCGTGGTTGTCGCTGACGGTTTGGTTGGGCAAATCGATGGAAAGGGAATAGCCCTTTTCTTTTTCGGCGCGCTGAAAAAGTTCCTCGATTTGCGCTTCGGTGAGTTCGGCGGGAAGGATGCCGTTCTTGAAACAGTTGTTGTAAAAAATGTCGGCGTAACTCGGCGCGACAATGACGCGGAAACCGTAATCGCCGATGGCCCAGGGCGCGTGCTCGCGACTGGAGCCGCAGCCGAAATTGGCGCGCGTCAAAAGCACACTCGCTCCCTTGTATTCCGGCTTGTTCAAAATGAAATCGGGATTCGGCTTTTCACCCGGCTGCGTGTAGCGCCAATCGTAGAACAAAATCCGGCCAAACCCTTCGCGCGTGAGCGCCTTTAAAAATTGCTTCGGCACCATCTGGTCGGTGTCCACATTGACGCGATCCAATGGCAGGACCAAGCCGCTATGTTTGATGAATGGCTTCATTTCGCTTGCTCCAATTGAACTGCCTCGTGCTGTTCCGCCAAACGCTTTACCTTCGTTTCCTTGATTAGACCGATCAGACTAAACGCCAGTCCGCCGAAAACAAAAAAGAAAGGCAGAAACCCAATCGCCCGGCCCCGGTTAGCGAAGGGCCCAATCGAGTACCTACCCAGGAGGACAAATACCCAACCAACAAGATTCAGTCCCCAGCCGATCCACCTAATTGTTCGAGAAGCGGTCATCAATTAATCCCCCCGCGAAAACGGACAGAATAGGTCTCCGCCGTTCACTCCACGTGGGCGACGTCGTACGAACGGACGTCGACGAAGTGACCGGCGAGGGCGGCGGCGGCGGCCATGACGGGGCTGACGAGGTGCGTGCGGCTGTCGCGGCCCTGGCGGCCTTCAAAGTTGCGGTTTGAGGTGCTGGCGCTGCGCTCGTGCGGCGGAAGAACGTCGGCGTTCATACCGATGCACATGCTGCAGCCTGCGTCGCGCCACTCGAAACCGGCGTCGGTGAAAATCTTGTCGAGACCTTCTTTCTCGGCGGCGGCTTTGATTCCGCGCGAGCCGGGAACGATGAGCGCCTGCTTGATGGATTTCGCGACGTGCTTTCCTTCGACGAGATGCGCGGCGGCGCGAAGATCGTCGAGGCGGGAATTGGTGCAGGAGCCAATGAAGACGCGGTCCACAGAAATATCTGTGATGGGAGTACCGGGTTTGAGACCCATGTACTTGAGCGCGCTTTCGGTGGCTTTCTGATCGTTCAGGTCTTTGAAGTCGTGCGGATCGGGGACGCGCGACGTTACGCTCGTCACCATGCCGGGATTCGTGCCCCAGGTAACTTGGGGCGCGATCTGTTCGGCCTGGAGTTCGACGGTCATGTCGAACTTGGCGCCATCATCAGAGCGCAAAAGTTTCCAACGTTCGACGTCTTCCTGAAATTCTTTTCCGCGGGTAACAAACGGACGGCCTTCGAGATACTTGAATGTTGTTTCGTCCGGCGCGATCATTCCGGCGCGCGCGCCGCCTTCAATCGTCATGTTGCAGACGGTCATGCGGCCTTCCATGGAAAGTTCGCGAATGGCCTGTCCGCCATATTCCGCAACGTGTCCCGTGCCGCCGCCGATGCCGATTTTTCCGATGATGGCGAGAATGATGTCCTTGGCGGTGACACCCTTCGGACGTTTGCCGTGAACCAAAATATGGAGCGTCTTCGATTTCGACTGCACGAGACATTGCGTTGCGAGAACGTGTTCGACTTCGCTGGTGCCGATACCGAACGCGAGGGTGCCGAATGCGCCGTGCGTCGAGGTGTGGCTGTCGCCGCAAACGATGGTGTTGCCGGGCTGCGTGATGCCGAGTTCGGGGCCGATGACGTGAACGATGCCTTGATTCTTGCTGTTCATGTCGAACAGGCGGACACCGGTTTCGCGGCAATTTTTTTCCAGCGCTTCAAACTGGAGACGTGCGTCGGTGTCAAGGATGGGGAGGGTACGGTCCTTGGTGGGGACAGAGTGATCCATGACGGCGAACGTCAGATCGGGGCGGCGGACTTTGCGGCCTTCGGCTTTAAGTCCAGCGAAGGCTTGCGGGGAAGTGCCTTCGTGAATCAGATGGCGATCGATGTAAATGAGCGCGGGTTTGCCGGGTTCCTGATGGACCAGATGCGAATCCCAGATTTTTTCGTAGAGAGTTTTCAGTGACATTAGGTTATCCCGAAAGGAGTTTAGCACCGGCGTGCGATGCGGGCAAAAGGCGAGGGCCCCAGGGCTCTGGTTGGCCGTTTTCAGCGCGGTTCGAGCCTGCCCGATAAGGTCCTTCTCGCAAGTCTCCCCAAGACTCGCACGATGGTACGCGGTTAACCACTCGCAAGCGTCCCTCGGGCCAGCCACCATTCCCCACCCCCCCTCGCTTGATTTTTCGTAAGTACTAGAAATAAAATAACTTACAGAAACCGATCTTGTAGGTATTCATTCTAAAGAACTTGCGTCCATTTTCCCTAACTGCGGATAACACGCTCGTCAAGCGCCAATTCTGATCGATTTTGAGATGTGACGAGATTTCGTCGCTCAAGAGAGCGATGGATTTGCCGCCGTCGGAAGTGCCGGGGATATTGTTGGATGTGCCGCACTCAATCGAACGTTCCCCGGCGAAATTGCACACGCGCCGAATATTCTGCAAAGCGTGCACTAACGGACAGTACGGAGAACCCGTTAGAGCCATAGTAGGGCGTGGAAGGAATCCGAGGGAGACTCATGTTCAAGATTTCAGGCATCACTTTAGCAGTCGCAATGACGCTTGGCGCAGCGGCGCAAGCACAGACTCAGACGCAAGTTGTGGTGGACTCCGGCAATGGAGCGCCGACGTACCGGATTAATGTTGTGAGCCGCACAACGCGGGCAGTCAGTTACAGACACCGGAGCGGATCGACGAAGATCAATTTTCAGGGTACCGACTTGATGCCTTCCGCGGCGGGCGAAGCAAAAGTGGAAAGCAAGCGGGGAGCGCTGGAAATTGAAGTGGAATTTTCTGGGCTGGACCGGCCCACGACCTTTGGCGGGGAATATCTGACATACGTGCTGTGGGCGATTTCGCCGGAAGGCCGGCCCGTAAATATCGGGGAAGTTCTGGTGGGCGAGAACCACCGGAGCAAGCTCGACGTGACGACTGACTTGCAAGCGTTTGCGCTGATCGTTACCGCGGAACCCTATTATGCGGTGCGCCGTCCGAGCAACGTGGTTGTGCTGGAGAACGTAATGCGCTCCGATACAAGAGGTGGCGCCGAGGAAGTGGACGCCAAGTATGAATTGATTGACCGTGGCGGGTATATTCCGTCGGGTTACAGATTTGACCCGGTGGTCCTCAACGCGAAATTGCCGCTGGAATTTTTTGAAGCGCGCAACGCATTGCGAATCGCACAATCGGCCGGTGCAGAACGATATGCAACGACAAGCTATCAAAACGCAGTCCGCCAGATGGACGAAGCGGATGCGCTTGCCAGCGGGAGACACGAAAGCAAGAAATCGCTTGTAGCGATATCACGCGAAACCGTGCAGACCGCTGAAGACGCACGCGAAATCGCCGTGAAGCACATCGACGAAGAGCGCCTCGAATCCGAACGTCGAGCCGGTTCAAACCGTGAGATCGCAGCGAAGGACCGCGAAATCGCCGAATCCGACCGCCGCGCCAGGGCCGAAGCCGCGACCGTTACTGCTGAGAACCGGCGCAACGAGGCGGATCGCCGTAACGTGGACGCCCAGGCGGCCGCGCTGCGAGCAAGTGGCGCACAGGCCGATGCCGAAAAGGATCGCGACAGCGCGCAACAAAAACAGCGTGCTGCTGAAGCCGATTCCGACCGCGACCGCAATGCCGCCGCTTCCTCCGACGCCCAGCTGCAACAATCGGCTGGTGCAAAAGCCGACGCCGAACGGGATCGCGACGATGCAAAACGAAAACAGCGTGACGCCGAAGCCGATTCCGACCGCAACCGCAATGCCGCAGCTTCCTCCAACGCACAACTGCAAACCGCGGTTCACGATCGCGAAGAGCTCCGTGCGCGGCTGCTGCAACAATTCAACCTGATTCTGGAGACTCGCGACACCGCGCGAGGACTCGTCGTGAATATGTCCGACGTTTTGTTTGACTCCGGCAAGTACACGCTCCGTCCGCTGGCTCGCGAAAAGCTGGCCAAGATTTCCGGCATTGTGCTGGCTTATCCCACTCTCAAGCTGGCGATTGAAGGAAACACGGACAGTGTCGGGACCGAATTGTTCAACCAGGAGCTTTCCGAGCGCCGCGCCGCGGGTGTGCGCAGCTATCTAACGCAGCAAGGCGTTCCGGAAAATTCGACAACAGCAAGCGGATTCGGCAAGACGAGGCCGATAGCCTCGAACGATACTACCGAAGGCCGTCAGCAAAACAGGCGTGTCGAGCTGATCGTCTCGGGTGAAGTGATCGGCACCAAGATCGTGTCGCTCAGCCTGCAGCCCGTCGCGGATGCGACTGCTCCTCAATAGAACGAATCAAAAAGAAGAGAGCCGGCTCCACTGGGGCCGGCTCTTTTTTGTTTGTCAGTGAAGCTTTATTGGGAAGAGAAGGATTTTATGCGGGCGACCGTGGCGGCATCGAGCGACTGGACGAGGGCGATGACGAGGTCGACGGTGCGGTCGAAGTCGGAGCGGTCGATGATGCCGTTGTGGGCGTGGGTGGAGCGCGCGGGGACGAGAATTGTGGTGACGGGAACACCGGTGTTGTTGAGCTTGATGGCGCCAGCGTCATCGCCGAAGCCGGGAACAAAATCGAATTGAAGTGGAATGTGCTGCGCGGCGGCGACGTCTTTTACGTGGGCGACGAGTTTGCGATTGGGGAGTTCGCTGAAGGTGTAGAGCATCATGCCGGGGCCGCCGCCGAGAACTTCCTGAGCGGCTTCAGGGCCGGGGCCGGGCACGTCATTGGGAATGCCAACCTCCAGGCTGAAGCCGATGTCGGGATTGATGATGCGGGCGGAGGTTTGTGCGCCGCGCATTTCGATGCTGCCTTCTTCCTGAACAGTGGCGGCGTAGAAGACCTGATTGGGATGCGGAGTTTTCGCGAGGCGCCGCGCGACTTCGAGCATGACGGCGCAGCCGACGCGGTCGTCCCACGCTTTGGCGAGATAGCGGTTGTTGGCGAGCACGGCGAAATCCGACACGGGGACGACGGGATCGCCGGGAGAGATGCCTAGGGCCGCGACGTCTGCGGCCGTGTGCGCGCCGGTGTCGAGATAAAGATCCTGCGATTGCGGCTGACCTTGTGGGTTGTGGGGAGCGATGTGCGCGTCCCAAATGTCGGTGACGGCGAGGACGGGGCCCTTGGAGCCGATGATGACCCAACGTTGATCGGGAAGCGCTGCGCCGAGCCAATAGCCGAGCATCTGCATGGAGATGAGGCCGTCGGGGCGAATGCGGCGAATCATGCCGCCGAGTTCGTCCATGTGTGCGTCGAGCATGATGCGCGGGCCGGAGTTGCCTTGTTGCGCGATAACGGAGCCGAGGCCGTCGTAGGTGACGCTGTCGGAGAGAGGCTTGAAGCGGTCGGTCATGATTTTGCGGACGGCTTCTTCGTAGCCGGGAGGTCCGGGGGCTTCGGTGAGTTCTTTGAGTAGTTGGACGAGGCGGTCTTGGGCGGGAGGTTGAGAGGAGGCGGGCGATTGGGCGCGGAGGGGGAGGGCGGTGAGCATGAAAAGAAATGCGAAAAAAATGCGGGGCATCGGCGGATCTCCTAAGAAGAAAGATGATAGAGCAGAGTGGGAGAAGACGAGAAGAATTCACGTAGAGATTTTCGCGAGGTGGAAAAGGGAAGGCGAATTGAGCCGCACTCGAAGGGAGGTCCCCCCAATGCGCAGCCCGGCGTGCAGAAAGCACACGCAAGAAAAAGCCGGGCTACTTTGGTCGGGACAACACGTGGTGGGTGAGTGCAGCGAAGAGGGCGCAATATTCCGGCTGCTGCCCGGAATCTTCGATACGCGCCCTTGCGCAAGCACGAGAAGAAGCTAGATTTTTTGGCGTTTCCAGTAGCCACGTTTGAAGAGGACGATGCTGACGGCGGCCATGGAGGCTTCGGCGACAACGACGGACCAATAGACGCCGTGCGCTTGCATGCGCGTGTGAAGAGCGAGGAAGTACGCGAGCGGAATTTCAAGCATCCAGAACGCGAAGAAGTTGACGATGGTCGGCGTGACGGTGTCGCCGGCGCCGTTAAAGGCTTGAAGCATAACCATGGCGTAGGCGTAGCCGATATTGCCGTAGCTGAAAATGCGCAGCGCGGAGACGGCGAGCGGAACGACGGCCGGGTCTCGCGTGAAAAGACTAATCACGGGTTCGGCAAAGAAAATGAAGAAGAGGCCGACGACGCCGAGAAAAATCATGTTGTAGAGGCCGGTGCGCCAGACGGATTTTTCGGCGCGCTCCGGTTGCTTGGCACCGAGATTTTGCCCGACGAGCGTGGCGGCGGCATTGCTGAGGCCCCACGACGGCAGAATGACGAAGATGACGATGCGGATGGCGATGGTGTAGCCGGCGAGTGCGGCGGAGCCGAAGACGCTGACGATGCGGACCAGGCCGATCCAACTTGTGTGCGCGATGGCGAATTGCAGGATGCCGGTAAGTGAAACACGCACCAACCGGAAAAGGACTGCGAAGTCGAGCCGAATCTGTTCGGGCAGGATGCGAATGCGTTCGGAGCCGCGAAGCAGGCGATAGAACTGATAGAGCACGCCGATGCTGCGGCCTGTGAACGTGGCGAGCGCGGCTCCAGTGACGCCGAATTTGTGAAACGGGCCGACGCCGAAGATGAGACAGGGGTCGAGGATTAAGTTGATGATGTTGGAGACCCAGAGCAGACGCATGGCGATGGCGGCATCGCCGGCGCCGCGGAAGATGGCGTTGTTCAGAAAAAGCAGCACGATAGCGCCGCAACCGCCGAGAGCGATGCGGGCGTAGCCGGAACCGACTTGAACGATTTCAGGCGATGCGCCCATCAAGTGAAGAAGGTTCGGCGCGAAAATAAAAGAGGGAATTCCGACGAGAAGCGATACGGCAATTCCCAGCGCGATGGCCTGGACGCCGGCGACGGCGGCGGCTTTCGGATCTTTTTCGCCGATGCGGCGGGCGACCATGGCGGTCGTGGAAAGGCTGAGGCCGAGTCCAATGGCGAAGACGAGCATGAGTAAAGATTCTGTTAGGCCAACCGTGGCGACGGCGTCCGCGCCGAGACGGCTGACCCAGAATACGTCGACTACGGCGAAGAGCGATTCGAGCACCATTTCCAGCACCATCGGAATGGCGAGGAGAATGATGGCGCGATTGAGATTGCCGGCGGTGTAGTCCTGGTGTGAGCCGCGAAGGGCTTCGCCGATGGACTTCCAGAACGACGGCGCGGGCAATGCTACGGATTGGTCGGGCGACGACATAGAGCAACGCATGCTTTCTGCGCGGGCGCGGAAAAATACGAACAGGCCGGCGCGGCCGAAAAACGTTAATCAGAAGAATACGGGAAAAGGGAAGTCGCCGGGAGGCGATTAGACAGCGATGGAGATGAGGACGCGGAACATATTTCACCGCCGGCGTGGATACAAATATTGCCGGTAAGAAGAGTGTATACGGTAGGCGGGGCGGGATGCCAGAGAATTTTTGCCGCAGGCGGGAAGACCAGAAAGAAATGTTGTATCTTGGCGGACACGCGCGCGGACACAGGGTAAAGAGGCGATGAGCAGAATTTATTACACGACGATGGAGAGTCCAGTTGGGACGCTGCGTTTGGTGGCAGAAGAGTTGGGTTTGCGGATGGTTTGGTTTGTGCGTGGGCGGAAAGAAGCGAAGCCGGACGCGGAATGGAAAGAAGATGCGGCGTTTTTTGCGGACGTGATGCGACAGTTGAACGCCTATTTCGCGGGCGAGTTGCGGGAGTTTGAGATTCCGTTGTTAATGCTCGGGACGGAGTTTCAGAAGCGCGTGTGGAAGACGCTGCAGACGATTCCTTATGGAGAGACGATGTCGTACGGGGAGTTAGCGAAAAAGATTGGCGATCCGAAAGCGGTGCGCGCAGTTGGTGCGGCAAACGGGCAGAATCCGATACCGATTATTGTGCCGTGCCACCGCGTGATCGGAAGCGACGGAAGTCTAACGGGATTTGGCGGAGGTCTGGAAAACAAGAAAAAGTTATTGGAGTTAGAGAGCCGGCAGAGACGATTTTGTCTGACTCAGTAGCGCCATGAAGTTAGGTCGGCGCCGGGGGGCGCGGTTTTGGCGATGCGCTCGAGGATTTTCGGCAGATATTGCGTGTTGTAGTGCAGACGCGAGAGATAGTTGGGAAGATTGGGGTCGCCGTTCCAGCAGTGTTCAGCTTTGTCGCCGTATTTGACTTCGCCATCGTAAGCCGGATTCGTGGTGGTCTTTAGAAAATCTTCGAGAAGGTAGACGGCGTCGTTCAGCATGTAGTTGTCCGCGCTACCGACGTAAATGTGGAGCTTGCCTTGCAACTTGGGGCCGAGCTTGGGCCAGTCGCGTTGGAGAATCGCGCTTAAATCGTAATGTTCCTTCCAATATTCGGCGACTTTGTGATCGATTTCGCCGGTATATTTGTCGAAAATTTGTTGTGGGTAGCCGTCGGCGCCGACAGGGCCGTAGACGGCTTGCCAGATGTCAAACTGTTCGCCGGAACGCGAGTGCGTGCCGAGCGCGAGTTCGTATTGATTGACGGATTGCGTTGTGGCGAGCGTGCGGCCCAAGTAATCGCGATAGGACGGCTGCGCCATTTGCGTGTGCGGGCCCTGAAGAAAGAACGCGTTTTTGTCGGAGTAGAGATTGATGTTGGTGTAGGCGCGGAAGTCCACGGGATCGGGGCAGGCAACGAACGCGCCGTTGTAATGATCGGGATAAAACATTTGTACGGCGAGAGATTCCCAGCCGCCGGTTGAGCCGCCGTACACGAAGCGCGCCCAGCCCTGGCCGATGGCGCGGAATTGTTTTTCGATGGCGGGGATGAGTTCGGTTTCGATGGCTTCGCCGTAAGGCCCGAGATTCGCGGAATCGACGGCGTAAGAATCGTCGTAATACGGATTGGCGTGATTGATTTGCGCCACGAGATAGCGCGGGAGATCTTTTGAAATCCACGTTTGATAAAACTTGTACTCTTCCTGTTGTTGGATGCGGTTGTAGCCGGAGATGTGGAAGCGCTCGGAATAGTCGGGCTTGAGATTGGAATCGGGCGGCTCGGTGCGAAGGCCTTCGAAGTCGTGATTGAAATGGTCTTCGGAAATCATGAGCGGAAAATGGGCGTTGGGATGCTCGTCAAAACCTTCGGGGACAAGGACGTTGGCGGAAAGGAACATCGGGCGACCCCAGAATTTGGTGAGGAGTTGCGACTGGATTTTCATATGGCGGATGTACTTGGTGTCTTTCGGGTCGGGGATGGGGGGAATTTCCTGATCAAGCACGATGGAAAGTTCCGTAGAGGAATCGACCGTGATTTCTTGCGGCTTGCTGTATAGGTTGCCGGGCGCGATGTTCCAGTGCTGGCCTTCGCCGCGGTCCATCGGGAGTTTTACTGTGTGGCCGTCGGCGCGCTGGAACGTTTCATAGCGGTGGAGAAGTGCCTGCACAAAATATTTGCCGGGCTTCACATCGTGAAGATAGCGGACGGGATAACCGAAGGCATTGCCATCGATCATGAGTACTTGTTGGCCCGGTTGCCAGCTTCCGACGTCGACGCCAAAGATGAGTTGCGTTTTATAGGAAAGGCTGATTTGGTTGCGCGGCTCGCCGGAAGGGTCGGTGGAGAACAGAAGAAGGAGGCGGCCGTCGAGGGGAGCAGCGCTTTTTTCCTTCGGAAAGGAGACGGAGAATTTCGGCGCCTGCGCCGTCGCGATTTGCGTGGCGACGAGGAAGAGGGCGAGGAGCGCGAACGAGAAGCGAGCGGCTGTGATCGAGAAGCGGCGCATGAACGAATTCTCCACGGTGAGGAATGGCAGCGAGCGCACGAATGATACAGCGAATGTGAGATAGTTTCTGAGGAAAAAGTACGCGGGCACGGGGAAATCGAGGTCAAGCGATGGCGGACGGGAAGAAAGTGAAGTGGGGCGTTCTGGGAGTGGCGTCGATTGCCACGCGCAAAGTAATTCCCGGAATGCAGAAAGGCGCGTTAAGCGAGATTGCGGCGATTGCGTCGCGCGATTTGAAAAAGGCCGAAGCGGCGGCGAAAGAACTAGGGATCGCGAAGGCGTATGGCTCGTACGAGGAATTGCTGGCGGACAAGGAGATTGAAGCGCTTTACAACCCGCTCCCAAATCATTTGCACGTGCCGTGGACGGCGAGAGCTGCGGAAGCAGGAAAGCATGTGCTTTGCGAAAAACCGATTGCGTTGAACGCGGCGGAGGCAGAGACGCTGCTTGCGGTTCGCGGGCGGACGGGAGTGAAGATCGGCGAAGCCTTTATGGTGAAGACGTATCCGCAATGGTTGCGGGTGCGAGAGCTGGTGCGTGAAGGGCACATCGGCGAGTTGAAGTCGATTATCACGGTGTTCAGTTATTTCAATCGAGACGCGAACAACGTTCGGCATAAGGTGGAGTGGGGCGGCGGCGGCTTGCTGGATATCGGGTGCTATCCGATTACACTTTCGCGGTGGATTTACGGAGAAGAACCGAAGCGGGTAACGGGAACGATTGAGAACGATCTGGAGTTCGGAACAGACCGGCTGGCGTCGGCCGTAATGGAGTTTTCTTCCGGGCAGTCGATCTTCAGTTGCGGAACACAGACAAACTATTTTCAGCGCATGACCCTGCTGGGAACGACGGGGCGGATTGACGTGGAGATTCCATTCAATGCGCCGACCGACCGGCCGTTGGCGCTGACGATTTCAAACGGCATGGAATTCGCCGGCGGCAAAAGCGTCGTGGAAATGATTCCGCCTGCGGATCAATACACGATTCAGGGCGATGCATTCTCGCGCGCGATTCGTGAGGACACGGAAGTGCCAGTGCCGCTGGAAGATGCGATTGGCAATATGAAAGTGATTGATGCCATTTTTCGGTCGGCAGCGAGCGGAAACTGGGAGCGACCTTGAAGTCGATCCGTTTTATCGCCATGGCGTGGCTTGCCGCTTCGCTCACGTGTATGGCTCCGGCGTTCGCGCAGGTGCAAACGCAAAGCCAGGTGCGGTTCACAGATGTCACGGACAAAGCGGAAATCAAATTCAAACATTTCAAGGGAAACAAAGGGATGTCCATCAACCTTGAAGAGTTCGGGCCAGGGGTTTGTGCTGTCGACTATGACGGCGATGGATGGACCGACATTTACTTTGTAAATTCGCGCGACCGGTACGGACGCGGGATTAAAGCTCAGAACGCGCTCTATCACAACAATCGAGACGGCACTTTTACGGATGTGACCGACAAAGCAGGAGTGCCCGGAACGGCGTTTGGACTGGGTTGCGTTTGGGGCGATTACGACAACGACGGTTTTCCGGATTTATTTGTAACGCAATTTGGAAAAAACGTTCTCTATCACAACAATGGAGACGGGACGTTCACCGATGTAACCGACAGGGCGGGCGTCGGCGGACTCGAGACGGGAATGTTTCACGCGGGCGCGACGTTTGTGGATTACGACCGTGACGGCAAGCTGGATCTGTATGTCGGAACATACGTAGCCATGGACAACGACTCGCAGAGGTACTGCAAGATTGCGGCCATGCTGACGAGTTGTCCGCCGAGCGCATTTAAGGGAAGTCCCAATGCGCTCTACCACAACAACGGCGATGGGACGTTTACGAACGTAACGAAGAAGGCGAAAATTCTGGAGCCGGAAGGCAAGAGCCTCTCCGTCGGCGCGGCTGATTTTGACAACGACGGTTGGCCGGACATTTTTGTAGCGAATGACGGCGTTCGCGCGTTCTTATTTCGCAACAAGCGCGACGGAACATTTGAAGAAACGGCAGGAATTGCTGGCATGGCGTATTCGCAGTCGGGGCAACCCCTTGCGGCAATGTGCATTTCGCTTGGCGACTATAACAACGACGGGTTGCTGGACCTCTACATTTCCGATTTTCAGGGCAGCTCGGACCACGTGTGGCGGAACGACGGAAGCGGATTTTTCAGCGAGGCCAGCGACAGTGCAGGGATCACGATTCCGACGAAGACGGTTTTGAGTTTCGGTGGCGGTTTTTTTGATTACGACAATGACGGGTGGCTGGACATTTTCATCGCGAACGGCCACGTTTACCCGGAGATCGAGCAAAGTTTCCCCGATACGCACTACAAGCAGCTGAATACGGTGTTTCACAATCTAAAGAATGGGAAGTTTGCGGAAGTATCGGCTGCGACCGGAATTGCTTCGTTAGCGCCACGCGTGGGGCGCGGAGTGGCGTTTCTGGATTTCGATAACGACGGCTCAGTGGACGTGCTGGTGGCAAATAACGGCGATCCACCGACGCTGCTTCATAATGAGGGCGGATCGGGAAATCATTTTGTGAATTTCAAATTGGTCGGGACGAAAAGCAACCGCGACGCCATGGGTGCGCGGATTCGGGTTGTGGCGGGAGGCATTTCGGAGATACGCGAGATTGCCGGCGGTGGAAGTTATCTCTCGCAGAGTGAGCTGCGTGCGAATTTTGGATTGGGTACGGCTACGCGCGCGGAATTAGTGGAGGTGTCGTGGCCTAGCGGCGCCAAGCAATCGTTCAAGAATGTCGAAGCGGACAAATTCTGGCTGATTGTCGAGGGGAATCCGGAGTTGGCGCCGCAGCCAATTCGACCGAGATGACCTTCAGCGAGAGCAGCCGCCGGCGATGGACGGAACGAGCAGCACTCGGTCACCGTCTTTGAGTTGACAGGCTTCGCCGCCGAGGAAGCGGATGTCTTCCTCGTTGAGATAGACGTTCAGGAACTGGCGGATCTGGCCCTGGTCGTCGCGAACGTGTTTCCCCAGTCCGGGAAATTGCGTTGTCAGGACATTCAGCGCCTCGGCGACCGTTGTGGCACTACAGGCGTACTTCGGCGAGCCGTCGGTGAAGCGACGGAACGCCGTGGGGATTTCAATCGTGATTGCCATTTCGTTCTCCATTTATTTTCAGAAAAATTGATTTTCGTGAATTCCGACTACGCTTTTGCCGCTTCGGCCGCAGCACCCAGCTGCGCGTCGAGATAGGCCTCGAACGCGTCGAGGCGCGGAGCGATGGCTTCGGTGAGCGGGTATTCCGCGACGATGGCATCGGTTGTCTTCAGTCCGTTGCCGGTGACGCACACGACTGTTGTTTCATTTGAGCCGATGCGTCCAGCCTGAATCAGCTTTTGCGTGACGCCGACTGTGACGCCCGCCGCCGTTTCTCCGAAGATACCTTCGCTTTCGGCGAGGAGTTGAATGCCGTCGACAATTTCGGGATCCGAAACGTCGTCGGCCCAGCCGCCGGAGCCACGAATTTCTTTCATCGCGTACGGGCCGTCGGCGGGATTGCCGATGGCCAAGGAGCGCGCGATGGTTTGCGGCTTTTGCGGCTCGAAGCGTGCGAGATTGCGTTTGACGCCGTCGGAAATGGGCGAACAGCCAGTGGCTTGAGCGCCAAAGAATTTCACGGGCTTTTCTTTCACCCAGCCGAGAAGAACGAGTTCCCGGAAGGCCTTTGCGATTTTCGTGATAAGCGATCCGCCGGCCATCGGGACGACAACGTTGTTGGGGAGTTCCCAGCCGAGTTGTTCTGCGATTTCGTAGCCATGCGTCTTGGAGCCTTCGGCGTAGTAAGGACGCAGGTTGACGTTGACGAGGCCCCACTGGAATCGATCGGCGATCTGGGCGCAGAGGCGATTCACGTGATCGTAGTTGCCATTGATGCGGACGATGCGCGCGCCGTAGACGGCAGTGTTCAGAATTTTTGCGGGTTCAAGATCGGCGGGGATGAAGACGCAAGCGTCGAAACCGTGCTGGGCGGATTGCGCGGCGACCGCGTTGGCCAGATTACCGGTGGAAGAGCAGCCGACCGTCTTGAATTCAAATCGCCGCGCGGCGGCCAGAGCCGTTGCGACAACACGATCCTTGAAGGAAAGAGAAGGGAAGCAGACGGCATCGTTCTTGACGTAGAGGTTTTGTACGCCGAGCTTTTTCGCAAGATGGCGCGCGGCCACGAGCGGCGTACCTCCGACGGCATTAGGCGCCGAAAAACCTTCGGGGAGCGGAAGAAATTCCGCGTAACGCCACATGTTGAAAGGCCGACGGGAGAGTGCGTCCTTACTGGCGACCTTTTTTAGCGCTTCGTAGTCGAACGCGACTTCGAGCGGCGAGAAACACTCTTCGCAAAACGATTTCGGGGTATTGCCCCAGAATTTCCCGCATTCGCGGCAACTCAACTGATAGAGCTCAGCCATGGCGCACCTTCATCCGAATCTGGCGGCAGTGGCAGCGTCGTAACGAAAAAGGGCAGCAAGGAGGGGAGAAAATAAAAATCCCTCCGTGCCAAAGAGTGCAAGGAGGGTTCTCAGAAAGCTTCTGGGAAACTCGACGTGCTCTTTAGCAGTTTTTTACGTGGAGCAAGTTGCCCTAAATCGCCACGTGCGCC
>Ga0247669_1000216_pt1 | contig 27992 bp, 18 predicted proteins | sample CNK10_metaG_FD_182734 | JGI IMG/M metagenome (GOLD analysis project Ga0247669, IMG submission 182734) | Soil microbial communities from Purdue University Martell Research Forest, Indiana, United States - CNK10 | ecosystem: Environmental > Terrestrial > Soil > Temperate forest > Bulk soil... | reverse complement strand
GCTCCAATCCTTCGGCTCGCCATCCACCGTCAGCGCGACCGCATGGGACTTTTCGTCAAAACTCCATGTGTGAATTTCAGCTCCGCCGACTTTCACACTCTTCGGCAATCCGGGTGCTCCGAACACAGCCACCTCCGTGCTCACCCACCATGGGCGATATCCGCTCGCTTCGACCTTCGCGGATATCGTCACCGACGCCGCGCTGGCGTCGCACGAATATTTCATGCGTAACACATCGCCTTTCTGGTACGCGAATGTGTGCCCGTCGTCTTCGTACAAACTTCCGTTGCAGTCCGCTCCGGGATAAACCCGCAGCTTCAATCCTCCCGCCGGAACTTCGCCGGTGTATTGCACGAGCGCCTGCATTGGCACGATCGCGCCGGCCCGCACGTAAACTGGCATCTCCTGCAGCTCTGGATGCAAGACAAGTGGTTCTTTGCTGCTGCGTTTCTCTCCTGTCCAGTAGTCGTACCAGTCTCCCGGCGGCAGTTGCACGCTGAGTGGATCCACTTTTTCGGTCGTGACCGGCACAACCAGCAAATCGCGGCCAAACAAAAAGTCATGGTCGTTGCCGGCGATTCCATCTGCTTTGGGATACTCCAGGTAGAGCGGCCGCATGAGCGGAATTCCCGTTCGGGTCATCTCTTCAATCCCGGTGTAAATGTACGGGAGTAGCCGGTATCGCTCTTCAATATATTTCCGCCGGATCGCCTCATGTAACGGCCCATGCACCCACGGCTCTTGATCTGCCGTATCCTTCGCCGTGTGGTCGCGGTAAATCGGGTTGAACGCTCCCACTTCAAACCACCGTGTCAACAAGTCCGCGGGCGGCGAACCCGCAAATCCGCCGATGTCGTCGCCGACCATGCCGTATCCCGAAATTCCCATGCTCAAAAGGTGCGGCGTGCTCATCGCCAGATGGTTCCAGGTGCTGCTGTTGTCGCCTGTCCACGTTGCCGCATATCGCTGCGCCCCGGAATACGCGGCGCGTGTCAGGACAAACGGCCGCTCGTCTCCCTGCAGCTTTCTAAGTCCGTCGTAAGTCGCGCGGACGTTTTCCATCCCAAACACATTGTGAATCTCCGCGTGCGGATGTTTTGCGCCATCGTCGGTGCGGTGAACGTTGTCGAGCGGCATGGTCTTTGTCGGCGTCAGGAAAACCGAGGGCTCGTTCATGTCGTTCCAGAAGCCCGATGCACCCATTCCGACAAAGTCCTTGTACAACCCGCCCCACCAATCTCGCACCCGCGTCAACGTAAAGTCCGGAAACACGCTAAGACCCGGCCACACCGTTCCGACGAATAACGAACCATCCGCGCGCTTCACGAAGACGTCTTGCTTCATTCCCGTCTCATAGGGCGCGTACTCGTGTCCCTCGTCCTTCTTGATATGTAAGTCTGTGATCAGAATTGTGTGCATTCCCACCGCCTTGAAATCCGCTATCATTTTTTCAAAGTGAGGAAAATACTCGCGGTTCACCGTAAACGGCGCGTTGCTCTGCTGATAATCAATGTCGAAATAGATGGTGTCGGCTGGAATCTTGTCTTCGCGCAGTCGCTCCACAATCTCGTACGCGCGCCTTTCGGGATAGTACGAGTATCGACACTGCTGGTAACCCAGTGACCAGAGCGGCGGCAACTGCGGCCGACCGGTCAACGCCGTGTAGTCCTCGACGATTTTCTTTGGCTCCGGCCCGGCAAAATAGTAGTAGTTGATTTCTCCGCCGTCCGCGCCGAACGAATAGTAATCCCGTGACTCCTTGCCGAAATCAAACGAACTCCTCCAGGTATTGTCGAAAAAGATTCCGTAAGCCGTGCCGTTTCGGAATCCCTGAAAAAACGGAATCGTCTTATAGAGAGGGTCACTCGATTCCTGCCATCCAAATTCATCCGTATTCCACATCGTGAAGGAGCGGTTTCGGCGATTCATCGGCCCAGCCTTGTCGCCCAGTCCAAAATAACTCTCGTTCGGAGGCATTTTCTTCCACACATGAATCTGCCCACTCTGCCAGGCCATCGGCAAGCTCGGTTCATCGGCCAAAACCACGTTTCCCGTGGCGTCCAGAAAATCGATCAACAGCGGAGCCTTCTTCACCCGCACTATCACGTTTCCAGCGCTGACCTTCACCGCATCCGGCGCTTCTTCGATCTTCACGGCGGGTGCCTGCGCTTGTTCGACCACTGCCCACGAAAAATCCTTCGCGAAATTCCCATCTGGAGCGACGCGCACGCGAAAAACACCTTCCCGCAATGCCGTGACTCTTACCTTGGCTTTTCCTGCGAGCAATTCGACGCCGTCGCTCAGTTTTGTCACACGCTGTACGTTGCCGATATGCTGCCATCCCTGCGCGACGCTATTCGCGCCTGCAAGCAAGCAAACAGCTCCGAGCACCAGGCACCGCCGTGGATTTCTAAGCATATCGACCTCCATGAGTTCGTCTGCACCTGGGGAGTGCCGGGAGAAGGTTCAGGCCGCGAGCCACTGTTCAAAGAACGCGGAAGCCCTTGCGCCTTCCAGCCGCCGCCGCACCGCGTCCATAACGCGACAACGCAACATGTCGCTGGCGCCGTAAAATCCCAGCCAGTAAGGAAGATGAATTTCCGCGGGTAAGACTTCGATCTCAAGCGAAGCCTCGCGCATCTTGAAGAATCCCTGCTGAAAAACGATACGCAGCACCTTGTCCCGCAGAATCTCGATCGCTCGTCCCTCCGTAAGAGCACTCGGCAATTCATTCCGCGTTTGCACTTCCACCAATTCCGCGTCCGCAGGTGCTGCTTGAAATTCAAATAAATCCAGCGACCCGTCCACCGCGTCCATCGCAAAAATCCGTTGCACTTTTTCTTTGTTCAGCGCGTACCGCACGCGGTACAGCCGGAATGGCACGTAAGCCTCCGCGATCCTTTGTAAGGGACCTGTCCGCATCCTCCAAAGCCATGACGACAGCCCCGTCGTCCGGAACATGCGGAGCGCTTCGTCCTGCGTCACATTCCTCTTAAGGCTGCGAATCACGTGTCGTCCCGTTCCCATCTGTTGGTGACCTGTAGATCTATCGGAAGCGAATCCATAGTCCAACCACCGTCGCGATTAAAGCCAGACTGAACACCAGGTTGATCGCGCGTTCTTTCGTCGTCTCGCGCGCAAGGTGAGGCGCACTCGCGTCCACGCTGTCAAGTTTCTCCCCAACCGTCGCAAACGTCAGTCCCGCTATCTTCTTCCGCTCTGGCGCGGGATACATCAAGCTCACCGCAATTAATACGACCGAGCACACCACGAACATGAAAATCGCGTAATGCAGAAAATTCATATCCACAAGCCACCGCACCGCGCCCGAATTAAAACGCGTCTTCTTGTCCAGTACCTCAAACACAAATCGCGACGCGCCGAGTACAAACCCGACCAGCAGCGACGAAATCGCTCCTTGCCCGTTCAATCGCGGCCACAAAATCCCAAAAACAAAACAAGCGGCAATCGGCGGACTGATGTAGGCCTGCACACTCTGCAAATAAATGTAGAGCTGCGCGCTGAGCAAATGAATGAACGGCACCCACAATAACCCCAGCAGCACCATCCCGCCTGTTGCAATCCTTCCAAAACTTACCAGCTGGCGTTCCGACGCCTCCGGCCGGATCTTTTTATAAAAATCCAGCGTAACCAGCGTCGACGCCGAATTAAACACCGAACTCATCGCCCCCATCACTGCCGCAAGCAGCGCCGCCATCACCAACCCAACCAATCCGGTCGGCAGCAAATTCAGCACCAGTGTTGGGTACGCATAATCCGGCTTGTCCTTGACCTGATCCGGAAACAACGCATACGCAATAATTCCCGGCAGCACCAGCATAAACACCGGTAAAATCTTCAAAAATCCCGCAAAAATCGTGCCCGCCTTCGCGTGTCCTTCATCCCGCGCCGAAAGCACGCGCTGCACGATCACTTGGTCCGTGCACCAATACCAAATCCCCAAAATCGGTGCGCCAAAGAATATGCCTGTCCACGGAAAATCATGGTCGGTGACGGGCTTTATCATATGGAAGTAACTCGGCGGCACCATCTCCTGCAAATGCGCGAATCCGCCCACGCGATGCAATCCGATCAGAGTCAGCGCCACCGCGCCGGTAATCAGAATCAACGTCTGCACCGTATCTGTATAAATGACCGCGGCCAGCCCGCCCGCGATCGTGTAAATTCCCGTCGCAATCACCAGAACAATCGCAGTCTTCCATAGCGACCATCCTGCGACGCGCTCGAGCACGACGCTCGCCGCATACAACTGCACCGAAATCTTCGTAAAGATGTAAGCGATGATCGAAATTCCCGCCAGATATACCGCACACTGCCGGCTAAACCGCCGCTCCAGAAATTGCGGCATCGTGAAAACGTTGCTGCGCAAATAAAACGGCACGAAGACCCAGCCCAGAATCAGCAAAATCATGCAAGCCAGCCACTCGAAGTGTCCGACCGCCAACCCCGATGAGGCGCCCGTCCCAGAAAGCCCGATAAAATGTTCCGTGGAAATATTCGAAACAAACAGCGACGCACCGATAAAAAACCAGCCGATGTCGCGCCCCGCCAAAAAGTATTCTTCGCTCGTCCGCTCCCGCCGCGAAAAATAAAACCCGATTCCAAACACAATCAAAAAGTAGACGCCAATGATCGCCAGATCCAGGTTCGCAAGTGCCTTGTGCGTCGTGGCAATCTCTGCTGCAAAAGACATTCGTCGCTCCCATGGGTATCGAGCCCACTCTAGCGTGCTGCCTTGGCTGCTTTTTTCCTACGATTTTGCGGCCGGATCGGCCCTGCGGAGTCTACAACACCACTTCTTCCCGCTCAATCCCGGATTCGCCACGCGATCGCCTCCCGCTCGCCTCCTCGTCGCCACAATTTTCCAAACTTTCCCTCGCACCCTTCCCCTTCTTGCGCGATACTGTCCGGCGGTGCATAGGAGCCAAGCGATGAGCGACACAGAGATCACCCCGAAAGACAACTCGCAGGTCGAAAAAAGCGGCGTCACGCGCCGCGACTTCATTAAGAACGCCGCAGTCGGCGGAGCGGGTTTCATGATCGTCCCGCGTCACGTCCTCGGCCGTGGTATGACGCCGCCGAGCGACCTCCTCAATATCGCCGGTGTTGGCATCGGCGGCATGGGTCGTGCGAACTTAATCGCTCTCGCCAGCCAGAACATCACTGCGCTTTGCGACGTCGACTGGGATTACGCCGGCAAAGCCTTCGAACGCCTCGGCACGGACATCGAGCATCTTCAGGCGCGCATCAGTCAACCGCCCGCCGGCGGTCAGGCGCAATCGCAAACTCGCAGCGGCCTGAATTCCTCGACGCCAGAACAGCAGCTCGCCAACATGAAGCGCCTCTACACGGAACACTGGCAAAAAGCCAAGCGCTACAAAGACTATCGAGAGATGCTCGAAAAGCAGAAGGACATAGACGCCGTCGTCGTCGCAACGTCCGATCACATGCACACGCCGATCGCGCTCGCCGCGATGGAACTCGGCAAACACGTCTACGTGCAAAAGCCCCTCACGTGGGCTGTCGCCGAAGCGCGCCAACTCGCCAAGAAGGCCAAAGAAACCAAGGTCGCCACGCAAATGGGCAACCAGGGCCATTCCTCTGACGAAGCACGTCTCTCCGTCGAATACGTCCAATCCGGCGCCATCGGCGAAGTTCGTGAAATTCATGTCTGGACCAATCGTCCGCTCGGCTTCTGGCCGCAAGGCATTCCGCGCCCAGAAGCTCTCAGTGTTCCCGCCGACAGTTTGAAGTGGAACGGCGATGGCGTAGACAAACGCCTAGCCGCCTCTTTCGCTGGAAGCTATCCCGTTCCCGAAACGCTCTCATGGAACCTCTTCCTCGGCGTCGGCCCCGAAGTTACCTACCATCCGATCTACCATCCGTTCAATTGGCGCGGCTGGGTCGACTGGGGTTGCGGTCCAATCGGCGACATGGGTGCGCACTTGCTCGACGTCTCCCTGTGGGCGCTAAAGCTCGGTCTGCCGACCAGCATCGAAACCGTCTGCACGCCGTTCAACAAAGTCTCGTTTCCGAACGCCACGCAAACCTTCTTCAAATTCCCGGCACGCGGCAAAATGCCGGCCGTCAGTTTGACCTGGTACGACGGCGGCCTTTTGCCTCCGAAGCCGGAAGAGCTCGCTGAAAACGAAGAAGTCAACAAAGACGGCGGCGTCATGATCGTCGGCAGCAAAGGCAAACTGCTGCATGACACCTACGGCCTCAATCCGCGCCTTCTGCCCAAGTCGCTCGCGGAGTCCACGCCTAAACCCAAGCAAACGCTGCCGCGCATCAACAGTCAAAATCATGAATTGAATTGGGTGGACGCCGCAAAAGGCAAAACCGAAGCGTCTTGCCCGTTCAGCTACGCGGCGGAACTCACCGAAATCATGCTTCTCGGCGTCGTCGCTCTGCGTGCCGGAAAGAAAATTCTCTACGACCCGGCCAACATGCACGTCACCAACGTGCCCGAGGCCAACCAATATCTTCAACGCGACTACCGCAAAGGCTGGTAACCCGTAGCGCAGCGTACGCTTTGGCGTGCGTCACTCTCCCTAGGGCCGGCTTTCCGAAGCCGGCCGCTGGCTCGCACACAAGTGCGGTTAAATTTCCAAAGGACTAAAATGAAAAAACTTTTTCTGTCTTTACTTTTCTTCGCGGGGACGGCCATGGCGGGCGAAAAATCGGTCTACGACTTCACCATGAACTCCATCGACGGCAAACCGACGGCCCTTGCCGGTTACAAAGGCAAGGTCGTGCTTCTCGTCAATGTCGCCAGCCGTTGCGGCTTCACGCCGCAATATTCCGCACTCGAGAGTGTCTATGAAAAATACAAGAGCCGCAGCTTCGTCATCGTCGGCATTCCCGCCAACAACTTCGGCTCGCAGGAGCCTGGCACCGACGCCGAAATCAAGACCTTCTGCTCTACCAAGTACAACGTCACCTTTCCCATGATGGCCAAAGTCAGCGTCAAGGGTAGCGACATCACGCCACTCTACAGCTACCTCACCGACAAATCCGCCAATCCAAACACCGGTGGCGAGATCCAGTGGAACTTCACCAAATTCTTGATCGGCCCCGATGGCAAACCCGTCGCCCGTTTCGAACCCGACGTTACTCCCGACGATTCGAAAGTCATCGCCGCCATCGAAAAAGCGCTCTCTTCCGCCAAACTCTAAACTTTTCCGCCGAAGCCGAATTTCTTGCAAAAAGGCGGGCTGGCCTAAATCAATTACTTCGCTCAATTGTTTCGGATCGCGGATTGTTCTAACGTGTCGTATGAGCTTTGCGCCGGCCGAACGCACCGTAGGCAGACTGCTGCCTCCTAAACTCTGCGCGGCGCCGCCGATCGCCCGCAATCGTACTTCGCTAGAATGCGTAGCTCCGTTTTGTTCATGTTCGTCCACCCACGCCCTTGCCCCGGGCGACGCTGCCCGCGACCGATCTTCTTTGTTGTCATGCTCATGCAAACGCCTCTATCCGCAACCCCTTCCTTTTGATACTCGTACAAACTCCCAAGGGGTGACATACCCTACGTCATCTGTCGGTCGTAAGTGCCTACGTTCTCGCCGATTCTATCGCTCTCTTTCCAAAGAGCGAAATGCATTACCCGTATTTTCTTCACTTTCCGCACTCTTTACGCAAAACTGCCGGGTATACCCCAAAGCGCATCTCCGGAATTCCCTCAATGATTACCCTGCGTAACGTCATCAAGGATTACTCCGCCGACGGCCAGCTCGTCCGCGCATTGAACGGTGTTTCGCTGGAAGTGGCTCCGGGCGAATTTGTCGCCCTGGTGGGCCGCAGCGGCTGCGGCAAATCCACTCTGCTCAATCTCGCCGGAGCCATGGACTTCCCCACCGGCGGCGAGGTCATTCTTGACGGTGCGCCTGTCAATTCGCGCGATGATGCGACTCTCACCAAGCTCCGCCGCGAAAAAGTCGGCTTCGTCTTCCAATCTTTTCAACTGATCAACACACTCAGTGTTGTCGAGAACGTCGAATTGCCCTTGCTCCTTGCGGGCAATCCGAACGCGCGCGAGTTCGCGCTCGAGCGCCTCGCTTCCGTCGAACTCTCTGGCCTCGAACATCGCATGCCCCATCAACTTTCCGGCGGACAAATGCAGCGCATCGCCGTCGCCCGAGCGCTTGTAAACAATCCCAAAATTCTTCTGGCCGACGAGCCGACCGGGAATCTGGACACAACAACGGGCGCGGTGATTCTGGATTTGCTGAAACGTCTCGCCTCCGACCAAAAAGTCGCCACGCTCATGGCTACGCATAGCATGGAAGCTGCGGCCATCGCCGATGTCGTCGTTGAACTTCGCGACGGAAGCATCGCAGCGATCAAGCGCACCGGAACAAGAACCACGTGACCGGGCGCGCAAAACTCTTCTGGCGATTAATGGTCCGCCCCCTCGGCCGCGAACCGGTGCGCATGAGCTTGACCATTCTCGCCGTTGCGCTCGGTGTCGCCGTCGTCCTTGCAATGGACTTGGCGGGAACAGCCGCCACCGGCTCGTTTCGTTCTTCGCTCGAAACGCTCGCTGGCAACTACAACCTCGAAGTCTCCGCTACGGGCGGCGTGCCAGAACAACTTGTCGGCCGTATCGCCACGTTGCCGATCAATCTCGCGGTTTCGCCCCGTATGGAAGACTTCGCCGTCGTCGCAGCAACAAGAAAATCTGTCGTTCTGCTCGGGCTCGATCTCATCGGCGAAGCAAATGTTTTGCGCTCGAAAGACGTTGACCTAGTGCCGCAGGGTTTCTCTGCCGACGACAGCATTTGGGCTGGCAGCACTCTCGGCTGGAAAAAAGGCCAGCAAGTCCCGCTCATCATCGGCGATCGCGAACGCGCTTTTGTAGTCCGCGGAACTTACGACGACCAAAACCAGCCCGCCGTCCTGATGGACATCGCCGCCGCCCAACGCGCCGTGGGCCGAACCGCGAAAGTCGATCGCATCCTTGTGAACATTCCCGAGCGCGAAAACATTGAGGCGCGCACAAAGCAGATTTCTGCCTTGCTCCCGCCGGGCATCGAGATTCGTGCGTCCGGAACTTCCACCGAAGAAAATCGAAAAATGCTGGCGGCGTTTCGATGGAACTTAAAGCTGCTGAGCTACATCGCCCTCATCGTTGGCGCGTTCTTGATCTACAACACCATTTCGGTTTCGGTCGTGCGTCGCCGCGCGGAAATTGGTATAGCGCGTGCACTGGGCGCCAGCCGTACGGACGTCTTGCTCGCTTTCACCGGCGAAGCCGCAGCGATCGGAGTTGTCGGCGCGGCAATCGGGATTCCGCTTGGCCGAATCATGGCCAGCGGCGCGGTCCGCTTGATGGGCGCGACCGTCGATGCACTCTATGTCAGCAGCCGCCCGGGTCCAATCGAGTTGGGTGTTGCCTCCATTTTCACGGCTCTTGCGGTTGGACTCGGCGTTGCCGTCGTTGCCGCCTATGCACCCGCTCGCGAGGCGGCTCAGATCACTCCGATCGAAGCGATGGCGCGCGGCCGCCGTGAATTTCTCGTCCGCGTCCATTCTTCGCGCGATCTGACCATAGCTATCGCGTTTGCCGCTGCCGCTTGGGCCGCCGCGCAGGCGCCGGCAGTCGGCGGCAAACCGCTTTTCGGCTATCTCGCCGCGCTCCTGGCGGTTTCTGCCGGTACGTTGGCGATTCCCGCCGTAATCACCGCCGTCACGAAAATCTCCGCGACGACCTTGAAGCGCACCGGCGTCGCCGCCTTGCTCGCTTCTCGCAGCCTTCTCGGTTCGCTTCGCCGAACGTCCGTACTCGTCGGAGCGCTCGCGACCGCCATCGCCATGATGACCGCCGTCGGCATTATGGTCGGAAGCTTTCGCACCACGGTGATTCAATGGATGGAAGGCGAAGTTCCAGCCGACTTCTATCTCCGCCCGGCCGGAAATTCTTCCGTCGACAGACATCCGACAATTTCGACCGAGCTTGCCGACAAACTAGCAGCCTTACCCGGTGTTGAAGCTGTCCATCGTCTGCGCGCGTACCAGGTCAGCTTCGACGGTGTTCCGACGACGGTTGCGGCCGCGGATCTTCGCGAATCGCGCGAGCGCGGACGCGGCGATTTCTTCTCCGGCCGCCCAGCGGAACAAGTCTGGCAGGAATTGCGCAGCGGCGATGCCGTCGTCGTCAGCGAACCCTTTACCTACAAACACAAGGTTAAGCAGGGAGATATGATTACGCTCCCGCTCGGCACTTCGCTCGTGAAATTCCGCATCGCCGACGTCTATTACGACTACGGTAGCGAACGCGGCTTCATTCTTATGGACCGCAGCGCCATGAAACAATATCTGCCCGACGATGCTCCGTCCAACCTCGCTGTGTACGTCAAAGAGGGCGCCGACCGCGCTGCGGTGCGAAGAGAAATCGAGGAAGCGGCAGTGGACTATCGCCTCCTGATCTTTTCCAACGCGGATTTGCGCAAGCAGGCGATCGTCATCTTCGATAAAACGTTCGCGATCACTTATGCGATGGAAGCCGTCGCCGTGCTCGTCGCCGTCATGGGCGTGGCGGGATCCCTCCTCGCGCTCGTCATCGACCGCAAACGCGAATTGGGCTTGTTGCGTTTCCTCGGCGCCAGCCGGGTGCAGATTCGCCGCATGATTTTGGCCGAAGCAGCCCTGCTAGGCCTGCTTGCCAACGCGGCCGGGCTTTTACTCGGTTTCGCTCTCTCCCTGATTCTCGTTTTTGTCATCAACAAACAGTCTTTCGGATGGACCATTCGCTTCCACTGGCCCGTCGCTATTTTGACCGGAGCCATTTCCCTGATTTTTGCGGCGACCGTCCTCGCCGGCTTCTACCCAGCGCGAATCGCCGTGCAACTGAACCCCGTCGAGGTCGTTCATGAAGAGTAGAACCCTCTGCGCGGCACTCCTGCTCGCGATCTTTCCAGCGATGGACGTTCCTTACCGTGTTGCCCTGCCGGGCTACCGCTACGAATTTCCACGCGATTTTTTCGCCCATCCGGAATTTCAAACCGAGTGGTGGTACACAACCGGCAACGTGAAGTCCGCCGACGGCCCGGCGTTTGGATTCGAGCTCACATTTTTCCGCCAGGCTGTCAGCCGTGACGACATAAAGCGCGGTGCCTGGGATGTCCGCGACCTCTATCTGGCTCACTTGGCTTTGAGTGACCTCGACGGCGGCCGCTTCTATCACTCTGAACGTGTCAATCGAAGTGGTCCGGGCATTGCGGGCGTCGATCCGGTCAACGATAAGGTGTGGAACGGAAATTGGCTCGCCGCTTGGAAGAATGACGGCACACAACATCTGACGGCGCAGACTGACGAATTTCAATTCGACTTCACTCTCAAACCCGAAAAAGCTCCGGTCATCCACGGCGAAAATGGAGTGAGCCAGAAAGCGGAAGGCGCGGGCCGTGCTAGCCACTATTTTTCGCAGACGCGCCTCGCCACAACCGGCACCATCGTTGTTCAGGGAAAGCAATTTTTGGTCTCCGGACTTTCCTGGACGGACCACGAGTTTTTCACTCACCAGCTCGGCGCGGATCAAACAGGTTGGGACTGGTTCAGCATCCAGCTCGAAGACAGGACGGAACTGATGCTTTTCGTTCTTCGCCACAAAGATGGCTCGATCGATCCCTTTTCCGCGGGAACATACGTCGACGTTTCCGGAAAATCCGAGCACTTGCGCGCCTCGGAGTTTTCTTTGCAGCCGGACGGCTCGACTTGGAAGAGTCCCGCAACCCGTGCGATTTATCCTATTGGGTGGAGCGTCTCCGTGCCCAAACTCGGGCTCGCGCTCGACGCAAGAACAAAACTTCCGCAACAGGAAATTACCGGCAGCGCAAAATTCGCTCCCAGTTATTGGGAAGGCGCGATGGAGTTCTCCGGCGCACGCGGCAAAGCCAAAATCAATGGGGTCGGATACCTCGAAATGACCGGCTACGACCATCCGCTCGAAGGAAGTAAATAGAAAACGACGAAGGGAATTTTCTTCAGTTCTAGTACGAGCAAAAACTCCCCTGAACTTTTTACACGCTACCGTGCAATCAGGGAAACCGATCGAAATCACCGCCGCATCGCCTGTGTATGGCGCCTCGACACATCACGCACAAACGAAAAGAGATACGCGATTTGTTAGACAACGGCACCGGGATTGCACCTGGAATGGCTTGGCAATTGGCCGCACCGCCCAATAATTCCCTCAAAAACCAGACAAGTCTTTTTCCTGAGGAGGAGAAATGTTGAGGTGGGCCCTGGGATTTTTTATCGTCGCCCTGATCGCAGCAATCTTCGGATTTGCCGGAGTCGCGGCCGCGGCGGCGGGAATTGCAAAGATTCTCTTTTTTATTTTCGTGATTTTTTTTCTCGCGTCGCTGCTCGGCCATTTGAACCGGCGCATATAGTCTTACTTTTGCAAACCAGGAGGCAGTTGATTTTCGCGCCAGCGTTCGCAAGTGACTTTCTAAATGTAAGGAAGGAAGGAGAACTGCAATGAAAAACTGGAAAGCAATTCTGATGGGGGCACTTTTGATTGCGCCGACCGCGTTCGCTCGCGGCGGCGAAGACAAGGACGAAACCAAACGTCTCGAAAACGCCGGAACCGTGATGGACGAAATCCTTAACGTTCCGGACGACATCCCGCAGGACCTGCTGGATAAGGCACGCTGCGTCGTCGTTCTGCCGTCTGTTTTGAAGGCGGCATTCATCGTCGGCGGCAGCTACGGACGCGGCACGATGGTGTGCCGCACCGGCAAGGACTTCGACGGGCCATGGGGCGCGCCGGCAATGTATGCGCTCGAAGGCGGAAGCGTTGGATTGCAAATCGGCGGCGAAGCGACTGACTTCGTAATCCTGGTAATGAACAACCGCGGCATGGACAGTTTGCTGCACAGTAAGGTGAAGCTCGGCGCAGACGCGACGGTCGCAGCCGGTCCGAAAGGTCGCACGGCTTCCGCGGACACAGACGCGTACATGCGGGCGGAAATGTTGAGCTATTCGCGCGCACGCGGCGTCTTCGCGGGAATCTCCCTCGAAGGATCGACGCTGCGTCCGGACGAAGACGCCAATCGCCGGCTGTACGGCAAAGAAGCTTCCGCGCAGAAGATCGTTCTCGAATCGAAAGTTGACGCACCGCCGGCTGGAGCAAAGCTCGTCGGACGGCTGCAGAAGGCTTCCCCACAACTAAAACACTAACTAGAGTGCAACCGAGGACAAAGCGGAGGCGGGTGCTCGCCTCCGCTTATTTTTTAAAAACTCTTCGCGAAAATAATTCGGCAGAGTTCAATTTGCTTTGTTGCGAATCTCGATTGCAGCGCCGGTGCCGGATCTAGAGTCGCCGCTAATCCAGATAGTCGCGCGCGCCGGTTCGACTGTAAAAACATTCTGATCGTTCCACAACGCAAAAGCCTCTGCGGGAACGCTGAAAACAACGCGCTTGGTTTCGCCGGCTGCAAGCGTCACTCGCTGAAAACCCTTCAGCGCGCGAACAGGTCCAGAAACGCTTGTACCTTCCAGGCGCACATAGAGTTGAACGGTTTCCGTCACCGCCAGCGAACCGCCATTCGTGACGTTGGCGCTGGCAAGCAACGGCGTCGGCCCGGAAGAAGATGCTTTGTTCAATCCTTCGCGCAACCAGTCGACGCGTAATTCCGGTTTGTTCAGCTCCGCAGGGCCATAGCGAAGCGTTGAATACGTGAGGCCAAAGCCGAATGGAAATTGCGGGGAGTTTGGTTCGTCGATATAACGTGAAACGAATTTTTCGTCGTGGCCGTTCGGGAAACGTGCCTCATCCTGCGTGGCGGGGCGGCCAGTGCTCAGCGCGTTGTAGTAGACCGGAATTTGGCCCAAGCTGCGCGGCCACGTCATGCTCAGTTTTCCGCTGGGAATATTTTCGCCAAACAAAGTGCGGACGAGCGCGGGACCAGCCTGTATACCGGGGAACCACACGGCCAGCACAGAAGGAACATGCTGGAAAGCCCAAGGAAGAATAAGGGGACGGCCGCTGAAGACGAGCAGCACCACCGGTTTCCCCGTTGCAACCACCGCTTCGAGCAGCTGTTCCTGGCGGCCGGGAAGGTCAAGATGCGCGCGCGAGGCCGCTTCGCCGGTCATTTCCGGACCATTCTCCCCGAGCGCCAGAATAGCTACATCGGAACCTTTCGCGGCGTCAGCGGCGGCTTTGATTTGTGCGTCGGTCGCGGTCGAAAACTCGGCGCCTTTTGCATAATGCACGCGCGCCTCACCGAGCTTTTGATTCAGGGCCGCGCGGAGAGTGACGGCGTCGCGGCCATTGCCGAGCCCGCCCCAGGACCCCATCATCGCCGCGCCATCGTCGGCAAGCGGACCGATCACCGCGACAGACTTAACATCGGGCGACAGGGGCAGCAGCGGCGTGGCGGAAGACAAGAGGTCGTTCTTCAGCAGAACGAAGGACTGCTCTGCCACTTCGCGGGAAAGCACGACGGCTTCCGGTTGCAACATCGCCGAGGATTCCTTCTTTTCATCGACAAAAGGATTCTCGAATAGACCGAGCGCGAATTTTATGCGAAGGACGTGGCGCACGGATTCGTCGACGTCGGCTTCGGAAACCTGGCCGGAGTGAACGAGATCTGCCAGGTGGTCGTGATACAGGCTGCTGACCATATCCATGTCCACGCCGGCTTGAAATGCCTTGCGCGCGGCGGTCGCTCCGTCGTTGGCGATGCCGTGATTCATCAGCTCGGCGACGGAAGTCCAGTCGCTATCCGCGATGCCGCGAAATCCCCATTCCTGCCGCAAGATTTTTTTCAAGGTGAACGGATTTGCGGAAGTGGGAATTCCATTCAGGGAATTGAAGGCGCTCATGATGGTGCCGGCGCCCGCTTCTATTGCCGCGTGAAATGGCGGAAGATAAACCTCGCGCAGGGTGTGCTCGGAAATCTCGGTCGTGTTGTAGTCGCGCCCCCCTTCGGCGGCGCCGTAACCGACGAAATGCTTCGGACAGGCAAGAATACTTTCGGCGTTGTTCAAATGCCGGCCCTGGTAACCGCGCACGTAGGCTTGAGCGAAAGCAGCACCGAGAAATGGATCTTCACCGTTCCCTTCGGCAGTGCGGCCCCAGCGAGGATCGCGCGTGATGTCGATCATTGGAGAAAAAGTCCAACGAATTCCAGTTGCAGAAGCTTCCCGGGCGGCGACGCGCGCGGCGCGTTCGGCCAGTAGAGGATCCCACGTTGCCGAAATGCCAAGTGGAATCGGAAATTCGGTGCGGAAGCCATGGATTACGTCGAGACCAAATAGAAGAGGGATGTGAAGGCGAGACTTTTCGACTGCGATACGCTGGAAGGCGTTGGATTCCTTGGCGGTGACGATGTTAAAGAGCGCGCCTATTTGGCCTTTTCCGAGCATGTCGTTGTAATCGGTGCGACCCGTGCCAGGACCTGTGGGCTGGCCGGCGGAATACTGCACGAGCTGGCCAACCTTTTCTTCCAGGGTCATCTTCTTCAGAAGCTCTTCAACACGCGGCTCGATCGAGGGATCATCCCATTCGGGAGGGGGCTGGGCCGTGGGGTAGGCGGCGGATGTGGCTTGGCCCGAGGCCCAATGAGGTGCGAAAAAACAGGCATACGCCACGAGCCCACAGGAAAACAACAACCGAAATTGCAGCAGCAAACGATTGCGGAAATAGGAACGCATTTTCTCGACCCGGGGAGCGCTAGAATCTGGACTCAGTTAAACCGCACCAGACCACCAGATAGTAATGCAACAGCCATATTTAGTAAAACGATTTATTCAAACGAATTATCGACTTTTTGCGAGCGCGCCATACCGGGAACCGGGTGGCGTCAAGCCGCCCCGTACGCGCTTCCGCTTTCATATCATTCCGTTTCGTGCGTGACGATGTGCACGTCAACCTCCGGAGATTCCCGCAGAAATCGGTGCGCTGCGGAGAGATAGAGAAATTTTTTCCAGCCCTTTGTTACGGATCGGCCGAAGATGACCTGCGTAATATGCTTTTCGCGAACGGCATGTGCGACCGCGTCGGCAACACTGACCCCCTTCAACTCCAAAATCGTCGCCCCAAGATTTTCCGCGAAGCGGAGATTCGCTGTAACCGAGCGCCGTTCTTCGTCGCTGTTGTTACGCCCCGTTTCGACGTAAATCACGTAGAGTTCAGAATCGAGGCGGCGGGCCATGCGCGCGGCGCGTGCGATGAGATATTGCGCGGCTGGATTGGAGCTGACACAAACAGCGATGCGTTCGCGCACAGCCCAATTTTTCTGGATGTCTTTCGCGGCCATGTAGTTTTCGAGGCTGCGGTCAACTTGCTCGGCGACCTGGCGAAGGGCGAGTTCCCGAAGGGCGATGAGATTGCCGCGCCGGAAAAAATTGTCGAGCGCTTGTTCCACCTTGGGCGCCGAATAGACATCGCCGCGGCGCATGCGGTTTTGCAGCGCTTCTGGAGTGAGATCAACCATAACGGTTTCGTTGGCGGTCATCGGCACCCAATCGGGAACGGTTTCGCGGACGGTGATGCCAGTGATGTTGCGGACTGTGGGGCAGATGCTCTCGATATGTTGAATGTTGAGAGTGGACAGCACATCGATTTTGGCGGCGAGGATTTCCTGAATATCTTCATAGCGCTTGCGATGTTTACTTCCGGGAATATTTGTATGAGCGAGCTCATCAACCAGCACGACGGCAGGCTTGCGAGCAAGAATTGCGCCCAGATCCATCTCTTCGAATGTGGTGCCCTTGTATTCGACTTTGCGGCGCGGGACGGATTCAAGCTGGGCGGTAAGCTCTTCAATGCCCTTGCGGCCATGCGATTCGATGATGCCTATGACGATGTCTTCGCCCCGAGCGTGGCGCCGAATCGCTTCGCTGAGCATGCTGTAGGTTTTTCCGACGCCCGGAGCGTAGCCGAGGAATAATTTAAAGCTTCCCTTGGCCTTTTCACCAGGGGAAGCAACTGCCAGCCAATCTTCGGGTTTCTTGGGCAAGTGCGAGCTCTCTCCGAGATGAATCGCAACCGATAAAGCGAAGTCGCGGCCCGACTGCGATAGACTTGCAACATGCGGCGAAACGCCCGGCAACGCATCCTGCGAACTATCGCGTCACTCTTGATCGTGGCCGCGGTTACAGCGTTCTATCGAAAGACAAATCTACACGTAAATCAGACGACGGTCGCGCTGTCGCTGCTACTGGCGATTTTAGCAGTTTCCGCAGCGTGGGGGATGGCCGTCTCGGCGCTGATGTCGGTGGCCGCGATGCTGGCATTCAACTACTTTTTTCTGCCACCGGTTGGACGGTTCACGGTGGCGGACCCGCAAAACTGGGTGGCGCTAGCGGCGTTTTTGATGACGGCAATAGCAGGCAGCCAGTTATCCAGCCGAATTCGCAAAGCGGCCGACGTGGCGGACCGACGGAGAAAAGAGATCGAGCAGCTGTATGCCTTCAGCCAAAAACTGTTGGGCGAGGGAAACGTGATTCAGCTGCTGAATGCGATTCCGAATCATATTGTCGAGTCCTTCGAGGCCGGTGCGGCAAGCGTCTTCCTTGCCGAGAAACAAAAGCATTACCGCTCGGGACACGGAACACTGCAATTAGAGGAGGAACAACTGCGGGCGACGTTCGAGCGGGAAGAGCCGGCTATTGATGCAGCAAAAAGTTTCAGCTACGCGCCGATTCGATTGGGCATCCGTTCGATCGGGAGTTTCGGCGTATCCGGCGCAAGGCTGACGCGGCAAACACTGGAGGCGGTTGGCACGCTATTGGGAATTGCGATTGAGCGCGCACGAGCTGTGGAGCAACTTTCCAGAACGGAGGCAGACCGGCAAAGCGAACGGCTGAAATCAGCATTGCTCGATTCGATTACGCATAATTTCCGGACTCCGCTGACATCCATCAAAGCCTCGGTGACGTCATTACTCTCGGAGCGGCCCCCCAAGGCCGAGCAGGGCCAGGAATTGCTGCAGATTATGGATGAAGAGTGCGACCGGCTGAATCGACTAATCGAGGAAGCGTCGGAGATGGCGCGGCTGGAGGCGGGAGAGGTCGTACTGGAGTTCGAGCCGGTAAGCGTTGACGAACTGATCGACGCCGCGATGGACGATTGCAAACATGCGTTGTGCGACCGGGTGGTCACCGTGCAAATTCAAAAAGGATTGCCGAGGGTTCGCGCGGATTTGTCGCGTGCGAAAGAAGTGGTGGTGCAATTGCTCGACAACGCAAACCTGTATTCTGACAAGAGCAAGCCGATCGTGGTGAGCGCGGAGACTGCGGGGAATTTTGTATCGCTTAGCGTAGCCGACCAAGGGCCGGGGATCGACGGGTTGGAGCAGGGACTGATTTTCGACAAATTTTATCGGGGCAAGGAGCAACGAGCCGTGGCGCAAGGAACCGGAATGGGACTGTCGATTGCAAGGGCGATCGTAGAGGCTCACGGTGGATCGATCACGGTGACGAGCCAGTTGGGGCATGGATCGGTATTTTCTTTTACGCTGCCGCTTGTGCGGAGCGCGGGAGAAGTGCGATGACCAGCGCAAAGGTATTGATTGTGGATGACGCGCAGCAAGTGCGGCGCGTGCTGCGCACGGCGCTGTCTGCGGAGGGGTACACGATTTTCGAAGCGGGGACGGGAGAAGAGGCTCTGAATTTGTTTCGAACGTCGCCGCCGGACGCGATTTTGCTCGACGTGAATATGCCGGGAATGACCGGTTTGGAGACCTGCCATGAAATTCGTCGACACTCGGACGTGCCGATTTTGATGCTCACGGTGCGAAATGCCGAACGCGACAAAGTGATGGCGCTGGACGCGGGTGCGGACGACTACGTTGTGAAACCATTCGGGATGCAGGAATTGCTGGCGCGGTTGCGGGCAGCGTTGCGGCGCCGTGGCGCGCAAGCGAAGTTGACAAGCTTTGAATCGAAGACGCTAAGCGTGAATTTCGAAACGCGGCAAGTAACCGCAAGCGGAAAAGAAGTGCATCTGACGCCCAAAGAGTTCGAGTTGCTGCGGCAGCTAGTGGCGAGTGCGGGCAAACCGCTGACACACAGGCGCTTGTTGCAAACCGTGTGGGGACCCGACTATGGAGATGAGCCGGAGTATCTGCGGGTGATGATCAATCAACTGAGAAAAAAGATTGAAGCGGACCCGGCCAAGCCGAAGTTTATCTTGACGGAGCCGTGGGTGGGCTACCGTTTTCAGCCGCCGAAAGAAAAACCTTCGGACGACAAGAGCAAACAATAACGAATTCGGCGCTACTTGCCCATCGCGACGGGATGGGCAGCATCGAGCGCCAGATTCAATTCCAAGACATTGACGCGGGGTTCGCCTAAGAAGCCGAATTGGCGCGGCTTGGTGTGTGCTCGAACCAGAGCGCGCAGTTCAGGTTCCGGTATGGAACGTGCGCGGGCTATGCGTGGGACTTGAAAATCAGCGGCTTCGGGCGAGATATCCGGATCGAGACCAGAAGCGGAAGTGGTCAGCAAGTCAGCAGGGATTGGCTTTACGGGATTTTCTGCGCGGAGTTCCGCAGCTTGCGATTGGATGCGGAGAGCGAGTTGACGGTTCGTCGGGCCGAGATTGGAGCCGCCAGACGCAAGCGAATCGTATCCAGTGCCAGCCGCGGAAGGCCGCGGATGAAAATAGACGGGCGAGACAAAGGGCTGGCCGATGAGTTTCGACCCGACAATTTTCCCCTTCGCGCTAACGAGACTGCCGTTCGCGCGATCGGAGAAAAACAGTTTGGCGGCACCGGTGACCGCAAGCGGATAAAGGACGCCACAGAGAATCGTCGTTACGGCAGTAAAAAGAATGGCGATTTTGAGTTGTTTGACCATAAAAACTCCTAAGCGAAGTGCAGTGCGCGAATCACGAGGTCGATCAATTTAATTCCGGCAAATGGCGCAACAATGCCGCCGAGGCCATATACAAAAAGGTTGCGGCGAAGGAGGGCGGCGGCACCCAGCGGGCGGTAGCGAACACCCGCAGCGCGAGTGGAATGAGCGCAACGATAATCAGCGCATTGAAAATCACGGCAGAAAGAATGGCGGATTGCGGCGTCGCAAGATGCATGACGTTGAGCACGCCGAGCTGAGGAAGAGCGACCGCAAACATCGCGGGAATGATTGCGAAATATTTCGCTACGTCATTGGCGACGGAAAACGTAGTGAGGGCGCCACGAGTGATGAGGAGTTGTTTGCCGATTTCTACGATTTCGATGAGTTTGGTCGGGTTGGAATCGAGATCGACCATGTTGCCGGCTTCCTTCGCAGCTTGCGTGCCGGTGTTCATCGCCACACCGACGTCAGCCTGAGCCAGCGCCGGCGCGTCGTTGGTGCCGTCGCCGGTCATGGCGACGAGGCGGCCTTTGGATTGCTCTCGTTTGATCAGCGCCATCTTGTCTTCCGGCTTTGCTTCAGCGAGAAAATCGTCGACCCCCGCTTGACGCGCGATGGCCGCAGCTGTAAGCGGATTGTCGCCCGTGATCATCATGGTGCGAATGCCCATGGCGCGAAGATGGGTGAAGCGTTCCCGCATACTGCCTTTGACGATATCGGTGAGCGCGATGACACCGAGAATGCGACGATTCTCTGCGACCAGGAGCGGTGTGCCACCAGTGTTGGAGATTTCGTCGACCGCTTGCTGTACTTCGTTGGGAATAGTATGGCTTCTTTCGTGGATGTAACGCGAGATGGCTTCGCGAGCCCCTTTGCGAATTTCGCGACCGTCAATATCGACTCCGGACATGCGAGTTTGTGCGGAAAAAGGATGGAAGACGGCATGGTGAGTGGAAAGATCGCGGCCGCGAAGCTTGTAGCGTTCCTTGGCGAGGACGACAATTGAGCGGCCCTCGGGTGTTTCGTCGGCCAGTGAAGAGAGCTGTGCAGCGTCGGCGAGATGAGACTCGTCCACGCCGGGTGCGGGGTAGAAATGCGTAGCAGCGCGATTGCCGAGCGTGATCGTGCCGGTTTTGTCGAGAAGCAGAATGTCCACGTCGCCGGCGGCTTCGACTGCGCGCCCGGACATGGCAAGCACATTGCGGCGCAGGAGACGATCCATGCCGGCAATGCCGATCGCCGACAAAAGGCCACCGATGGTCGTGGGAATCAAGCAAACGAGCAACGCGATGAGAACGAAAAGGTTTTGTGGCGCTGCGGAGTAGATCGCGAAGGGTTGAAGTGTGACGACAGCAAGAAGGAAAAGGAGCGTGAGGCCGGCGAGGAGGATGTTGAGTGCGATCTCGTTCGGCGTTTTTTGGCGCTCGGCGCCTTCGACCAGGCGGATCATGCGGTCGAGAAACGTTTGACCGGGATTCGCGGTGATGCGGATTTTGATTTCATCGGACAGCACGCGCGTTCCCCCGGTGACGGCGGACCGGTCACCGCCGGATTCGCGAATGACTGGAGCGGATTCACCCGTAATGGCTGACTCGTCGACAGACGCAATACCCTCGATGATTTCGCCGTCGCCGGGAATCATTTCGCCGGCGCTGACGAGGACGATGTCGCCAGACTTCAGTTTGGATCCGGGAACCTTTTCTTCGGCGCCGGAATCAATGAGTCGGCGAGCGAGCGTTTCGGAACGGGCTTTGCGCAACGTTTCGGCTTGCGCCTTGCCACGGCCTTCGGCCATTGCTTCGGCGAAGTTGGCAAAGAGAACCGTGAACCAAAGCCAGACCGTGATCTGCAGGCTAAAGCCGAAGCCAGCGGCGTGCGTGGCAACGCCGTGAACGAGATCGATTGTGGTAACCAGCGCCCCAATCTCAACGACGAACATGACAGGGTTTTTGTAGAGGATGCGCGGATCAAGTTTTGTGAACGATTCGAAGACGGCGCGGCGAATCAGCGCAGAGAGTTCGGTTTTTTTGGCGGTTGGCTTCATTTTCGTCGTAGGTCCCTAGAAAAACTTTCCAGCAGTCATGTGGAGATGCTCGAGGATGGGGCCGAGGCTGAGGACTGGAAAAAACGTTAGCGCGCCGACAATGAGGACGGTCGAGACGAGAAGTGTCGAGAACAGCGGCGTCGTCACCGGAAAAGTGCCTGCGGATTCCGCCACGGATTTTTTTTGCGAGAGATTGCCGGCGATCGCGAGAATCGGGACGACAGCAAGAAACCGGCCCACAAGCATAGCGACGGCGAGCGAGCCGTTATACCAATTCGTATTCGAGTTGATGCCGTTGAAGGCGGAGCCATTGTTGCCGGCGGCCGAGGTGTACGCGTAGAGAATTTGCGTAAGGCCATGCGGGCCGGGGTTGGAGATGCCGGCCTGACCAAAGGAAGTCACCGAAGCAATTGCAGCAAAGCTCAGAACCGTGACAGGGAAAATCAGAATCGAGAGCATCGCCATCTTAACGTCATACGCTTCGATCTTTTTGCCGAGGTACTCCGGGGTGCGGCCGACCATGAGACCGGCGAGAAACACGGTGACGATGACGAACACGATCATGCCGTAAAGGCCGGCGCCGACGCCGCCGAACACAACTTCACCTAGAAGAATGTTAACGAGCGGGACCATGCCGCCGAGCGGCGTGAAGGAATCGTGCATTCCGTTAACAGCGCCGCAACTGGCGTCGGTGGTGACCGTGGCGAAAATCGCAGAGCCCGCGACCCCGAAGCGAACTTCCTTGCCTTCGAGATTTCCGGCAGCAGTGGCAGCAGGCGTCGCAGCGCTAAGCGCCGGCGTCGGATGTGTCTCGGCGGCGTAGACGGCAAACACCGCAGCGAGGAAGAGGACGGCCATCGCACCCCAGACGGCCCAGCCGTGGCGCGTAGAACGGGTCATGCGGCCAAGCGTGTAGGTGAGCCCACTGGGAATGGCAAAAATCATAATGAGCTGCAGGAAATTCGTGAACGGCGTGGGATTTTCGTACGGATGCGCGCTGTTGGCGTTGAAAAAGCCGCCGCCATTCGTGCCAAGCTCTTTGATCGCTTCCTGTGAAGCGGCTGGACCTTGCGGAATCACTTGTTCCGACGCTGCGCGGGCATCTATAGGATAGACAGGCTGATAAGGATGAAAATTCTGGATGACACCCTGCGAAACCAGGACGAGCGCCAGAACAAAACAGGCAGGCAGCAAAACCCAAAGCGTGGCGCGGGTTGTGTCCACCCAAAAATTCCCGATCGTTTGCGAGTTGACTCGAGAAATGCCACGAATGACCGCGACAGCGAGCGCAATGCCGACAGCGGCAGATACAAAGTTGTGGTACGCCAGCCCGGCCATTTGGGTGAAGTAACTCATGGTAGTTTCGGGAATGTAGGCCTGCCAATTGGTGTTGGTAGTGAAGCTGACAGCCGTATTCCACGCGAGCGAGGGAGAGACGCCTGCAAACCGGTGGGGGTTCAGCGGCAAAAAGTGCTGAGCGCGTTCGAGAACATACAGAAGCAGTAAAGACGCGGCACTAAACAGGAGCATGGCAAAGCCGTACTGCTTCCACGTCATTTCTTCCGCTTCGTCAATTCCACAGAGCCGGTAGACTAAACGCTCGACGGGCCGACAAGCCGCATCGAGAAATGTCTTTTCGCGCGAAAACACACGAGCCAAAAACAGCCCGATGGGTTTGGTGATCGCCAACACGATCGCGAGAAACAGAAAAATTTGAAATATGCCAATGGCGGTCATGTTCAGAACCTCTCCGGCCATAAAAGGGCGGCGAGAAGGTACCCGAATAATAGGACACACAAGACAATCAGAGCGATCTGCCCGAGCATGAGAAATCCTTTCGCTATTTCAAACGAGCGCAAGCGCGCAGAAAGAGGTTAGCGAGCATGAAGAACGCGATAGTCACCAGGGAGAAAAACAGATCCATCATCGGCGCCTCGATTTGAACCTGTGTAGGGTGAATGCCAGAGCCTAAAAAATTAGTAGGTGGTTCATAAGGATTTCGTGAGACGCGCTAAGTGCAAGGGCTGGAGGCAGATAGAGACGCCTGGAGTACACTCTTTTTGCCAATTCGGGAGCGGGCAGAGCTGCTATGGACCTTTTGCAGGTTGCAAGCGAGCTAAGAAAAGCGGTGCTGGGTCACGTGGCCTTTGACACCGGCGCACGAGCGCTTTACGCGATGGATGGCTCGAACTACAGGCAAGTCCCCATCGGAGTCGTCGTTCCGAAAACAATTGAGGACGTGGTCGCCACAATCGGTGTCTGCAAACAGTTTGGCGTGCCGGTTTTTTCACGCGGCGGCGGGACGAGTCTTGCCGGGCAGTGCTGCAACGCCGCGGTAGTCCTCGACTGGACGCGATACCTGAATCGAATCCTTGAAATTAATCCAACAGAGCGTTTTGCGCGTGTCCAGCCGGGCGTAGTCTGCGATCAACTGCGTGACGCAACTTCGGAATTCGGCCTGACGTGGGGCCCAGATCCGGCGACGCACACTCATTGCACCTTCGGCGGAATGATTGGGAACAACTCGTGCGGCGTACATTCGCAGATGGCGGGAAAAACCGTCGACAACTTGCTGGAGCTGGACATTCTGCTGTACGACGGCACGCGAATGAGAGTGGGGCCGACGACGGAGAAGGGGCTAGAAGCAAAGACGGCGCTGAGCGGACGCGAGGGCGAGATTCACCGCCGGCTTTCCTCCCTGCGCACGACATATGAAAAGTTGATTCGCGAGCGATACGCGAAAATCCCAAGGCGAGTCTCCGGCTACAACCTGGATGAATTGTTGCCCGATGCAAACGGAAACTTCAATTTAGCGAGAGCGCTTGTGGGCACGGAATCCACGTGCGTGACGGTACTCGAGGCGAAAGTGAGGTTGGTCGAAGGACAATTGTCCCGCGCATTGGTCGTGCTTGGGTACGCGGATATTTTCGAAGCGGCGGACCATACGGCCGAAGTGATTCCATTTGGGCCAATCGGACTCGAAGGATTCGACAGCGTAACGACGCGAAATATCTTGAAGAAGGGCTTGCTGCAAGGAGAGTACCTGCCACTCTTGCCGGAAGGTGGCGGATGGCTGCTTGTGGAGTTTGGCGGAAACAACGCCGCGGAGTCGGAGGAGAAAGCGCGGATGTTCTTCGGAGCGGTAAAGGGACGTAGCGGAGTGACTTCGCGGATTATTTTGTCGCCGCAAGAACAGAAGAAAGTCTGGCTGATTCGTGAGTCCGGCCTGGGAGCGAATTCCTATGTGCCCGGCGATGACCCAAGCTGGGAGGGCTGGGAGGATTCGGCGGTCGCACCGGAAAAACTCGGAGCCTATTTGCGGGATTTGCAGAAGCTATACGACAAGTACGGATACAAAGCGGCTCTTTACGGACATTTTGGACACGGTTGCGTGCACAACCGCGTGAACTTTGATCTGGCAACGGCCGCGGGAGTGAAAAAGTGGCGCGCATTCATGGAGGACGCGACAGACCTGTGCGTCCGATATGGCGGATCGCTTTCGGGCGAACATGGCGATGGGCAGGCACGCGCGGAGTATCTGCCGAAAATGTTCGGTGCGGACCTGGTGCAGGCGTTTCGAGAATTCAAGGCGATCTGGGATCCCGAAGGAAAAATGAATCCGGGAAAAGTGGTCGATCCCTATAGGATCGATGAAAACCTGCGGCTTTCCGTGCCAACGAAAAGCGAGCTAGGGGCGACGCACTTTGCCTTCGTTCAGGACAGCGGCGACTTTTCGCAGGCGGTCGAACGATGCGTGGGGGTTGGCAAGTGCCGCCGCGCCGCGGGGCAAGGCGAGCAAGACACGATGTGCCCGAGTTTTATGGTTACACGCGAAGAAAAACATTCCACGCGCGGGCGGGCGCATCTGCTTTGGGAAATGACGCGCGGCGAAGTATTAACAGATGGATGGAAAAGCGAAGAGGTGAAGGAAGCGCTGGATCTCTGCCTCGCCTGCAAGGGATGCAAGGGCGACTGTCCAGTGAACGTGGACGTCGCAACATACAAGGCGGAGTTTCTGTCGCATTATTGGCATGGCCGTATGCGGCCCCTGCGCGCTTTCGTGTTTGGCTGGATGGACAAATGGACTACCGTGGCTGCGATCGCGCCAGGCATCGCGAATGGATTACTTCAGTTGCCCGGCATAGGCGCTTTTTTTAAGAAATTGATTGGAATCGCGAACGAGCGTGCGCTGCCCACGTTTGCCCCAAAAACGTTTCGCGCGACGTTTGCCAAACACGCCCAAACCGGCGCGAATAATAGCCGCGTGATGCTATGGCCGGATACGTTCAACAATAGTTTTCGGCCGGATACTCTGAACGCGGCGGTAGAAGTGCTCGAAGCAGCCGGGTTTAACGCAACGATTCCCGAAATCCGGCTGTGTTGCGGGCGGCCGCTCTACGACCAGGGTTTTTTGGATATGGCATCAGCATACCTTGAAAAAATTCTGACCGCGTTGCGCGAACCGATTGCAAAAGGCATTCCCTTGGTCGTGCTGGAGCCGAGCTGCTGCTCTGTGTTTCGCGACGAAATGCTCGATCTTTTTCCGAAGCGAGAGGACGCACGCAAACTCGCCGGGTTGACGATGACCCTGGCGGAATTCCTCGAAAAACACGCGCCGAATTTCTCGCCGCCAAGGCTGGAGCGTAGCGCATTGGTGCAGGGGCACTGTCATCACAAGGCCATCATGCGATTGAACGCCGACAAAGCGCAGATGAACAAGCTCGGACTGCACTATGAACTGCTGGAATCAGGCTGCTGCGGGATGGCCGGAGCATTCGGCTACGAAGAAGATAAATACGAGATTTCGCAAGCGTGCGGAGAGCGCGTACTGCTTCCCCGCGTTCGACAAGCGGACGAAAACGTCATGATCCTGGCTGACGGCTTCAGTTGCCGCGAACAGATTGAACAAGCGACCGGGTGCAAGACAATGCATTTTGCAGAGGCGATCCGGGCGGCGCTGCGACTTCGTTGACAACTCTCCTCCGGAGCCGATATCCTCGCGCGCAACCGGAGCAACGCACTCTCTCGGCCAGTTAGGGGCAGATTTGGATACGGGCGGCTCGCGACAGGTCACCGAACTACTCGTGCGTTGGCGGAAAGGCGATCGCCAGGCGCTGGACGCGTTAATCCCGCTCGTTTACGAGGAACTGCGCCATATTGCACAGCATTTCCTGCAACGCGAGAAACCGGGACACACGCTGCAGAGCACGGCCCTTGTGCACGAAGCCTATGTGCGGATGGTCGGACAGAATCTTCCTGAGTGGCAAAGCCGCGCCCACTTCTTCGGAATAGCGGCGCAGTTGATGCGCCAGATCCTCGTCGATCACGCACGAGCGCGCCAAGCCGCCAAACGTGGTGGCGACGTCTTCAAGCTTTCGCTCGACGAAAGCACGGCGATGCCCGAACAGCGCGATCTTGACTTAATCGCACTCGATGACGCGCTCAAGAGTCTGACGGAATTGGATCCGCAGCAGAGCCGAATCGTAGAGCTGCGCTATTTTGCCGGACTCACAATTGAAGACACATCCGAGGTGTTGGGTATCTCTCCGGCCACCGTCAAGAGAGATTGGGCGACGGCGCGCGCTTGGCTCCAGCGGGAGATGGTGCGCGGAGGGTCGTGATGACTCCGGAGCGGTGGCAACAGATCAAGCGGGTTCTGGAAGTCGCCCTGGCGCTCGACGGCCGCGAGCGTGACGCATATCTGGACAAGACCTGCGCAGGGGACACGGAACTGCGTCAGGAAGTCGATTCCCTTCTCGCTTCACACCAACCCACCGGCAAAAACATCCTGGACGAACCCCTTGCGAATTTGCTGACCGCAGATGCCGGCGGTGCGCGACACACCGTTGACGCGGGACAACGGATCGGCGCGTACCGGATTATCGACGAGATCGGGCGCGGCGGAATGGGCGAGGTGTATCGTGCGGTGCGCGCGGACGGAGAGTTTACGAAAGAAGTCGCGCTGAAAACCGTGCGGGTCGGCTATGACGTCTCATCCGTACTGGAACGGTTCAGAAACGAGCGCCAGATTCTCGCAAGCCTGGATCACTCGAATATCGCACGACTGTACGACGGCGGCACGTCCGAAGAGGGCATCCCCTATCTGGTG
>Ga0247669_1000214_pt1 | contig 28346 bp, 25 predicted proteins | sample CNK10_metaG_FD_182734 | JGI IMG/M metagenome (GOLD analysis project Ga0247669, IMG submission 182734) | Soil microbial communities from Purdue University Martell Research Forest, Indiana, United States - CNK10 | ecosystem: Environmental > Terrestrial > Soil > Temperate forest > Bulk soil... | reverse complement strand
GAGCACAGCCAGCTCTTCGGTCACGAGCGCGGCGCCTTCACGGGGGCCGCAGATCGCCACGTCGGAGCCCTCGAGGAGTCTGCGGGCGGAACGCTTCTGCTCGATGACTTTCATCACTTGCGCCGCTCGACCCAGACGTTGCTGTTGCGAGTGCTCGATCGAGGCGTATTTCGACGTCTCGGCGGTAGTCGCGACCTGCCCTTACTCTGCCGCGTGATCGTCGGCCTGACCGACACGCCCGATCAACTGGTAGAGCGGGGCACGCTCCTCATTGAGCTGCGGTACAGGCTCGGGTACTGCGTGATTCGGCTGCCGACGCTGGCCGAGCGACGGGAGGACATTCCGGCACTTGCGGCTCGATTCCTGACGTTGTGTCCATCGCAGACCGAAGTAGAAGGACCGGAGCACCTCGCTCCGGAGGTGATCTCCTTGCTTCAGACTGCGTTGTGGCCGGGAAACGTGCGACAGCTTGAGATGGTGGTCCGTGACGCGTATCTCCGTGCGCGAGGGAGCCGAGTGGTCCGCATTTCACACGTCGCGGATCTCGTCCAGCTCCCGGTGCGCTTTATGAGGTGGGGAGACCCTGCTACGAACGCGCGTGCCGTCCGCTTGGCGCTCCAGGTGGCGCGAGGGCAGGTAGACGGAGCTGCGCGACTACTCAGTACTTCCCGCTCGACGATCTACCACTACCGCGATTCTTCCGCGGCCGGTTAGCCACTGTCCAGTCCGTCCGCACAGCGCAGCAGACTGAACACTCTCGATTAGACGTCGATCGAGAGGGCGAAATCGTAAGATTGGTTGCCGACACGCCTTAGCATCGCACAACAAAATCCTCCTTGTTGGTACGCCACCTGCTTCGTAGGGTCGCGACCCGTGCGTGAGTTCCGCTCCTGGCGACCATGCTCCTCCCGAAGCTGCCGATTCCTGAGTCCTTCGAGGCCGAGTACCTCGAATACAACCGGATCCTTCCGCTGGAAATCGTGGGGGACCGGCTTCGCGTCGCAGTCGCCGGAGAAGCGGCTTCCGAAGTGCTAGAGGATCTGGAACTCTCCTACGGCGTGCCTGTCGAGTTGGTGCCCGTCTCTCAGGAGGAGTTGTCAGAGAGCATCCGGCGCACATTCGCAGCCTCGGAGTCGGTTTTGGAGCTCGTCAAGGACCTGGACGCGGCGTTCGCCCTCACGACGGACGGTACCGAGGATGGACTTGCCGATGCCCGCGACCTCGCGAACCAGCCTCCGGTCATCCGGTTCGTCAACCTCCTCATCCGCGAGGCGCACGACGCCCGAGCCTCGGATATCCACCTCGAATCCACGAGAGAAGGACTCTCCGCTCGGTTCCGCGTAGACGGCGTACTCACCGAGCTGCCCAGTCCACCCAAGGGGCTCCAGGCGGCAGTGGTCTCACGGATCAAGCTGCTGGCGGAGCTCGATATCGCCGAGCGCCGGGCACCGCAGGACGGGCGCATCCGCGCGCGCCTTGAAGAGCGTGAACTCGACCTGCGGGTGTCAACGGTTCCGACACTGTACGGAGAGTCCGTCGTGTTGCGCCTCCTTGACCGCGGGGGCAGACCGGTTGGCCTGGACGAGCTCGGTATGGCGCCCGAGACGCTCGATCTAATCCGGCGCCTCGCAGAGAAGCCGCACGGTATTCTGCTCGCGACGGGACCGACCGGTAGCGGAAAAACGACCACGCTCTATGCCGCTCTGGCTCTGCGACATCGGAGCGCCGAGAAAATCATCACGGTCGAAGACCCGGTGGAATACAACTTGGAAGGTGTCACCCAAGTGCCGGTGAATGTGAAGGCCGGCATGACCTTCGGCGGCGCGTTGCGGAGCATCCTGCGCCAAGATCCGGACGTGCTGATGGTCGGGGAGATGCGAGACGGGGAGACTGCTGCGATCGCCGTACAGGCGGCCCTGACGGGGCACCTCGTCTTCTCGACACTCCACACGAACGATGCACCGAGCGCGGTCACGCGACTCGTCGATCTGAAGGTCGAGCCCTACTTGATCGCGGCGACGGTCGAGGGGGTCCTCGCCCAGCGTTTGGTCCGAAAGATCTGTCCCGAGTGCCGCGAGCGGTACTCGCCGGATCCGGGAGCTGTTGCCCTACTCGCGCATCAGCCGGTGGGCCGCCAGACCCTCGAACGTGGCAAGGGGTGTCGCGCATGCCGAAACACGGGATACCGCGGCCGCACCGGACTATTCGAGTTGCTGCTCGTTACCGACGAACTCAAACAGGCATTGCTCAAGAGCCCGAGCGCTGGTGCGCTCCGTGAGATCGCGCAGGTGCAGGGCATGACCACGCTCCGGCAGGACGGGTGGCGGAAAGTGCAGGCGGGAATCACGACCGTCGAAGAGGTGCTGCGTGTTACAGATCACTAAAGGCGACGGATGGACGGCAAGATGGAACGGGGGTGCATCGCTGACCTCCATTCCCGTTCCGTCGTTCCGTCTTTCCGTCGGTTTTACGCTTATCGAGCTGCTCGTGGTGATTACCGTGATCGCGATCCTCGCCGGGCTCGTCGCGCCAATGGTGTTCAGTCACGTGGGCGACGCGAAGATGTCTGCTGCGCGTGCTCAGATCGAGCTATTCGGGCTCGCGCTCGAAGCATACCGCTTGGACAACGACTACTACCCAAGCTCGGCACAGGGCCTCGAGGCGCTGCGCACCAAGCCGGCAGGCGAGCCGGAAGCCCGGAACTGGCGCGGGCCCTACCTCAAGAAGACCGTCCCGCTCGATCCGTGGGGCCGGCCCTACGTCTACAAGAGTCCCGGCGACGCGAATCCCCAGGGCTACGACTTGCTCTCCTACGGCCGCGATGGGCAGCCGGGAGGGTCGGGCGAGGACGCGGATATCACGTCGTGGGAGTCGAGCCACCGATGAGTGCGTTCCGGTATCGGGCCGCGCGCGCCGATGGGGCGATCGTGGACGGCGTGATCGAAGCCGGAGCGGCCGATCAGGCAGGCGTCGTGATCGCAGGCCGCGGTCTCTTCCCACTCTCGGTGTCGGTCGAGCAGGACGGTCCGGGCCGGTGGACCGCCAGCCGCCGTGATCTGGCGATCGTGTTCCACAGCATCGCGGCGCTCGTCTCCGCCGGCGTACCACTCGAGCGTGCCATGGCATCGAGCGAGACGCTCGCTCGAGGAACCCTGCGGGATGCACTGATCGCGGCGCGCTCTCGTCTCCAGCAGGGCGAGGGGTTAGCGCACGCGCTCGGTGCCGCAGGCGGCGTAGTACCCGGTATCGTGGTGGGCATGCTCCGAGCGGGGGAGCGCGGCAGCCAGCTCCCGCTCGCCCTGCAGCAGGTCGCCACGCACCTGGAGCAGGAAGCCGATCTCGTCGCACGGGTGCGCCAGGCGCTGGCCTATCCGGCACTCCTCGGGGTGGTCGGCGTCGCGTCGGTCCTGGTGATCGGGACGGTCATCGTGCCCCGCTTCGCGGAGCTGCTCGGTGACCTGGGACAGGACCTTCCTCCGGCGACGCGAGTGTTGCTCCTGGGATCTCGGCTGCTCTCGGCTTATTGGTTTCTCCTGATTCCCGCTGCGGCAGCGATCGTCGCACTTGCCGTCGAGGCACTGCGCCGGCCCACGATCCGACGCCGAGCAGACGAGGCCATGCTCGGCGTACCACTCCTCGGTGCGGTACGACTCGCCCTGTCTACTACACGCGTCTGCCGAGCCCTTGGCGGCATGCTGGCGGCTGGAATGCCACTGCTCTCGGCGCTCGACGCCGCTCGTGAGGCCGCGGGTGACTCGGCCGTGGCCGCGCGCCTTAGTCGCGCGCGCGAGCGCGTCGCCGAGGGCGCGCCACTCACGTTATCGGCCGAGCGTGAGAGTGCCCTGACGCCGGGGGCATTACAGCTCCTCCAGGTGGGCGAATCGAGCGGTCGGCTGGGGGAGATGGCGCGCCGGGCGGGCGATCTCGCGGCGCAGGACGCGGAGCGTGGACTCAAGACGCTCGTGACGCTGCTGGAACCCGCGTTGATCGTCGCGTTCGGAGGCCTGGTCGCGTTCGTCGCCGCGGCGTTGCTCCAGGCGGTGTACTCGATTCGGCCCGGCGGATGAAGCGACGGTTCGGTGGGTTCACGCTTCTGGAGGTGATCGTGGTCGTGGCGATCATGGGACTTGTGTTCGGCGTGAGTGGACTTGCGTTCGCGAGCTTACGCGTACCCCGTCAATCGGCATGGCTGGGGGCTCTCGAGCGAGCGCGAGCTCAGGCCATCGAGACTGGCCGCCCCGTACGAGCCGCGGTGCCGACTGACACCGGAGCGTCCCACTCCCCACTCGCCACTCCCCTTTTTCTTCCAGACGGCCGCGCCATCGGAGCCGGCGCCGACCCGCTCACCGGAGCTCCCAGTGCGCAGTGAGCGTGGCATCGCGCTCCTCGAGGTGCTCGTCGCCCTCGCGATTCTCTCGGGGGCCGGGTTGGTGCTGTTGGATTTGGTGTCCAGTGGTCTACGGGCCGAGCGGGATGCGCGAGAGCGCGAGCGGACGCTCGCGGCGGAGGAGCGGGTGCTCACGGCGCTCACGCTCTTGAAGCGCAACGAGCTGGACCTTCGGCTGGGTCGACATCCGATCGGTGAGCTCGTAGTGGACATCCAGCGGCCAGAACCCACGCTCTACCGCATCGCTCTCGTACAGGCGACCTCCCCCGAAGTCGAAGACCTCGTGACCGTGGTGTACCGGAGGGAGGGCGCAAATGGTGCGCCGTGAATTGGGCTTCACTCTCATCGAAGTCTTGGTCGCCCTCACGGTCGGCTCGCTCGTCGTGCTGATTGCCCACCAGCTCTTCGCTGCCGTTGCGGGTCAAGGCAGGCGGCTTACGGAAGCGCGCGCCACCCTTGACCGCACGGCCAATGCACATCGCTGGCTCGACGCGACGTTCCTGTCCCTGGATGTGGGGACCGAGGGCGCGAGCAGCTTCGAAGGACGCACCGACCATGCGACGTTCAGTGCGTGGTTGCTCACGCCCGATGGGTGGTTCGAGCGACAAGCAGTATCCCTGGAGCGTCGTGACCAGGGCTTGGTGGCGAATGTCACGCCGGGAACGCCGATCATCCTCATGGACAGCGTGCGGGAGCTGGCGTTCGACTACCTGCTCGAGCCAGGCGCGGAGTCTCGATGGGTGAAGGAGTGGGTCAGTCCGGTCAGCGCACCCGTGGCAGTGAGAATGCGGGTGTTGAGGGCGGGGACGAGCAAAGGGGGCGATGCGGTTGTCGACACACTCCTCTTTCTCGTAAAGGAGCGTGGATGATGAGGCGGGGTTTCGCGCTGCTCGCGGTCCTATGGACACTCACGGCGGTGACCGTCTTTACCGGGGCAGCGCTTGCCGTAGCGCGGGTTGGGAGTCAGACCACCCGCAATCGAATCCTGCTGGCACGGGCCGCATGGGCCCGTGAGGCGTGCGTCGAGATCCTACAGGCACGCTACGCAGCGGATCCCTCGGTCCGCCGAATCGACTCCGTGGACCTTGGGCGCAACTCCTGGTGCAACGCGACGCTCAAAGATCCGTCCAGCAAACTCAATCTCAACGTTGCAGACCGGCAGGCGTTAGCGGATGTGCTGCAATCCGTTGTCCGTCGTTCGTCTGCCGTTGACTCCCTTGCCGACGCACTGCTCGACTGGCGTGACCCCGACACTCTTCGTCGGCCGTTCGGCGAGGAGTCCCCGCGCAACCGCAACGGACCACTCGCCGATATCTGGGAGCTCCACTACGTGCGAGGCTTCACGGACTCGCTGATAGCCAGCTTGAGCCTCTTCCTGACGACCCGCGGCACGGGCGTGATCAACGTCAATGCCGCACCCCGCGAGGTCCTCGCGGTGCTGCCAGGGATGACTGACGAAGCCGTGCAGGTTCTGATGACGCGTCGCGGGGGCGGTGCGGTCGATAACCCAGACGCCTTCGCCGCGCTGCTCTCGCCGAGCTCGCGTGCGGTACTGCTCGCAAGCTATCCAGAGTTCGTACGGGCTACGGTATTCTCTGCACCACAGTTCATCGGCGTCGTAGCTGGAGGCGTGCGCGGCACACCGCTCGTCGCGCGCGTGACGCTCACCATGGTGCCGGTCGCTGCACGGTTGGCCGTGATTCGCAGGGAGACCGAATGACAGGACGGTTGCTTCGGTTACGGGTCGGCCGCTCCACGTTGAGCGCAGATGCCGTTCACCGCGGCTCGGTAACGTGGCGAGCTGAAGTGGCATACGGTGCACTCGCAGAGCTTGCGGACGCGATCGCTCGCCTTGCTGCTGAGCCACCGCAGGCTTGCCGCCGCCTTGCCGTAACAGTTGAGCGTCCCCCTGCACAGCTGCGAACGCTCGCCGATTTACCGCCCGTCAAGAAGTCACATCTGGCGGCACTCGTCGCGCGGCAGGCCGGCCGATTCTTCCGCAAGAACGGTCAGGCGCTTGTGACCGATGCGCTATGGGTCGGCAACGGAGGGTCCCGCGTAGCTCGGGCGGCGGCCGTTGAGGAGCCGGTCGTCGAGGCGATCGCGGCCGGTGCTCGGGCGGCCGGGCTATGGCTCGAGTCGATCACCGTGGAGGATGAGTCCGCGAATTTCGTGCTGCTGCCTCGGTCGGAACGGGAGACTCGCGAACGTCGAGCTCGCGGGCGTACTCGAAACCTTGCTCTTACAACCTGCGCGTTGTGGGTCGTGGTGGGTGGAGTGTTCTTCGCACGCCTTGCGTGGGAACGACGGACTGTCGCCCGCGAGCTTGCGGCGCTCCAACAGCCCCTTGCCGCGGTCATCGACGCGCGGCGTGAGCTTCGCGACGCCGAGACGACACTTAAGGCCATCGCCCAAGCTGAAGAAGAGCGTGGCCGGGGGTTCGCCGCGCTCACCGCGGTTTCCGCGGCGCTCCCCGAGTCGAGCGTCATTACGAGCCTTGCCTGGAGTGCCGATGGGACCGGAGCAATTGGAGGCGCTGCGCGGCAAGCAGCCGGGCTCGTCGCTCGACTCGACCGAGTCGACGCCCTGGCAGGCGTGCGGCTGGGCGGGCCGGTGATGCGAGAGTCGTTTGGAGGCCACGACTGGCAACGATTCACGGTTCTCTTTGGGGGGGACGTCGGGAAGAGGGGTGGCTCATGACGGCCAGGGACCGCCGAGCGCTGGTTCTTGGGGGCGGAGTCGTCTTAACGGCCGTCTGTCTCCTCCGCGTCTTGCCCTTGACGGTGCGATCGGCGCTCGCGGCGGAGGCGAATCTCCGAGAGCAGGCAGCAGTGCTCGCGCGCGCTCGTGCTGATCTGGCCGATGCTGCGGTTCTACGCGATTCGTCAGTGGAGCTCAGTCACGCGCTCGTCGGCTTGGCGCCCAAGATCCTGAGCGGCAACACCGCCGCCGACGCACTGGCCGATCTCTCCGGTCGGCTGAACTTGGCCGCATCTGGTCACCAGGTGAAGCTGGAGCGCCTCGATCCGGTACCGGACTCGACGGTTGCGGGCCAGCTGCACCGCGCGACACTCCGGGCGACGCTCGAGTGCGACGTGCGAGGGCTCGTCGGCCTCCTGCAGGCTCTCGCATCAGCGAAGACGGTGGTTGCGGTGCATGAGCTGCGCGTCACAGCAGTTGACGTCGCATCACCGGACAAGACTCCCGAAGTTCTCCGCGCGGAGGTCACGGTGTCCGGCTGGTTCCTCATTAACAAAGAAGCGAGTACCGGAAGGAGAGACGAGCCGAAATGAGGCCAGGCCGAGTGAACGTCGGGCTGACCCTGGCCGGAGTAGCGGGTCTGGCTGTTGGTGTGCGTCTCTTGGCAGGCCCGCTAGTCGCGGTCACCGTGCCACCACGGGCCGAGCGCACGCCAGACGTCCACTCGCCGCATCCTCGAGTCCCATCTGACTCCCTCGCGGCCACGATCGTGGCGCATGATCCGTTCCGCATCGCCCACCGGGCCAGTGCAGCAGTGTACGACCCGGTGCGCCTGGCCCAGCCTCCGACTCCACCAACCCCGAAGCCCATCCTCTCGCTCGTTGGCGTCGCGTGGGATAACGGGAACGACCCCACCGCGCTCGTGGAAGGGTTGCCCGGCGTTGACGGCCCGCGCCCTCTCCGTCGTGGCGATAGCGTCGCAGGCCTGCGAGTGAAGGCGATTAACGCCGACCGGGTCGTGATTATCGGCCTTGACACTACGTGGACGCTGAGGGTGAGGGAACCATGGCGATGAGGGGTGGGGAGGTTGGGGGAGGTTGGGGAAGTTTCGTGGAGGTGGTCGTCCTTCTACTCCTCTCCGCGCCGCTGTCCGCCCAGGACACGACCGCTGTGCGCGCTGTGAACGAAAGTGTGACGGTTCGCTTTGTCGATGCCGACATCCGTGGCGTGATTCAGACGCTGGGTCGCTACTTGCCCAAGCCCGTGCTCGTCGGTGCCATCCAACCCGTGAAGGTCTCACTTGAGACACCCAGCCCCGTGCCGCGCACAGCCGTGCGTCAGCTTCTCAAGGGACTCGTAGAGTCTCAGAACTTGGAGTTCGTCGAGGATTCGACGTACTTCCGGATCTCTACTGTCCAACCTCGTCCAGTCCCGCCCGCCGGGGGGCCGCCCTCGGGTCTTGGAGGACAAGCCGGCGGGCCGGTCCAGCTCTTTGTCATCCGCCTGAAACACGCGCGGGCGGCGGACGTTGCCGCTACGGTGAACCTTCTGTTCGGGGCGGGAGGTGAGTTCTCCGGGCGAGCGGGCTTGTCCACCCCCACGCTGTCCGACGAGCTGCGTCGCAACGTCGTTCCCCCGACGAGCCTTGGAGCACCCGGAGCCGCGCCGCCCGCGGCGAGCGTTGCTGCCAAATCCGCCACGCTTGCAGGGCAGGTCACCATCGTTCCAGACGAACGCACGAACTCGCTCCTCGTCCGGGCGTCGGAATCGGATTTCCGGACCCTCCAACAGGCCGTCGACCAACTGGACATCCGGCCCCTTCAAGTCCTGATCGAGGTCATGATCGTCGAAGCCCGGCGTGATCGAACGTTCTCCTTTGGGGCGGATCTCCTCCTACCACCGCAGTCCGTTGATCACGGAAACGGCACCATCGATGCGTCGAGCATCGGTGCCGGTCTGGGGGACATCGTCATTCACTTGATGAATCTCGGCCATGCGGAGATCAACGCGACTTTGCGGGCCGCGGCAACGAAGGGCGACGTCCAAATCGTATCGCGTCCTGTGCTCTTGGCATCAAACAACACCGAGGCTCGGTTGCTTGTCGGCTCACAGGTTCCTTTCGTGCAGGTGAGCCGCTCGCTGCCGACCGACACGCCGAGTCGCGATCAGGTTGTTCAGTACCAGGACGTCGGCACGAAGCTCACCATTCGGCCCACGATAAATCAGGACGGGTACGTCTCGCTCCTGATCCAGCAAGAGGTGAATCAGGCGACCACAGAAGTGCTGTTCGACGCGCCCGTGATTTCGACCCGCGAGGCGGCGACTCAGGTCCTTGTGAAGGATGGGCAGACCATCGTGCTCGGCGGCCTGCGCGACCGCCAGCGCAACTCAACCCAAACCGGCATCCCGGTCCTTTCCCACATTCCGATTCTGGGCGGTCTGTTCGGCAGCGCGGACCGAAGCGCGTCTGAGACGGAGCTGTACTTGTTTCTCACGCCCCGAATTCTGAAGACGGACGCTGACGCCGACAGCGTGACGGCGCCGCGCCTGCCGAAAGGGACGGAGTGATGATCGTTGGAGTCTCTCCGGCCATTCGGCGGGCGCTGGGGCTGGTCCAGCGGTACGCATCCACGCGTTTGACGGTACTCCTCGTCGGCCCGACTGGGACCGGGAAGGACCTGTTCGCGCGACACGTTCACCACCTGAGCGGGCGGCGGGGCCCCATGGTGGACGTCAACTGCTGCGCGCTGCCCCGCGATATGGTCGAGGGACTCCTGTTCGGCCACAAGCGCGGTGCCTTCACGGGTGCCGTGGACTCCGCCGTCGGCCACGTCGAGCGTTCGCACGACGGCACTCTGTTCCTCGATGAGCTTGGCAGTCTCGCTACGGAATCGCAAGGCAAACTGCTGAGGGTTCTTGAGAGTGGCGAGGTGCAACCACTGGGAGCGAGCGCCAAGCGGCGAGTGGATTTTCGGGTGGTCAGCGCGGTGGGCGACGACATCGGCATGGCGATTGAGGCCGGCCGGTTTCGACGGGACCTCTTTCAACGTGTTGCGGGAGTCGTCATCGAGCTCCCCGCCCTGAAGAGGCGCCCCGAGGATATCGTGCCGCTGGCCGAGCACTTCGCCGCGATGAGCGACCGACGGCTCGAGCCAGGAGTCGAGGGGGTCCTGCTCAATTACTCATGGCCTGGCAACGTGCGAGAGCTCGGGATGGCCATCGAGCGGGCAGGGGAATTGGTTGACAACGGCACGCTGTCACCGGGGGCTGTTGCCGAGGCCATCGAGTTGGGCGGCATACCGAACCGCGGCCCAGCTAACTCCAACGAGCGCGCGTCGCTCGTAGAAATCTGTCAGGCTCACGGCTGGCACGGCGGACGAATCTGCCAGGCGCTCGGTATCAGTCGCACCACCCTCCATGCTCGACTGGTCCGAGCTGGCCTTTCTCTCCGACGGGGAAAACGAGAGCACGGTGTTCGCCATTGTGCAGAACAATCGCGAACAACCGAACATCCGAACGCTCTGACTACGACCTAACTCGTTGAGCGACATCGGGCCCAGCCGGCCGGCGGCGGGCACGGCCCATGCTTTCCGGCTCGGACGACTCGATCATCCGAGGCGTCCGTGGTCCTCCGTCACCCTGCATCGATCAGCCTAGTCCTCGTCGCCGCACTCACCGCCGGAACCGGCGCACTATGGAATGCCGGCAGTCGTACGCAGCCGCGAAGCAAACTGGCGCGTACGTGTGGCGCCCAACTGCCCACGGGCGCCGAGTCGGATGTACTCGAGGAAAGCGGTCTGGCAGCAGTGAACTATGCCGTTTCCACGACCCCGGACGGCGGGACTGCAAGTTGGGGAGCAAACACGAATGGCCATCAGGCCACGTTCACGGTGACGAACACCGGAATCTGCAACGACACCTACTCGTTCAGCGCGACTGGCAACCACGGGATTACCGGCATCAGTCTCAACAAGACCAGTCAGCTCGTGAATGCGGGACAGTTCACAACCGTCGTTGCGACGTACAATGTCACGACTCCCGGGCTCGACACGCTAACCCTCACCGCGTCCGGGAACACGGGTGGTGAGAGTGACAACGGCTGGTTCGGCGTCACGGTGACTTCGTATGGCGTCGCCGTTACTCCCGATGCACAGCCGATCAACGCGTCTGCGGGCACGGCGCAATCGCTCGTGTTTCAGGTCACCAATACCGGATCGGCCGCCAATACCTACACGCTCACATGCTCAGTGACGTCGAACGAGACGTGCGGCACGGTCGTGCCATCGACGTTGACCAACCTTGCCGCCGGGGCAAGCGCACCCGACACCGTGCACTTCACCGCTGGGGCCGTCGGGACATCGGGAACGGTGACTCTGTCCGCATCGGGGAGCGGCGGGGCGACAGACAACGGCAGCTATAGCGTCACGAACGCGACTTTCAGCGTGGCCGTCTCGCCCGATGCACGGCCCCGCTCGGTCGACGCCAGCACCAGTTTGACGCTGACATATGAGGTGCGGAACACGGGCACCGTGAACGATACGTACGCCTTGACGTGTGTCGTGGCGGGGAGCGAGACGTGCGGCGTCGTGAGTCCTACGTCCATCGCCAACATGCTGCCAGGGATCGCCTACCCGGCGACTGTCACATTCACGGCCGGCGCCGCCGGAACGAGCGGGACGGTGACCCTCCACGCCGCGCGAACGGGTGGCTACGGGACGGCGAGCGATGATGGCAGCTTTAGCGTCACCAATGCGACCGCCGTCGTGGCAGTCTCGCCTCATGGCCAGGCGCTTTCTGTTACGGCCAACTCCAGCAAGGCTGCCACGTTTAGCCTCCAGAACCCTGGGTCGTCGCTCGCCACGTACCGGCTGACCTGCGCAGTGACGGGGAACGAGACGTGCGGGACCGTCACGCCCTCTCAGATCACGGTCGCTCCGGGCGCCGCTGGACCCGTGACCCTCAACTTCAGCGCCGGTGCGGTCGGCACGGGAACCGTGACGCTCCACGCAGCCGGTATTCAGGGTGGGACCGACGACGGAAGTTTCGCTGTCACTAATACCGCGCCGCCGCCGACGTACGGCGTCGCGGTGACGCCCGACGGCATTACCAACCAAGTCCGGTTCGCCTCCCCGCAATCCACAGCCTTTGTCGTGCAAAACACGGGGACCGCAACCGACACGTACCATCTGGCTTGCTCTTCGGGTGGGGCCGAGAAGTGCGACAGCATCGGCGCACTGAGCGATACCGTAATTACGCTCGCGGCAGGCGCGTCGGCAGCCGTGACGGCAAACTTCGTTTCGGGCAAGGTCGATACGAGCGGAACGATCCTCTTGCGAGCCACCGGAAGCGCGGGTGTGGCGGACCAGGGTTACTACAACTTCACAAACATCAGTCCACCGGCGGAGCAGTGCACCGCGCTCCTCAACGTGCGGGCGCCAGACTATGGAGCTGATCCCGACGTGATCGCCTCAATCCGGTCACTCGCCACGGTCTGCCCCCCTGTATACGTGTGGTCATGGAGCAGCAGCGCGAGCTGGCAGGCTAATTCGAGCGGTCACACAGCACTCTTCTCGGTCCAGGACACGAGCGGTGCGCCCAGCGGTGGTTACGACCTCAGCTGCTCAGGCACTGGTCCGGTCACGTGCGCGTCCGTCAGCAGCGCGAGTATTTCTCTGTCCGCTGGTTCCACGACGACGATCGTCGTGACCTACAGCGTCGGAGCCACTGGCACTGGCACGCTCACCTTCACGGCAACGTCGCAGAACAACGCCAATGTGCACCCGAGCGCGTCCATCAATGTGACGTCGGTCGCACCGACCTACAGCGTCGCCGTAACGCCGGACGGCCAGGCTACCAACGTCGATGTCCAGTCCGCCCAAACCGCCACCTTCCAAGTGCAGGGCACCGGCACGGGCGTCGAGACCTACACGCTCACTTGCGTTACGACCGGCAATGAGACGTGCGGGTCGATCACCCCGGCGACCGTGACGGGTTCAGCGGCCGTCGCCGTCAGCTATATCGCGGGTGCCGTAGGGTCGGGAACGCTGAAACTCCGCGCCGTGGGGACCGGCGGTTCCAGCGACAGCGGCACCTATAACGTCAAGAACACGTACTTCGTGGCCGTTACACCAAAGGGCGTGCCGGTCGCTCGACTGAACGCACACGCCTACGCGGACACATTCGTCATACGGAATCCGGGCATCAACCCGGCAACATATAGCCTGACGGCGACCTGCTCGGGAACAGGTATCGCATCGGGCTGCACCCCGTCGGTCACGTCGCTCACCTTAGCGGACGGCGATTCCGGCAAGGTCAACGTCTCGTACACGACCGGCGCCGTAGGCACGACCGGGCAGGTCAAACTGATAGCGACGGCCAGCGCGGATGCCACGTCCAAGGACTCGGGGTGGACAAGCCTGTCAGTGGGCACGACGGTCGCGCCCGTGGTGGACGTCGCCTCCGTCAACCCGGGCACGACGCGAGAACGTGGACTCTGTCTCACGTTCGCAGCTGGTGACGGAGCGGCGACCGAGTGCGGCGACTTGCGGGTCGTGCATACATTGCCCGCCACGCGAACGGTCAACAAGCTCCGAGTGCCGACGCTCCTCTACCACAGCGCCGAGGCGCGGCCCTATCCTCTGGTCGCCGCCAACGTGACGCTCCCGAGCACCGCTGCCACACCCGATACCGTATCAGCGACCCTCCAGGTCGGTAGCGTGGTGCGCGGGACCGCGAAGTGGCTTGGAACGGATTGGACTCCCGGGACCACCCGTCGAATCGTGATTGCCGACACGCTCGCTAGCGACTCGACCAAGATCTACAGCTACACACTAACGGTCACCAACCAGTGGAACGGTGTGTCGGTGCTGACGAGCCCCCCGGCAACCGTGCAGGTCGCCGTCGTGAGTCGCAAGCTGAGCCCGTTTGGGGCGGGGTGGTGGCTCGCGGGAATCGAACGGCTGTACACGGACTCCATGCTCTGGGTTGGAGGCGATGGCAGCACGCGGAAGTACACGTCTACTGGGACCAACGTGTGGGCGGCCCCCAACATGGACCGGCCCGACACGCTGAAAAAGGACCCGGTCCTGAACCTATACACGCGGTACGGGGCGCACGGTACCCGCGTCGTGTTCGACGCACAAGGGCATCACATTTACACGATCGACCGGTTGAGCGACACGACCAAGTTTACCTGGGGCTCGGGCGACACTCTCCAAACGATCAAGTTGCCACCGGCTGGCCTGACCTACCAGTTCACGTACATGAACGCCAGCCGGTGGGTGGTGACGGCGCCATCCACGCCCGCCCAGACACGGGCCGACACGGGCACTATCTCCTCGGGCCACCTGACGACGATCAGAGGCCCGGACACGACGAGGGTGACCTTTAGCTACGCCGCGGGCGCCGACGCGAATCTCATCGCCTCTCGCACTGACCAGCTCGGAAACGCGACGACGTACACGTATGACGGAGGAAAACGCCTCGTTCAGTCACAGCGGCCCGACATCGGCGTGACGCAATGGCAACCGCTCGAAACGGTGGGTTACCCCTCGAGTCGTGCCGCACACGCCGCCGATACGGCGCTCGCCTACGCGCACTACGACGGGCCCCGCACGGACGTTTGGGATACCACGGCCATCTGGCTGGACCGCTTTGGCGCGCCGCGACGCATCGTGAATGCCTTGGGCTATCAGACGGTCATCATTCGGGATAGCGTGTGGCTCGCCCTGGCGAAACAGGTGCAAGGATCGACGGGCTTCGTGACGCAGGCAGCTTACAATGCGAGGGGCACTCCAGACTCGGTGACCCAGGTGAATCCCTTGGGTGACGGGCGCAACGCGGTGACCCGCTACACGTGGGATACGAAATGGGATTTCGTGAAGACTACTACGTTTCCCGCAGGGGAAGTGACCCAGTTCGCTTATGACACGGGGAACGGCAACCGGCTGTGGCAGCAGCCCGGCCCTGATTCCACACGACGCGTGCGGTTCTTCTACACGAACGACGCGTTCCACCAGCTACAAGTGGTCCAGTACCCAACGTCGCCCGTCACGCGCGATTCGAGCTTCTATGACCAGACGCTTCGCAACCTGAGCGCGACGAAGACGCCACTCGGTTTCGTGAGCTCCTATTTCAAAGACGCCATTGGACGGGACACGGTCACCCAGACCGTCGACGCCTCCACCGTGAGTGTGCGGACGGTCTACAACGTCATGGGGCAGGACACGCTCAGCGTCACCTCTCCGAGTGACGGTAGCGCTGCAGTTACCGTCCGCAAGCATTACGACGTTGGGGGGAATCAGGATAGTGTGCAAACGATTAGCACGCCGGACTCGGCGCATATTGGGTGGGTACAACACGTATTCACATACGATCGCGCCCACCGTAGAGTCACCGAACGTCTCCTCGGACCGGGCACCAACACGATCCCGTTCCGGTACGATCCCGCCAGCAACCTCATCAACGGAGGACGTCAGGGCGGGGACAACGTATCGCTTACGTATGACGCGCTCAACCGCCTGATCCTGCGGACCGATACCGCACACGACACGGCATCATTCAGTTACGACCCGCTCGGGAACCTCGACACGGCAAGCAACGTGAACGCGCTGATCGTCCGTAGGTATTTCCCGAACGGCGCGCTCCGCTACGACACGCTGCGGCTCTCCACCGACTTCTTGCCTGCGCACGACTTCACGCAGCACATCTATGCCCAGGAGTACCGCTACGACCTCGACGGCCGACGCGTGTGGGCCAAGCACCCGGCGCAGCTCTCACCGGGGAACGACACTGTCACGTACAGCTACGATTCGATTTTCGGCCAGCTTAAGAGCCTGACTGACGTCTTCGGCAACCGGTACGCCTTCGTGTTTGATTCACTGGGTCGTCCCCGCCGCATTACTCGGTACCCAATCGGTCAGGACAGCGTATTCGAAACGCTGGCGTACGACAACGACGGCCGACTCAGCAGCCGCTCCGTCCAGACGAGCACTATCCAGGTTCTCTCTGAGAACCTCACGTATACCGGCGCTGGCAGCCACGTGTTGAGTGCCTTGCATACCGACATCCAAAGTCCGCCTGGCGGGTTTACGGATCAGTTCACCTATTCTGGGCTCGGAGCTGTCACCAGCAGCGGCCTCCCACCGGGGCCCGAGAACTACCGCTCCGATGCACTCGGTAACCGAGTATACGATGACCACGGTGACGGCACGCAGCCGGACAACACGGCGTATGTCGCGGGAACCGGGCGCTCGGCGTTCCGGGAGGAGATTCGCCATCCGCCTCCGCGAAGTACCGGCAAAGACACGACGTTCTATACTTACGACCTCGACGGCCAGCTCTCGTACTCCGACCACCGCCACTACTGGACGGCAACGATCGGTACCGACTCGACCGCCTCGGCGGGTGTCGAGAACGACTACATCACAAGCACCTATGATTACGAGCGACAGCTCACGAAGACTCAGTTCCGGCAAGACAGCAATCCGCCGTTCCGCTCCAACTACCAGGACTACATCTCCGAGGAGTACTATCGGTACGACCCCCTGGGGCGGCGTGTATACACACGCAACGTACGAGGGCCAGACTGTGCGCGTCACGATGCCGGCTCGGGTTGCCGGAGCTACCTCACGCGCACGGTGTGGGACGGTGACCAGATCTTGTACGAGATCCGAGTACCGGGTGATACGGGGGCGACGCTCGAGACCGACGCGCCGAGCTCCGATTCGACGCACGGCGTGGTGGGATTCCTGCACGCAGGTGGGATTGATCAGCCGTTGGCGCTTTGGAAGAGCGATTCCTTGGTACTCCCGTTTGCGGATTATCGTGGCGCGTTCATCACTGGGACGTGTCCGACTGCGCTATGCAACGTGGCATGGTTCCCGGCGGGGCAGTGGACGTCGTTCGGCGACCCACCGCCTTACCCCAATGGCATCCCGTTCTGGCATGGGAGCATACTTGATGGCGGCCGGGATGCATCAGGGTATCAGTTCAAGCGAAACCGGTATTACGACCCGAACGGCGGGCGGTTCACGCAGGAAGATCCCATAGGGCTGGCTGGGGGATTGAACCTATATGGTTTCGCAGATGGTGATCCGGTGAACTTTTCCGATCCATTTGGGCTGTGCAAGGACGCTCAAGGCAATGAGCTGCCTCCGGAAGAATGTCGCGATGTAACCTTTGCGGAAGGTCACGGAATCGTGGCTACTGCTAAGTCCAACCCTTGGGTATGGACAGATCAACTAGGCCAAAAGGACCTGCCGAATCATGTCGGCGACTGTTCCGATGCCGTCGAGCAATGGATGGAGGGACCTGGGCTCCCAGGAGGACCAAAGGCGACAGCGAAGGAACAGTACGGTACGGGATTCTCAAAGTCGACGAATTACAGAGCAATCAAGGCGGACGAGCAAGTCCAACCGGGGGATGCGGTTGTCTACCGCAATGGAAGACACGTGGGTGTTGCAACAGGAAAGTCTCGGGTGCGAAATGGGAAAGTGCAGTGGCAGGTCTGGCAAAATGGCACCACGCAGGGCACTGGTTCAGACTGGGTGGAGCGAGAAAACGCGAACGTTTACAGACGGCAGGTTCCCAAGTGATATCTTGTAACAATGAACACATTCGTGACGGCCGTTCCTTAATGCTCGCAGTGAGCTTCCGAGGGATCGGTTGTCTTTGCCTGCTCCTCGCAGTCGGTTGTCGCCGCCCCAAACTGAGTGCGACGGACGCTGCGACCCTCGCTGCGGCCGAAAGCCTAGTGCGTCAATTCGTGACAGCGGACACTCTTGGTGATCTCGATGGTGCTCGCGCGCTTTTCATCCGTGCGGATGGCGACACACCCGGCCCGTGTGACTTTGCCTACGATGTTGTCGAGATCGCGCGAAGCGTCCTGTTGAAAGGGAGTCTCTTGAGAAACGACACGGCCATAGTCGTGATTGAATTCAATCTGCTTGGCGGCGTGACATCCGAGGATCCCCATACAGCGGGTCCGAAATACTTGCGCTTTCATCCGTACCCTCGAATTGAGGACGATTCAATCGCGGCTACCCATGAAGCAACTGGCAAACTGGGGATCGTCTGCAATCCGGCCGCCACTCCTAATCGCCGCGGGCTTTCGCTATGGCAGACCAAACTCGCCTACCTGGACGATAGTTCGCTCGCCTTATGGAGATCGCTCGTTCCGGCGAGGACTGCGGAGAAGAGGTGACGAAAGGGTCATGGCCGTGTCTTCCAGCGCAATCGCTTCTTGAACACGCGCGGTTTTCCGGGCTCACTCGACCGAAGGAGCGTAATGTGCCAAGCGACCGAGATCGGTCCTGATGCGCCCTATTCGACAGTGGCCTAGACGTCGCCCTTTGTTGGGCGACTATCCATAAAGGAGTCTAAAGTCGATCTGCCCAGAGGTGTCTAAAGGCGATAGGCGATGACATGAGGCCAATCTCGAGATGCCGGTGGACCGTCTCTCCCCTCCTTTCGCTGCGGCTGTCCGCCCTCGCCGTGGTTGCGATCTCTTGTACACGAGACCCCGCCGCTCCCGTCGCCCCGCACGACACCACCGTCGTGATGGCGCAATTCTTCGCGCCCCTTTCCCCGCGCCAAACCGCCGCCGCCTATGTCGTGCACGACGACAGCACACTCTGGGGCGTGTCGTACGATCCCTCGTCCCTCTACCAGCGCGCGACGCGCTGGAGACCCGGCCAGCCTCCAGAGGACATCGGCGGTCCTGGCGATCCTGCCAACGGGCCGAGTACCAACGCTCGCGGTGCCAACGGCAGCGGCGCGGTCGTGGGGTTCACGAACACCGACCCCTACGATTGGCTACCTGTTCGGTGGAGTACCTCAGGCAGCGTCGATACGCTCCCTTCGCTCACGGCCCCGCCGTACAACGGCGGTTATGCGTACGCAGTGACTGACAGCGGTTACGTCGCCGGCTGCAGTTGGGTGCTCACTGGAAACCCGGAGAATTTGAACGCCGTCAGGTGGTCCCCAGACGGGAGCCCGCACAATCTCGGCACCATGGGTGGGACCTGGAGCTGCGCGTACGCGCTGAGCGACAGCTTCGTGGTCGGCGAGGCGGGGGTGGGCGATCATGCATTTGTGTGGACCGCCGGCGCCGGCATGCGGGACCTGGGCACGCTGGGGGGCCCCAACAGCAGGGCCTGGGGCGTGAACCAGCAAGGCGAGGTCGTGGGCGAGGCCGATCAGCTCGCTCAGGGCATCCCCGGAGCCTTCATCTGGACGGCGGCTGGCGGAATGCGTCAGCCGGATCCCGGAATGGCTGGGACCTACAGCGCGGCGTACGCGATCAACGATGCGGGTGACGTGGTCGGGTACACCACCAGCTCCTATTCGGGTACCGAGCACGCCATGCTCTGGCGCGCGAACGGCAGTGTAGTGGACTTGAGCAAGCTATCATTCACGCAAGGCGTGCCACGGTTGTATGGACACGCACTCGCGATCTCGCCCAGCGGCTTGATCGCGGGCTTCGAGTACAACCCGACCACGGACCGCGTGGAGGCGGCGTTTTGGCGGGTGACCGTGCGATCGATGGGAGCTCCGAAACCCTAGGGTTCCAAGTCGGTTCGAAGCACCCAACGGCTACACGAGGCGGTTCGTGAACCGCGGACTGCGAGTCCTGTGCGCTCGTCTATCTCGCATCCTCCACTCGCTTTAGAAAGTACTTTGCCGAAGCGTTTGCCCCTGAGGGACTGATAGGGCGATCCATATTCGAGCACCTGGACCGTATGCAAACCAGCCGGGGGCTCCGTAATGCGACACCGAGTAGGATTCACCTGAGTCAAACGAATCAGCGGCAACCATCATCTGTCGCATCTCCGGCCGTCCCGTGCTGCAATCCCCCCTAGCGGTGCCCTGCAGGGTGAAACAGGTTTTCAGTCTCGGGGACAATACATGAATACACAGCCTGGTGCCGGGACATTCAGCGCACAATTGGAACAACAGGGTCCGGAGCAGCGCCTGTTGCACGGACTTGAGTTCCTGTGGCTTGAGATAACAGGCAAATGCAATCTCCAATGCGTTCATTGCTATGCAGACTCAAGTCCGCACGTTCCCCTCGTTCAAGCAATGTGCCTCGACGACTGGAAGGAGGCGATTTCTCAAGCTCATATTCTTGGTTGCAGGAACCTCCAGTTCATCGGCGGCGAACCAACCCTCCATCCGGGTCTTTGCGACCTCATACTCTACGCGCACTCCCTCGGGTTCCAGTTCATAGAGGTGTTCACTAACGGGACGGCTCTTACCCCTAGACTGCGGGAGGTGATCAAGCGGTGCCACGTCAACCTCGCGTTCTCCGTCTACTCCCTCGATCCAGTCGTGCACGACTCAGTCACTCTTCGAGGAGGTAGCCAGCACAAAACCTTGGCCGGTGTCAGGTGGGCTTTGGAGGCCGGACTGCCAGTTAGAGCGGCCATCATAGACGTAGGTCTTAACTCAAGCAGTGTTGCAGATACACAGAGTTTCTTGCAACGGCTTGGTGTCACATCGATCGGAATCGATCGCCTGCGCGGAATCGGGCGAGGGGCTCGACACAGTTCGTCCGAGCTGCTCCTCCATGAACTTTGTGGAAGGTGCTGGGAGGGCAAGCTATGCGTCACGTCATCTGGCGCTATTTACCCATGCGTCTTTTCCCGGTTCACGCAGGTTGGAAGCTTTAGTGAAGGGCTAGCGGCTGTTCTCGACGGAGCGAAACTGCTTACGTTTCGCTCGGCGTTGCAATCGCAGATCCTTGCAGGGATTCACTCTGATACCGGACCTGATCCCACCGTCAAAAGCTGGCCAGCGGTGGGCCCCTCCAGTCCGGAGTGTCGACCCGGGACGCCAGCTGAGAAATGTGATCCTGATTTTGAACCTCCGGGGGGGTGTGACCCCAGCCACACGTGTCAGCCGCGATACCCGTGCCAGCCCAAGGCGGGCAAGCCACCTGAGAAATGTGATCCTGACTTTGAACCCCCGGGGGGGTGTGACCCCAGCCACACGTGTCAGCCGCGATACCCGTGCCAGCCCAAGGCGGGCAAGCCACCTGAGAAATGATCCTGACTATGAAAGAATGAGTCACGCGACACGGCGACATAATGGGCGCTTGGCGTGCCGGTTCCATTCGCTTGTTAGGCGGTGCAGCTACGACCCCTCGAGATTGTAGGTCCGAATCTGTTCAAGTATGAGTTCGTAGAACTTCCGAACTTGTTCCGACACCCCTGACAGGTTCCCAAGGTCGATCGCGAAGACTGGCAGTCCCGACTCTTCCGCTCCAATCTCCGTCCATCCAAGAGCACGCAGCCTTGGAACGACCCTACTGTGATTGGTGGCCGCGGCCACCACGGGGCGTGGCAGTGTTTTTCCGTCATAGTATTCGGCCATGTGCCTGGATGTCGCCCGGATCCACAGCTCTTCTAGCGGTAGATTCTCCCGACGGATCAAGTCGAGAATCGGTCTCGTCCTCAAAACGAGAATGTCAATAAGCAGACGCTTATGCGCATCAACATGCTCAGGGCTGGACAGGTCGGCGCGTTCAATGCGCACGGCGTCGAGTTTACCCGAACGGTATCGTTCAAACGAGGCGGGTCTTATCGGTAATACGACCGTTGCGCCCAGAAGACCTTCGTTCGCCGTCTTCACGGTCATTAGGCACCGGTTCCCAGAGGACAACCAGTTCTCGTAAAGTCGCCTCCGAGCATCTATTCCAAACGACGCGTCACGGTCCGTTACTAGCTCATCGCACAACGCGACAACCGCATCTAACTCATCGCCTGCCTCAGTGACAAAGTGAACGAACTTGGGATCCAGCGGCCGTCTGAGCCAGGGGCTATTGAAGTCGACCGCGCCGCCACCCATCTCACGCCTCCTAGAATGGCGGGCTGCCGAACCTTGAATGGTACCACCTAGCTCCCACACTCGCGAACTTCGTCATACCCAAGAGCAGCACCACAATCTCAACCGCCAAGCTGACCCCGTGCGCCGCGGTTTCAAGCCCGGTCCGCAGTAGTACGAGAACGGTGAGAATTATGAGCCCCTCTGTCACTTCCCAGGAGTCCGCGTGCCTGTGTCGAAATCGTAGATACGTCGATGCTGCGCCGATGAGTCGGTTGCCTGCCGATCGAGTTTTGAGGATCATCAAGCTCCTTCGCGCGGCCGCAAGTTAACCCCCTTCCCTTCCGAACTCTGCAGCCGCCTAACGGCTCGCGCATGAGGCGGGGCCCCTGTCCCCAACCAGGCGGCCGGGCGATCAAAGAGTCCTACGGAAGAATACCGCAGATTCACGGGACCTGGTTGTAGGGTCACAACCACGATTCTACCCTGGAGAACATGCCGCCAGATCTGCATGCCTGATAGTCAGCGTGCGCTAGCAGGTAGAGGAAAAGGCTGAGCGCGTCAACGAAATCGCCTCCTGATGAGCAAGGGGGGTCACGTTTGGGCGGTTGAACCATGGCAAGGCGGAGTCAGCTGGCCATGCCGCGGATGACCAATCCGCTAAACCTGGGGGCCTGGGCGACGACCGCGGGACGCGCTTGCTCGAGCCTTCGAGTGCGACGCGTGCGACTTGTATATTCACGCAGCAATTGATCCAGTCGCATGGGGAGGCTCGCATGAATCGTAAGGGAGTAGGATTGATCGTCGCGGGCCTCCTTTTCATGCTGGCGGTTGCCCGCATTTTCAAAAGCCAGAGCACGAAGGGACTGCATCCCCCGGAGAGTCGGAACGCCACGCAGACCGCCCGTGCCCAGCCCCCGTTCCGTACCGCGGTAGTCGAGCTCACTTTCCGAGGTAGATCGTTAAATCAGGGGGAAGAATATCTCACTGAGACAGGACGCAGGATCGAGTACATTGACGCCCTCACTGGTCGTCGGCGGGAAGATCTCGAGCGCGATGTCACAACCTTGGCCCAGCGAGCTTCCACCGACAGGTTTACACTCATCTTCGACGGCAGAAAGCTATATACCGTGAGGAATGAGGGCGGCAACGGAGTGGCCCTGGTCATCGATCTTGGTGAAGGCTTCGATTCTCCTGTTTGGTTAGATGCGCCGATGGAGGAATTAAAGCTGCCCGGAATAAAGATCGAAGAAGACGAAGTCTTGGGGCGGCCATGTCAGGTCTACACTCTCGCAACAACCACGGGATTGCAGAAATACTGGGTTTGGAACGGCCTAACGCTCCGCTCGGAGAGGCATCTGGGGCCGGCATCGGACGTGAATGAAAGCTGGGAAGAGGCCGTACGAGTTGAAGAGAATACAGCAATCGAGCCTGGGCTTTTTGTGCCGCCTGCGGACGTGACTTTTCAACTCGTGACGGAGACCCCAACTGAACAGCAAAGCCATCGCACCATTGCTCCATGGCAGAGACTTGGCCCGGAAAAGCCCTTCTAGTGGGGGTCTTGGCCGCATGGGGTTCAGTGGGTCGCGGGTTCAAATCCCGCCGTCCCGACTGATTAAGGAGCAAGCCTCGCTGCGACCTCCGCGGTGAGGCGTCTTGGCGGTGGACTCGGGAGGTCGGTCATCGCCAGCAGTGACCCCATGCCAGGGCGGGGGCACGCGGTTCTTGGAGCCCTGGCGCTCGGTTTACTGGCGGGGGGGAGCCGCAGTTGTGATGGGTGGAAGGCGCACTACGGGTATGGGCCGTTAGTCGGCCACTTCGCGTGAATGGTCGTCCGCTCGACGAGGCTCCGGAGAGTAGCTGCCGGGGCCTCGATCGTACCTGGTATCGTGGTGCATGCCAAAGAAGAAACGACTGCCTGAGTTGGAAATCCGCGCCATGATCCTGAAAGACGTGAAGATCCGGATCGGCTGCTCGGACTTCGAGCCAATGTTCACGCTCCACCGGCTGGAGCCACCGGGCCATGCGACGTCAGCGCCAGGCCTCGCTCTGCCAATGATCGGTATTCGCGTCACCGCCAACTGGGACGTGCAGCATGTGCAGAACGTGGAAAGCTGGAAACCGGATTGCGCAGCAGCATTCCAAGAGGCGGTCGCTCGAGCACGGAGCAAGTTCGATATCACGTGGTCCTGGGCTTAGAAGGCCCGGTCCTCAACGGAGGTACCGCTCTTCTTAGTGCGCTGCCGACAGCGGACTAGCGATCCGCAGCCTGGGTCGACGGCCCGTTGTCGTTGACCTTTCTCGGCGCCGTGCCGCGACGTTTGATGAAACCGAATCCTCATTCATGCCCGACTGGAATCGACGGACACCGACCGAGCAGCCGCTCACGCCTTAGCGGGCGCGACCGCGCTGCCGCGTGCACGCGCGAGCCATGCCTGAAACTGCTCTCGCGACGCTAGGGCGAACTCGACGTCGGAGGGTAATTCCCCCTCATCGAGCGGGAGAAAGTGTTGGGCGCTGTCGGATACGAATCGAAGGCACCCTCGCTCTGACTGCGGGTGGTAATCGCCTTCAGCCACTGCACGAACCGCTACGGGAGTTTGAGTCGACACGCGCCACAATGTATTGCCGATCGTTACGCTGCGGACTTCCGGATCAGGCGGCGTGGGATACCAGCCCTCGGCTGCTGCCTTCCCGAACAGGATCGTCATTAGGTCCGGTTCGAGACGCGCCTGACCGCGAGCGCCCTGCAACTGACCGTTGGGGCGCCGCCAGATGAAGCGGTAACCGAACTCCATCTTAACACGGACCGTCGCAATATCGGGGTCATACTCGTACACACCGTACTGGAAGCAGAGCTGCCAGTGGCCGGGCTCGGACGTGCGCACTTCCTGGAGGATGTGATAATGCGCCATGCGACGCTCCTGGTCCCTAAGGGACCGATGTCTGGTTTCTGCGGGGGCCGTTTTCTGGAGGACCGAGAGCGACGGCCAACGCCGCTCGGCGAGCGAACGCTAGTTGGCAGAGTGAGCTGTTGCAGGGGCGGTTCTTGCGCCACCGACGAGCAGGTTTTGTCACACTCCCGCGGTCGGTGGACGCGCTTGCGCGGACGCGGCGACGTGGCTTGCTGTTGGTCAGCGCCTTCAGGTCACGCGGGCCGCTCGGCGGCAGGCCCGCTAATCCGAGAGCCTACTCGGTCAAACAAGGCCATGCGGCTCTAGGATCTGAGAGTGGCTACCAGCCGATTTGGGTTCGTCAGCAATTCGAGCACCGAGAGAATGCTAGTACAAACCACATCCGCTGCATTTACGGTTTCAACAGCTGCTCCTTCTTCCTGCACGACGGCAATACCTACGGCAGCATTCTTCAACATCCGACGGTCGTTCCGCCCGTTTCCGATACAGATCGTGGAGTCAAAGCCGAGGTGCTTCACGTATTCGAGTTTCGCAGCGTCCTGATTCTCTTTGCCGAGCCTTGTGAACGTGCACGGCAGCCCAGCCAACTGAGCCTCAGCTTTCCCGAAGGTATCAGCCGTCACGACGTGGATGTCGACGTGATCTGACACCGTGCGTAAGGCAGCGCTGACGCCGGGAAGCAGGACACCGTCCCGAGCGAGAGTACCGTTGTAGTCTAGCACGAGCTGTTTGACGTGCAGATGGCCGTAGCCGGGGATGGAGACATCAATCATTAGCGGCCTCCGGTCCTTCGCATAGGTTTGGTCGGGTAAGGTGGTTTTGTGGCACGGGGGAGCCAAGGGCGACAATACGTAAGGAACTCACCGAATTGCTCAAGAGAACGCCCAACGTGAATTTCTCGGCTCGAGCTGCAGCACGACTGAGTATTTAAGCCCTGGCACGTGGCCATGGTCCGCGTTTGCGCCCGTCTGACCAAGCTATACGGTACGTTCCTCACTCGAACTGTGAGTTGACCGATGCAGCGCTACGTGTCACACGAACTCTTTCACTTTGTTGGACGCGGAGAGCCCGAAGCCAGGCAATACGATCTACTGCTAACGATTGTGCGTTCGGGCTGGCTTACACATCCACCGCACCATCCAATGGTTGCTGGCAATCTATTTGTCAACCCGAACGCACGGCTAAGCAGGAACGAGATGTACTCTCCACAAGTGGTCTGCTTTTGCGACATCCCTCTTCAGGAGTTGGAGATCCATGTCCAAAAGTACAGTCGGTTCGGTCTTGCGTTCTCCAAAGAGGTGATCGTTCAACACGGTGGCGCACCCGTTCATTACATACCGATGACTGCCCAGATCCAGGTCTCGGGGCCATGGTCCTTAGAGCCCATCGACGCGGGCGAATACTTCGACAAGATGGTGCGGGAGTACCACGACCTCTTCACAATCTGCGAGCGAATGATCCGTGAGAAGGAGGAATGGCCAGCGGTGCAAGGAGACTCGAGACGTCTTTGGACCTTACGGACGTTCTTCGACTTCCATGTCTTTAGCTACCTGAAGTTCTTCGATCATACACTTCCTGACCACCATCCCGAGAACTACTACTTCGAGCGGGAATGGCGGCTAATTGGCAATCTCCAGTTCGCTGTTAAGGATGTATCGACGATTGTGGTCCCCACGTCCTACGCCGAGCGCTTGTCCGCTGACTTGCCCGATTTTACTGGGCGGCGGCATTTTCTGGACTAGCCTCCACAGGAGAGCGCACAGGCGTATTGTACGGCTACCGGCGGGCCCTAAGGCACAACGCTCAGGAATCCACCTCGCAATTTCCAATGTGCCGAAGCTAAGCGAGTTGGTTCTCTTCACAGCTGCTACTCCGCGGCCAGTCCAGTCGGCATTATTCCCCCACGCCAGCTCACAGGAAGATTGGTATGCAGAAATCTGAAATAACTCCTGGCCAAGAGTACGCGCTTCGCGAAGTTCCCCGGTCTGACACGCCGTTCCACCACGTCCGTATCCTACAGCACGTCCGCGCGAGCAAGTGGAAAGCAGAATGGATAGAACCAAACGCGGGGCTCGTTGACTACATCGAGTCCAAGAGCCTGATCGTTCCGTGGAAGGAGCGCAAAGCGTTCCTAGGTGACGAGGCTGCCGAACGACGCCTTGACGAGGAGAATGCGCTGCAAGGCTACAAGCGGGAATCGCCGATCGACAACGCCCTTACTTCAGTCTTTGAGGCCGTGGGAGAGAGAAACCTGTCATTCTTCTGGGGTGAGCTCCGTGGGTCACAGGAGGCTCTCGATCGGGTACGCGTGCGCGCGAAGATGGAGCAGGGCAAGATCGTGCCCCCCGCTTACGTCGACCGCTTCGGAACAGTTCACATCCCATTCGCTCAAGCGCTCGTACTGGCAAAGGCGTTCTGCGCCGCTGAACCCGCTCCCGTCCTCGCTGATGCCGAGACCACGGAGCGCCAATGGAGCGTGGAGGCGTCGCGTCCCGGCGGGAAATACATGGTTAGGCTCCTAAATGAATACCGTGCTGTGTGGGCACTGATCCGGCAGTGGACGGGGCATGATCCGGCCGTCGCGCAGCGCGAAGCCCAAATTCAGCGACTTGAGCGCCTTGTTTTGGATGCTATCTATGCACTTCAGAAGGCGGGCCTCGACAGCGAATCGCATCGACTAAGACGAGCGCTTGGACGCGATTGAGCGTAAGGGTCACCGGGTCATTGTGGCCGCTCGATTCGCCGATGCCCTTATGCGAATGGCCTCGACCGCCGAATCGGTAAAGGACGAACCGCGGACTCTCGATCTGCGGCGCGGGGTCAAGTCCCGATGTTGTTTGATGATTCCGGGCGCTTTGCCGTGATGTTTGCCGAGGCGGTGCGAGGGCAAGGGGCGCAATGACGCGTCCGGGCGAGGGTCAAACGAGCGCCTACGAGCCCTTCTGCTCCAAGCGTCAGCGCTTCCTCTTTCGCTTAGCCCTAGCCGGGTAGATTTGTCTTGGCCCCTTCGTCCGAAATTCTAGGAGATAACCAGATCCTTTCTCCGCATTCTTGGATCGTTCTAGAATGTCGTCCCACAGTCGCAAGAGCTCGGAAGCCTGAACAAGCAACCTTCGACTGCCCCAAGCGTCGCCGCAGAAAAAGGCCGTCAGACCGGACTCAATCCACGCCGCACGCTCCGCCAGGCCGCGCGAGATTCGGGGGTCGCCCGAGACGATGATCCAATCTCCCTCCGCGCCAAGAGCTTTGATCCAGTCGGGGTCCGGCGTGGCGGGATCGAACCGTTCGCGTAGATGAACCAATTCATGGCGGGGGTCCAGCAGGCGGAGGACCTCGACCAGCCTGGGAGATACGCAGTTGTCGAAGAAGAATCTCACGCGGCCGCGCGAAGACCGTTCTCGAAGTCAATGGCGTCGCGGACGGCGTGGGGCGTGACATCGTACCACCGGGCAACGAAGTCGACATTTGCCTCAACTCCGACTGCCTTGGCAAGAAGGTAGGTTTGCACCCCTTCAAGGGCT
>Ga0247669_1000210_pt1 | contig 28495 bp, 41 predicted proteins | sample CNK10_metaG_FD_182734 | JGI IMG/M metagenome (GOLD analysis project Ga0247669, IMG submission 182734) | Soil microbial communities from Purdue University Martell Research Forest, Indiana, United States - CNK10 | ecosystem: Environmental > Terrestrial > Soil > Temperate forest > Bulk soil... | reverse complement strand
GGCGACAACGTGAGCTGCGAAGTAACGCTGATCACGCCGGTGGCCTTGGAGAAGGGCTTGCGCTTCGCGATTCGCGAAGGCGGCCACACCGTCGGCGCCGGCGCCGTCACGGAGATCATCGAGTAACCCTATGAGACAAGGTGACAAAATTCGCATTCGGCTCAAGGCTTACGACCACCGCATTCTGGACCAGTCCACGCGTGAAATCGTGGAAACCGCGAAGCGTACCGGCGCCGATGTTGCCGGTCCGATTCCGCTGCCCACGACCATCAACCGCTGGACGGTGCTGCGCTCACCGCACGTGGACAAAAAGTCCCGCGAGCAGTTTGAAATGCGCACGCACAAACGCCTGATCGACATTCTGGAACCCACACCGGATACGGTGGACGCGCTGATGAAGCTCGACCTGCCCCCGGGAGTGGATGTGGAAATCAAGGCCTTCGGGCACGCAGGGAAGTGACGACCCGATAAGGGTCGGCGTCCTGAGGAGTCCGCGACGAAGGATCTCAAGGTTATGTAGTTGCCGGGCTTTAGCCCGGCAAGTTTCAGGCACCGAATTTCCGAAGTAACGCAGCCAATACCCTCTGAGGCAAGCTGCGAGAGAGAGAAAAGGACAATGGCAGTCGACGGAATTATCGGAATCAAGCTGGGGATGACGCAAATCTTCGCCGAAGACGGCAACCTGGTGGGTTGCACGGTTCTTCAGGCGGGTCCATGCGTCGTCGTGCAGCGCCGCACTAAGGAAAAAGACGGCTACGACGCCGCGCAGCTGGGCCTTGTGGAATTCGTGAAACCGCAACGTGTCAACAAAGCGATGACCGGGCACTTCAAGAAAGCCAATGTGGCTCCGGTGAAGGTGATGAAGGAAGTCCGAATCGCGGAATCGAAAGATGAAACGAAAGTCGGCGATCGCGTGCTGGTGGAGAATTTCAAAGCGGGGGAACTGGTCGACGTCACTGGCGTCAGCAAGGGCAAAGGTTTCGCGGGCGGCGTGAAGCGCTGGCACTATGCGGGCGGCGACGCGACGCACGGTTCGATGTTCCATCGCGCGCCGGGCGGCATCGGCGGCAGTTCGTTTCCGTCACGCGTTTGGAAAAACATGCATTTTCCGGGTCACATGGGCGACGCGCAGGTGACCGCAAAGAATTTGAAAGTGATCAAGGTGGATACCGACGAGAACCTGCTTCTGGTTCGCGGATCGGTTCCGGGGCCGAGCGGCTTGTATATCTTCATCCGCAAAGCCAGGAAAGCGAAGAAAGCAGGGAAGTAAGAGGAAGTTTTTAGTTTTAAATCATAAGTTGGAAGTAAGTAGAGCAAATTCGGTTTTACGGGTTACTGAAAGCTGAGTACATTTCGCGACGAGCTTAGACGTAAGGACGAGAGAAAAACATGCCAGTCGTAGACGTTGTCAATCTAGAAGGCAAGAAAGTCGGGCAGGTGGAACTGGCGGACTCGGTCTTCGGGGCCGAGGTGAACCGCCACCTGCTGCACGAGGCTTCCCGTTGGTATCTGAACGGACTGCGCAGCGGCACGGCCAAGACCAAAGAAAAGAGCGAAGTCAGCGGCGCAGGCCGCAAGCTCTGGCGGCAGAAAGGCACGGGACGCGCGCGTGTTGGCTCAATTCGTTCGCCGCTCTGGCGCCATGGCGGTACGGTGCACGGACCACGTCCGCGCAGCTATGCATACGCACTGCCGAAAAAGATGTTGCTCGGCGCATTGCGTTCGGCGCTCTCCGCAAAGCTTGCGGAGCAGAAGCTGACTATCGTCGACGCGTGGTCGTTGGACACACACAAGACCAAGACGCTGCGGGTTGCGCTCGACAAGCTCAGCGCCGAAAAAACCGCGTTGCTTGTGGCGTACGGCGACAACAGGAATCTGGAGCTCGCCAGCCGCAACATGCAAGGCGTAAAGCTTTCGGCCAGCAACGTTTTGCAGCCTTATGACGTGCTGCGCCACGACCGCGTAGTCGTTTCGAAGGATGCTGCAGCTCGCTTGATCCGCACGCTTGATCCCGAGCATGCAGCCGCCGAAGCGCCGCATGTTGAATCAATCACTCCGGCGCCCGCTCCGAAGAAAGAAGCGGCACCGAAAGCCGCCGCAAAGCCCGCCGCGGCAGGCAAGTCCGCGGCAAAAAAGCCGGCAGCGGCAAAAAAGCCGACAGCCAAAAAGGGGAAGGGATAAGCCATGGCAGCCCCTCACTATCAGATTATCCGGCGCCCGATTATCACGGAAAAGGGACTCGGCGTGAAGGAAACGCAGCACACCGTGGTCTTTGAAGTTTCCGCCGCCGCCACCAAGACCGAAATCAAGGAAGCGGTGCAGCAGATCTTCAAGGTAAAGGTCAGCGACGTCCGGACCGCCAATTTCCACGGCAAGATGCGCCGCCGCGGCCAGAACGAAGGCTACCGGCGCGACTGGAAAAAGGCTTACGTGAAACTCGCCGAGGGCGAAAAGATGATCGAGTACGCGGAGAATTTGTAAGCAGCGGATTTTGCGAAACAGTTTTTACGAAACAGTCCGCCGGGTTGGCGGGAGATTTAGAAGGTAGAGGCAGAGATGGGACTCAAGAGCTTTAATCCATATACGGCGTCGCGGCGGTTTATGACCGTGCTCGACAAGAGCCACATCACCAAAGAAACGCCGGAGAAAAATTTGCTCGAGCCGAAAAAGCGTACCGGCGGACGCAACAACCACGGCGAAGTCGTCATCTGGCATCGCGGCGGCGGCCACAAGAAGCAGTACCGCGTGGTCGACTTCCGGCGCGACAAGGATGGCGTGCCCGCCAAGGTCGCTTCGATCGAGTACGACCCGAACCGCAGCGCGAACATCGCGTTGCTGCATTACGCAGATGGCGACAAGCGGTACATCCTGCATCCGGTGGGTCTTGAAGTTGGCGCCACTGTTTCGACCGGCGAAGCCGCGGACATCCTTCCGGGAAATTCCCTGAAGATCCGCAACATTCCTCCCGGCACGATGGTGCACAACCTGGAACTTTATCCCGGACGGGGCGGCCAGGCGGTTCGTACCGCGGGCGCTTCGGCTCAGCTTTTGAGCAAGGAAGGCGACCTCGCGCTGGTCAAGATGCCTTCCGGCGAAGTTCGCAAGTTTTCGATCGATTGCCGCGCCACGGTTGGCCAGGTCGGCAACGTGGATCATGAAAACCAGACGTACGGCAAGGCCGGTCGCACGCGCTGGAAGGGCATACGTCCCACGGTACGCGGCGTTGCCATGAACCCGGTGGATCACCCGCACGGCGGTGGTGAAGGCAAGGTCAAGGGCAATCACCCGCAAACGCCGTGGGCTTTCCCGACGCTCGGCAAGAAGACGCGGGGCAACAAGCGCACGGATCGGATGATCGTGCAGCGCCGGAAGTAGGGAAGTTTTAGTTTTAAGTAATAAGTTTTAAGTTTCCGAGGCTTTACTGAGAACTTAGAACTTAAGACTGACGACTGGTTGTTAAAGACGGGGCGCAATCCTGAACGAGAGCGCCCAGGGTAAGCAAGACGGCAAACGCAGTTCCTGGCTGGCGCTGGAAGGGTCGGCTGGGGAGAGCGGAAAAATGCGAGCAACACGTACACGTTCGACACGCGGAGCAGGACGCAGGGCACGGCCTGTGAAGCGAGCAGTAAAACGACTGGCGGGGAAAGTGGCCGCCAAGCCTGCTCTGGCAGGCAAGCCCGCAGTCAAAGTTGTGGTGCCTCTCGAGCCGGTGCTGTACAAGCTGTGCAAGGCCGGCTGGGCGGTGATTGTGGATCGGACACCCAATGCTCTGGGCACACGTTTTGTTTGCCCGTTCTGTCCGAGGTCGCACCGTGTTCCCGGTCCGGTGCGCGGCTTCAAGAAGATGCGGCACGCCCAGTGGGGGCGTTTGCGCCGCGTGGAGGAATAAGGAATCGATGGCACGCTCAACGAAAAAAGGGCCGTTTGTGGACGGCCACTTGCGCGACAAGGTGGAAGCACTGAACACGCGCAACGAAAAGAAAGTGGTGAAGACCTGGTCGCGGCGCTCGACGATCGTGCCGGACATGATTGGTCACACCATCGCCGTGCATAACGGCAGAAAATTTATTCCCGTGTATGTGACCGAGCAGATGATCGGCCACAAACTGGGTGAGTTCGCGCCAACGCGCACTTTCAAGGGCCATGCCGTCAAAGCGGCGCTTGAGAAGGCTGCCGGCGCGGCTCCTGCAGGAGGCGGCGCTCCGGGAGCAGCAGCACCCGCGCCGAAGGCATAATTTATGGCTGAACTACAGACCAATACACCCGGCACGATTGAAGCTCACGCGCTGGCAAGGCACGTGCGGATGTCGCCGCAAAAAGCGCGGCTGGTGATCGATTTGATCCGCGGGCAGAAAGCCCAGGATGCGCTGCAGTCGCTGCGATATACGCCGAAGCGCGCCGCGAAGCACATTGAAAAAGTGCTGCGCAGCGCGATCGCCAACGCCGAGCGCAAAGCCGATGATTCCGGCTCGCCGCTAGACGTGGATCAGCTTTTCGTCAGCAAGGCGTATGTAAACGAAGGTTCGCGCTGGAAGCGGCTGCGTCCCGCGCCGATGGGCCGTGCGTTCCGCTATCAGAAGCGCACCGCGCACATTTTTGTGGGCGTTGCCGAGCACCATGTGGCCGCCGCCGAACGCGTTGCCGCCAACATCGCCGAAGCCGAATCGCAGAAGGGCGTCAAGGGAACCGCGCGCCGCGTCCGGAAGGCACTGACCGGGAAACAAGCTCCCGCCAAGAAGAAGGGGAAGAAGTAATGGGACAAAAAACACACCCGTACGGATTTCGTCTCGGCTACAACAAGCCATGGAAGTCGCGCTGGTATGCCGACCGCGAGTACGCGGATCTGCTCCACGAAGACGTGAAACTCCGCAAGGAACTGAAGGAGCGCTTGAAGAGCGCAGGCGTCAGCTCGATTGATATCGAGCGCGCGGCTAACAAGCTCGTCGTGCGCATCGCCACCGCGCGTCCCGGCATCATCATCGGGCGCAAGGGTGCGGAAATCGACAAGCTGAAGCAGGAAGTCAGCAAGCGCACCAAGCGCGAAGTGCATATCGACATCGTGGAAGTGCACCGCCCGGAGCTGGACGCGACGCTGGTGGCGGAATCAATTGCGTTGCAGTTGGAAAAGCGCGTGGCGTTCCGCCGCGCGATGCGCAAGGCGGTCGACTCCGCGCTGCGTTTCGGCTGCAAGGGCATTAAGGTTCGCGTTGCCGGCCGCTTGAACGGTGCGGAAATCGCCCGCAAAGAGTGGTATCTGCAGGGACGTTTGCCGCTGCAGACGCTTCGCGCAGACATCGATTACGGCACCGCCGAAGCGCAGACCACGTATGGCGTGATCGGCGTGAAGTGCTGGATTTATCAGGGTGAAAACGTTCCGAAGCGCGCAACCCGCACGGACGACAAGCCCGCAGCAGCCGCCGTCGCGTAGGAGAGTTTGAGGTAATTAGTTCTAAGTTTTGAGTTTCGGAAGCCTTACTGAAAACTTAAAACTTACGGCTTAGAATCTTAGGTTTTTGGGAAGCGAGAAGATACCGATGTTGATGCCGAAGAAGGTCAAGTACAGGAAGCAGCAGCGCGGCCGCCGCAAGGGGAAGGCGTGGCGCGGCTCAAGTTTGTCTTTTGGCGAATACGGCTTGAAAGCCATGGAAAACGCCTGGATCACGGACCGCCAGATTGAAGCGTCGCGCGTAGCTATCACCCGCTTCATCAAGCGCGGCGGCAAGTTGTGGATCCGGATTTTCCCGGACAAGCCATACACCAAGAAGCCGGCGGAAACCCGCATGGGTAAGGGCAAAGGCGCGCCGGAAAAGTGGGTGGCGGTGGTAAAGCCGGGGCGGATCATGTTTGAGATGGCGGGGGTTGACGAAGCCACGGCGCGGCAGGCATTGGGACTCGCGTCGCACAAGCTGCCGATTCCCACGAAATTCGTCTCCCGTACAGGAGGACTCTGAGTATGGCGCGGCGTATTGAAAAGTTCCGCGAAGACGGAGCAACGGAGTTGCAGGCGCGCGAGAAGGATCTCGCGGAGCAGATTTTCCGCCTGCGGTTTCAGTTGAGCACCGGCCAAGCCGAAGCGCTCAAGCGGCTTCGCGAAGCCAAGAAAGATCTTGCGCGCGTGAAGACGCTCCTCCGCGCACAGCAACCGGCTGGCGGAACCTCGCCGGCGAAGGCAGGGAAGGCGTAATGACAACGGAAACACACGTAGCCACCGCGGCAAACACCACGCGTGGCAATAAAACCGAGCTGATTGGCAAAGTGACCAGCGCCAAGATGGAAAAGACCATCGTGGTCGAGGTGCAGCGGCTGATGCAGCATCCGAAGTACCGCCGCGTCATCCGCATTTCCAAGAAATTCTACGCGCACGACGAAAAGCGCGAAGCCAAGCAGGGCGACACCGTCCGGATCGTGTCTTCGCGGCCGCTTTCGCGCCTGAAGCGCTGGCGGTTGAAAGAAGTGCTGACGCATACCGCGTCGGCCAAGAAGCAAGGATAGGGGAGCCGAATTATGATTCAGATGCGAACCTGGCTGACGGTTGCCGATAATTCCGGCGCGCGCAAGCTGATGTGCATCATGCCGATTGGCGGCGATGCCGGCTTGAAAGCGGGTCTTGGGGATATCGTCACCGCTTCCGTGAAGGAAGCGACGCCGGAAAGCCAGATCAAGGAAGGCAAGGTTGTGAAGTGCGTCATCGTGCGGATGCGCAAGGAAGCGCGCCGCCGGGACGGCACCTACATCCGCTTTGACGATAACGCCGCGGTGCTCATCGACGATGCCGGCGAACCCGTGGGAACGCGCGTATTCGGGCCGGTGGCTCGCGAACTGCGCGACAAGAAGTTCACCAAGATTGTTTCACTTGCACCGGAGGTCTGGTAAGTCATGGCAGGCGTACACGAACGCGCAAAGCGTTACACCATCAGCATTCGCAAGGGCGACAACGTCCGCGTATTGAGCGGCCGCGACGCCGGCAAGAGCGGACGGGTACTTTCGATCAATCCGCGGAAGAATACGATCATCGTCGAGCATGCCAACATCATCAAGCGGCATACCCGACCGAACCCGGCGAAAAACATCAAGGGCGGGATCGTCGAAAAAGAAGGCCCGATGAACGCTTCGAACGTCCAGGTAGTTTGCGGCAATTGCGGAAAGCACACCCGCATCGGCCACAACACCCTGGCTGACGGCAGCCGCGTCCGTGCCTGCAAGCGTTGCGGCACGACGCTCGACAAGTAGCGGCAGGCTTTAGCCTGCTGGTAGTTTGCGACACGGTTTTGCAGGGGCGGCCTTCCGAGGCCGGCCGATTTTGGAAGGAATGAGACGCAGATGATGAGTCGAATGCATGAGAAGTACAGGAAGGAAACAGTGCCGGCGCTGATGAAGCGCTTTGGCTGGAAGAACATGATGGCCGTGCCGAAGATTCAGAAAATCACCCTGAACATCGGCCTCGGCGAAGCCAGCCAGAACGCGAAACTGCTGGACACGGCCGCCGTCGAACTGGGGCAAATAACCGGGCAGAAGCCGGTGATTACCAAGGCGAAGAAGTCCATTGCGAATTTCAAGATTCGCAAGGGCATGCCAATCGGCTGCGCGGTGACGCTGCGCGGCGAGAAGATGTACGAATTTCTCGACCGGTTGTGCAACGTCGTGCTGCCACGCGTGCGCGACTTCCGCGGACTTCCCGGCAATGCTTTCGATGGCCGCGGCAACTATACGCTGGGTCTGAAGGACCAGCTGGTGTTTCCAGAAATCGATTACACCCGGGTGGACAAGATCAAGGGCATGAACGTTACCCTGACCACGACGGCAAAAAATGACGAGGAAGGCCGCGAGCTGCTGAAGAGCCTGGGCTTTCCGTTGCGCGAAAAAGGAGTGGCACAATAAATGGCACGCACTGCGAAGATCGCCAAAACGCTGAAGAAGCCCAAGTTTAAGGTTCGTGTGCGCAACCGCTGCCGCGTTTGCGGCCGCGCCCGCGGATATATCCGCAAGTTTCAGATGTGCCGCATCTGTTTCCGCGGCATGGCGCTTAAGGGAGAAATTCCCGGCGTCGTGAAAGCCAGCTGGTAGGAGCGAGAGAAGAACACTATGCAAACGGATCCCATTGCCGATTTTCTGACGCGCATCCGCAACGCGGCTGCCGCAAAGCACCAGCGGGTGGACGTTCCGGTCTCGAAGCTGAAGACCGAGATCGCCCGCATCCTGAAGGAAGAGGGCTACATTTCCACCTATAAAATGGTGGAGGAAAACAAGTCCCGCAAGACCTTGCGCATCTTCTTGAAATACACGCCGGACCGTCGCAGCGTAATCACCGGCATGAAGCGCATCTCGCGTCCCGGCCAGCGCAATTATCTCGGTTCGCGCGACGTTCGGCCGGTGGTTGGCGGGCTCGGCATCAACATTCTCACCACGCCGAAAGGCGTGATGACCGGCCGCTCGGCGCGCAAGTCCAACGTCGGCGGCGAAATTCTTTGCGAAGTCTGGTAGTTGCATCCGGTGTTGTTGGTGGTAGACGGTTTACGTTGTCATCCTGAGGAGCGCGTTGTTTGCGCGACAAAGGATCTCAACGGAGTGAGTGGCGAAGCAGTTTGCAGTTGAGATCCTTCGCCCATCCTCGTCGGATGGGCTCAGGATGACAACGCGAGCGAGACTAAGAGAAGGAAACACACAGATGTCACGTATTGGTCGCAAACCGATTCCAGTGCCTGCCGGCGTGAAGATCAGTTCCGTCAGCGGAGGCAAAGTCGAAGTGCAGGGCCCGAAAGGCAAGCTCAGCGTGCTGGTTCCGGCGCAGATCAAGCTGGAGCAGAAAGACGGCGTGCTGAACGCGCTTCGTGACAACGAAGAGCATCGCGCGCTGCACGGTCTGGCTCGCGCGCTGCTCGCCAACGCCGTCCATGGTGTAACACTCGGCTTCAAGAAGGAGCTCGACATCGTTGGTGTCGGCTACCGCGCCGAGCTCAAGGGGAAACACGTTTCGTTCGCCCTGGGCAAGTCACACCCGATCGAATTTCAAATCCCCGAGGGGATTCAGATTACCGTCGAGAAGCAGACGCACATGGTCGTCAGCGGCGCGGACAAAGCCCAGGTGGGCCAGGTGGCGGCGGACCTTCGTTCGCTCCGCCCGCCCGACCCGTACAAGCAGAAGGGCATCCGCATCACCGGCGAACGCCTGAAGAAAAAGGCTGGCAAGGCCGGGGCCAAGGCAGGGGCAGCGTAGGAATAGTTTTGAGTGGTTAGTTTTAAGTTGTAAGTTTTCAGAATTCAGTATGGCAGCGAGTTTTGGGTAATGGCTCCGAAAGGCCTTACTAAGAACCGACAACTGATCACTGAAAACTCTAAGGGAGAAACAACGTGGCTTCGGTACCAGTTCGCAAGTTGTCCAAAGATCAGCAGCGCCGCCGGGTGCATTTGCGCGTGCGCACGCGCGTGGTTGGCACGCCGGAGCGCCCCCGCCTGAACGTTTACCGTTCCGTCGGACACATCTATGCGCAGGTGATTGACGACCGCAGCGGCCGCACGCTTATCTCGGCCAGCTCGGTTGATAAGGAAACGAAAAAGGGATTGAAGGGTGGCGGCAATATCGCTTCCGCGAAGGCAGTCGGCAAGATCGTCGCCGACCGCGCCAAGGCGGCGGGCGTCACCAAGGTCGTGTTCGACCGCGGCGGTTACAAGTATCACGGCCGCGTCAAGGCGCTCGCAGATGCAGCGCGGGAAGCGGGGTTACAGTTCTAAATGTCCAAGCAACTATTGCGGGATAGTTTGTCGGTTCGGCGGCTGCTCGACGTGAATCTTTCGGAGCTGAAGGATGACGTCATCGCCATCAACCGCGTCACCAAGGTCGTCAAGGGCGGCAAGAACTTGAGCTTCTCCGCGCTTGTCGTGGTCGGCGACAGCCGCGGCCACGCCGGATTTGGCATGGGCAAGGCGCGCGAAGTGCCCATGGCCATCAAAAAGGGAATCGAACAGGCCAAGAAAAATTTGATCAAGCTCAACATGAAGGGCACCACCATCCCTCACCAAGTTACCGGGTGGTATGGTTCGGCGCAGGTTCTTCTAAAGCCAGCTTCGGAAGGCACGGGCGTCATTGCCGGCGGCCCGGTGCGCAAAGTGATGCAGGTGGCGGGAATCACCAATGTGCTCACGAAGTCCATCGGCACCTCCAACCCGCACAATGTGGTCAAGGCCACCTTTGCGGCGCTGCTCAGCCTGAAGGATGCGGCCCACGTTGCGGAAACTCGTTCGAAGACGGTCGAAGAGATCAGCGGCAAGTCGCCCCGCGGCGGCGAGAAGACCGAAAAAGAAAAGGCGGCAGGGGAATAAGCCATGGCAGCCGAGAAAAAGGGCGCGAAGAGCGCCGGCACGCTAAAAGTAAAGTGGGTGGTGAGTTTCATCAGTTGCACCGACGACATGCGGGCAACGATTCGCGGCCTTGGGCTGCGCAGATTGCAACAGGTGGTGGAGCGCGAAGACACGCCGGCGGTTCGCGGCATGATTCACAAGGTGCGCCACCTCGTGGAAGTGGTGGAGTAAGCGATGGCTGAAAAGAAGAAGAAAAAGAAAAAGGCAGAACACAACACAGTTTCCCTGTCGAACCTCGGTCCGGCAAAGGGTTCGCGCCACCGCAAAGTCCGCGTCGGGCGCGGTATCGGTTCGAAGCTCGGCCGAACCTCGGGAGCCGGCAACAAGGGGCAGAAATCGCGTCGCGGCTATTCGCGCCGCCGGGGTTTTGAGGGCGGACAGATGCCATTGCATCGCCGCATTCCGAAGCGCGGCTTCCACAATCCGTTTGGCGTCAGCTATTCCGTCGTCAACCTCGAGGAACTGAACGTGTTTCCCGCGGGCGAGACGGTGACGCCGGATCTGCTGCGCGCACACGGCTTCATCCGCCGCGTAACGGATCCCATCAAGGTTTTGGGCGATGGCGAGCTGAAAACCAACCTCACCATTCATGCCCATGCATTCAGCGCCACCGCCAAGGAAAAGATCACCAAGGCAGGCGGCACATTCGAGGTTGTAGCGTAAACGGGAGACGCGGGGAATCAGAATGAATCGTTTTATCCAGGCATTCGCGAATCTCTTCCGGATCGAAGATCTGCGGAACCGGCTGTTCTTTACGCTGGGGCTTTTGGCGGTATACCGCCTGGGCGCGCATATCCCGACACCGGGGATCAACACCGGCGTGCTCGAAGAAATTTTCAAGCAGTCGGCGGGTTCGGTGCTGGGCATATTTGATCTCTTCAGCGGCGGCAATTTCCGCCGGTTGACGATCTTTGCGCTCGGCATCATGCCGTATATCACCGCCTCCATCATCCTGCAGTTGATGACCGTGGTGTTCCCGTACCTCGAGCGGTTGCAGAAGGAAGGCGAACTCGGCCGGCGCAAGATTACGCAGTACACGCGCTACCTCACCATCATCCTGAGCATCATCCAGTCTTCAACGATTGCCAGCACGTTGCAGTCGCAGACATTCTCGGGCCAGTCGCTGGTCTATCATCCGGGCATCGGGTTCGTGCTGCTGACGATTCTGACCCTGACCACCGGCTCGGCATTCATCATGTGGCTTGGCGAGCAGATCAGCGAACGCGGCATTGGCAACGGAATGTCGTTAATCATTTTTGTTGGAATCGTCGTCGGGCTGCCGCGAGCGATCTACGACCTTTACGAAAAGGCGAAGACCCAGGCGTGGGGCGCGTTTACCCCACTGGCGATCATCCTGCTTGTCGCCTTAATGGTTGCCGTCGTTGCTTTCATCGTATTCGTCGAAGGCGCGCAGCGCCGCATTCCGGTCCAATATGCGAAGCGCGTGGTTGGCCGCCGAATGATGGGCGGGCAATCCACGTATTTGCCTTTGCGCGTGAATTCCGGCGGCGTGATTCCACCTATCTTCGCCAGTTCGTTGCTGGCGTTTCCGGCCACCGCGGCCTTGGTTCTAGGCACTCGCTGGCCGTTCGTGAAAGTGATCGCCGACAAACTCAAGTGGGGCGAACCACTGTATACGGTCGTCTACATCACGATGATTATTCTGTTCGCGTTTTTCTACGTCGGGATTGTCTTTAATCCGACCGAGCTCGCGGACAATATGCGGAAGAATGGCGGCTTTATTCCCGGCATTCGTCCCGGCCGCAGCACTTCGGAATACGTCAGCATGATTCTGAAGCGGCTCACGTTCATTGGGGCGATTTATCTCGCTCTGGTCTGCCTGCTGCCGGAATGGATGATTGCGGGAATCCACTTGAATCATTTGCCGGCGTGGCTGGGCGGCGACTGGTTTGACCGGCATTTCCCCCAGTGGATTTTGAACGGGCTTGGTGTGGCGTTCTATTTTGGCGGTACCTCGCTCCTGATCGTGGTGGGCGTGGCGATGGATACAGTGCAGCAGCTTGAGGCACAACTCGTCATGCGCAATTACGAGGGCTTTGCGCGAAAGGGCCGTCTGCGCGGCCGTCGTTAAGGGAGAGCAAGCGTGGCGCTGGAAGAGCGTCCCGTGGGAAAACTCGACCGCGCGGTGATTTTCCTCGGGCCTCCGGGCTCCGGGAAAGGCACGCAGGCGAAAGAGCTGGCCAGGCAGTATGGCGTGCCGCATCTTTCGACGGGCGACATGCTTCGGGAGCATGTCAGCAACGGCACTCCTCTCGGCTTGAAGGCCAAGCCGATTATGGAACGCGGCGAACTGGTGCCGGATTCGTTGGTGCTGAAGATGGTGGCGGAGCGGATCGAGCGGCCGGATTGCGAGCATGGTTTCGTGTTCGATGGGTTTCCACGAACGGTCGCCCAGGCGAAGTATCTGGGCGAAATGCTGAGGCGGCAGGGTTTCAAGCAGCCGTTCGTGATTCACATGGTGATCCCGACTTCGGTCCTGCTGAAGCGTTTGACCGGACGAAGGACCTGCAAGCTGGGCGGGGAGATTTACAATATTTACGAGCGCCCGCCGAAGGTCGAAGGGATTTGCGATGCGGATGGCGGCGAGCTGGTTCACCGCGCGGACGATCGCGAAGAAGTTGTGGCGCCCAGGTTGAACGCGTACGAGAAGCTGACCGCGCCCCTGGTGCAGTATTACCGGCGGCTCGGCGCGCTTCACGATGTGGATGCCAACCGCAGCGTGGAAGAAGTACGGCGGGAGATTGGCCAGTTGGTTTCGGGCATGCGCGGGACGCGGTGAGGAGATGGCGATTCAATTACGCAGCGCCGCTGAACTGGAGAAAATGTACCACGCCGGCCAGGTGGTGCATGAAGTCTTGAACAAGCTTCGGGCGGAAGTAAAACCCGGAGTGACGACGATGGACCTCGAAAAAATTGCCGAGGGGCTCATCGCCGGCCGGCCAGGCAAGGCGGCGTTCAAGGGATATCGCGGTTATCCCTGCGTGCTGTGCACGTCGGTAAACAGCGAGATCGTTCACGGGATTCCGTCGCCGAAACGCAAGTTGCGCGAAGGCGAAGTGGTTTCGATCGACTTTGGCATGGAGGTCGACGGCTATTACGCGGATTCGGCCGTCACCGTGCCCGTGGGGAAAATCAGCCCGGAGCTGCAAAAGCTTCTGGATGTGACCCGCGAGTCGCTGGATCGCGCGATCGACAAAATGCGGCCGGGCAACCGGCTGGGCGATGTCGGACACGCGGTGCAGAGCTGGGTGGAGCAGAACGGCTTTTCGGTGGTGCGGGAGTTTGTGGGGCACGGCATCGGAACCAAGATGCACGATGAACCGAATCTTCCGAACTACGGAGAACCGGGGCGCGGGGCGCGTTTGCAGGAAGGCATGGTCATCGCTGTCGAGCCGATGGTGAATGCCGGCCGGCCGGAAGTGCAGATGCGCGGCGAGTGGGTTGCGGAAACCGCAGATGGAAGTCCATCCGCGCATTTCGAGCACACCGTCGCTGTAACGAGCAACGGCCCATGGATATTGACCCGGCCGAAAGAGATGACCGGGCCATCGTGGTAGGCAGTACGGGTAACACGGGAGCATATGGCGAAGCAGCCGTTTGAAGAAAAAAAGAAGAGCGACTCCGGAAATTCGAAGGAGGACGCAATCGAGGTAATGGCGACGGTGATCGAGCCGCTGCCGAACGCGATGTTCCGCGTCGAACTGGAAAACAAGCACCAGGTGCTGGCGCATGTTTCCGGGAAGATGCGAAAGAATTTTATTCGTATTCTCGCGGGAGACAAAGTCGCGGTGGAGCTTTCGCCATACGATCTGACCCGCGGGCGGATTGTCTACCGCTACAAGTAGCAGTTGTAGCGGCCGCTTTCTGAGGCGGGCGCCTTTCGAGCAAGGATTTGTTGTGGCCCCGGTTGGGTCACGTGAGGAGCAGTCAGCATGAAAGTTCGGGCAAGCGTTAAAAAGATTTGTGACAAGTGCAAGGTGATCCATCGCCGCGGCGTGGTTCGGGTGATCTGCACCAATCCGAAGCACAAGCAGCGCCAGGGATAACAAGGGGAATTGAGGAGAAATCATGGCACGTATCGCAGGTGTTGATCTTCCGCCGCAGAAGCGCCTTTGGGTCGGGTTGACCTCGATCTATGGCATCGGACAGGTGCGCGCAAAAACCATCGCCGAAAAGGCGAATGTGGATCCGACGAAAAAGATCCGCGAGCTCACGGAAGACGAAGTAAACCGCATCCGCACGGTCATAGAGCAGGAAGGCCGCGTGGAAGGCGATCTTCGCAAAGAGATCCAGATGAATATCCGGCGCCTGATTGAAATCCAGGCGTACCGGGGGATCCGTCACCGCCGCAATCTGCCGGTTCACGGACAGCGGACGCACACCAACGCGCGCACCCGCAAGGGTCCACGCCGCGGCGCAGTCGCCGGCAAGAAACAGATTAAGGGCAAGAAGGGCTAAGGCCTGTAGCGGCCACCTTCCGGTGGCCGAGAGTTTGTGGCAATTTTCGAAATGGAGTGACACGTGGCAAAAGAGCAGCAGAACACAGCGCCAGACGCCCAGCCGGCAAAACCGGCGGCAACCGGCAAAGACAAAAAGAAGAAGGAATTCAAAAAGAAGAAGGAGCGCCGCACAGTTCCCCATGGATTGGTGCACGTCGCGGCTTCCTTCAACAACACGCAGATCACCATCACCGATCCAGATGGCCGCGTGATTTGCAATTCCTCGGCTGGCTCGATCGGCTTCAAGGGTTCGCGCAAGGGCACGCCCTACGCCGCCCAGCAGGCTGGGCTGACCGCGGCAAGCGCGGCGCGCGACCAGTTCGGCATGAAGAGCGTGGAAGTGAAAGTGAAGGGGCCGGGTTCAGGACGCGAATCCGCGGTGCGCGCGCTGGCTGCTGCCGGCCTGCATATCGTGGCCATCCGCGATATCACGCCGATTCCGCACAACGGCTGCCGTCCGCCAAAGCGCCGCCGCGTCTGAAGCGCAAGAATTTGTAGCTCAGGCCTTCGCGGCCTGAGGTTTTTCAAGAGTTTGCTAGAGAAGTTTTGGGAAGGGAGAACAGAAGTTGGCAAGACACCGAGATGCAGTCTGCCGCCTGTGCCGTCGGGAAGGGCAGAAGCTGTTTTTGAAGGGGCTGCGATGCTTCACGGACAAGTGCGCGATTGAGAAGCGTAACTTTGTACCGGGTCAGCATGGGCAGTCACGGCGAGCGAAAGTTGCGGGCTACGGCCTGCAGCTGCGCGAGAAGCAAAAAGCCAAGCGCACCTACGGGCTGCTTGAGCGCCAGTTCCGCAATTATTTTCACAAGGCGGAGCGCGCCAAGGGTCCAACGGGCGAAAACCTGATCATCATGCTGGAGCGCCGCCTCGACAACGTGGTATGGCGTTCGGGACTTGCGTCCTCGCGGGCCCAGGCCCGGCAGCTCGTCCTCCACGGCCATGTCCGGATCAATGGGAAGAAGGTCAACATCCCGTCGTATCAGGTAAACGTGGGCGAGGAAGTCGCGATCAAGGACAAAATGCACCAGAACGCCATGGTGCTGGAAGCGCGCAACGTTGCGCAAAGCCAAAATTCCGTGCCGTGGCTCGAGCAGGAGCGCGAGCAGTTTAAGGCCAAGGTTGTGGCTCTGCCGAAGCGCGAAGACATGCAGACGCCGCCGATCAACGAACAATTGATCGTCGAACTGTATTCGAAGTAATCGATTCACGATGTAGTGGCCAGTCTTTAGACTGGCCAGTCCGAAGACCGGCCACTACACAAAAGCAAGACAGGCATTGGGCCCGATGTATTCGGGCCAGAAGGAAGGAACACGATGTGGAAGGGATTTCAGAAACCGAAGCGTCTCGCGCCGGAGCTCGAATCGCTGACCGAACGGTATGGCCGGTTTTCGGCCCAGCCGTTTGAACGCGGTTGGGGTACGACGGTTGGAAACGCACTGCGTCGCGCGCTGCTCAGCTCCATCGAGGGCGCGGCCATCACCGCGGTGAAAATCGAGGGCGTGTTGCACGAGTTCTCTTCGATCCCCGGTGTGGTTGAGGATGCGACCGACATCATCCTGAACCTGAAGCAGGTGCCCATCAAGCTGAACAACGATCTGCCGAAGACGATCTACGTGAACGTCGAGCAGCCCGGCGTGGTCACCAGCGCCCAGATCGAGGAAGACGCGGATTTCGCGGTCCTAGATAAGAGCGTGTACATCGCCACCGTCAGTGAAGGCGGCAAGCTGCAGATCGAGATGCGCGTCAAGAACGGCCGCGGCTATGTGGCCGCCGACCGCAATTATGACGAAGACCTGCCCATCGGCTACATTCCGGTGGACAGCGTTCATTCGCCCGTGCGCAAGGTGAACTACTCAGTCGAATCGGCGCGTCTCGGACAGATGACCGACTACGAAAAGCTGATGATCGAAGTCTGGACCAACGGCGCGATCACTCCGCAGGACGCCATCGGACTGGCCGCGAAACTGGTGAAGGACCACATGATTATCTTCATCAACATCGACGAGCCGCCCGAGAACGTTGAGATGCCGCAGGACACGGTTCATGATCCGCGTCTCGAGCACCTGGACCGCTCCGTCGAAGAGCTGGAGCTTTCCGTGCGCAGTTACAACTGCCTGAAGAACGCCAACATTCAGACCATCCGCGAACTCGTGCAGAAGAGCGAAAACGAAATGCTGAAGACCAAGAACTTCGGCAGGAAATCGCTCAACGAGATCAAGGATATACTGGTGAAGATGGGCCTCAGCCTAGGCATGAAGTTCGACGAGCACGGCCGCATCATCTGGCCGCCTCTGCCGAGCCAGACCGCCCCGCCAACCAGCGACGAAACGATCGGCCTCTAGGAAATTTTCGGTTGTAAGTTCCAAGTTTTAAGTGCAGCAGGTTGCACTGAAAACCGAAAACTAATAACTGATTACCGTCAACCACTGAACGGACCGCCCCAAAAGGCGGTCCCTGCAAAACCGGAATTTGAGGAATGCGAAAATGCGACATCTGAAGTCGGGATCGAAACTGGGACGCAATCCGTGGCACCGCCGCGCGACCTTGCGCAACCTGGTGACCAATCTGTTTGAACACGGCCGCATCACCACCACGCTGACGCGCGCCAAGGCCACCCGCCCCGTCGCCGAGAAAATCATCACCCTCGGCAAGCGGGACACTCTTGCGTCGCGCCGCCAGGCCGCGGCTTACCTGATGACCCCGGCTATGACGCAAAAGCTGTTCAGCGAAATCGCGCCGAAGTTTGCCGATCGCGCCGGCGGTTACACGCGGATTATCCATGGCGGCACGCGCGTTGGCGATGGCGCGAAAGTGGCTATCCTCGAACTGGTCGGCTACGAGTTCAAGAAGAAGGAAAAGAAAGAAAAGAGCAAGGTCGAAGAAGCCGTCGAAGCCAAGAGCTAGCCCGTCTCTGAAACCAATTCACAGCCCGCACCGGGAATCCGGCGCGGGCCTTTTTTTGCCAATCCACCCCTCAATGCAGGCCCCGCGACTGATTTCTCTTAGGGCCATCAAAACCGCCGGTTCATTGACTGAGGCAAAACTATTGGTTCTACTATTGACAGGTTGCACCGCCTTCTCTCGGGCGGCTTGGGAACGGTTCCAGTTTCGGCGAGAGGCTCCCGGTGAAAAATCGCAGGGTTCTGGTGGTCGACGATTCCTCCACCATCCGTAAAATCATTCAGCATTCTCTCCATCAGGCCAATCTCAATGTCGGTGACATCCTGGAAGCCAGCAACGGACGCGAAGCCCTCGGGATGGTGCAGCGATTCACCTTCGACCTGATTCTTACAGACATTGACATGCCCCTAATGGATGGCCTGGAGCTTCTGGAGGCACTGGCCTATGTGCGGAGCGCCCAGGGCACCCCGGTCGTGGTCATTACCAAACACACTTCGGAGGAAGGGGTTCTCCGGGCGATGGAGGCGGGGGCCCGGGCCTTCATCCGGAAGCCTTTCACCGTAAAGGATCTCTCCGAAAAGATCGAACCCTTGCTGCTGGAGAGGGTGGAGCACGCAAAGAAATAGGCGATCCGAGGGGGACTCCGGGGGGTGCCCGGTGGGGTGTTCAATGGGGTGCTCAAGGGGATACTTTTTTGGCAGAGTACCCTTGACGCGGGGCCGGCACGGGTTTAAGTTTTTAGTCGGCCCCCCAGACTGCAATTTCCCCCGTGAGGTTTTACATGTCTTTGTTAACCCCGGAACAAACGCTTTCGCAGCTTAAACTGATGGAGGAGCGCTGGGCCAGCATGCGCTCTCACCCCCGAGCGACCGCGAGCCTCCGCTTGCGCCTTGAATGGGACGAAGGGGAAGCTCGCCGCACCGCGAATGGCCTGACCGTGGACGTCAGCCAGTCCGGCTGCATGGCCGTAGTTGGCGCCGACGTCCCCCTGCATCGCGAGGTGCGCCTCGTATTGCCCGAAACGGGCCGCTGCGCGCAGGGCCAAGTGGTCTGGCGTGGTCATGAAGCCTGGGAAGTGGGCATCGCACTCGCCGAGCCCGACAATGGCTTCTGGGGCGTCAAGATTTAGTTTCCAGTTCGTCAGGCGTCAGGCATGCTCTCGCGCTGAATTCCTCTCACGCCAATCCTCCAACGCCGTGACCGTGCGTTCGCAAATTTCCTCGGGAGTTCCGTTCGCCGCGATCGTCACCAAAATGCCCAACCGCTGGTAAAACTCAATTAGCGGTGCGGTGCTCTTTTCGTAGGTTTCCAGGCGCACTTTTATCGATTCGGGCCGGTCATCTTCTCTTTGAAATAGGTTCGCGCCGCAGCGATCGCAAGAGTCGGCCGTTTTGGGGGGCCGTTCCGTGATGTGGTACACCGCTTTGCAATTCTGGCAGGTGCGGCGTCCACTGAGCCGCGCCACAACCTCGTTCAACGGCAATCGATAATTGAGCACGGCCGTCAGATACAATCGCTGATTTTCCATCAAATGTTTGAGCGATTCCGCCTGCGCCAGCGTTCGTGGGAACCCATCCAGCAGAAACCCGCCGCCGCAACGCAGGCACCCGCTGCGCTCCAGCAGCATCTCCCAAACGATCGAATCGGGCACCAGGTCGCCGCGCTTCATGTATTGGAGCGCAGCTTTGATCGCCGGGCTCTGGTCGCATTCGGCACGCCCGCCCGCGGCGCGGAACACGTCTCCGGTCGAAAGGTGGCAAGCGTTCAAGCGCTGGTGCAGCAGGTCGGCCTGGGTGCCTTTGCCGACGCCCGGCGCGCCCAGCAGGACCAGGCGCCAGGGTGCGTCGGCGCGCCCGGGCGGGGGATTGCACCGGGCAGAAGGGCCCTGGATCCAGGCGGCGCGGTCGGGTTTTCCGGGTGCTGTCATAGCAAGGAATGTACGAGGCGGCCTGCCGCATTGCCGTGATGTGTGTCACGTTTGTACACGATCTTTTGGCTGGTTCGGCGGGGATGGGCGATGTGGTCGCTCGAGAGGATCAGTTCTTTGCTTGCGCTGGAATTGCCGGCGGCGGGTGGGGGAGTTTCGAGAAGCTCATTACATGGGCACGAAGTCCAAAATTTGGAGTCATTTTGGAATATCCGGCCACGAGCTGATCGCGATAGTGATCCTGATACCATTCGATCGGTTCACTGGAATCCAAGTTTAATACGGTTAGGTCGGTGCTCTCCATTGTAAGCTTCCCCAATCGCACCGGACTTCCCTCGAAGCTCATGTAACTGACGGCGTCATTCGAGGAGCTGGGCCTGGCTCCGTCACCGAAGATCGTGATGATGGAATTATTCTCAATCAAAACCGCCGAAACTTTTCCTTTGATATGCGGCGCCGGCAACAGCACCCCCAAATCCATCAACACATCGTTCTTGTCCGTAACCATTCCCGGGATCTTGCTGGTGCTGACCAAACCGGCCAACTCGATGCCGAATTTGTCCATCATCCCCTTCACCGAGACGTGCAAAGCCTTCAACTTCTCCGTGCTTACCCGGATGCGGCCGTCGGAAGCGGCACTGAGAGTGGCCGAGGTCTCAAACGGAATGTCACCTTTGGTCCGCAATTTTCCCTTGATAAGCAGTCGGTCTTTGTCAATGGAGATGGACATATCTTTAAAGGGCGAATCATTCCCAGCAAACACGTACGTATTCAGGATCGACGCCATGGCTTCCGGAGTGATCGATATTCTTCCCTGGGCTACGTGCACCTCGAACGAGGTTTTGTCGTCAAAAACGGGCATCACGTTCTTGCCGGTAGGATACATTTCTCCAGACAGGGATTCGACGTGGGCGGCGGCATCCCGTGTGAGGTGAAACATCACGTTGCGCATTTCAGTCCGCACGCCGCGGCCAATCGCCGGGGGGAGTGCGTTTGGCGGCGTCTCCGCGGCGGGAATGAAACTCGGTTCTGCGGCCTGCGCGGGAGGCTTGGAATCCGCTCCCTTCTGTGGCGGGGAAGATTTGCAACATGCCAGCAGGTTGAGCGCCAGCAGGAAAAGCCCCGCCCAGTCCATTTTCTTGGTCATGGATCCGCCTTGGTAAATCGGCTCGCCAGCTGAACGACTCGGGAATCAACTGTGGGCGGAAAATCCAGTGACTCCGTTCTTTTGGGATGGAACTTTCCGAGTCGCGCTCGATGCGATTACCATAATACAACTCTCGCACGCGTTTGGGGCCCAAGGATCAGAATGTGGTCGCTGCGACCCGCAATTTTCGGCCCCAGGTTACTGGCTCCACGCGGCCGACCAGTAAAATCCAGGAGGTCGCGCCGGCAAACGCCACTCCCACCAGGATAATGAATGCCCAAAAAAAGTGCCCGGTTCGCTGCAAAACATATCCGGTGACCGCGGGCGCGACCATTCCTGACATGTTGCCAAAGAAACTTTGGAAGCCCGCCCAGCGCCCGGTGGCCCGCAGACCGGCAAGCGTCTGCGTGATGGCCCAGATGTTGGAGGCCGAGACGCCGAATGCGGTGACGCCGAGGATCACCAGCGCGACGCAGAGCGTCGGCCCGCTCACGACCGCCAACCCCAGAAAAATCCCGCTCAACCCGACTCCTCCGCCGGTAAACGCCTTCCGCACCAGTGACGGCGTGGCACCCGCGGCGATCCAGCGATCGGAAAGCCAGCCGGAAAGTGTGCACGCCAGCGACGCCAGTAGATATGCGAGGCCCCCGATCCTGGCCATCTTGTCCATCGAAAAATGCCGTTCGCGGACCAGATTAAATGGCAGCCAGGTGATCAAGAAATAGTTTACGTAGTTTCCGCAGAACAATCCGATACACGTGCCCCAGGCCGAGCGGAGCAGCAGAAACTCGATGAGATTCGGCGCGCCGGTGGTCTCGATCTGTTTGGCGTACTGCTTCTGGGGCATCCATTTCAGCCACGGCAAAATCCACAACATGCTCCCAAGGCCCAGCACGATAAAAAACGGACGCCAGCCGAACCGGGCCATCAGCAACCCGCCGAACAGCATCCCGAATCCCGGCCCGAGTAGAAGTCCCGAAGCCAGGACGGAATTGGCGACGCCGCGATGCTTCTCTTCGAAATTCAGCGCGATGATCTTGTTGTAGGAAGGGTAGCTGGCGGCCTCGCCCATGCCGAGTAGCAGGCGAAGGACGAACAACGCCGCGAAGGTGTGCACAATCCCGGTCAAAGCGGTGGCGGCAGACCAGAGCAGGAAGGCGAAAGCGAAAACCCAGTTGACGTTGAGGCGATCGACTACCCAGCCATAGAAGAGATGCAGGCAGGCATAGGTCCAGAAAAACGCGGAAAGAAGAAGACCTAGCTGCGCGGCAGAAATGCCCAGCTCGTCTTTCAGCATCGGAGCGGCGATGGAAAGATTACCGCGATCGATGTAATTGATGAACACGGAAATCGCGAGCAGGACGATGACGATCAGGAGTTTGCCGGGGATACGCGCGCGCTCGGCTGGCCGGAAAGTGGCCATGAAGAGTCGGCCACATCTTCTCCGGAGCGCGCGCGTATTGCAATGTGTTTCCCCGGAAGATTCAGGAGTTAACCACGCGGAAACAGCGCAGCGCGGGTACCATTGTCCGCCGCCTTCCCGGTATTTAGTCTCGTTCTGTTGACGAGGATTCCCCCTTGGACCAGGAAAATATTCCCCAACCCTCTGGAACGCAATCCAGCAAAGCTCCGGAAATTCCCGGCTCGTCACGACTCGGCAGCAAGTTCCGATCGGCGGGATACGTTATTGGCGTCATCGCCATACTCTCCCTTTTTGTGTTTGTGGCCACCCACTTGCCCGCAATCCGTTCCGCGTGGGCAGGTCTCGTAGAGAAGCCTCAATCGCTCGCTCCAAGCGCTTCTTCGCCCGTCCACCGGGCCGCCATGGCTGCGCCGGTCACAAGCGAAAGCCTAGCTCCCGGAGCGCCCGTGCAGAACGCGATTTTGTCGCAGGAGGAACAGGCACACAGGATTTGGACCGAATTCGAAAAAGCAAGCCTGGGAGTTTCCTTCGACGATTGGTCGAGGCAGCATTCCGAAATTCCGTGCCGACGTTTCAACGGAACGATGTGGAGCCCAACGGCCGACGCGGCTTGGGCGGAGCGCTGCACCACAGGAACACAACCCGAGGATGCCCACTGGTTGTTCTACATATTTGGGCAGAACGAGCAAGGAGTCGTCCGGCTTGGACAATTTGATGTGTCCACCGCTTCGCTTCCTGCGGACTCACTGACTGCGCTCCATGGCTTGTTGCAAAGCCGATTAGCCGCGCGTTTCGGCCCTGGCGAGGACACCAGCCCGAAAGTTGGCCACACGCGCGATTCCGCTTGGCCACCGAATCTTCGTTGGCAGACCGCGGACGCGGAAATCCAGATTTTTCTGAGCGAATTGGACCCCAGCCGCAAGGTCGGCAGACTCCGCGTGCAAGCGCGTGGTCGCGCGTTGCTCGACGCTCTAAAGGATGACGAACACCTAAAGCAATTCGCCGCCGGAAACTTTCTCTATCAAGCGGGTTCAGGGATTGATGTGCGACTCGCGGAGAAATTGAAGAGTGAATTTCCGGGTCCCGCCGCGATGCTGGTAAAGCAACAGCCGGACACCGCCCCTGAAAAAGTAAAAGAAGCCCTGGACCAGTGGAAGCAGCAGTTCAGCGCGTCGCATGCCGCGGGACAATCCGGAGTCCGCGCCGGCGTCATTGCTATCCCGCAGTCCAACTGGAACGCGAAAGAGTTCGAAGCCGCGATTGTCCAGTTGGTCAGAGCCGCCAAATCCGCTCCGGTGGACCGCCAGCCCGTCTTGCTTCTGGCCGCGGATCGCCTGGCGGGCCGCCTGACGTGGGTGTCCGGCAACGATAAATCCAGTGAGAGCCTCTGGCCGGAGTGGCGTTCGCAGCTTCACGAGCTTGGTATTGACTACGGAGGATCTGAAGCGAGCCCGTATCCGACTGCGTGGATTTATACCGGAAGTCTTCTGAAGCGCGTGGCGTCGGAGTACGGGCAAACCGATTGGGGAGAACATGCATTTGCGTTGCTCATTGCCCAGGGCTTTGATAACAGCGAGGACTGCGCCACCGGAACCGATCAATTCCGCGCGGTCATTTCGCAAGGAGTGCGATTCCTGGAGACGCATCCTAGCAGCCTGTATCGCTTGGACGTGCAGATCGCCGTGGCCCAAGGGTATGAAACCTGGTGGTCACTGAGCCAGGCGCCGGCACCCACCGAGAGCGAGGATGATTATTCGACCGTGGAGGCCGCCCAGTATCGGAAGGGCGCCGAGGCGGCCCGGCAGCAGGCCATCGCAGGTTACGAAGTCATTGTTCAGGCCTCACCACAGAGCGACCATGCCGTATATGCTCGGCGACAACTACCGCGGCTGAAACTCGGCGCAGACACCGGCCAGCGTCGCTACTACTGCGAAGTCGGAGACTAATTACTCCCAGCCCCGAATGTTGCGCGCCTTTGGTTTTGCGTGCGGATACCGCGCGATCGTGCGATTCGGGTGTGGGAGGAGTTGTTAGGAATGAGCTTCCTCGAATTGCGGCTGGAATCTCGCGAGACTGCGAATTGGTTTGTACCATGGCGTGGCTGATTGGATTTCCTGGGGGCATGAAAAGAAGCCCGCCGGCTTCCGCTCGCGCTGCTTCCCTCTGCGCGGCTACGCGGCGGGCGATTATGCTGCGTCTGTCACCGAAGAACAGGTTGAAGAGAACGTAAATCATGAAGTCCATGCCGAGAATGCAGAGCGCCAGAAAGACTGTGAATGACATTGCTACCGCGTCAGAACAACCGCTGTTCTGCCTCCAATGGATACAGGATCGAAGACCGGGCTTTGAAAAGTCCTGAGGGGTTCGTGAGGGAATTGTTAGGTCGTGTTCGGTGGCGGCTCCGAACGCCTGGGGCCAACTGTTTACCCTGCCTTCAACGAGAGAAAGATCACCGCCGCCAAAAATGCCCCTAGTGGAAGTGTGGCGACCCAGGCGAGGAGAATTTCGCGGACTTTGGGCCAGTCGGCTTCTTCTTTGCGGAGAAGGCCGATGCCGAAGATTGCGCCGGAGGTGACATGGGTTGTGGAGACGGGAAGGGCGAGGGGGGAGGCGAGTGATACGAGCGCGGCGGCGACCAGGTTCGCGGTGACTGCTTCGCGCGAGGCCATGGGTGTGATGTGCTTGCTGAGGGTGTGAGCCACTCGGGCGGCGCCGAGGACGCCTCCGATGGCGATCGCGATCGCAACGACAAGGTAGTTCAGGCGGGCGTTGTAGGCGGCGGCGACCAGGAGGACCGTGACGACTTTTGGAGTGTCGTTCAAGCCGCGGGCGAAGCTGATGGCTGCGGCGGAGAACCAGTGGATGCCGTCGGCGATGCTGAACTTTGCAATCTCGACGCCCGTCTGGCATTCCTCCATCGGTGCCATGCGGAGTGTTGGCGATGCGGCGATTACCATGGTGCTTGCGGCTGCCGTTGCCGGCAGCGCGACCATCTGTGGCTGGTCTAAGCAGACGCAATCGTTGATTCCGTTCGCCCACCCAAAGCGTTTCAGCAACAATTGCAGGCAGACAGTCAGAACCAGGGCGATAACCGGGGAAAAGAGCAGCGGCAGCAGAACTCCCTTTCCGAGTGCGGCGAACTTCACTTGCGAAAATCCCGCGGCGGCAATGCCTGCTCCCACCAGCGCTCCGGCGATGGAATGCGTGGTGGAAATCGGCAAGCCCAACCTTGCGGCGAGCATCACGGTGCCGCCGGCGCCGAGCGCAACCGCAATCAGAAAGGGAAGTTGCGCGGCGATGGTGGGGTCGACAAATTTTGCGCCACTGAATTTTGCAGCGAGGGCGCTTCCAAGACCGATCGCGGCCAGCGAGCCTAGAAACGTGAAGGCAGTGGCCCAGGCAATGGCACGCCGGTAGGTAGTCAGGCCGGAGCCCCAGAGGGTGGCCACTCCTTTGAAGTTGTCGTTTGCCCCGTTAGCAATGCTGAGGACGAGGACAGAGGGAAGAAGGAGGGTGGTCATAGCGAGAAAAGTATACACCGGCGTGTTCTGGGAGTGGCTTGCCCGTTGCACTCATCAACGCGTGGGCGGCGTAGATGAAGTTTTGTCGACTACTACCTGGCCGGACTTCATTACCCAGCGGACGTTCTTGACGACTATATCAATCTTGGAGAGAGGGTCGCCTTCGACGGCGACGAGGTCGGCGAAATAGCCGGGAGCGACGGCGCCGAGTTCGCTGGGATGGCCGAGGAGTTCGGCGGCGTTGGTGGTGGCGGTGCGCAAGGCTTGTTCGGGAGTCATGCCTGCTTTGACGAACCAGCCGAGTTCACGGGTGTTTTCCCCAAACATGGTGTAGATGGCGTCGGAGCCCATGGCGAATTTCACGCCGGCTTTGTGGGCTTTGCGGGCGGTTTCGAGATTGCGCTCGATGAACGCTTTCGTCTTTTCCTGAAAGCCATTTGCGTAACCAATCTTCTGCCAGTTATCCAGGTAATAGCGGTTGTGGTCGATGGTCGGCACATAAAAGGTGCCGCGCTTGGCCATTTCCTGAATGGTTGCGTCGTCCATGTCGGTGGCATGTTCGAGCGAGTCCGTGCCGGCGCGAACGGCGTCGCGGGCGCCATCGGGTCCATAAGAATGGATGGCGATTTTTTTGCCGAATTGGTGGGCGGCGTCAACGGCGGCCTTGATTTCGTCGTAAGTGTAAGTTTGAAATTGCGTGACATCGTCATCCGTGCCGGTTGAGGCGTAGAGCTTGATGACGTCGGCGCCGGCGGCGACTTGTTGGCGGACGGAGCGAAGAACTTCGGGGATGCCGTCGGCGATGCCGCCCGCTGGAGGATTGAGGCCGGGCTTGTAAGGCGTGCTGGTGACGGTGAGGCCGTAGCCGCAGACGAACATGCGAGGGCCGGCCATTTCACCGTGGTTGATGAGGTCGCGCATGGCGATGTCCATGTACTGATCGGCGCCAAGATCGCGGACGGTGGTGACGCCGGCTTCGAGGGTGCGCAGCGCACCTTTGCGGGCGAGGAAGAGTTCGTAGGCCGGCGGATTGGCGGTGAGTTGCTTGAGCATGGGCTGGCCGGGAGTTTCGTCGGTGTACTGGGTCATGTGGGTGTGGACGTCGATGAGGCCGGGGAGGCCGGTGAATCGGGAGAGGTCGATGATTTGAGTGTGGGGAGGGACCTCGGACGCATTGGTGGTGACTAACTTGATTTTGTCGTCTTCGATGAGGACGATGGCGTTCGTCCAGAGCTTGCCGTGGGCGTCCCAGAGCTTGCCGAATTTGACGGCTTTGAGGGATTTTGCAGCGGGGGATTGCGCGGTGGAGATGGTGGGGAGAAGAAGCAGGGAAAGAATGAGGAATGTGCGAGAAATTTTCATAGAGCGGGGTTCCTAAGATTTATTTTGCGAATTAAGAGCCGAGAGATGTTTCTAGTTCATTCGCGGGAAGAAAGCAACGGGCAGGATGGTTAGCAAGTGGCCTAACGCGGGTTGACAGTCGGCGGAAAAGGACCCAATCATGTCATTCCGAACCCAGTCCGTTTTTTGGACGGGTGAGGAATCTGCTTTATTCCGCCGCTTGAACGAAAAGCAGATCCCTCACCCGCGAAAGGCGCGGATTCGGGATGACACGGTTTCGCGTTTTGGACGAATTGAGAGGCGACGATGGATTTTCCTAGCTTTGATTTGACGGGGCAGGTGGCGCTGGTGACCGGAGCCGCGCGGGGATTGGGGCGGGCGATTTCGCTGGCCCTTGCGCATGCAGGGGCGGACGTGGCGCTGGGTTTGCGCAACGTGAAGGCCGACAGTGGATTGGCTGCGGAGATACGAGCGATGGGGCGGCGGGCGCTGCCACTGCAGATGGACATGACCAAGTTGGATCAGGTCCAGTGGGCGGTGGCGGAGACGGCGCGAGAGTTTGGGCGGCTGGATATTCTGGTGAACAACGCGGGGCTGGGGCCCGAAAATCCGGCGGAGAAGGTGCGCGAAGAAGATTTTGATTTGACGGTGGCGGTGAATTTGAAGGGGACGTTTTTTGCGAGCCAGGCGGCGGGGCGGGTGATGATCCGGCAGGGAAGCGGGAAGATCATCAACATGAGTTCGCAGGCAGGGTTCGTGGCGCTGCCGACGGAATCGATCTATTGCATGACCAAGGCGGCGATTGCGCACTTGACGAAATGTCTGGCGGTGGAGTGGGGGAAACACGGCATCACCGTGAATGCGGTGGCACCGACGTTTATTCGCACGCCGGGAACGGAGGCGGCCTTGGCGGATTCGGCATTTCGCGCGGACACGATTGAACGTATTGCTGGATTGCGCCGGATTGGAGAGCCGATGGAGGTGGCGGGGGCGGTGGTATTTTTGGCGTCGCCGGCGGCGTCGTTGATTACGGGGGAGACGATATTGATTGATGGCGGGTGGACGGCGCGATAGGGAAGAGAAGAGCACAGCGAGGAGTCGCTGTGGCACGAAGAGAAGAGCGCGGTACGCGAGCAATGGTGGTTTCAGCGGGAGATGTCGGGCTTAGATATTGCCGCGGTCCCTCCCTTCCATGGCCGACGTTCGCGCAGCGCGAACGGAAGAGAATGTCAGCCATTCCGGTCGGGATGACAGAGAAGAAGTCACGCCGCGGCAGGCCTTATTCAAAGTGGATCAGGACGATTTCGGGGGCGGTGCAGACGCGCAGGGGCGGGCCCCAGGTGCCGGCGCCGCTGGAGG
>Ga0247669_1000209_pt1 | contig 28577 bp, 23 predicted proteins | sample CNK10_metaG_FD_182734 | JGI IMG/M metagenome (GOLD analysis project Ga0247669, IMG submission 182734) | Soil microbial communities from Purdue University Martell Research Forest, Indiana, United States - CNK10 | ecosystem: Environmental > Terrestrial > Soil > Temperate forest > Bulk soil... | reverse complement strand
CGTTCGTTCTAGGCACGACGCTCGCGGTGTGGCTGAAGTTTTCTGTCCTGAGTTTGGTGCTGATTCCGCTTTGTTTCGGCTACGCGATTATCCGCTACCGCTTGATGGACGTGGACATCATCTTCAAGCGCGGTTTGGCGTATACGGCGGCGACGGCGGGCGTGCTGGTGGTCTTCTTCGCGTTGATCGGATTGATTGGCCTGGTGTTCCACACACAAGCAAACGGCAAATGGGGCGGCGTACTAGCCATTGTTATCGCGGCTTCGATTTTTGAACCGTTCCGGCAGTGGTTCCAGGGGCGGCTTGACCGGTTCTTTTACCGGGATCGCTTGGACTACCGGCGGACTTTGATTGAGTTCGGCAGCGCGTTGACGAATGAAGTGCGGTTGGATCCGATGCTCAGCTCGGTGCTTGACCGCGTTTCGCAGACCCTGCTGGTCGATCGAATAGCGGTGTTTGTCGAAGACGAAGAACAGCCGGGACAATTGCGGCTCGCGCGGTCCATGGGGCTGCGCACGAGCGGACGACTGGACCTCAGCTTTATCGCGCCAGACCGGCCGGAGTTTGCCTCGGGAGCGATTTTCTTTGAGTCGCCCAGAACGGCAAACGTGCCGGATTCAGCGAGGCGAACGCTGGAGCAGCTCGACTTGAATTATTTCGTTCCGTGCCGGATACGGGAACAGACGGTGGCGGTGCTCGGACTCGGCAAGACCGTGGACGGAGATTTTCTGTCGAGCGACGACGTTGAACTGGTCACGACGATCGGCGGATACGTCGCCGTGGCGCTAGACAACGCAAAGCTTTACAGCTCACTCGAACAGAAGGCGCTCGAGATCGCGCGGCTAAAGGACTTCAGCGAGAACATCGTGGAATCGCTGAACATCGGCGTACTGGCCGTCGACCTTTCGGGAATCGTGGAAAGCTGGAACACGCGGATGGAGCAGCTTTTTGGCGTAACTCGAGCCGAAGCCGTGGGCCGCAAGCTCGATTCGCTGCTTCCAGCGGAGCTGGCCACGGAAATTATTGCGCGCGGCGGCGAAGAACAGATCACGGGCATTTACAAGCAGCGGCTGCAACATCAGGGCAAGTCGCTAACGATGAATGTTTCCATAACCCCGCTGGTGAGCAAGTCCGGCGAGCGAATCGGGCGGCTCCTGTTGTTTGACGACGTGACGCAGCGCGAACGGATGGAAGAGCAGATGTCGCAGACGGAGAAACTGACTTCGCTCGGCTTGCTGGCGGCGGGAGTGGCGCACGAGGTGAACACTCCGCTCGCCGTAATTTCCAATTACATCCAGATGCTGGCCAAGCAGATGCCGGAAGACGATCCGCGGCATTCGATTATTGAAAAAATCGTGAAGCAGACGTTCCGCGCGAGTGAAATCGTCAATAACCTGCTGAATTTTTCGCGGACCGGCGCCGCGGAATTGGCCAATATCGATGTGAACAAAGTTGTGGAAGAGACGCTTTCGCTCGTGGCGCATCCACTAAAAACGTCACAGATTCAGGTCGTCAAGAATCTTGGCGCTGCGCTGCCTTCGGTGCGCGGATCGGCAAACAAGCTGCAGCAGGTGTTTTTGAACCTCTTTTTGAACGCGCGGGACGCGATGCCGAGCGGCGGGATGCTTGAAGTGAAGACGGCGGCGCACAACGGCAGCGTTGAGATTGAAATCGTGGATACGGGCGCGGGGATTCCGCGCGAGCACATACACAAGATTTTTGATCCCTTTTTCACGACGAAGGCGACCGGGCGCGGGACGGGCCTGGGACTTTCCGTAAGCTACGGAATCATCAAGGAACACGCAGGAAAAATCGACGTTCGCTCAACGCCCGGCAAAGGAACTTCCTTCCACGTCGAATTCCCGGCAGTCAGGAAACCAGTGCATGTCTAAGGGCTCAATTCTTGTAGTTGATGATGAATCGGAAATTCGCGAAGGGCTGGAACTGCTGCTAACGAGCGAAGGATACGGCGTTTTTAGTGCGGAAACGGGCGAGTCCGGACTCGGAAAGCTGGAAGAGCGGCCATTTGATCTCCTGCTGCTCGATGTGAGCCTGCCTGACCGCAACGGGATCGACCTTCTGCGCGAAATCCGGTTGCGCGATCCGCATTTGCCGATCGTCCTCATCACCGCGTATGGCTCGATTGACATGGCACGGGCCGCGTTCAAGAACGGCGCGATGGATTACATCACCAAGCCGTGGTCGAACGACGAATTGCTGGCGCAGGTGGCGCAAGCCGTCGAATCACGGAAACTGCGGGATGAGAACGTCCAGCTGAAGCGGGCGTTGAAGCAGCGCTTCAATTTTCCAAACATCATCGGCAAAAGCGAAAAAATGCAGACGCTGCTGGATTTGGTGGCGCAGGTGGCGCCGTCGCGTTCAACGGTGCTAATCAGCGGAGAGAGCGGCACGGGCAAGGAACTGATCGCCAAAGCCATTCACTCGGGCTCGCCGCGAGCCGACAAAGCGTTTGTGCCGGTAAACACCGGCTCGATTCCGGTGGATTTGCTCGAGTCGCAACTGTTCGGGCACGTCAAGGGCGCGTTCACCAGCGCCGTGGCGTCGAAAAAAGGATTGTTCGAAGTTGCGGATCAGGGAACGATTTTCTTCGACGAGATCGCGACGATCAGCCCCGAAACGCAGGCGAAGCTCCTGCGCGTGATTCAGGAACGCGAATTCATGCGACTGGGCGGCACGGAACAGCTGAAGGTGGATGTACGGATTGTCGCCGCGTCAAACATAGAACTGCTGACGCTGGTGCGCGAAGGGCGATTCCGGGAGGATTTGTATCACCGCTTGAACGTGATTCACCTGCAGTTGCCGCCCCTGCGCGACCGGCGCGAAGACGTGCCGATGCTGCTGACACACTTCATGGAGCGCTATTGCCAGGAAAATACGAAGCCGATGCGGACGTTTACGCCGGGCGCCATGAAATTGCTGATGGATTACGACTGGCCGGGCAACGTGCGCGAACTAGAAAATGTGGTGGAGCGCGCGGTCGTGCTTTCAACGTCGGAACGCGTAGACGTGGACTTACTGCCCGAGAGCATTCGGAGCAAGGAGATCGTGCGCGGCGTGCGGCTGCAACTTTCGGAATTCATGCCGCCGCTGCCGGGGGAAGCTGGCGCGCGCGCTTCGGCCGATAATTCACACCCTTCCCTTTTCCAGATCATGGACGAGATTGAACGGCGTATTATTGTAGATATGCTGGAGCGGACGAATTGGAATCAGACCGAAGCCGCCGAACGGTTCATGATTCCGCTTTCGACTCTGAACCAGAAGATCAAGCGGCTGGGAATCGACGTACGACGGCGGGGACGGATGACGGACGAATCGTTTACGGCGTCTTCGGGAAAATAGCGGCGTTTTCCCGGGTTTTAGCGCTGCCGGGACCAAGGGGAAAAAATGAATCCTTCGCGTAAAATTGTGGCGGTCGCTGGCGCCATTGCCGTTGCTGGCCTTGCGCTGCTCGCCGTGCCGCGCTGGGCGGAGTCACGCGCCGCGCAAGGCAACGAGCCGACACCGGCGTACCACTCACAAGTGCCGCCGGGCGCTTTGCCGCCGACCATGGAACCCGCTGCGTTTAACAATCCAATCGTGCAAAACGCTTACGCGGTTGCAGCGAAAGTGAAACGGGTGCTCTACCAGCAGCCGTGCTTTTGCCATTGCGATCGCAGCATCGGACACGAGAGCCTGCTCGATTGCTACGTCGGCAAGCACGCCGCGGTTTGCGATGTATGCATGAAGGAAGCGTTTTACGCATACGAGCAGACAATGAAAAAGAAGACTGCCGCGCAAATTCGCGATGGAATCTTGCACGGCGAATGGCAACAGGTCGATACGTCCAAGTACGAATCGTTTCCGGCGAAATAATTGAAGTTTTAACAAGCCAGGCTATCCGCGCTTGTCTACGCGCGGGACTTTCCGTAAACTTTTAAAGCCCAGACAAAATTGGAGGATAACGATGAAGGTTCGCACCCGTATGTGCGTGGGTCTGCTGTTGTGTACCGGTCTGACCATAGGCGTATCGCAGTCCGTTTTGGGCCAAGAGAAAGAACACGCGGTTTCCACAGAGGAACTGCGCAAGGACGTTCAAAAGGCTTCGACGGACCGCCAGTCGAACGAAGCTGCGATTCGCGAGCTCCTCTCCACAGAACAGGGCCAAAAAGCTTTGAAATCATCGGGGGCTGACTTCGCAAAAGTGAATCGGGCTGTCAGCCAGTTGAGCGACGAAGAAGCGGCTCGCATGGCGGCGCAGTCTCGAGCCGTGCAAAAGGATATCGCGGCGGGAAATTTCACGGACCGCGATCTGTTGATCGTCATCGTCTGCATCGCCGCCCTGGTATTAATCATCGTCGCAGTCCGCTGACGTCCGTCGCCAATAAAGGATAGATGTGCACACGCGGCTGATCCTGGGCATGCTGCTGCTCGGCCCCGTTCTCGTAAGCGGGGCGGGCAGCGGCGTGTGGCTCGACGTGCCGTACGTCCACCAGGAAAAGGAAGGCTGTGGCTCCGCGGCGCTCGCCATGATTCTGCAGTATTGGAATCAGAAAGGCGCTGCGCTTTCTGCTGAACGCATCGACGCGGAGAAAATTCAGCAGCAATTGTATTCGAAAGAAGGTCACGGGATCCGCGCCTCCGCATTAGAGGAGTACCTGCGCGAATCGGGCTTTTCTTCTTTTATTTTTCGCGGTGAGTTTAGCGACCTGGGAACGCACATCGAAAAAGGGCGGCCGCTGATAGCCAGTATCCAACCCGGCGGAAAGAGTTCACTGCATTACGTCGTAGTTGTTGGAATCGAGCGGGAGCATGAAGCCGTACTTCTGAACGATCCGCAGCGTGGAAAATTGTTCCGCGTCGAACGAGCGGAATTTGAAAAAGAATGGCAGCGAACCGGCGATTGGACCCTGCTGGCCGTTCCGAAGTCTGTCGAGTGAGAGATTTTATCGCCACATGTTTTTTTCTGGCGCTTTGGGATTTGAGCGCGCTGGCAGCCTGCGCGCAGCAGGCTCTTCCGGACAACCTGCAACTTGAAACCGCGCAAAGACTCTACTCCGAACAAAAATGGGAAGAAGTCGTCCGGCTCACCAGCGAGCAGCCCCTACAAACGCCTGAATTTGCCTACCTGCGCGGAATGGCGCTAACGCGGTTGAATCGTTGGCAAGAAGCGCGGCAAGCCTTCACGTATGGAATAGAAAAGACTCCGCAAGACGCGCGGTTGCTCGTGGAACGCGCCGGCGCAGAATACCGGCTTAAAGATTTTCCGGCTGCTAAATCGGATTTGCGCGCGGCGCTGCGGATCCGGCCGAAGGATCAATATACGCTCGACTTTCTCGGAACGATTTACCTGCTGGAAGGAAATCTGGAAGCTGCGCTGAAGTACTGGAACAAGGAAGAAAAGCCGCGGCTTGCCCGCGTGACGCTCTCTCCCGAACCGCAAACGAAAGAGGAATTGATCTCTCGCGCGCTGGCGTTTAACGCGCCGCAAGTGCTGGACCGTGGCGCCTTTCGCACGACCGAGGCCCGCCTTCGGAATTTGGGCTTGTTCCCTCAAATCCGGCTGGAACTGAATCCGGCAGGGGACTCAGACTATGAAGCGGTACTTCACCTCGACGAACGGGGTGGATGGGAGTATTCCCGCTGGACCGGCGTGATTTCCCTGTTGCGTGGGGTCCCTTACCAGACCGTTTACCCCGAGTGGTACAACATCGGCCATCGCGCGGTTAATTTTCGATCGATGGTTCGTTGGGACTCGCAGAAGCGGCGTGCCTACGCTTCCCTGACCGTTCCAACCGGCCGCGAAGCGGACCGCGTGGTCGAAATTTTTGTGGACGGACGGGACGAGAATTGGAATCTGTCACAGACGTTTTCGGGTTCCGCGGCACCAATCACCGATCTGAATCTGCGGCGCATCGAGGGAGGGATCAAATTGCACGCCGTTGTGAATGGAAATTGGAGTTGGACGGCAGGCGCGGGCGTGATCGGCCGAAGCTTCAAAAATGGCGACACGACGGCGAGCGTCGGCGGTTCACCTTTCTTCACCAGCAGCACATCGATCGAAGCATCGGCCGATGTGAAGCGTGCCATTTGGAGGGTGCCGGAGCGCCGTTTTACCTTGACCGGCTCGCTCGAATCCCGCTTCGGGCGCGGATTCAAGGATAATCTTGGGCCATTCGGGTCGACGGGAGGCTCGCTTCGCGCGGACTGGCTCCCGCACGCAAAAGGCGAGGCTGACGCCTTCCATTTTAGCGTTCGCGCTTCGAATTTGTTTGGAAGCGTGCCGCTCGACCAACTATTCGAGCTTGGACTAGATCGCGATTCGGAACTCTGGCTGCGCGGCCATGGCGCGACAACGGACGGACGAAAAGGACGCGCGCCTCTCGGGCGCCGATACGTCCTGATCAATTCCGACTACGACCGGCTGTTGTACAACGGAGGATTCTTCTGCGTGCTGGCCGGGCCGTTCGTCGATATGGGCAAAATTACCGACGATGCAGCGGCGTTTGGCGACCCCAAGTGGCTTGTGGACACAGGAGTACAGGTTAAATTGCGCGTGCTCGGAAGCGTTGCGGTTGTGCTTTCTTACGGACGAGATTTACGAAACGGGCGCGGCGCCTTTTTCGGAACGACCGAGCGATAAGGGTTCAAGCGATACGCCGTTCTAGCGCAAGCGAACTAGAAGTTGATGACGAGTCCGCCGCCAACCTGAAAATTGTTTTGTGACGAGGAATAAAGCTGCGAACGGATATAGTCGCCACCGAAGCGCGCGGACGCTCTGCCGCTTAGACGATAGTCGACACCGCCGCCAGCCTGCACCGCAAAGCCGACTTTGCCACCGGCTGCGGTCTGCGGGAGCATGTGCAGGCCGCCAACCAGTCCGTGCATCCAGGGCTCGAACCGGCGCCTGCCGCCCCGCCAGGCGACCCGTGCTCCTCCCGTGAAAAGAAGGGCCTTCGAGCGCTCGCCGAATACGCTGGAGCCAAACGCGGCTATGGTATTACCTTCCACCGCGAACCAGTCGTTCAGGAAATACGACAGAGAAGTCTGAAGTCCGTTCATGTTTGAATTGAAAGGCGCCGACCGGAAGCGGAAGTAGCTGTAACCCGCAGCCAATTGGAATCGATAGCCCTCATACTGCCCGAAAAGTGGCCTGGGAGCGGGAGTCGGCGCGGGCACAGCTGTGGCTGGCCGGGGATCGAGGTCGATGGGAACTAGCGTGACCCCGACGATGTCGGTGTCGCCATTCGCAAAGAGACGGAGGTCGGCCTTCGCGGGGGCAAGCGGACGCAAAGTGTCCGCGTCCGAAGGATTTAAATTCAGCGTACCGCTTTGCGCGGCAGCAAGACCGGCAGAGCAAAGAATGGTGAGTGCAGCCAGGACAAACCGTCTCATATTCGTAATCCTTCAGGTGTTGGCCACGCGCCAGGAATTGGCCACTCGTTTACGGTAAACAACCAGCGGCGGGTTTGTCCATGCTATTTCTTGTGAGTAGCAGGCAAAACAGCACGATGCAGGCAGATTCGGCAAAGGTACGGTGAAGCCGCGCGTGGCTAGCGACCGTGCCGCAGGTAATCGTCGGTTTTGTTCAGCCAATCTTCGCGGGGGGGATTGAACACATCGAGGTCAATCGTGTCTTCAAGGGCCCAGGCCTCGTGTGGCATGTTGGACGGAATGCAGAGCACTTCTCCGGCTTTGACGACGATCTCTCTGCCATCGATTCTAAACTTGAGGGCGCCTTCCAGAATATATGTAACTTGTTCATTGTGATGGTGATGGAGCGGAACGTGCGCGCCTTTTTTCATGATTACACGGGCGAGCATCAGGTTCTGACCGGTGAGCATCTCGCGATCGATGAGGGGGTTTAGCTTTTCGCGCTCGACGGTATTCCAGGGAATGTGCTTTGCTTGGGCTGTCATTTCTTGTCTCCGTAAAGCTTGGCGGCTGTGTCATGCAGATAGAGCCGTGCAAGTTCCATTGCTTTGTCCTCGCCGATGGCTCCTTCGGCTACAAGCTCTGCGAGCGCGGCCGACAAAGACGACCGCGTTGTCCTCGCGGCGAGCCAAAAGCTCTCTTCGGCACCGAGTGCGTCGTTGAACGGAAAGGCATCCGAACCGAACATCATCTTGTCCGGGTAGATCGTGAGCAATTGCTTCAAAACAGTCTTGAACTGCGACGGATACAACATTTCCGATTGGAAAGAAGTATCCAGATAGACGTTCTTCACGGCCGTGAGGAGTGCCGCTTCTCTCTCGTACGGCCAACCGCCGTGAACGAGCACGAAGGTCGTGTCTTTATAGCGCGGATCGCGCAGAACGTTTTCGAGATTGAGCACGTTGCCCTGGCGCAGGCTGAAATAGTCGCCAATACCGACCGCGGTGTGAAAGTGCATGGGCAACTTGAGCTTCCCCGCTTGAACGACCATGACGCGGAAAATATAGTCCTGAAAGAGGCGATACTCGTCGGCGCTTGGGATGCCACCGTCTTTGTATTTCGCGTAGATCGCGGCGGCCTTTTCGCGTGGCGGATCGCTGAAGTATAGTGACCGGAAATACGCGGCTTCGAACTTGATGGCAACGCCGCCGCGCTTCTGATTGTCCTCCATCGTTCGCCGCACGAAGTCTTCGTAGTCCGTAAGAACCGCAGGCAGGCCCGACGTGTTCATCTGCTTCTTGTAACGAATGAGCATTTTTTCCTGCAGCGGGACGTATACGCCCATGTCGGGCGTGCTCGCTTTTTGATCGCGGTTATCGAAGGGATAGAAAAAGGAATCCCCGAAAAAGACCCAATGAAACCGCTTGGGATCGAGGTAGGGGGCCATGAAGGCGCGATTGGCAAGGCAGACATCGAAATTCAGTTTGTCGAGAATGCCGTCGAAGTAGGCGGAATCGCCTCCTGCTTCGGCGGCTTTTTTCTTGTCGGCGAGCCACTTGGCGTGTTCGGGCTTGAAGTCGTCGTAGGGATAGCCAAACATCGCTTTGGCCGCGGCAATGAATTCAGGATTGTCGTCGCGCAAGCGAAGCACGCTGCTCTCGCCGGGCGGCGAGGCCATCGCGTCGACGTCGGGGTCGTCGGCAAAACCTGGGTGCGAATGATTGTCGTAGATGGGAATGCGCTCGATTTTCTGTGAGAGGCGATCGTAGATCGCCGGGAAATCCGCGGATGGGAAGGGGCTCGACTGCGCAGAGACATTCATTGCCGCAGCCGGCGCCAACGCGGCAAAGATTGTGATGAATACGCCTCGCTTCATTCGAGCCCCCGGCAAAGCCTTTTTGTTCGATGCAAAAAGTCTGTTACTTGGCGACTGCGACGCGCCATTTCCTAGAAACGCGCTGCATTCTTTCTAGTGCTTCTTCGAGAAGATTCCGGGCGCTGACGAGCGAAAACCGGAGAAAATTCTTGCCTTCCCGGCCAAACGCCGCTCCGGCAATCGCGGCGACACCTGCCTCTTCGAGCAGGATTTTCTGGATGTCCTCCGCGCTCAGTCCGGTGTCTTCTATATTGACCCAGGCATAAAAAGCGCCGTCCGGAGACTGGCAGCGGAAGCCGGGGATCTTGTTCAGGCCGGAAACGAAAAGATCGCGGCGTTTGCGGTACTCCGCCGTCATGGCGTCGACGGCGTTGGTCGAGTCGCGCAGGGCTTCGATCGCGGCGATTTGGGTAAATTCCGCAACGCAGGTGAACGTGTTGAGCACGAGCAAGTCCATGGCATCGATCACATGCTCCGGCGCAACGCCGTAGCCGAGACGCCAGCCCGTCATCGCGAAGCTTTTAGAAAACCCGTCAATAATGACGGTGCGCTCCGCCATTCGAGGTAAAGCCCACGGGGAGAGATATTCGCCGCCAAAAAGAATGCGAGCGTAGATTTCATCGCTGAGCAGCCACAGATTGTGCTTTTCTGAGAGATCCGCAAGCCCACAGAGCGCCCGTTCGTCAAATACTGTGCCCGTCGGGTTGTTCGGGGAATTGAAAATCAAAACGCTGGTTTTTGGCGAAATTTTTGAGGCGATTTCGTTCAAGTCCGGCTGAAACTTGTTTTTCTCGGACAAGGCGAATGGGATTGCCTTTGCGCCAAGCCCTCGCGTCAGTGAGGGATAAATGGGAAACCCGGGGTCGGGATAAAGCACTTCGTCGCCCGGCTCAATCAGCGCCATCATGGCGAGCGAGAGCGCCATCTTGCAGCCGGGCGCGACGAGAACTTCCTCTGGCCTGACGTCAATGCGCCGCGCGCGTTTGAGATACGCGGCAATTTCTTCACGCAAAGCGGGAATGCCGCGCGTAGCGCAATAACGATCGCGTCCGCCGGTAACGGCGCTGCGCACCGCATCTACCACGGGGGGCGCGGGGTGGAAATCGGGTTCACCCAGCTCCAGGTGAATCATGGAGTGGCCCTGCTTTTCCAGTTCTTTGGCGCGCGAGTAGACGGCCAGCGCGCCTTCGCCATTCAGCTGTGAAACACGCGTTGCGATTCGCCGGGTTTCCATGGGCAGCAGTCTATCATTTCGCGGCAGGAGGAGGCGTGACGGGAATGCGGAGCCCGTCAATGAAACGCGGAAACATTTCGAATGCGGCGGCGGTTAAAAACAGTTCGACAAGTTCCGGCTCTGTAAAACTGGCGCGGAGTTCCGCGAAGAAACTTTCGCCAACCGCTTTGCCGCCCTCGTGCAGCTTGTCGGCGAGGCGAAAGCCAAGTTTTTCTTTCGGTGAGAAGGAACCATTTTCGAAATCGGCTACGGCGGAAGTCTGCTCGTCTGTGGCGCCTTTCTGGCGGGCGGAAATGCTGTGGGCACGAATTGCGTATTCGCTGGCGTTGCGCAGGGAGACGCGAACGGCCAGCAATTCCTTGTACCAGCCGCGCAGGGCGCCATCGGCCAGGAGCGGTTTGAGAAAGCCGGCGACGGCCGGAGCAATCGCCGGCGCGTGCGCGAGTACTTTAAACATGTTCGGTACGACGCCGCGCGCGGCGAGTAGCGCGTCGTAAACCGCCGCGATCTCCGGCGCGACCTGGTCTCTTGCCAGTAGACGGACTCTGCTGTCGTCGCTCATTCGTTTTGCCCCCGAAGAATTTTACATGGGAAAAGCAAAAGCGCCCCGCCGCCGCGGAGCGCTTCTGGAAAACGTTGCGGGAAGCGTTTCTTAGAACGCGTAGCGCAGCGAGAACTGAATCAGGCGCGGCGTACCGACCGTAGAAATGATCTGCCCGAACGCGCCGGGATTCTCGACGTCATTAATCGCGGGATTTGCGAAGTTGGCATGGTTCCAGACGTTGAAAAAGTCCGCTGTGAACCGGATATTTTGACGCTCTGTGACCTTGAAGTTCTTGATGAGCGAAAAGTCCCAGTTCTGCTGGGATGGCCCCCGGTAAATGTTGCGCCCCAAGTTGCCAAATGCTGTGACCGACCCGTCGCCTCCGTCTGCGGCACTAATAATTGGCGCCGTGACAAAGTTGCTGAGGTTTAGGTAGCTCCCCAAGCGACTGTGGATATCCCCGCTGGTTGTGCCCGCAGCAATCGATCCGCCTGGGGCCAATTGTGCACCCAACGTAGCCGAAGCAAGACCCGGTCCAAGAAACGCAGTTCCGGCGCCGGAGTCTGTCACCGAGAAAGGTGATCCGGACTGTGCGATTGTGATTCCGGAAATCGCCCATCCGCTCAGCAACGCTTTCTTGACGCCGGTCGCGTCGCTGAAAAACGGCAGGTCGTAGCGGTAGCTGACGGTAAGGCGGTGTGTACGGTCGAAGTCCGACAAGCCGCGTGAAGCCTGCAGTGACGATTCATCGCCGAAGGCTGTATTGAGCGCGGTATTGCCGCTAGAGGTCGCGTCCGTCGACCGGGAGAAGGTATACGCCGCCTGGAAATAGCCGGCCGCCCAACGCCTGGAGAGCGTGGTCTGCATGGAGTGGTAATGAGAGTAAGCATCGTTGGCGAACAGCTGGAAGCCGCCGTAGCCGTTGATGCCGGTGTTGTTGGAGCGCGCTGCGCCGTTGCCAGTTGTGCTGATGGTGATCGTGCACGTCGCCGTCGGACTGACCACACTCCCGTCGCAATTGGCTCCGTTGAGGACCACCGGGTTGGCCGGACTTGCCAAGCGTGCCTGAATGCTGGTGCGGGTTTCGCGCAAGTGAACCGCATGAGTTCCGACGTAACCCAGTTCGAGGACCCAATTCCTGCCGAGAGCGTGCTGAACGGTCAAGTTCCATTGTTGCGTATTCGGTACGACGAACTTACGTGGCACGGCCAGGCCAAAGATGAATTGTGACGGGAGAACGCCCGGGTTGCCGCTGGTGCAGCCGTAGTTCGGGAAAGTGGTTGTGTCGCCGCCGGTGAAGCCAGTAAATGATCCCAGGCACGGCACGAAGTTGGGATCGAGCGTACCGGCCTGCGGCAACGCATTGACGCCAGTCTCGAAGAAATTAGCGAGCGAACCGGGCGCACCTGCACCGAACGCTACCGGCAGGTAGGGCGCCTGGAAGCTCAACTGGTCCACAGTTCCAACGTCTTCACGAACGAAGTAAATTCCGTAGCCGCCGCGAATCGTCGTCGTATGACGCCCGAACAGGTCATAGGCAAATCCGACGCGCGGGGCGAGGCCTTTCGAGTAGTTGTTCTTCAGCGTGGTGTTATTGCCGGAGCCCGTGAGTCCCGTCAGATTCAACTTGTTCGCGCAGCTTCCGTTGATGAACGGATACTGGCCGCTATTGGCGAGGTCGACGTCCAGATTGCCGATGTGACAAAGGTTGTCATAGAAGGCGCCAAGAATTTCCGCGCGCAGACCAAGATTCAGTGTCAGGTTTCGCAGGACTTTCCAATCGTCCTGCGCGTAGAAGCCGAAGTTGTTGTCACGGTATTCGTGATTGAAAACGCCGCCGCCGCCGAAGCTGAAATCGGGCGCGCCCTCCAGCACTTTTTGGAAGTCGGTCAGTCCGCCTCCATTAACGAAAAATAGCTGGCCGTTGAATACTTGCGGAAAGAGCTTGTCGAGGTTGATGCGCGAATAGTCACCGCCAAATCGAAAAACATGCGCTCCACGGACCCAACTGACAGTGTCGACGAAATTGAACGTGTTTTGATTCTGAAACTGGTCGGATGGCGGCGTAGGTCCGATCTGGAAACCGGAGCTTCCCAGCGTGAACTTGTAAATCGAATTGGTCACACTGTTGGTTGGTCGATCGATTCCCAAATCCGTCGCTGTGACCGGTGGAATATTTACGAGGCTGTCGTTGATATGCACGAAGCCAAAGCGGAAGTCGTTTACGAGAGTCGGCGAAAAAAGGTGCGTCTCGTTTAGGCTGAAGAATCGGGCGTGCACGGGAATGTCGTAGGGAAAGTTCAAGTCTGTCGCACTGATGCTGCTAGCCAGAGTGCCACCGAGCGATGCCTGCAGTCCGCCCGCGCCGAAGGGCAGAGTAGACTCCGAATCGGAGAAAAAGAAACGGGCCGAAAACTTGTCCTGGCCGCCGTGAAATTCACGGTCCCAATTGGCTGTGAACTGATCGTCGGTGTATTTCCCGGGTTTTACCAAGATGAACGGGGCAGAGTTGAGCGAGACCGCGCAGGTGTCAGGATCCACGTTGACGCCAGGCGATCCGGCTACCGTAGGTATCAGGAACCCTCCGGCGTCATTGAATTGATTGCTTTTAAATTGGAGCAATTTCACGATCACCGGATCGATCGTAATCGGCACAGCGGCACAGCCCGAGGGCTTCGCGGCAGTCGGCAGAGTGGCGGGCGTGCTGAAGGTGGTGGCGAGGTCATCTGCAAACGTCGCCGAACTGCGGTCTGCCGGTAGAACCGGAAAAGCGGGATTGTTGATCTCGGTGCCCGGCGAAAGGGCGCTGCGCTGGCGCGTGCCCTGATAGTTGACAAAGAAGTATCCAGCCTTCTCCTTGACCACCGGTCCACCCAAGCTGCCGCCAAAAATATTCTGCTTCACCGGCGGACGATCTTGTCCCGCGGCCTTCAGAAAATACTCATTGGCGTTCAGAATGTCGTTGCGGAAAAACTCGTAGAGGTCGCCGTGATACTCGCGCGTGCCGGATTTCAAAATTGCGTTGACGTTGCCTCCGCCATTGCGGCCCTGGCTGGCGTCGTAAAGCGAAGTCTGCACCTTGAATTCCTGAATCACATCGGGATTGGGCAGCGGAATGTACGTTGCCTGGGCAACGTTGTAGTCGGTCGCGCTGATTCCCTCGATAAGGTAGTTGTTATTGTCTTCGCGCTGGCCATTGACGATGACGCGCGCGTTGCCGCGTCCGAGCTGCGCCGAAGCGTTTAGTTCGCTCTGAGCGCCCGTCGAAAGTGTCAGCAACTGTTGGTAGTTTTGCGTGGCCAAGGGAAGCTCGCGCACCGTCTCGGTCGTGATCGACTGCCCTGTGGTGGCGGTCGTAGTCTCAACGGACGTGACCTGCGCTGAAATCTCTACTTTTTCGCTTACGGCGCCGGGTTTGAGTGCAATGGAAATTTTCGTGGTCTCTGTAACCAGCACTTCGATGCCCGATACCTTCGCTTGGGAGAAGCCGGATTTGTTTACAACGACGTAGTAGCCGCCTGGCGGCAGGAGCGGCGCAACAAACGTTCCGTCGGTTCCTGTTGTGGCCTTTCGGGTGACGGTATCGGTGGCTGCGTTGATGATTTGCACTTCGGCGTCGGCAATTGCGCCGCCGCTCGAATCGAGAACAGTGCCGCTGATTGCGCCGGTTGCTCCGCCCTGTCCGTAAGCGTTGCCGGCTCCCAGCACGACCGCAAGCGAAAACACGATCCCCAGGCTAATCTTCAAAAGACGCTGCATTATTCCCCCCAGTAATGAAGCTTCGCTGCTCAAAACCCTCTTAAATCCCACACCCCTTGCCCGAAGCTTGGCTCACTGGCGGGTCTGGAAATTGAGCGCGGGAACAACTCTCACATTCCCTTACGCTTACCGTAGCGATTCGTCCCAGTGCTGTCAACGGGCGGTTCCCTGCGTACTTTCTGCCCGGAAACGGTGCTGACCAGCCATCCTTGACCTGCCCTTTCTACTGGGAGACTATTACCTAACGATAGAAGGCGTCTGGTAACCCGGCCAGCCGCAACCGCGTCCTACTTAGGTAGACCGTTTTGTCCATCCAGGGGGTGGCTATGACCAGCAATACTGCCTTCCGCTCGCTCCTTTCCCTCGCTGTTTTCGCGCTTCTTGTTTCGGCATCCGCGGCGAACGCCGATAACTCCCACGCGCGCATTATTCGTCTCAGTTTTGTGCAAGGCGACGTGCGAATCACGCATAACGTCAATGGCGACCCCTTAGCGTCCCCGGACAACCAGTGGGAAGTTGCTGCGCTGAATCTTCCGATCCATCAGGGAGATGCGCTGGCTACCGATACTGGACGCGCCGAAGTGGAATTTGAAAGCGGCAATATCGCTTTCCTCTCCGAAAACACAGTGCTCGAGTTTTATGACTTGTCGCTCGAAGACGGCTCGTTTACCACACGCCTCATCCTGCGGCAGGGTTCCGCCTCGTTTTACGTTCGTCCGGAACACGCCGACTATTTCAGCGTGACCGGCGGCGACTTCAGCGTGGAAGCGTCCGGCAAGAGTTATTTTCGCGTAAATAACTATGACGATGGCAGCGACGTGCAAGTGCTAGAGGGCCACGTCTCGGTTCTCAGCAAGGACAAGACAACGCCTCTCGCCAAGGGACGGTCGCTATCTATGAAGGCGTCCGATCCGCTTTCGGTCTCGGTAGAAAATGCCGCGAGCTCTGACGACTTTGACCAGTGGGTTTCTGGCCGCGTCCAGTCAGGCCAGGCCGCGCTTACGGCGTCGCAACGCTACTCCGGGGTGTACGACTACACATCCGGCTTCGGCGACCTCTACACGTTCGGCGGTTGGTATGCGGTGGACGGCTTTGGGTACTGCTGGCGTCCTTATGGCGTTTCTGTTGGCTGGAATCCCTTCCAGTTTGGACATTGGTTCTTCGATCCCTCATTCGGGAATTGGGTGTTCGTCGGAGGCCAACCCTGGGGCTGGCTGCCGTATCACTACGGAAACTGGATTTTTCATTCCGGCCTCGGATGGATATGGACACCGACGGGATCATTCCCGCACGCGCGAACGGGGTATTTCGGCCGCACGCAGACAACCGCCTGGCGACCGGTAACGGCGACTTGGGTTCGCTCGGGCTCGCAAGTCGGGCTCGTGCCGACACATCCTTTGGATACGCACGGCAAGACACCGACGAATTTGCGTGAAGGAATTTTCCCGGTATCGCAGCGCGGCGTGTTGGATCGCGTGCAGGTGGCGGACGGCGAAAAGTGGAAGAATTTCAAGAATTCGTCACGCGACGCACTGCCCGTACAAGTGTCTACCGCAGCGCCTCCCGCGCGCATGATTCGTACAATCGGCGGCGGCGGGTCGGCGGCTGGCGTAGCCGTTACGCCGTCCAGGCGCGAATCCGGAATCGTGTTCGATCCGGCGCAACGCCGATTCATCAACTCGGGCTCGCCATCCTCTACAGAGCGCGTTGGGGCCGAGACCCCGACCAGCGGAGCCACAAGCGACCGGCAAGCGGCTTCTGCCTCTCGGCCGACGGGCGCAAAAACTTCGGACTTGCGCCGCGGCAGCGAAATTCCAGGCGCCCGCGGAACGGCACCGGCCAATTCTCGCAACTCGCTTCCTCCATCGGCTAGAAATTCGGTGGCACCTCCTGTTCCGCGACAGTCTTCTTCTGGTGAACGCACCGGAGGCGCGGGAGGATCTGGCGGAAATTCACGTGGGGGCGGGAGTTCACCAGGCGGTTCCTCGCGGACTTGGTCGGGAGGATCTTCGTCGAGCAGCCCATCCTCGTCGGGATCGTCGCACCCCTCGTCGTCTTCTTCATCGAGCTCGTCCGGCGGCCGACCGCACTAAGCGGCTAAATCTTCTCAGGATCAAAAAAGAGCGGTCTGGTCGAACCAGACCGCTCTTTCATTTTCGAAACTGCTTGCCTCATTTAGTCAAAGAGCAAGCCCGCGTAGCCAACCACGCGCCGGCGGTCTCCCGAAACTGCTGCAGAAGTAGCGTGCGCGACGACTTCCGCTCGCGTAGCACCCATTTTCTCAAGTGCGAAGATCATCGCCACGGCCGGTCCCAAGCCACACATCGAGATGGATTCGCTTCGGCAAACTTCCTGTAGCTTCCGGGCATTCATCGCTTCGAGTTCGGCGATGGCCAATGCATCTTTCTTTTGTGTAGTCGCCTCGTCTTCGTAATGATTCAAGTCGGACGTGGTTAATAACAGGACATCTTCTCCCGCCGCGGCAATGGCTTGGCCGATTCGAGTGCCGACCGATTCCAGGTCCGCCCATGGGACGGTGCCCAAAGCGATTGGCACGATCTGAACGTCTGGCTGCAGCGCTTGCAGGAAAGGCAACTGAACTTCGAGTGAGTGTTCCTGTTCGTGCGCGATAGCATCTTCGACGAGGAGCGGGCACGCTAGTTTCAGTTCCGAAGCGAACATTGCATGGACCGGAACGTCGCCGAGCGGCGTACGCCAGGCTCCTTCGCTCCGAATCGCCACCTCCGCACCGCGCGGAAAATGGCGCACGCCGAGAATAACGACGCAGCGCGGAATATGGGTTTTCGCGAAGACCGCGCCCGCTACACGACCGGAATAGACGTAGCCGGCGTGCGGCACCAGACAGGCTTTAACATGCGACTTCTGCTGCGCGTTTGGCTGATAGGTCAGCCGGCGGACAAACGCCGCGAGTTCTTGTGGATTGGCGGGATAAAACTGGCCTGCAACAGCGGGAAGGCGAAGCATAGACGCTCCGCGAAGTTTAAACTGGCTTGGAAGCCTTGCCTTTGACTTTGATCGCTTTATTTGTCGTCGGGTCGTAGAAAATGGTGACTTTGTCGCCGTACTGGTAGCCGCCCTTATCAATAATCTTCTGCATCTTTGAGCTGGCTTCTTCGGTCAGCGTAAACGTTCGCACAGCCAATTCGTTTTCCTTGGAGCGGACGGTGATTAGCACGTTGTTGGAATTCATCACCGTGCCTTCAAACTTCGGGAAAGGCGACTGCTGCTTTTTCGGCTTCACTGCCTCGATAACCGCAACCGCGGTCGTCGCCACCACGATGGGATCCTGTGCGTGCGCTACGCCGCAACCGAAACCCGCGAGCACCGCCGCGGCGAGGGCTTGCTTAACTCCGAAATGAAAAAATGGTTTCATTCAAGGTCATCCGTTGCAATTCGCAATGACTTCAAAAAGCGAACGTCCTGCGGCGTCATCGTGAGTCGCGCCACCGGTTTGCGTTCCATTTCCGCTTCCTGCATCGATTCCTGATCCACCTGAATGCGCAACGACTCGAGGAATCTGCGGTCGAGCGTGGTAAGGCTCGTTTCCTTGCCGTCCTCGCCGCGCTTCGCCAAACCAATGGTCGCATCCAGCTTCAGCACGATGTCGTACCCGTGCGCGCGCACTCCGGCTATTGCTCCCGTGATGCGGTCCGACTCGGACACCGTATCGTTGATCGCGTGTCCCAGTTCGCGAAGCAAGTTTTTCAGGTGATCGTCGAGTTGCAAGGCCGGCTCCCTTGTACTACTGAGCCCATTCTAGGACTCAGTTCGGTTGGATACAAGCGGACGTGTTGCCGTTGTCTCCAAACGATTCACAGCCCTTTCGTACAGTTTTTGCCACCTGCGCTAAGATGGGTGCATGGCTGCCGCCGCGCAAACCGTGTCCCCTCAACCGCCCCCGCGGAAGGGATTTCGCCGGTTTTGGCTTGCTTTGAAACAGCTGTTCCATGAACTGGTCGGAGCACTCTTTGCGGTTCTTGCGTTGTTCTGGTTGCAGAACACATTTCGCGCCTGGAGCAGGGACGCCGCGCATTGGCTGGTCGGCGCTTCGGCTTTCCTCGCGATTCTGATGACGGCGTTCTCGTTTACATCGTTTCGCAGCGCCCGCAGACTGCAGTCCTCCTGACGATGTCAGAGAACACAAAGTCGTCCGCTCCGGAACGCAAACCTCGCTTCCTAACCTTGTCCGGAATCCCCGTCAAGCGCTTGTACGGCCCCGAAGACACGAGGACGCCTGCTACCGACGAGAAAATCGGCTACCCGGGAGAATTTCCTTACACGCGCGGCATCTACCCCACGATGTATCGCGGCCGTCTTTGGACCATGCGCCAGTACGCAGGGTTTGGTACGGCTGTCGAGTCCAACCAGCGTTATCGCTATCTTCTGGGTAAGGGGCAGGCCGGACTTTCCGTGGCGTTTGATCTGCCGACGCAGATTGGCATGGATTCAGATGCGCCGCTCGCGGTTGGCGAAGTCGGAAAAGTCGGTGTCGCGATCGATTCGCTTGAAGACATGCAAATGCTGTTCGACGCTATTCCGCTCGAGACCGTCTCGACTTCAATGACCATCAACGCGACCGCGGCGATTCTCTTGTGCCTTTACGTAGCAGTCGCAAAAAAGCAGGGTGCCAATCTCGCCAAACTTTCTGGCACCGTGCAGAACGACGTCTTGAAGGAATATATCGCGCGCGGAACATACATCTATCCTGTGCGGCCCGCCATGCGCATCGTCACGGATATTTTCGCCTGGTGCAAAGATAATCTGCCACGTTGGAACACAATCTCCATTTCGGGTTATCACATTCGCGAAGCGGGTTCGACCGCGGTGCAGGAAGTTGCTTTTACGCTGGCTGACGGAATCGCGTACGTCCAGGCGGCACTTGATGCCGGCCTCGGGGTAGACGAATTCGCGCCTCAACTTTCTTTCTTCTTTAACGCGCACAACGACCTTCTGGAGGAAATTGCCAAGTTTCGCGCGGCGCGCCGCTTGTGGGCTCACATCATGGAGGAACGGTTCCGCGCAAAGGATCCGCGTTCCCTGCTTTTGCGTTTCCATGCGCAAACCGCGGGTTCTTCTCTTACCGCGCAGCAACCGGAAAACAATATCGTGCGCGTGGCTATCCAGGCGCTCGCGGCCGTACTCGGCGGCTGCCAGTCGTTGCACACCAATTCCATGGATGAAGCGCTGGCTTTGCCCACGGAGGACGCCGCGCTGATCGCTCTTAGGACGCAGCAAATCATCGCGCACGAAACTGGCGTGACGAACACCGTCGACCCTGTCGCAGGTTCGTACGCCATCGAGCAGCTGACCAGCGAAATCGAAGCCGGCGCAAAGGCTTACATCGAAAAAATTGACTCTCTCGGCGGCATGCTGCGCGCGATCGAATCTGGTTTTGTGCAGGGCGAGATTCAAAAAGCCGCTTATGACTTTCAGCGCGCAGTCGAAGCCAAGGAGCAAATTGTTGTGGGAGTCAATGAATTCGCCGCCGAACAAGAGCGAACGATTCCGCTTTTGCGCATCAACGCGGAGATCGAACGTTCTCAGCTTGCCCGCCTTCAGGCGCTACGCGCCAAACGCGATTCCGCGAAAACCAGGTCGGCTTTGGCCGAACTCACCCGCCGTGCCGGCACAAGTGAAAATCTTTTGCCAGCAATTTTGGCCTCTGTCGAGGCATACGCGACCGTCGGCGAGATTTCCGATGCGCTGAGGAAGATTTTTGGCGAGTATCAGGAAGCCGTCGTGCTGTAGAAGGGAGTTCTCCTGCTTCAGCTGCTTTTATTGATCCTGACCACAGGCGGAATTGCCGCTTATGCGCGAGGGCGCGGCGGAAACCCGTGGGTGTGGGGATCCCTGTCCGTTGTTGGCCACCTCGCGATTCAGTTTCTTGGCCCATTTGTGCTCGCGCTCGTCGGCCGGCCAATCAACCAGGATGGATTCCTTTTCGTAGTTCTGGCGTCATGGGCCTGGATCGGTGTTGTTGCCTTTTGCGTGCGGTTTCTGGTCGGCATGAAAATGGAGAAGCCGGACGGAATGTGGTCCTGCAAGAACTGCAAGTACCTGAATCAGCGTTACGCAGTGATTTGTGAGGCATGCCGGGAGCCATACGGCAAGAAAGCTTAGGAGCCATTCGAACGGCTGCGTGCTGAGATTCTCCTGTAGTATTCTGGCTTCGCTGAACACTCCATGAAGCTCATTCTCGCCTCTGCTTCCCCGCGCCGCGCGGAAATCCTTCATTCTGCAGGCTTGTCGTTTACCGTCGTGTCTTCCGCCGTCGACGAGACGCCCCTTCCGGGCGAATCGGCGAAGCAAATAGTGCAGCGCCTGGCCTCCGCAAAAGCCGAGCTCGCCGCCGCCCGTGCGGTCGGCCCCGCCATTGTCATCGCCGCCGATACTGTCGTAACGCTCGAAGGAACTGTAATGGGCAAACCTCGCACCACCGACGACGCGCGCGCGATGCTGGAAAAGCTGTCCGGTCGCACACATTCGGTCGTCACCGGCGTCGCCCTCGTTCGCCTGCCCGATGCAGAGCGCAGGGAATTTCTCGAAACGACGCAAGTTCACTTCGGCGCTTTGGATCAGGATGAAATCGTCCGCTATCTTTCGAGCGGCGAACCATTTGACAAAGCCGGCGCATACGCCATTCAGGGGCGTGCCGGACGCTACATCCCGCGCATTGAAGGCTGCTACTACAACGTAGTCGGACTTCCCCTCGCGCACCTCTGCTTGGCGCTCGCCGAACTGGGGTGGTCGGACGAAGAATTTGCGGAATAAAAAGGCGCCCCGTTTGGAGCGCCTTGTTCAACAATTCGTGCCTTGATTTCTTCGGGACGGCCTGTAAGAGACCTACGACTTCTTTTCTTCGGCTGGCTTTTCTGTCGAAGCGGCTTGCGCCGGCGCTGCCGGAGGCGGGGTCGATTGTGATTGCTGATTATTGCCGGACATACCTTCTTTGAATCCGCGCACACCTTCGCCCAAGCCGCGCATCAACTCGGGAATCTTGCGGCCGCCGAACAAGATCAGGACGACCACCAAAATAATCAGCCAGTGGATTGGAAATTCCATAAAGCCTCCTGCCCCCTCGCTTCCAGACCAGTTCACGCCGACATCGATTCCACCTGCGGGGCACTTGCGTGAAATCAGAGTATAACACGCTCATCTCCGGCCCGGCGGGTTACCCGTTCCCGGTCCAGATATTCCAGAAGCGGAATGGCGTATTTTCGGGAAATGCCTGCGAGCTCTTTGAAGGCCGGCACCGATATTCGCTCGCTCTTCGCCTTCTTGTAGACGGCGACCTTTTGCCGCATTTCAAGGAGGGCGTTGGCATGGAAAATGAGGTCGCCCGAAACGCGTTGCAGCTTCTTTTCCTTCAAAAGCATCTGCAAGAGTTTCTCTGCGCGCTTTCCTTCGACCGCGAGCTGCGCGAGTACTTCCTTTACCGGAGGCACCGTGAGGCCAGCACTGGCAAACGCGTTTTCAATCTGATCGCGCGCGCGCTGCTCTTCTGGCAGCAGTGTCACCTGCGCACCGGCGCGTTTCACTGTTTCGCCTTGCAGGTCGAGCTTTTGGTCTTTGGCCAGCTGCTCCAGGGCCGCGCGGAAGATTTCCGGCTTCACTCGCCGGCCGGACTTTGCGCGCAGATCTTCCCGGAAAATTCCGCCGCTCAGGGGATTCTCTTTGTGGAATGACCCCAGCGCAGTCGTAATTTTTTGCTGGAGGTCGCCGAATGATTTCTGCCCGACAATGAGCAGCGGCGCGTGGCTAATGATCTTCAGTCGCTCGTCTTCCCTATTGCCAACCAAGGAACGGATCTCGGCTTCCGTCCAGGCGGTTCGCGCCAGAATCTCATCATGGCTCAGTCCGAACGGGGCACGAATCGCCATCGCCTCCAGTGTTTCCGTTTTATCCCATTTTTCGAGCGTCTCGAGAAATGAAATACGCCCCGTGTCCTTTGCCGCCGGTCGGCGCGCCAGGTTATCGAGCACCAAGCCGCCGCCGATCGTTACGACAGGCGAAAATTGCCGGACGATGAACCGGTCTCCGGGCAGGATTGCCGCCGGCGAGTGCAGCCGCAGATGCGCGAACGCATTCGTGCCGCCGCGCAATTCTTCCGCGCCGTGAATTCTGACCTCCGCGATTGTTTCAAACGTCCCACAATGAAAATGCACTTTTGCGCGCTGCTTCACCAACGGCGCAGACGCTAGCAGTTCCAGCCGCACATCCACCCGGTGCGTCGCGCGAAATCGTCCCGGCGCGGCAAGACTCATTCCGCGCTGGACAGCCGTATGCTCAATTCCCGCGAGATTTACGGCCGTTCGCTGCCCTGCGGTCGCGCGCTCGGTGGCCTTGCCGCCTGATTGCACGCCGCGCACCCGGAGCCTTATCTTTTCCGGTAACAATTCCACTTCATCACCGGCCGCAACGCTTCCTTCAACAAGTGTTCCCGTCACGACGGTACCGAATCCCTTGATCGAAAAGGCACGATCAATCGGCAATCGCAGAATCCCATCTGAATCTTTCCCGGCAACGAGACCACTTTCCTCGACCAGCGCGCTTTTCAGTTCCGCAAGTCCTCGGCCGGTTTTTGAGCTCGCCGCGATGATCGGCGCTTTTTCGAGAAACGAACCACGGACGTAATCCTGCACGTCCATCTGCACCAGCGAGAGCGTGTCCGCGTCGACGAGATCACTTTTCGTCAAGACGATGATTCCCCGCTTCACGCCCAACAACCGGCAAATCTCAAAATGTTCGCGCGTCTGCGGCTTGATGGACTCGTCGGCGGCAATGGCCAGAAGCACCAGGTCGATTCCCGCCGCGCCGGCCAGCATGTTGCTCACGAATTTTTCGTGGCCGGGAACATCCACAAAACCAAAGCGCACTCCGGGTTCATCGAGAAATGCGAAACCCAAATCGATCGTAATGCCGCGGCGTTTTTCTTCCTCCAGGCGGTCGGGATTTGTGCCCGTCAACGCCTGCACGAGCGACGACTTGCCGTGATCAATATGCCCGGCGGTCCCGACGATGATGTGTTTCAGCAAAGAGCTCATTGTGTTAGGCAAGCTGATGATGCTAAGGCAGGCGCAATCGTTAGGCAAATTCGATCGGGCAACTGAGCTGTTTAGGAACAGGCTAAATTACTTGGCTGCTGCAATCTCGTCCACGACAGATTGCGCCGCAGCTCGGGGATCTTCGGCAGCCAGAATCGGCCGGCCAACGACAAGATAGTCCGCTCCGGCGCGAATGGCTTCCGTGGGTGTAGCCGTGCGGGACTGATCGTCACCCTTCCCGTTGCGCCCATTGACTTTCGGCCGCACACCCGGCGTCACAATCAGGAAATCGCGCCCGCAGACCTTGCGAACCGCTTTCGCTTCTTGCACAGAGGCCACGACACCGTCTACACCGCAAGTCTTCGCCAGTTTAGCAAGCTTCGCCACACTGCTTTTCGGCGCTCCCGTAATGCCCACTTCGCGCATGGTCTTTTGATCCATGCTGGTCAAAATCGTGACGGCCAGCAAGCGCGGCCGGTCGAGCCCCAGCGGCACGCCCGCGCTGATCGCCTGCACTGCGGCTTTGAGCATCGCGCTGCCGCCGAGCGCGTGCACGTTGACGAGTTGTACGCCATTCATTGCTGCCGCAGACAAGACGGCTCCCGCAACGGTATTTGGTATGTCGTGGAATTTCAGGTCGAGGAAAATGCCCGGTCCGAGCGCCGCGATTTCTTTTACCCCAGCGGGTCCGGCGGCGGTAAATAACTGGCTGCCGATTTTGAACAGGCCCACCAGATCCGCCACCTGCTTTGCAAACTTCACGGCGGACGAGAGCGAATCAAAATCGAGCGCGACAATTAGGCTGCTTCGTGGATGGGCGTCGAAGGTCACGGTTTTCGCGGACCCCGACAACCCCCGGGGTCAGTGTCTCGTCGGTACGTCCAGCAGTTCCAGGCGAACCTGGTTCACGCCGGCGTGAATCAGCCCGATCTTCCGGGCTACGCGGTAGGATACATCAATTTCGCGTCCTTCTTGATAGGGACCGCGGTCATTGATACGTACCAGTTCAAACTTGCCGTTCCGTGGGTTCACGACCCGGACTACCGAACCGAAAGGCAGGTTCGGATGCGCCGCAGTCAATGCCTCGGAATCGAATCTCTCGCCGTTCGCTGTTTTCTTGCCGTCGAAGCCGGGTCCATACCAGCTGGCGTTGCCTACCCAGGTCTTGATCGGCTTGGCTGGCTCGCTTAGGTGCGCAACCAGTGGAGCTTCCATGGCCGGTGCGATAAGGAACATCAGTGGCACCCAGCGGACTGCAGCCCAGATCATGAAGAGTGGTTTTTTCATAGTGTTGTTTTTTTGCTACAAACTTCCAGAAAAGTGTAGCACCGAAGAGTCGTTATGTCAACCGTTTTCTGCACTAAATTTTCCGCGTATCTCATTCATAGTAAACATGTTAGCTTCGAAAAATGCCTTCGGAAGCTCTCGAACTAGCCGCTCACTGGCCCGAGGGTCAGTAAAGCTGGCCGTCCCGACCTGTACGCAAGTCGCACCCACAGCCAGATATTCAAGCACGTCGGAAGCCGTCTCTATGCCTCCAAGGCCAAGGATTGGTGCACTAACAGCCTTAGACGTTTCCCAAACCAGCCGCAACGTGATCGGCTTGATCGCCGGCCCGGATAAACCCCCGGTCTTGTTTCCCAGTTTTGACTTCCCCGTTCGGGAATCGAGGCTCATGGCAGGATACGTGTTCGCAACGGTCAGAGCGTCGGCTCCCGCCTCCACACTGGCCTTGGCTATAAGTCCAATGTCTGTAACGAGAGGTGAGAGCTTCACCCAGAGCGGCCTCCTCACGGCTGCCTTACGAGCAGCCGAGACGACCTCCGCCGCCATCGCCGGGTCGCTCCCGAACTGCATGCCACCCTTTTTGACGTTAGGGCAGGAGATGTTTAATTCGTAGGCCGCCGGGCCTTCTTCCCCCTCTAGAACCCGAATAACCTCGACGTAGTCTTCCAGGGTGTAGCCGAAGACGTTCACCACAACCGCAGTATCGATTTTGCGCAGTACCGGGAGTTTTTCGGAAACAAAGGTTCGTACTCCGACATTTTGAAGCCCAACTGCGTTGAGCATCCCCGAGGCGGTCTCGCACACTCGGGGTGAGGGCGCACCCTCGATGCACTCCCGGGAAAGGCCCTTGGTAACAAAACCTCCCAACGACTCCAAATTCACCAAATGGGCAAACTCCAGCCCATAACCAAAGGTTCCACTGGCAGCAAGAATGGGATTCCTTAAGCGTAGCGTTCCAACACTTACGCTCAGGTCGACATCGGCCGGAGAATGGCCGCGCGGTACGGCGTCGGCAGGATTCACTTCACAAAAAGAATACCACGAACCCCAGGACGGCGTCCTTGTTTCGCTTGGCGAACTTCAGCGAGCAACGGCAGGCGCAGCAGTCGCGGATTTCCTGGACAGGGCTTCCGTCAAGACGCGGCCTTCGTGCGTCGAAAGTGTAATTCCGCAAAGCGCTGCCAAGGTCGGCGCAATATCGGCCGGCGTCGCTGCGCCAAAATATTCGCCCTTTTGAATTCCCCCGCCCATCAGCAGAATCGGCACGCGTTGGTCGTAGTAATACGGCGTTCCGTGTCCAGTGCCGTAGTCGCGCGATTTTCCTGAGGGACTGGACACGCCCAGCCAGTAAGGCTTTGGCACGACGACCAAGTCACCGCTTCGTGCAGGGAAAAAGCTGTTTGATTCCGCCGCGCGAATCAGGCTGTTCGTGGCGGGCTGGTCGGTCAGCTCTTCCGCGCGGTAAACGTCCGCTACGCCCGGAACTCCGCGTATCGCAGCCAACACCGCGCCGAGCGCCGCCGGCTCTGTTTTCAGCTTCTCGTAGATTCCCGGCGCGAAATAGACGTCTGCACTGGCGATGCGCGCGACGGCTGGCGCCGCATAGCCAAACGACGCGAGCGTGTCTTCAATCTTCTGCTGAACATCCTGAATGTGCAGTTCGCCCGCGTCCGCGCCCGTCTGCGACATGCTCTCCGGCGTCGGTACAACGCCATGATCCGCGCTCAACGCAACGACGTAATTTCCCGCGCCCGCCTTTTCATCGAGGTGCTTGAGCAATTCACCCAGATCTTTGTCGAGTCTGACGTACATGTCCTGCACTTCCCAACTTTGCGGCCCAAAGGAATGACCTACATAATCCGTCGATGAATAGCTCACACCCAAATAGTCCGTCCCACCGCCTTTTCCGAGTCCCAGCTGGTCAATCGCCGTCTCGGCCAATTTCGTCAAATAGCTGTTCGCAAACGGGCTCGTCGCCCACTGGCCGTAAAACGTTTCATCGGGTTCGCTGCCCCCGCTTTTCCCTCGCAGTGGGTGCGGAAAACTTAACTCCCAGCCGCCCGGCGCCACCGCGCCGACTGCTTTTTCGTCATAGAGATAGGCACTAGGCGGCAACGACAGCGTCCAAGTTTTCCCGTAGTCGTCTTTGACCGGATGCGCTTTCGCATAAGCTTCCATAAACGGCAGCGTTCCGTACACGTTTGAAGTCACCCAGCCGTCGCCCTCGAACCAGGTCGCCAAATCGGCTTTGTGGCCTCCGAGCATGATCGACGCCCGCGCCTTCAACGAAAACGTCACCACGCGCGTCGCCGCTCCAGACTGAAATCGCAATTCATCGGCAAAAGCCGGCACGCGCAGCCGCCAGGCGCTGTCGCCGCCCTTTGCGGCTGTTCCCGCGTAACCGGAATTCTTGGCTTTCGGGTCTGCCGTGCACGTCACCATTTTTTGCGATTCACGATCCCACCAGGCGTTTGCCACTATTCCGCTCATCGCCGGCAGCGCGCCCGTCGAAATCGTCGCGTGTCCTACACACGTTTCCGTCGCCGCATAGGGATAAGCCGCTGCGCGGAACCACGCACCTTGCTCAACTAGCCGCTTCAACCCACCCGTCCACTGGAAGCGAAACTTCTCGATATAGTCCGCCCGCATCTGGTCGACCACGACGACGACGACGAGTTTCGGCCGCGCGGCACGGTTCGCCGCCCTGGGAACGGGCCTTGGCGGCATTTGTGCACCCGTTGCCGCGCCCAACCCCAGGATTATTGCCGCCAAAACCAGTCCCGCGCATCGCTTCATTGGCTCAACTCCCCATCAGAAAGGCGAAAGTTTATCACGTTCAACTGTCTCCACTATTTGGGCCGGCTTTGCGGCTCGCCCCACGAGGCCGGGTCGCTTGTGCTAAAATCCTCGGCAATATGCCTATCGTTGAAAAGGGTCAGATCATGTCTGCGGCCGAAATCGACCGCACTTTACAACGTGTCGCCCACGAAATTGTCGAAAAGAGCGGCGGCACAAAACACCTGGCGCTCATTGGCATCCGCCGCCGCGGTGTGCCCCTGGCGCAGCGGATTGCGCAGGCCATGCGCGGAATTGACGGCGTTGACGTGCCGGTCGGCATTCTGGATATCACGCTTTATCGCGACGACCTTTCCAAGGTCGCGCCCCAAGCGGTGCTGCAATCTTCCGACATCAAATTTGGCGTGGACGGCATGGACCTTGTCCTTGTCGACGACGTGCTCTACACCGGCCGCACGATCCGCGCCGCAATGAACGGCTTGTTTGACCTCGGCCGCCCGAAGCGCGTTTCTTTGTGCGTGCTGATTGATCGCGGCCATCGCGAAATGCCGATCGAAGCGCAGTACGTCGGCCGCCTTGTGCAGACGAGCGATACCGAGATTGTAGAAGTTCGGCTCCGCGAAATTGACAACGAAGAACGGGTCA
>Ga0247669_1000208_pt1 | contig 28656 bp, 21 predicted proteins | sample CNK10_metaG_FD_182734 | JGI IMG/M metagenome (GOLD analysis project Ga0247669, IMG submission 182734) | Soil microbial communities from Purdue University Martell Research Forest, Indiana, United States - CNK10 | ecosystem: Environmental > Terrestrial > Soil > Temperate forest > Bulk soil... | reverse complement strand
GTTCGTCGAAGATTCCGCCGTGCCGCCCCTGCCGTCGCTCACGCCGCATTTCACGGTGTAGCTTCCCGGCTGCAGCCCGGTCGAATCAAACGTTGCCTTTGCGCCGTCGCCGCTCACCTGACCCGACGTCGCATTGTACGTGTACGTCACCGGATCGCCGTCCGGATCGCTCGCCGTCGACGTGATTCCCGTCCGCTCTCCCGGCATAATCGGGCTGCGGTCCGTCGTGCAAGAAATGACCGGATTTTGGTTCGGCTTCGGCTCCACTTTCAGGTCTGCCGAGCAGCTAGCCGTGCCGCCCTTGCCATCATCCACCTTCGCCGTCGCTGTGTAAGTTCCCGGCGCCAATCCCGCCGGACTCCAGCGACCATCGGCGCTCGTTCCTTCAATCGTTCCGCCCGTCGCCGTGTAGCTGTAGCTCAGCGTATCGTTATCCGGGTCGCTCGCGTTCACGTGCAGCGTCACCGCATCGCTCGATCCCGCAAACACCGACACCGGATTCACTGTACAAGCCGCAATCGGCGGGCGATTTGCCGGAGGTGGAGGTGCAGATTCTTTTATTCCGAACCGCAGTACCAAACCGGTGCCCAGGCGCAAATTGTTCTGTCGTCCGCTCGACCCAACATTCGCCCCGTCAAAATTCGTCAACAGATAATCAATCTGCGCGAACCGCCACGCAAGATTCTTCGTCAACACAACGTCCACGCCCCCGCCCGTTGCCATCGCAAAGACGTTTTTCGAACCCGCTCCGGTCAACCCGCCTCCGGCGCGTGCACCACCGAACAGGAACTCGGTAAATGGCACGAAGTGATCGAACCTGCGCATATTCAGCCGTGGGCCAAACAGGAACGTCGTTAGTCCGCCGTCAGTCTGTGTCCCGTTCAGATTTCGCGTATAGGCGTAGCTGCCTACTTCTCCCGTCAATCCCAAAATTCGCGAAGCGTTGTAGGTGAAGCTCCCCGTCGCTCCCTGATTGCCGAATGAATTGAACGGATCGCCAGGATGGAAATCCACGTAGCTGTAGCCCGCGCCAATTTCGTACCGCGGTAAGGCTTGTCCCGGTGCCGTCGCGTCCGCACCTGCGGCAGGCGCTGGCGTGGGGAACGGCGTTAACCGCGGCGTGGCGGCCAACGCCCACGGGCTCTTCGAGACCGCGAACGGATTACTTGCACCGGTTGGAACTGGCGCTGCCGTTTCTGCTGTCGTAGCGTTCTTGTCCGCATCCTTCTGCTGGGCCACTGCAGGCAAACCAGTACACGCCCCTATCGCCAGAACTGCAATCCACTTCCGCATCGTCTTTCCTCCATAAAATTGTCACTCAAATCCCGCCGCTCCCGCACACTACTTCCGCCGTCCTAGGTGCCTTGTGATTTTCTGGGAGTCCTGCGCCTCCACTTCCTTCGCCGTGGTCTGCGCGCGGCTGCCTCCGCGGGCACATTCTTAAGGGAGTTCCACCCCCATCCTCTAAATGCGCGGTGCCAATAGCCTATTGCAGACCTGCTCTTCCCTGCAAGTCCTTCCTGCTCCCTCACTCTCGCTTTCCGTTTTTCTCGTCGCAGTCGGTCATGCTAATCTTTTCGAGGAGGATGAAAATGTGCCGCAGCATCAAACCTCTTTTCAATTTTGATCCGCCCGTCACTCCCGACGAGATCCGCGCCGCTTCTCTTCAATTCGTCCGCAAGATCTCCGGCTTTCACAAGCCATCCAAAACCAACGCCGCCGCCTTCGAACTCGCCATCGACGAAATCGCCGGCGCATCCCATCGCCTCCTTCGCTCCCTCGAAACCAACGCTTCTCCTCGCAATCGCGAACTCGAAGCCGCCAAAGCCAAGGCTCGCTTCCCCAAGCCAGTAACCGCGATTGTTCTTGACAACCTCACAACAGAAGATCAATCTAGCCAAACGTAAGTTCCGCTCTCCCCACGTAAGTTCTCTCCAATTTTCGGCAAAGAGGTTCCCCTATGTCATGTCGATTCCCCGTTTCTGTTGCCTTCGTTTGTGCCGCCGTTCTCTCCGCGGGTTGTGAGAAAGAACGCATCGCCGTCACCACCTATCATTACGACAATCTCCGCACCGGCTGGGACCGCCACGAAGAGCATCTCAAGCCGCACAACGTTCAAAGCGCGAAATTTAAAATGCTTCATTCTGTCGTCCTCGACGACCAAGTCGACACCCAGCCCCTCATCATGCCTCACATTAAAATCACCGCCGGTTCCGGTGCCGGCGAACATGAAGTCGTCTATGTCGCCACCGAAGGCAATACCGTCTACGCGATCGACGCAAAATCCGGCATCATTCTTCTTAGCCCAAATTTTGGTCCGCCCGTGCCCACGCCGCTTGGTTGCTCCAACAACGGACCCAATGTCGGCATCGACGGCACTCCCGTCATCGACCATGAATCAAAAACCATGTATGTCATCGTCTATACCATCGAAGCTGGCAACCCGGTTTACCGCCTTCACGCACTCGATCTGGCCAATCTGACCGACAAAGTTCCGCCCGTCCTTGTCTCGGCTTCCCACCAGCTCTCCGATCACACCACGTTCAATTTCGACGCTCGCTACCAGCGCCAGCGCCCCGCCCTGCTCATCGCCAACGGCAACGTCTACGCCGGTTTCGGCAGCTTCTGTGATTTCGCCGCCAACCATTCCCGCGGCTGGCTCCTCGGATGGAAAACCGGTACCCTCACCCCGCTTCCCGCCAATCAGCTCGACGACACTCAGGCCACATCCCCGAACAGTTTTTTCCTCTCCTCCATCTGGATGTCCGGATACGGCGTCGCCTCCGATTCTTCCGGCAATCTCTATTTCATCACCGGCAACTCCGATTACAGCGGCACCACTTACGACGGCGTCACCAACATTCAGGAAAGTGTCGTCAAACTTTCCGGCGATCTCGCCACCGTCCTCAGCCTCTTCACTCCTTCCGATCAAGCCAGCCTCGAAGCTGCCGATAACGATTACGGGTCCGGCGGCGCTCTCCTGCTTCCCGATCTTTCCGGTACGACGCCGCATCTCACCGCCGCCGCGGGCAAAGACGGCCGCATGTTCATCCTCAATCGCGATAATCTCGGTGGCTACACTCCCGGCGGCCCCGATAAATTCGTCGGCAAAGTGGACATCGGTGCTTGTTGGTGCGGCCCTTCCTACTTCTCCCACGACGGCCCCCGCATCGTCAGCAGTGGCGGCACCAACGTCAATCTCTGGAAAGTACAAACTTCGCCGTCTTTTTCCATCACCAACGAAGGTTCTTCTCCCGCCCTCAGCTCTGGTCAGGATGGCGGCTTCTTCACAGCCGTCTCCAGCGACGGCGACGACGACATCATCATCTGGGCCGTCTCTCGCCCAACCAACAACAGTCCCGCCGACGTTTCTCTCTACGCCTTCGATGGAAAACCTTCCGGCTCCACTCTCACGCAACTCTTCAGCGGCGTCGCCGGCACTTGGCCCAACACGGGTGGCAATTCCAACATCGTTCCTGTCGTCGCCAACGGCAAAGTCTTCGTCGCCACCAACAAACAACTGTCTATTTTCGGTTTGCAGTGAAGGGAGAGCACATTATGAAAAAATCGTCCGCGTTCACACTTGCCCACGCCATTCTGTTTTTCGCCGCCGCAGGATTCTTCACGCCCGCGCCGTCGTGTTTCGCAAGAACTCCGCAGGCCGCCGCCCCGCAGAGTAAAGAAACTCAACGCGCCGTCTACGGAACCATTCGCTCCATCGACGGTTCAACTCTCACCATCGAGACCCGCGACAAGAAAATGGTCAAGGTCAACACCAAGGCCGCCATCGAATCCCAGCGCGCCGGCGTCCTCATCGTCGGTCGCACCGTCTTAATCCACGGCTCCTACGACGCAAAAGGCATGCTCCAAGCCTCCGCCATCCAGCGCGCCAAAGCCTCCCCCGCCCTCTGGCCCGAAGACAAATAATCCACCGCCTCACTCATGCGAATCTTGCAGCGTGGCCTCCTTCTCCATCCTCTGTAGTGGCGGGGCTTTAGACCCGTTCTGTTCTCCGTTCTGTTCTCCCGCACAAGATTTTCCATGGCTGCTGAATTCGTCGCGCAATAAATAAAAGAGGGCCGGAAAAGAAACCGGCCCTCTTTGGTTTCGGGATTGGACGTTGCGCCTAGAAGAAAAGCCGCAGCCCCAGTTCGATGTGTCGCGGTGAATTAAATTGGCTATTCAGCACGCCGAAACTGTCAGGGCCCTGAAGATTCAGCCCGCCAGAGCCGTATTGGCCCGGATCGGAGAACTCCATGTGGTTCAGCGCATTGAAGAATTGGGCCGAGAACGTAAACCCAACCTTCTCTGTAATCTTGGTGGTCTTGGCCAGGGAGAAGTCCAGGTTCCAGCGATGCTGGCCGTATAGAGGACCGAGATCGTTGGCACGACCGTCGATGCCCAATACCACCGGCCTGAACATGTTGTACACGGCTTGTGGATCGGCAAACAGATTTACCTGGCCAGTATTGTCGCCGGCCGCGCCGACTCCGCCGGGGCCCGACACCACGCCGTAGTGGGGCGAGCGGCTGATCGAGCCTACGTTCGTGCCTTGCAGCGGTACCATGCCTGAGCACCAAGGGACGTTGCCCTGGCCAAACTCATCGCAAGAGCCAGTGTAAGTTTCCATTACGAGACCACTATTCCACTGGAAGATGGGAGCAAAACTCCACCCGCCAATGATCTTGTCCACGACGGCATTGCCGCCACCGAGTTTATGACCCTTGCCGAAGGGCAATTGGTAGTAAGCAAGCATGTTAAAGACCCATCGAGTATCGAAAGGAGCTGGTCCGTAGTCATAGCGCAGGTCAAACGGAACCGATGGGTTGGCTTGAGTGTATTCCTGGTTGATGCCCACAGTAGAGAGTGTGTGGGACCAAGTCAGGTTGGCATTTAGTGTTAGGCCATGACCGGTGTGCTTTTCCACTTTGAGGATGCCGGCCTGATAATTCGAGAACCCAAGTGTGGTGTTCCCGAGCATAGAGTTGTAGCCCTGCAGATCGGCAGGAAGTGATGGCTGGCCACCCCACGCGGTGAACGTGGTATCGAGGTCTTGCCAGAGACCATAAACGTTTTCGGTCGTGATATTGCCGGTTCCGCCCCCACCCTCATTCAACAAGACGGCTTGCGAACAGCTCGTAGGGGTAATGAGACCCACGGCTGTGACGCAGAACGGCGAACCAGCGAGAGCATTTTCAAAGAAGGGCTGTGCGGCCACAGTAGTCTGGCCGGCCTGATCCGCCTTCCACAGCTCCGCGTAAGCCTTGGCGAAGCTCTGCCCTCCTTTGGTCATCATCCAAGGCACGTTGTTAAGGTCCAAGCCCTGATACAGGTGTTTGGACCACTTTCCGACATAAGCCACTTCAACGATGGTGTTATCAGGCAGGGCGCGCTGAATGCCAACGCTGACTACGTTATTTACGCCGGGCCGCCAGTTCTGATCCAGGAACGAAAGGTTGTTTCCTGCAGGACTGTTAATTCCGGGTATCGCCGGAATAGGCAAGCTTTGCTGAACGGTCGGAAAAGGCGCGGTAGTACCGTCCACGCCGACGCGGAAAGCATCCGTTGGATTCGCATTGTTAGATCCAAGGCAACCCGCCGTAGTGGCGCCCGAGCACTTGATGGTCTGGCCGAACCCATAACCCAGGAGCGGCACGAGAACCAAGTCCACACCATTGTTGCGGTCATACAGGCGAGTGAAGCCGGCACGGAATACGCTCTTGCCTGAACCAAACACTTTGTTCAGGATTCCAGAGTCAAACTTGGGATTCCAAGCCACGGCAATCCGAGGGCTGAAGCCACCGTAATATGGCTTGAACGGATACTTGGGGTGTCCGCCCACGGCGTGAATTGGCTCAAACCCGATAGCCGGATTGTAGATCTGACCTTGCAAGGCCGCATTCTGAACGTTTTGCAGATAGGCTTCCGTAGAGATCGGATTGCCACTGGCGTCAACCGCGAAGTCCTGTACACCATTGACCTCGTACGGAGGCATCTGCGTTCCCCACTCCAAGCCATAGTTGATGGTTAGGGACGGACGAACCTTCCATGAATCGTTGTAGTACAGGCTGTAGCTGTCAATAATCGACGTATCCGAAAATTCCTTGGCTCCCGTCAGGTGGAAATCACTGCCCCCACGGACGAAAAGCTGAGCAGAGGTCCCAAGCGTACCAAGAATTTGATTGTACGCCGTATCCCACAACCCATTTCGGTTTGACGGCAGGTCGGAAGGCCTCCAGGTGCTGGCCATATGCGTCCCGCCTTTGGTCAGCTGATAGACCAATTCGGGAAGTCCGGCGACGACCTGGTCATCGCGTACGTGATGGTCCCACCAGTGGACGACGCTCCCGCCAAACTGGAAGTAGTGCTTGCCCTTAACCCAGCTCAGGGTGTCGTTATAGTTCCAGTCATGGCCATTCCAAATGCGTTTGCGAGACTGCTGGGTGTTCATGTTCAGGGGGCACATGCAGCCGAAGTGAGAGTCAGAGAATTCGAGACCCGCCGGAACGGATGACAGCGCGTCGGTCACACCTTGTCGAACCCATCCCCATGAGTTGAGCAGGTAGCTGACGTGAAATTCGTTGATGAGGTGTGGCGTCAGTGTGCCGGTGAGACCAGTCACGATATATCGTGGATTGGCTGGATTGCTCGAGGCGGAGGCAGGCACGCCCAGTTTGTCGCCGGGGAGGATGCCGCCAATATCCACCTGATCTGAGCTTGGAGCCTCAATCTTGTAGATCCGATACGAGCCAAAGAATCGCCATTTATCGCTAAAGTCGTGATCAAGGCGAAACATTCCGTAGTCCTCCTTAACAGGAAGGACGAGTGGCGCAGTAAACGTGCCGGTGTTGTAGTGATCGCCACCACCTGGCGTATTCGGCAACGGAACAAGAGCCCAGAGTTGCTGTACGACGGGGCTAATTCCGATTAAGCGGGGGTCGCAAGGTAAATTAGCGGGTGCGCCGTTGACGGTACCGCACACCGAATCTGTGGCCAGATTAACCTGGTGGACTGTACCGGTCGAATCGGGATATTGAATGATGCCCTGGCGCATCAACGCTCCAGGGACAGTCCACGACAACTGGGCTGCGGTACCCGGGAATCGGCGGCCTTCATAAAACGCGTAAAAATAGGTATTGCCGCCCAAGTGCTTACCCGGGATCAACGGGCCACCGAATCCGCCTCCAAAACGATTATCGTGGAATTTCACCTTGATCCCGTTGGCAGGATCGAGCCCGTGGATGCGATTGTCATTCCAGTCATTCGCGTTCAGCAGCTGGTTTTGAAAGTACTCATACGCTGATCCGTGCCACTGGTTCGCGCCGCGCTTGCTGACCATCATGACCTGGCCGCCTGCTGAGGAGAAGAAGTCAGCGGTTTGGTTATTCGTCGCGACTTTGAATTCCTCGATACTTTCCAGCGGTGTGGGGATGGCGCCTCTTCCGCCAACTCCGTTATTAACGTAGTTGTTGTCGCCCTCGAGGTCGCTGGTGACGTTTCCACCATCCAGCATGTAGGTATTCTGATCGCTCATAGAGCCAGCGACCTGCCCGCCATACACGTCGCCACCGCCCACGGCAGGCGCCGTGGCGGGCTGAAAAGTCAGCAACGATGACGCATCGCGATTAAGATTCGGCATCGCGAGAAGCATCTCGTTATTGACGGTGCTGCCCAGCGACGCGTTCTCGGTCTGCAGTTCCGCGCCTGGAGCCACTTGTACTTCGACGGTTTCCGCCATGGCACCCAGCTCTAAACTCACATTGAGAGTAAGAGTCGTCCCGACGGCGACCGTCTGCTTGGCGATTTTGGTGACGCGAAATCCCGATTTAGTCACCATGAGGTTGTAAGTACCCGGAGGGACATTTACAAAAACATATCGTCCCGCCTCGCTCGTGTTGGTGGTCAACGGTAGATTAGTTGCGGTATCGGTAAGACTGATTTGCGCGTCGGCGACTGCGGCGCCTTGCTGATCCGTGATCGTCCCTGTGACCGTGCCCGTCGTTGCAGCTCCTTGGGCGTACGTTCCACTCGCAAAACAAAAAACGCCAAGCAAAAGCACAAGACAGTAAGCCGTACACTTCTTCATGGAATCTCCTTCGAAGTCCACGAGTACTAGACCGAGAGGACACACCCGTTGCTTCCTCGCAACGGATCGCGCTCTCGCGGCAGTCCTTTGACTTCGCAACAATTCGCAATCGACGCCCACCACAGGCGTTGGTTTGGCAAACTCTATACAGCCGACCCGGCGAACATGTCAAATGGAAAATTCAGAAAGAATTTAGAAATAATTCATAAATAGTTGATGAGCGGAAGGGCCTCAGCAGCGGACCGTACGCGGCCATGTGCTTCGGTTCGGCTACGGCCGGTGATCAGTCCCTCGGCTGGTGGTGGGTGGCGGGCCAAAATTCTTTGAGTACCGATCACAGACGCACGGCAATTTTCCTCGACACCCAACTCACCGTAAAGCCGGGCGGGTGGCGCACTCGATCGGCATCTCCGCAAAATGAATGAGTGAGCACATCGAGCGGCCTACCTTTTGCGCTTTTTGAATCTTGCAAAGGGTGGTTCTGCTCTAGACCTCTAGCTTGGCAAATCTGGACAGCCCGGCCATTCGCTCCGCGCCACGTTCCCGATGTACTGCAAATCTTCAATCCCGATTTTGCTCGTGTAATACCCGTCGCAAGTGAAATCGCGCAGGAAAGCAAAAAACGCCACGCCCTGCCTTAACGAAAGGTCCGCCTTCGCATTCTTGCGGTACGCAATCAGATCCAGAATCTCTTTGCGCTGTTCCGCCGCACACTCCAGATAAACCTTGCCGTATTGGTCCACGCACCGCGAATCGAGCCACAGCAACCCGCCGCCGAGCTTCACCTGAAACTCCTCGTTTTCGCTCGCCAGCAAATCGATGAATTCCGGCGCGCCGGCTTCAATCGCTCCTCCGGATTTTTCATCCTTCGGCAGAATCGTGTCGCACAAAGAATTCAGCGTCTGATATTGATGTGCATCGAAGAACTTCGGAGCGTACTTCCCTGCTGCCGCTGCCGCCTTCTCGTTGTGCACCATCTGATGCGCGTACTCTGCCGCCTTCGCCGGAATCACCCGCAGCACCGAACCGCCCACGGCCCCCGCCGCCAGCGTCCTCAGCACATCCCTTCTCGATACCCCCTGGCCGCTCATCACAGGCTCCCTTTCTTCGCTTCTTCCAATAGATATTCGGACGCGCGCCAGGACAGCGCCATGATCGTCAGCGTCGGATTTTTATCGGGATTGGTCACCAGCGGCGCTCCATCCGCGACGAAAAGATTCTTCACATCATGCGCCTGACAGTATCCGTTCAAGACGCTCGATTTCGGATCCGCGCCCATCCGTGCCGTGCCCACTTCGTGAATAATTCTTCCGCCCGCTTCAATTCCAAACGCGCGCGGCCCGTCGATTGGCGTTCGCGTTTTGTATGTTCCACCCATCGCCTCGATAATCGCTTTGAACGTCTCCTGCATATCTTTTGCTTGGCGGATTTCGTACTCGGACCATTTGAAGTGGAATCGCAAAACCGGAATTCCCCACTGATCCACCTGCACCGGATCGATTTCGCAGTACGTATCCGGATTCGGGATCATTTCGCCGCGTCCCGCAAATCCGACTGTTGTTCCGTACACTTCCCGCGCACGTTTCTTCAGTCTCGCGCCGTATCCTTCTTCTTCTTTGCACAAGTGATGGAACATTCCGGCGCCGGGCAATTCCCGTCCGCCGCCGATTTCAATGTGATAGCCGCGCGGAAAATCATTTTTGCGGTCGTACTTCCACCAAGGCATGTACAGATGCATTCCGCCCGTGCCGTCGTGATTGTGTGGCGGCATTTTCGCGAGCGCGGGAATTTCGCCCCAGCCGTCGCTGCCAACCGAGTCCATTAAATATTTTCCGACAGTGCCGGAAGAATTTGCGATTCCGTCCGGGAATAGAGCCGATTTGGAATTCAGCAACAAGCGCGCGGATTCGCACGCGCTCGCGGCGACCACAACCGCTTTTGCGTAAACCCGTCTTTCACTTTTTGTTGTTTTGTCCACGTAGGAAACCGCTTCGGCTTTTCCCGTTTTTCCGACAACAATTTCGCGCGCCATCGCTCCGGTAATCAGTGTCAGCTTTCCGGTTTTCATCGCCGGCGGCAACAGCACCTGGCTCGAACTGAAGTTCGACGCCGTCGTGCAGCCGCGGCCGCACTGTCCGCAATAGTGGCAAGGCGGACGGCCGTTGTGCGCCTTCGTCAAAATCGCAAGTCGCGCGGGAATGCAGGCAATATTGAGTTTGTCGCAGGCTTGTTTGACCAGTCGCTCGTGGCAGCGCGGCTTCGGCGGCGGCAGAAAAACTCCATTCGGCGCGCTGTCGACATTTTCGTGCGAGCCGAACACGCCAATGTGCGATTCAACTTTGTCGTAATGCGCCGCAATGTCGTCGTAGGAAATCGGCCAATCATCGCCCAGTCCATCGCGAGTCTTCGAACGAAAATCAACCGGAGCAAAGCGCAGCGCGATGCGGCCCCAGTGGTTTGTCCGTCCACCCACGATGCGCGAGCGAAACCACTGGAAATCGTTCCCGGGCGCGGAAACATACGGTTCGCCTTCGATCTGCCACGCGCCATTCGGCGCCAGAAACTCGCCAAAATTCTCGGCCTGTTTTCCGCCGACGCCGACGCCGCGATGCGGCAAATCGTACGGCCACATCAGCATCTTGTAGTCTTTTTCCGGGTGAAGCTGCGGGCCCGCCTCGAGCAGCACCACCTCCATGCCGCCTTCGGTCAGAACTTTGGCAGCCATGCCGCCGCCTGCGCCCGAACCGATAATGCAAACGTCATACGTTTTCGGCGAGCGGTTCACCTGAGCCATGAATGGTCCCCCGGAGCGAAATTCTCTTTAGAGTTCGTTCTTTTTCAACTGCGAGACGGCATAATCGCACGCTCTCGCCGTAATGGCCATATACGTCAGCGAAGGATTAACGCAAGCGGCCGAGGTCATGCAAGCGCCGTCTGTCATAAAAACGTTCGGCACATCGTGCACCTGGTTGTGCGCGTTCAGCACGGAAGTTTTGGGATCGCGTCCCATACGCGCCGTGCCCATTTCGTGAATGCCGAGGCCGGGCGACGTCATGTCCGAAAAGACGCCGATCTCTTTCGCGCCGGAAGCCGCAAGAATTTCCGCGGCCTGCACCGCGATGTCGCGCGACATTTTCTTCTCGTTTTCTTCCCACTTGCAGTTGATTGTCAGGGTCGGAATTCCCCACGCGTCAACCTTGTCTTTATTCACTTCGACGTAGTTCGAGTGATACGGCAGGCATTCGCCGAATCCCGCCAGTGTCATACGCCACGGTCCGGGCATCTTCAGCATGTTCTTGAATTCGACGCCGAATCCGCTCATGAACGAGCCGCGGCCCCAACCCTCTCTGCTGCCGCCGCCCTGGTAGCCGTAACCACGCGCAAACTCTTTTTGCTTGGTTTTTTCACTCGTATTGCGGAAGCGCGGAACGTAAATTCCATTCGGGCGATTGCCGAACGGCATCTTATCTTCGTGGCCGGGCATCACGCCGCCCGCGCCGCTACCCATATGGTGATCCATCAGATTGTGGCCAAGTTCGCCGCTGCTATTTCCAAGTCCGTTCGGAAATTCCGGCGTGGCGGAATTCAGCATCAGGCGCGTGGACTCGAGCGTCGAAGCGCACAGAAAAATAATCCGCCCTTTGTATTCTGTCGTCTCTTTCGTCTGCGCGTCGATCACGCGCACACCGGCCGCTCGCTTTTTCGCCGAATCATAAATGACGCTGTGCACAACGCTGTACGGCCGAATCGTCAGCTTGCCCGTCTTTGCCGCAGCGGGCAGCGTCGAATTCAAGCTGCTGAAATACGATTGCGTGATGCAACCGCGGTGGCAGACGCCGCAGTAGTGGCAGGCCGCTCGTCCCTTGTGGACACGGGTGAGTACGGCGGAGCGGCCGATCGTAAGAATGCGATCATCAAAATGTTTCGTCAGCGCTTCACGGACGTCCTGTTCGACGCAGGTTAATTCCATCGGCGGCAGAAATTTTCCGTCCGGCAATTGTGGCAAGCCTTCGGGCTGCCCACTGATTCCAGCGAACTCTTCGACGTAGTCGTACCATGGCGCGATGTCCGCGTAGCGAATGGGCCAGTCGATCGCGACGCCTTCTTTGAGGTTCGCTTCAAAATCGAGATCGCTCCAGCGGTAGCTCTGGCGCCCCCAGGTGATCGATTTTCCGCCCACCTGACGCCCGCGAATCCAGCTGAACTTAGTTCCAGGCACGTTGGTGTACGGATTTTCCTTGTCGTTCACGAAAAATTTGTGCGAATACTCGTCACAGGCGTAGTGAACTTCGCGCTGCACAGACTGCGTCTCTTGCCGTTCTTTGCGCTCGTCCCAGCCGCGATACTTCAGCTCCCATGAGGGCGTGTGCTCGACGTAATCTTTTTCGGGAACGATGGTCCGGCCCGCTTCGAGGACCAGAACGTTCAATCCCTTTTCCGTGAGTTCCTTGGCCGCCCAACCGCCCGTAATTCCCGATCCGACAATCAGCGCATCATAGGTATTCTTCGCCATTCGTTTCTCCAGGAATTAGGCGTGGCTCGCGTCGACCGGCGCGCAGCCATGTTGCGCGCCAGGACTAATCGTCAACTTCAACTCTTTTTCAAATGCGACTTGCGACGTGTAATAGCCGTGAATCGTGATGTTCTTGAACACCACCCAGAACGGGCCTTTCATCTGCGCATCGGGTTCGGGCACGGTGTTGCCGTGGCGCACGGGCCGACGCCGGTCCGCCATTGCCACGTCATCGATCGAGCGCAGCAGCGTTTCTTGCTGTGCCGCACTGGAGTCGACAAACTTCTTTCCGTAAAGATCGTTGCTCTGCTTGTCGATATTCGTGAGTCCGTCCAGAAAGTGGTTCTTCTCTTCCGGTGTCGCCCACTCGGTCAGAATCAAATCGATGAATTCATTCACGCGCGCACCTTTCGCGCCCGGCGTGTCCGTTTCCGGAATCAAGAGGTCAATCATCGCGACTACCGTTGCGTTCTGAGGGGCATCCAGCGATCGCAGCGCATACCCTTCGCCCGGGTGCGCGCTTCGCAGCATAGCAAACAAATCCGGCGGTATCGCGGGCAACACCGCGCCCGCCCCAAGCAGCCGGAATAGCTCTCTTCTGTGCATGGTTCCCCCAGGGTCGATTTGTTTTATTCGCCGATCAGTTCTTTGCGGATGTTTTTCAGGACGTACGCGGCACGCTCAACGCCTACTTCGCCGGACAAGATGGGATCTTCGTTTTCAATACTCAGAATTCCTTCGTATCCAATGTCCATGTAGGCCTGCATCACGGACTTCCAAAGGGACGCGCCGTGGCCGTAGCCGACTGCGCGGAATGTGGCGGAAGCATTCACCAGATCGTCTTTGTCGAAAGCGAAATTCAGCACACCGTATTTCGCAAGATTTTCCGGGAACAGGACCGTGTCCTTCATGTGCGCGTGGAAAATCGCGCCTTGTTTTCCGAGGAAGTGAATCACTTCCACCGGATCGCAGCCCTGCCAGAATAGGTGACTCAAATCGTTGTTTGCGCCGATCTCTTCACCGACCGCTTCGCGCAATTTTAGAAGCGTGCGCGGATTGTAGACGACGAAATTGGGATGCATCTCGAACGCCAGACGTTTTACGCCGTGTGAACGCGCGAACTTTGCCGCTTCTTTCCAGTACGGAACGACCTTTTCTTTCCACTGCCATTCCAGCATTTCGTTGAATTCCGGCGGCCAGCGGTAAGTGATCCAGTTCGGCTGCGTGTCTTGCGGCGTTCCACCCGGGCAGCCGGAAAATCCGACGATGACTTTTACTTCCAGCATTTCCGCAAGCTGCACGGTTTTGCGAAACGTATCCGCGTCCTTTGCGGCGTGCGCGGCGTTCGGATGAACCGGGTTGCCGTGGCAGCTCAGCGTCGCCACACGAATATTTCTGTCTTCAAATTTCTTGAGCCACGCCTTCGCTTTTGCTTTGTCGGCGATCAGCTCGTCGAGCGGGCAGTGCTTGTTATTCGGATAGCCGCCCGTTCCGATTTCCATCGCTTCGAGACCCAGCGCGGTCACCTTGTCCAACATGGCGTCGATCGACAGCTCGTCGTATACCGGATTGAAAACGCCGATGGGAATTTTCTTTTTTGCTCCCGGGCTTCGTGTGCGCGACGACGGTAGCGGAAACACGGCGGCTTCGGCCGGTCCGTCAGACTTCGGGGCGGCCAAAGCGCCGCCCGCCGGCACCGCGGCCGCGGCAAGCAAGCCGCTGCCCGTCTTCGTCAAAAACTCCCGGCGCTTCATCGAATCGAAATTCGAACCAATGGCCATCGACAACTCCTGTCGCGATGCAAAGTCACAATGAAAAGTAACCCGCGGCATTATACGCCCAGTGATGGAACGCACAAGCAGCGAAATGCGAGTAGAAAACCGATATAGCAAGCCTGGTGAATTTTGTTGGGCGGAGAGGCAAAAACGGGCTAGGCCAGTTTGGGATGCAATTCGCTGAGGGCAGGAATCGAAGAGGGCGCGACGAGCGCGCGCTCCGGCAGGTCTTTTCCTTGCTGGATGTGTTGCAACAACATTTCAATCGCGAGGCCGGTATTCGGGGGCGAATAAACCGTGGCTGCAAGCAAACCGCTTCGTACCCAAGCCTGTCCCGTCTTCGGCAAACCGTCGCAACCGGTGAACGGCAGCTTCAGCCAGCGTTCCCGGTCGGATTCATTTAGAACTTCCTGAAAAGCCTTGCGCGCACCGATGGCCATCGAGTCGTCCTGCGCGCCGATGGCGTCAACCACGGCTTTCTGCGAGGTGGTCAATTTCAGCCAGGAGCGAACAGTCTTTTGGGCGCTTTCTTCGGTCCACTGCCCCTTCAGCGTTGTTATCTGAATATTCGCGGGCTTAACTTCGAGCATACCGGTCGTTCTATCTTTTGCGGCGGAATTCTCCGACGGGCCCTGAATATAAAGGACCGATCCACCTTTTGGCAGAAGCGCAGCGAACTGGCGGCCCTGGATCCTGCCAATTTCGACGTGGTCGGCGCTGATCGTAAAGATGGGCGCCTTCTTGAGCGCTCGCAACTCGGAGACGTAAGTGGCCTCGCGGTTCAGAATGGCCCAGCCGATTCCTGCGTTGATCGCGGCGCGCGCGACTTGCGGCAGCGCGGTAGAGCCTACCGGTTCAAACAAAATCGCGTCGGGACGCTCCTGGGGAGCAGCCTGAATTACCTGAAGGAGCTGAGTGCTCTGCGTAATCGCATCGTTCCCGGCGTAAATCACTTCTGCGGAAACGCCGAGGCGCCGCGCGGCTTGTTCGGTGGCGCTGGCTTGCTCAATTTGATAGTCGTTGTCGTTGTTGGTCAACGAAACGAGAAATTTCAGCTTTTTCATGACGCGTTTCCCGTGCTTTGCAGCTTGCTCTACGATACGCCGCGAAACGAAAAACGCTAAAAACTTTCTTTGCCCCAGTTTCATCTCAGTCACATCCGGACCAAAACACATACGTTCGCAATCAATACCGGCGGCCTGTTCTGCGGGATAGGTTGGTGCGAAAAATTGGCGTAACCTATTTGTTTCCGGAGGCGCGTTCGAAACGACCGTTATGTCTGTCGAACAGCAAAACGAGAAAGAATGCCGCAAGGGATTGCGCGCGGCGAAGCGCCTGATCATCAAGCTCGGGACGAGCACGGTGACCGAGCCGAATGGCGAGTTGTGCGAAAAGCGGGTCGTGCCAATCGCGCGTGGCATCGCGGAACTGCTCGCGGAGAAAAGGCAGGTCGTATTAGTGAGTTCAGGCGCGGTTGGACTCGGCCGATGGGCGCTGGGTCTACATTCGGCACGACTGAAAGATATGGCGGTAAAACAGGCGTGCGCGGCAGCGGGGCAGGGTCTGTTGATGGCCGCGTACAAGAAACTTTTTGAAGAACATTCCGTCAAGGTCGCGCAGGTTTTGTTGACGGAAGAGGATTTTAGTAACTGGCGACGTTATTCGAATCTGCGACGAACGATGGAGAAGTTGATCGGCTTTGGCGTGCTGCCAATCGTAAATGAGAATGACACGGTGTCCACGGCCGAGCTGGAAGAAAAAGGAGAAGGCCGCAGGGCGGCGTTCAGCGACAACGACCGGCTTGCTGCGCTGGCGATGAGCGGATTGGAAGCGGATGCATTGGTGCTTTTGACAAACGTGCCGGGCTTGTTGCGTTCGAGGGGCGGAGGCGCGGAGCCATTGGGATACGTTTCGCAAATCACAAACGAAATTCGTTCGCTGGCCGCCGGCCCTTCGCTGGGCGGACGCGGTGGAATGACGACGAAGATTGAGGCCGCCGAGATTGCGATGAACTGCGGCGGGACAGCAGTGATTGCGGACGGAAACGACCCAGCCACTCTGCAAAAAATCTTTGCAGGAGAAAAACAAGGGACGGTGTTTGCGCCCGGCGCACGGATGAAAGGCAAGCGGCGGTGGATCGCATTTGCGGCGGGAGTTTCAGGGCGAGTGGTTGTGGATGGCGGCGCGCAACGCGCAATCACCGCGAAGAAAGCGAGTTTGTTGAGTGGCGGCGTTGTGCGCGTCGAGAAACAGTTTGGCGCGATGGACGTGGTGAGCATCGTTGATCTGGAAGGACGGGAATTTGCGCGCGGGATTGCGAACTGCGCGAGTACCGAGGCTTTCACCGAAGAAGGATCCTCGCGTGAGCGCGCGGCTCAAAACAAGAACCTGGTAGTGTTCACCCGCGACAACATTGTGTTGATGGAGGCCGCGCGATGAGCAACGCGCGCACGGGCGTGGCGAAACTTTCCGTGCGGGCGCAGGCAAGCGCGGCGCGGGCCGCGGCGCGGAGGATTGCGCTGCTTTCAAATGATGTACGAAATGCGGTTTTGCTCGACGTTTCGAAACGAATTGAGCAGAATACGGCGCGCATCCTTGCGGCCAACGCCGAAGATTGCAAAGCAGCGCAAGAATTGGTGCGACGCGGGAAAATGGCTGAGGCCGCGTTTGCCCGGCTGCGTGTCTCAAAAAAAACAATCAGCGAGATGGTGCGGCGGCTTGAAGAAGTTTCGCGGCTCGACGATCCAATTGGAATTCGGCTTTTGACAAGGCAATTGGACGACGGCCTGACGCTTTATAAGGAGAGTTGCCCGCTGGGAGTGGTGGCGGTGGTATTCGAATCGCGGCCCGATGTGGTGCCGCAGGTTGCCGCCCTGGCGTTCAAGTCCGGAAATGCGGTGTTATTGAAGGGCGGCGCAGAGGCCGCGAAAACGAACGAAGTCCTTGTCGATTTGTGGCACGAGGCGTTTAAGCGATTTCCCGATGTGCCGGCCGCGGCGCTGACGCTGCTGCAATCGCGGTCGGACGTGATGAAACTGCTTGAGCTGAAGCGTGAAGTGGACTTAATCGTGCCGCGCGGCAGCAAAGAATTTGTGGAATACATTGCAACGAACAGCAGAGTCCCGGTGCTGGGCCACGGCGAAGGAATTTGCCACGTCTATGTGGACCGGGCCGCGGATCTTGCGATGGCGAACGCAATAGTGGTGGACGCCAAGACGCAATACCCAGCTGCCTGCAATTCCGCCGAGACGTTGCTCGTGCACCAGGACGTTGCGTCGGAATTTCTGCCGCAAGTCGCGGCGAGCCTAACGGCAATGGGCGTTGAGTTGCGTGGATGCGGGCGCACGCGAACGATATTGCGCGAGGCAAACCTCAAGAAAGCCACGGATGAAGATTGGGCGACGGAGTATTCGGATTTGATATTGGCGATTAGAGTGGTGGACTCGCTGGATGCAGCGCTGGAACACATTGCGGAATACGGCAGCCTGCATACGGAAGCAATCGTGACGAAAGATGCCGCGGCCGCGGAACGATTTCTGAACGAAGTGGATGCCGCCGGCGTCTATCACAATGTTTCCACGCGATTCGCCGACGGCTACCGGTACGGATTGGGATCGGAAGTCGGCATCAGCAACAGCAAATTACACGCGCGCGGGCCGATGGGCATGGAAGGGCTGACGACTTATAAGTACAAACTCGTCGGCGACGGGCATGTTGTCGGAATGTACGAACGCGGTGAAAAAATACTGAAGCCGCGCAAACTTTCCCCTAACTGACTGGATGCTTCAGGATTTCCGCCAGCGCGTGCAAGCGTGCCGCATCCGTAGGGTTCGTCGCGGAAGCCGCGTTTTTCTCCACGGAGTCGGCCATGGACTTCAGCTTGGCCAGTTTGCTTTTGTTCATGTGCGAAGATTCGGCGGCTTCTATAGCTTTTTGCAGATCAGCAATGCGATCCGCCGGCAAGGCGAGCGAGCGAGTCAGTTGATCCAGGTAGGCCCGCGCGACGACCAGTTTTGCGGGCCAATCGATTTTCTGCTGATTCTGCACGTTCAACTCGGACGCTTTCACGGTTTTGGCAGCGTCGATTTCGTTTTGCGTGAGGAGCTGGGTCGGCGTGAGTTCGAAGACGTCCAAGCCGCGGGCAATTTCGGATGCGTAAATGTGGCCGTTGTACCAATAGGCCGACCATTCTCCGCCAAGCACGAGCATGCTGGGATCGATCGGTCCGCGGTCGAAGTACGCGATTTCGAACGGATGTGCAGCGTCGGTGAAGTCCATGACGGAGACGCCGCCCTGATACCAGGCTTGCACTTCGATGTCGCGGCCGGGAACGGGGACGAGTGAGCCGTTGTGGGCAACGCAATTTTCGGAATCGCCTTGTGCTGCGGGCAGTTTGTAATAGCCGGCCATGCTCAGCTTGTTGTCTTTCAAATGGAAAATCGCATCCGCTCCCCAATTGTTGGGATCATTCGCGCGGCAGCGAGCGCCCAAACCGCCGCCCCACTCGTCGGTGAAGACGACTTTGGAGCCGTCGTTGGAAAACGAAGCGGAGTGCCAGTAGGAATAGTTCGGATCGTTGACGGCGTCCACACGCTTCGGGTGCACGGGATCCTTAACGTCGAGCAAGATGCCGTTTCCGGAGCAGGCACCGGCAGCCAAGCCAATCGCGGAATAGACCGTTATGTCGTGGCACTGGTCGGTGTCTTCGGGCTTTTCCACCCCTTTTTTGCCGTGAGTACCGCCGTTGCTAAGGCCGTTCATCGCCCCGGTGCGCGGATCGATGAAGACGCGCGGGCTCGAAACGATTTTGGCGTCTTGCGGTGCGGCCACAGGGACCTTGATGACATCAATTCGAAACAGAGCGGTGTTGGGATCTTTATCCGGCTTCTCGCCAGAGCAGCCGGCAAGTTCTTCCGACTGGCGCACAAACGAAGTGCCGGAGACGTAGATATAAACGGTGTCTTTGTCGTTCGGGTCGACAACGAGAGTGTGGGTGTGTGAACCGCGGCAGGTCTGCACGGCCGCAACTTGTTTCGGATTCCGAATGTCGGAAATATCAAAAATTCTTACACCGCGGAAACGATCTTTTTGCGCTGCGGGCAAACGGCGCTTTTTTTCCTTGCTCTTGTCTTCGTCAGCGGGCGGAGGAGGCTCCGGCGGAAAGCCTTGTGCGCCGCAATCGAGGCGTCCGTTGGGCATTTCAACCGACATAAAAAGCAGATTTCCGTGGACGGACAAATCGCCTTGTCCGCCCGGGCAGACCAGCGAAGTCAAAACAGCAGCTTTCGCGGGATCGGAAATGTCGTAGATGCTCAAGCCATAAAAATTTCCCTGGAACAGGCGATTGCCCTGGAACGCGAGGTCGGAGTTCGCGAATGCGAGTTGGGCGATGACCAACTGCGTGGGCTTCGGGAGTTTTCCGGCGCTGCCGATGCCGAGCTGGGCGATTGTCTTTTGAACTTTCGGGTCGTCAGGGTCCGAGGAGCCGAGTTGAAACGCGTCAGGCTTCTTGATGAGCAAGAGATGCTTGATGCCCATGGAAGTTTCACCAGCATTGTAAAGCCCTGGCGCGAGTTTGGCGCGAGGATCGCTGGCGTCGGAACCCTTCATTCCGAGGAGGAGCGCGGGAGCGGGCTCAGGAGCGAACGGGTTCTCGTCTTCCTCGCTCTCCTTTGCCGCAGGTTGTTGCGCCGGAGGCGGCGTCGCAGGCGCGGGCGCCGGCGCCTGTGGGTACAGGCGGCTCACACCGGAAAAGAAAATAAGAGCGGCCCCGGCGACACGGAGACCAACAGCGGACGTTCGATTCATCGTTTTTCCTCTTTCGTGTTTTTCTCGATCATGGATTCCATAATCCTAATTTCGGCACGTTGCGAATTATCGGCGTCGGTCGCGAAGTTGAACAGCTCGGCGTCCTGGCCAGCGCCGGCGGTGTCAAACAAATCTTCCACCATGGTGAGCGCACCATTGTGGTGCTGAATCATACCGGCCAGGAAAAGGCGGTCAAAGTCCACGCCACTCGCTTTTCGGAGCGCGTCCATTTGTGCCGGGGTAAGCATTCCGGGCATAAGGTGCATCGATTCGTGGGACATGTCCGTGCCATGCATTCCGGGCATCTCCAGTGAAACGGCTTCGCCGCGAGCCGCGAGCCAGCGCTTCATGAACTTGATCTCATCTTTTTGGGAACTGCCGATTCGCGCGCCAAGCAATCGCAAATCCCTGTTTTCCGTGTGCGACGCAATGAGCGCGGTCATCTCGATCGCCTGCGCGTGATGCATGATCATGCCCTGCATAAAGGCGACGTCTGCCGGTGAGCGTTGCGGAAGCGTGGCGTGGGCTGAAGGCGAGAGAGTCTTACTTGGTTTTCCCGGAGCGCCTGGCTGCACGACGACGGGGGTTCTTGCGGAATCGGTTTGCTGCGCTTGTACAGAAGGCAAAAGCGCGATTTCAGGCAGGCAAACAGACACCAGTCCGCAGAAAATCTGCGCAGCAACCCGCGCAGACCAAATCTTTCGCTTGCAACGACACACAGAAAGCTTCACCGCGATGACGACCCACCCATTTTGATGCACACACGCTATCACGAAGAGACAAAAGAGGCATGGGGAGATGTAACCGCAAGCCGGAAGTTATTAGACATGGACGTTAACCTGACAATTGCGCCGCAGGAGATTACCTCCCAATGGACGAGCTTGCACTATTTCTTGCCGTTGGTTTCTTGCGAGAGCAGGAAAGCCTCAGACTCCAGTTTTCCGCCGTGTTTTGCCCAACCGGTCGGAGTGCCGTGCCAAAGAATATCCTTCAGGTCCAGTCGTGCGCCGCGTTCGACGAGCAAGCGGACGACTTCGATATGGCCGGCTAGCGCGGCCTGGTGCAGAGGTGTCGAATGAGAGTGGCAGCCGACCGGGTTATACCGGTTCGGCTCTTCGCCCGCGTCCAGCAATAGACGAACGATTTCGACGTGACCAAACTGAGATACCAACGCGAGTGCCAAATGGCGGTCACGGCTTCCGGCAGCCGGCAGCAGTCGGCGGGCATCGTCAAGTCGGCCCAAAGCTGCCGCCACAGGAAGGTCTATGCAGGCCCCGCGCCGAATCAGCGCGTTGACGGCTTCAAACCCACCCTGCAAGGCGGCGTGAATCGCGTTGCTTGGATTGGCTCCGTAATCGCAGAGAAGGTCGATGAGTGGAACTTGCACGCGACACTCACGCGGTACACTGCCGGTCACAACCAGAACAAGCGCTTCATCGAGTGCGGATTGTTCTGCACCGGCGTCGAGAATCACCTTGGCCAGCTGAACGATGTTGTGCGGCAGCTTGCCATGGCGAATCGGGTTCTCGGCTATGAACTCCAGCAGGGTTGGGTTCTGAAAATAACTTCCGCCTTCAAAGATGATGCGTTGGCGTAACAGATTCGGATGCTGCAGCACGTGAGCGCGCAACCCGGCCACGTCGCCGGCGTCGAGAAGTTCGACACCGCGGCGAAACACGTCATCTTCGATACGTTCGTGGTGCGGCCGATTCATCTGGCCGGAGTGCGCGGGCCCTTCAACATGCCGTTTCAACCTCGCCCAACTCGGAAATCCGGACTCACACGCAATGGTCAGTTGCGCATCGCTGAGCTTCAGGCGCGCCGCAAAGACTTCGGCATCGGTTGCGGTGGCGAAGCGCGGGTGAAATTCTCGGATCCGTTGCGCCGCAGCCAAATTGCGCTGGGCGTGATCCCCGAGCAAGTCTTTTGCCTGGTACTTGAGGTGATCGAGGTCTGGCTTTGGCGGTAAGACTCTGACTGGCATGGCGAACTTCCTTTCCTACGCCCGAGGTCCGCATGAATGGGCAGAAAGTAAGTTCGGGCAACGAAGTTGTTCCGACCAGGTGGACTTCTGTCCTTCCCGCGGACCGGTTGCGCCCTGCGCGCGTCTCGAATGTTAGCACGGCAGGAGGGCACTCAGGATCGGGTAACGGACAGGGGAGGAGTTCGCGCGAGGACGAGCGCGCCGTCGGAATGAAATTGCTTGTGAAAATCGCGCGCCCAAGGGGACGATCTTAGAACTTTTCTCGCAGATTTCATGTCAGGGCTGACACACGCCGAACCTTCCGTTGTTCTGAGCTTTCGAGGATAATGCGTGGGCAAAATTGGGATGCGACAAAAGCTCGCCGAGTGTGAACGTGCTTCTCTTTGGTGTGACTTATCTCGTGACAGGTGTTCTTTGCGCTGCCAGCGGATTGCTTGGCAAAAGGATGAGGCCTTTACCGGTACTGGGGATTCTAATTTTAGTTGTGTCTGCTTTTAACATTTACATTGAATTTTGGAAAAGCTCCTGCACACGTACCTTCGTTGTTATATCTACTATTTTGTTAATTTGCTTTCTCGTGGTTCATGCTGAGTGGACAATCGCCTTGATGGGTCGTGTGGTGTCGGCAAAGCGGGCGCATCTATATTTTATTGCGTTCGTACCCTTGATTTGGATGCTGGGTGCATCCGTACTTGTTCTTCTGCCACAATTCCAAGCCTTGGAAAATCCGCCGCTGGCCGTATATGCGTTTCTCGTTCTTATGTCCGTGCTACAAGTACCTGCTTTTGCCGCTGGCAAAGACAGGATAGTCAAAACCGTTGACAAGCGATTGTTGCTCGGTGTCTCTGGCTCCTCTTCTTTTCCTCTTGTTGTTTCTGTTTTTCTCCTTGTTCCCACTCTGATCATGCTTTTCATTCAAATACTACTGCGCGATGATTGGGCAATGTTCGCGTTAAATGCCATTTTTGCGGGCGCGAATCTAGCACTTGTCATGATTTCCAGACCGCAGTTGGCACACTCACCGGAACCACCAAAAATTGAGGTGGGTTGATTACACGCGCGACTGCGTGAAGATCGAGACGTCTTCATCGAAGTGAAAAATGACTTGGTGAGTCCAGTTCGAAACAGCGGAAGGCTACAGCTCCCAAGCATTGAGAGTAAAGAAAAGAAATGGCGCGCCCAAAGGGACGATCTTAGAACTTTTCTGGGCGATTTCGTGGAAGCCTCGACACCAATAGAGCCTGAAAGTGACACATCTTTCTAAAAAAACGCCGCCGGGGAAATACGGAATTGTTTGCTCAATTTCTCTATGTGGGTCTTGTTGAGGTCACGCTTCTTGTGCAAAACCTCTGATACTATACTTTCAGAGCCAAAAATTGGCACTAGGTCTTTCTGGCGCAGTCCGTTAGCATCCATCAGCGTACGAAGCACTTCCACTGGAGAGGCATCGGCAATAGCATGATGCTCTTTCTCGTATACTTCGATCAGCGTCACCAGGACTTCGGCATATTTCTCTTCTTCGCTTGATGGGCTATCTTTACTTGCCAGTTTGTCCAAGACGGCGAGGTACTGCTGATGTTGTCGCTCGGATGTGATTGGTGTTGGCGAGCCAACTTCAAGCGCGTATTTTTCGGGCACAGCTATCATGATTCTTGCCACTCCTTGTTGTCGTACTCGATCTGGAGACTAGAGTGCTCGAACCACTCGAAAACCAGTTCGGCCCAAAAGTGTTACCCATGTCTTAGGTACGTTGTGTAACCCATGTCTCCGGGCCGGACCCGAAGAAAAGTGGCGCGCCCGGGGGGACTCGAACTCCCGACCTTGTGCTTCGGAGGCACACGCTCTATCCAGCTGAGCTACGGGCGCGCCGGCGCTGCGAAGAATTACAGCGAGACTTACATTCTAGCGTGGTCGGCACGGTTTTGCTGCAAATTCCTGGTGGGCAAAAAATCCGCTTAGCCCTTGGCCTTATCGCGGATTTGCCGCGCGAGTTTTTCGATGTCTTCCGTTTTGCGGAGCATGGCGACAGACAGGACGGTTACGGAATCGGTTTTTTCAACTTCGTCTTTCAACTCCGAGGCAAGTTGAAAGAGTTTTTCTATGTTTTTCTTGATGTCTTTCTGATTTTGCTCGAGCAGCGTTTTTGTGCGCTTGGCGTCGACGCCGGGATCGGGCTGCGCTTCACCGCTCGCGGTGGACGGGGTTCTTTGCGTGGGATCCTGCGCGCGCGCGGCCCACGCACAAATCGCGGGTATTCCGACGGCACCGGCCGCCAGCTTCAGCGCTTCTCTTCTGGACTCATTCATATTCCCTCCCCACAGTGTTTCCTCCCCGCGGCCCGGGCCGACTAACACGCGATTTCCATATTCTCAATGTTATACTCGCCTGGCAAAATACCTATGTCCAGCGTTCTCAACTTTCTATCGGGCATCACACTGTCCACGGCACTCCATCTTCTTGGCATCATTCTTCTCGCCCTTCTCGTCAATCGCTTTCTGAGAATTCTGACGAAGCTGCTGATCAAGCCGGCCAGCGGCCAATCGCGTGCCGCGCAGGCGCGCGAACAGCAGACGCGCACTCTGGCGGGCGTACTCTACAGCGCGGTAAGCAAAGTCGTATGGGTGGTGGCGCTAATCACCGCGCTAGATCTGTTTGGCATCAACCCGACGCCCGCTTTGACGCTGGCGGGGCTGGCCAGCGTGGCGGTGGGTTTCGGCGCGCAAAATCTGGTGCGCGACATTATCACCGGTTTTTATATCGTGCTGGAAGATCAGTATGTGGTCGGCGAGACGATTCAATTTGGCGATGCCACCGGACGCGTGGAGCATCTGACGCTGCGGCGCACGGTGATTCGCGATGCCCGCGGCGCGCTGGTGACGATCGCGAACGGCGACATTCGCACCGTGGCGAACCTGAGCCGAGACTGGTCGCAAACTTTTGTGGACGTGGAGCTTGCGCCGGAGATCGCGCTGGAGAAGTCGCTGGCTGCGCTTGAAGCAGCATCGGCCGAACTTCGCGCGGATGCGGCGTGGTCACAAGCTCTGGTGGATGGCCCGCGAATACTTGGAGTGCAGTCGCTCGACCGCTCGGCGACGCTGGTTCGTCTCCAAGCGCGCACCGCGCCGACACGACAGGATGAAGTTGCGCGGGAACTTCGGCGCCGCATCCACGTGGAACTGCAAAAGCGCGGTATACCTCTGGCCAGCGTCCAGCGCATCGAATTAGCAGGTGCGAGCGAGAATGCCGCGGAAGCCGCCAATTCCCTTTCCAGAACCGAGCGATAGAGTGAGGAGCCAGCCTATGTCGAACGTCACTTACGAAGAAGTGAACTTGATGCTGCGCTTGTACGATATGCGCCGCGAAACGCGGCTGCGGCAGGCGCGCAATTGGTTTGTAGACCACTTCCATCCGGCCAGCGTGGACGAATTGACGCAAAAATATCCTGCTGGAACGGACGAGTACACGAACATACGCATGGTGATCAGCTATTGGGAGATGGTGGCGAGCATCGTGAACCGCGGGCTTATCAATGATGAGCTGTTTTTCGAAAGCAACGGCGAAATATGGGTGGTGTGGGACCGCATCCGAAACGTGGTGCCGACGTGGCGGACGGCGTTCAAGAATCCCACTGTGTTCTGCAATCTAGAAAACGTGTGCAAGCGATTTGAAGCGTGGCGCGAGAAGCGGGCGCCGGGTTCAAGCGCGGCGATGCGGCAAATGATGGAGCAGTCCCGACCGAAGCAATAAGCGCCACGGGGTTTATGACACCAGGCTGAGACGGCTGGTCTTTCGCGCCGGTGCAAATCCTTCCGGCCTTGCAATAACTGCACGATTCCTGCCTTCCGATTTCGCGCGATAAAGTGCCTCGTCCGCTTTTCGAATCAAAGCTTCTGCGTCCAGGGCAGGCCAATCAGCGCTATTCACCATGCCAAGGCTCATCGTCAAAGGAATCCTGGCATCCCCTGCTACGACAGGATTTGATTCGATGGTTTGGCGGATATGTTCGGCACGACCGGCGCCAACGTTCGCGTCACATCCGGGCAACACCAGGAGAAATTCCTCGCCGCCATACCGGCTGACGGCATCGTAATTTCGCACAGAGTCCGTAAGAAGCCTTGCGACTGTGAGCAGAGCGGCATCGCCTGCCGCGTGGCCGAATGTGTCGTTCACGTGCTTGAAGGAATCGATATCTCCCAGCAATAACGTAACGCTACCCGACTGCTGGTCCCGGCGGCCGCGCTGCAATTCCCTCTGCAAAAGGTCCATAATCACGCCTCGATTCCACAGACCTGTGAGCAAATCATGGGTTGCACGAAAGCGCATTTCTTCGCGTGCTGCGACGAGCGTATCTTCCAAGTGTAAAATTCGTTCGCCCGTGCGCAGGCGGGCTTTCAATTCCTGAGGATTGAAAGGCTTCGTGAGGTAATCGTCGGCTCCGGCGTCCAGCCCGGCGATTACGTCTTCCTTGGACTGGCGCGATGTAAGCAAAATCATGTGAACGTATTGCTGGCCACGCCGCACGCGCACCATGCGAACCACGCCCGGACCATCGACGCCGGGCATCATCCAATCGAGCAGCGCGAGCCGCGGGCCATTCGGTTCACAGAGCGCTTCCGTTGCCGCGGTGCCGTCTTCGACGGCTATGACTTCGTAGCCCGCTCGCTCCAGCGTGCTCTTCAACATTCGGCGCGACAGTAAATCGTCGTCGGCAATCAAGATCTTCAGCTTCATTTTTTCGCTCCCGCCATATACCCTTCAAGTTCGGCCAGTAATCCTTGGGTGTCCGCTTCGAATTTTGCGAAGGACGCTGCGAGTGCGGCCCGTTGCTCGCTCTTCGCCAGTTGTTCCAGTTCGCCGGCCGCTGCCGCGGGGCGCACCGCGGCGAGATTAGCAAGCATGCCTTTCAGGGCGTGCGCTGCCTCCCTGGCCTGCCCCAGATTTCCGTCGCGAATGGCAAGGCGAAGCGCTTCGGTGTATCGCGGAAATTCCTCGCGAAAAATTTTGGCCAGCTCGCGAAGCAAGTCCCAATCATTCTCGACGCGCGAGAGCAGTTCCGGCAGATCGACAGCCGCGTTTCCATTCGAATTGGATTCAATTTGCGTTGCGTTCATCGGTTGTTCGCCCGGCCCTTTCATGGTGAGTCTTAGGATTTCATGGTTCAGCAATTCGATTCGAATCGGCTTCGAGACGTAACCATCCATTCCAGCCTCGAAACATTTTTCCTGATCGCCTTTCATGGCGTGGGCGGTCATAGCGACAATCGGCGTACGCCCGCCGGAATTCGCTTCGCGCCGGCGAATTTTTTGCGTGGCTTCAAGACCACCCATGACCGGCATCTGCAGGTCCATGAGAATCAAATCGAACTGGGTTGAGAGGGTCATGTCCAGCGCTTCGCGTCCGTTGACAGCGAGCTGAACGTGATGACCCATCTTTTCCAGCAGGCGAATTGCGAGCTTTTGATTGATGGTGTTGTCTTCCACCAGCAAAAGCCGGAGGCTCTTCGCAGCGGTTTGAACGTCCTGTTGCGCCGGACCGGCGCGTTCCGAGCCGCTCGACAGCGCAGACACAATTGCCTCGTGAAGTTCTGCGCGGCGGATTGGCTTGCTTAACTTCCTCGCAATCTGCAATTGTTGCAGCAAACTGTGACTCGGAACGCTGAGGTTCGACGACAGAACAACGATCGCGGTGCGTTCGGCAGGTGCGATCGCCCTCAGTTTGGCCGCGACTTCGTATCCATCCATTCGGGGCATGTTTACGTCAAGCAAGACCAGAGGGTACGTCTCGTCGCGGCTGACGCTCTTCTGGTATTCATCAACGCCCGTGACTCCGTCAGTCGTGAGAAAGGGTTTCATTCCCCAGGCGAGGAGCAATTTTTCGAGCAGCCGCCGGTTCGTCTCGTTGTCATCCACCACCAGTACGGCCTTGTCTTTGAGATCGGCAGCCTGGTGATAAGACCGAGGCTCCTCGTTTGCAACATCAAAGTTCACGGTAAAAGTGAACTTGCTGCCGCGTCCAGGAATACTCTGGAGTTCGATCCGCCCACCCATCAGATCGACTAGGCGCGCTGAAATGGATAGTCCGAGGCCAGTGCCGCCGAATTCGCGAGTCGTCGAACTGTCCACCTGGGAGAAGGCGTCAAAAATCTGTTGGTGTTTTTCGAGGGCGATGCCGATCCCCGTGTCCGAGACGACGAACTGAATCGCCGCGCGACTCCCTTCACTTGGCGCTCGCGACGCTCTGACGCTGACTTCGCCCTGTTTCGTAAATTTGATTGCGTTGCCGACAAGATTGATAAGCACCTGGCGCAAGCGCGTCGGGTCGCCCTTCAGGGCGCCCGGAATTCTCCCTTCAGTGGTCCAAGTGAGGTCCAGACCTTTTTTCAACGCGCGAATGCCAAGCGGCCCAAAAGCCTCTTCAATACAATCCTCGAGCGAGAAGGTGGTTTCCTCGAGTTCCATTTTCCCTGCTTCGATTTTTGAGAAATCCAGAA
>Ga0247669_1000203_pt1 | contig 28950 bp, 18 predicted proteins | sample CNK10_metaG_FD_182734 | JGI IMG/M metagenome (GOLD analysis project Ga0247669, IMG submission 182734) | Soil microbial communities from Purdue University Martell Research Forest, Indiana, United States - CNK10 | ecosystem: Environmental > Terrestrial > Soil > Temperate forest > Bulk soil... | reverse complement strand
CGCTACGAAGCCCTGCTTCCCTGGGTGGCCCATCGCAGCGATCTCAATTACCTGATCGGCGAGCTCATCGCCGAGCTCAGCACCTCGCACACCTACGTTGGCGGCGGCGACCAGCCCAAGAAGCCACAAGTCAGCGTCGGCATGCTCGGCGCGGACTTCGAGCCAGACGGCGGCTTTTACCGCATCGCGAAAATCTACCCCGGCGAAAACTGGAACGACGCCACGCGCTCGCCCTTGACCGATCCCGGCCTCAAAGTGAAAACCGGCGACTATCTGATCTCTGTGAATGGCCAGGAAGCCCGCGCAACCCAGGACGTCTATTCCTATTTCCAGGACCTCGCCGGAAAACTCGTCGCTCTAAAAATCAACAGCAAGCCCAGCGCCGACGGCGCGTGGGAAATCACTGTAAAGCCCGTCGGCAATGAAACCGGAGTCCGCTATCTTGATTGGGTCGAAAGCAACCGCCGCAAAGTCGCGGAAGCTACTGGCGGCCGCGTCGGTTACATGCACGTCCCGGACACTTCCATTCCTGGAATCATTTCCTTCGACAAATCGCTAACCGGACAGCTCGACAAAGACGGCATTATCGTCGACGAGCGCTACAATGCCGGCGGACAGATACCCGACTTCTACACCGAAAAACTCAAGCGATCGCTTCTCGCCGTCATCTCCAGCCGCGATGGCAAGGATACTCCCTATCCTCCGGTCGCCATTTACGGTCCAAAGGTCATGCTCGTCAACGAAATGTCCGGCTCCGGCGGCGATTTGTTCCCGTGGCTATTCCGCTTCGAAAAGATCGGTCCGATCGTCGGCACGCGAACTTGGGGCGGTCTCGTGGGCATCAATCGCGGCGCGCCGCTGCGTGACGGCGGTTTCGTTACCGCTCCATCCGCTGGATTCTATTCCTGGGAAAAAGGCGGCTCCTGGGCCGTCGAAAATTACGGCGTCGATCCAGACTTCGTAGTTCCCCAGCGTCCCGATCTCGTCGTCCAAGGACACGACCCGCAACTCGAGAAGGCCATCGAGCTGGCCAAAGAAAGCCTGAAGGATTACAAAGGTCTTCCTCCCAGACCGAAATTTCCTGGATCAAATTGAATGCGCCAGTTCAGTTCTGAAATGACACACGCACAAGCAGCCTCTAGCGAAAACGGCCGGCGATCAGCCGGCCGTTTTCATCTCTAGTCAAGGATAATTCAACCGCAGGGTGGGACAGACATTCTTGCTGTCACCAAACCTGTCTGCCTTTAGAAGTTAAATTCAACCGCTAGCCGAGTGGCACAGTCCACGTCGCTGGAGAAGGAATAACCTCTGGCAAATTCGGCGAAGCGCGGCGGTGCTTGCCTGCATGCTCATGATCTTTCCTCCTTTCCAGCAACGCGTTCCGAGCCACCCACAGGGGTATTGGCTAGCGGAACCAGTAGCACAGACTTGAGTCTGTGCAATTCTTCTCTGAACTCATCTACGGCCTTTTCGCCGGACGCCTCTGCGCGCTGACTGCCGGCGCCGCACGATCCGAATCCGCAGAATCGTCCGACGCCGCATTGTTGTTTCCGGTCGTCACTCCGGAAAACGCCGAGTGCATCACGTCATTGGCAAAAAAGTTCTTCCCATCCATCGGCACCATCATGATTTGCAGCTTGTCCGAAAGTCTTTCGGCAATAATCTTCTGAATCAACATCGGATTCTGCTTCAGCACGCTCGCTTCGAATTTCATGCGTTCGGCATCGGCCGCCGCGGTCACCCTGATTCGGTTGGCTTCCGCTTCCGACAAATTCTTCTGCCGTTCGACCTCCGCTTTGCTGTCGATGATCTTCGCCTGCGCCGCCGCATCCGCGTTTTGCAGCGTGGCTTCCTTGCGCGCCTGTGCTTCGAGCTTGGTCTGCTCGATCTGCTTCTGCTTGAGTGGCAGCGTGTACTGCATCGCGTCCGCTTCGGCCTTGGCCTGCAGCACGCGCACCGCTGCTTGCCCTTCCGCCTGCTTCACGTCGCGCGCCTTCTGCGCCTCCGCCTCGAGTTCCGCGATGCGCACTTCTTTTTGCTTGATCTCCTGCTCCGTTCCCAGCCGCTCGTTCTCCTGTTCTTTCAGGAGCAACCCCTCTAGCCCCTTCGCGTATTCCGCGGGAAGCTGCAAATCGCGCAGCAGCACTTCGCGCACGAGGATTCCGTCGCTCTCCAGCCGAGCCGTAATCGCGGCCGCGGCCTTCGAGCGCAGTTCTTCGCGCTTTGTCGCAAATATCTCCTGCGTGATGTAGTTCGGCGCAAGCTGCCGGTAGATCGTCGAAACGACTGGAGCAACAACCTCCTCGCCGACTGGCTGCGGCAAATTCGCGTGAATCGCGTCCAGCCGCCGCGGGTCCAACCGGTACCTCACCGAAACAGCCAGGCCGATGTTCAATCCTTCCCGCGCCTGGACGGTCAGCACTTCCTTCTCTGATTTTGCGGACGCGCTTGCCGACGTCGAGTACACCTGCTCGCGCGTGTCGTACAGCGCCACGCTATCGACGAGCGGAGTGACGAAGTGCACTCCCGGATACAGCGTGCCGCGACGCGCGCCCCAAATCTGGCTGACGCGTACTCCGGCGGAGCCGTCCGGAATCACCAGGATGCTCAGCGCGAGCAATATGGGAAGCACGCCCAAGATCGCCAGCCGCTGGACCAGCCGCCAGCGGACCGGTCCAAAAGGGCGGTGTGCCGTTATTCCTGTTTCCCCGCCCGGTTCGCTCGTTTTACTGCGCGCCAACAGCCTCCGCAGTTGCTCCGCGAGATAAATGTCATAAGCCACCAGAGCACCGGAACTGCCGAAGAGTCCGAGTCCCAAAATCATTAGCAAATACTTCAAAGCCAGCATGGTGTTGCTCCCTTCCCTCTCACTCCCGGGCGTTGCGGCGGAGAGGTGACCGTCAACTCCGCCGCTCACGTTGGGCCGGGAATCCCGCCTGCCCTGTCTCAGGCTGTCTCTTGCAAGTTGCTGCGCTCAGCGATGCGGCGCGTAGGCCCGTGCCAGCTGTGTCGTGCCTCGCACCAAGTGCGGCGTCGTGGGGATACGCCGGGCCGTCGCCGGACGCATCAGAACGAACATCGCGCGCAACAGCAGCCAGTCGAACGCCAGGGCGGCAGCCGCGGCAAAAATCGTGGTTACGACGAGTGTGGCGAAGTGCAGCATAGCGATCATGGTGTGCCTCTCTGGTCCTATGAAGTCCTGCGACAATGGAAAAGGCACGCCCCTTGCCACGCTACATGCATTGAAAATAAAGGGCTTATTACCTCAGAGGAAAAGCGCTCATGTGTGGCGTGAAACACGCCGTGGCCAGCTAGACGCGCCCCCGCGCCTCCGTTTTGCCAAGCGACCAATCCGAGCTATTGTAGTAGTGTTAGGAAAAGGGCCCGAAAGTCACCCATAAGAGCCCGAAAGGAAAGAAGGTCGCGAACCCGCCTCGCTGATGTCCAGCGGCGAAAGTATTCGCCTCCAGCAACTATTCGACATGGCGCCACGCCCCGGAATGCGCATCGGCAAAGTCCTCGGGATACCCATCTTTCTCCATTCGACATGGATCATCATTTTTGCCGGTATCACTTACTCTCTGTACGAGCAGTTCAAGCTGCAGAATCCCGCTTGGCCCCCCGCCCAGCAGTGGAGCGTCGGCGTTTTCACCAGCATTCTCTTTTTTGCTTCTCTCCTTTTCCATGAACTTGCTCACAGCGTCGTCGCGCAGCATTACAAAATTCGCGTTCTCTCCATTACCCTGTTTATCTTCGGCGGCGTCGCCAGCATCGAGCGCGATCCTTCCAAAGCCATTCAGGAATTCAACATCGCCATCGCCGGTCCTCTCGCCAGCGGTTTTCTGGCCGGGCTATTCTTTGGCTTGGTCCAAGCGTTTCCGGCAAATCAGGTGGTCAATGCCGTCTCCACCTGGCTTTGGACCACAAATCTCTTGCTGGCAGTTTTTAATCTGCTGCCCGGTTTCCCGCTTGATGGCGGCCGGATCTTCCGCGCCATCGTCTGGGGAGCAACCAAGAATTTTTCCAGAGCTACGCGCATCGCTGGCGCAAGCGGACGCTTCATCGCCTATGCCATGATCCTCCTGGGTGGTTTTGCGGTTTTCAAGGGCTTCATCGGGCAGGGCCTCTGGAGCGTTTTCATCGGCTTCTTTCTTTTGAACGCCTCGCAGGAGAGCGTTGCGCAAGCCGCCATTCGCGAAACTCTTTCTGGCCTCCGCGCCGCCGACGTCATGAGCCACGAAGTCCCCACGGTCGGCCGCGCCATCTCTCTCGAAGAGTATGGCGCCGAAGTCCTGCGCACCGGCCGCCGCTGCCATCTCGTCATCACCGACGATCGCCTCGTTGGCATGATGAACGTACACACTCTCAATTCCGTCCCGCGGCATGAATGGGGTAATACCTCCGTTCAGGCCGTCATGATTCCCCGCGAACGCATCCTCTGGGCCACTCCCGACGAACCATTGCTCGGCCTGCTCGAGCGGCTCCTTACCGCCGATATCAACCAAATGCCCATTGTTTCCGGCTCCGACAATGGCGCCGCGCAAATCATCGGCATGGTTTCCCGCGATTCCATTCTCCGCGTCATGCAAACGCGTACGGAACTCGGCCCTCTCTCTTACACCAGCGTCGCAGGCAAATAACACGCGACTCGTAGACCTTCGAGTCTGCCCCGAGTGAAATCACGATGCGCCCACACTCCCCGGGTTCCTTTCCCTACTCTTCATTAACCCCGGAAGTCAACTTGGGTATACGATGCTTATCTATCCCAAAGGAGGACGAAGATGGCCAAAAAGAGCAAACTCACACGAGTCGCCGCGAGCATCGGTGGCGCAATTGGTAAAGCGGACCGCAAAGCCCATAAAGTTGTGGAAGCCGGATCGCTGGCCAAGGAGGAACTCCTGGCGATCTCAAAGCAAGTCGGAGCGCTCAAACGCCAATTAGAGCAGACCACCAAGCGACTCAAGCGCGCGCTAACCTAGATTCCAAGCGCACCCCACAAATCGAACAGATCATATTGCACGCCGCGCCAGCTGCAAGCGAGCGAGGGCGCCCGCGCGTCTAGCGCAGCTTTGATCTACGGGCTCCGCTTCCTGGCCCTACTGCTCCCGCAAGCCCCCATACTCCTCATACTGCATGTCCGCTCGATTGGTTTATAATGCGCCGCTTGTGGGTGGAAAGCCTCAGCACGCATCAGCAAACCAAACTGGAGGAAGCGTAGCCATGAACTCGGCGAATCTGTGGAAGTCTTTGTCGTCGCGGGATCACCGTTGGATTCGCTGGTGCTCGTCAGCTTTGCTCCTCTCTTCCGCTCTTTTAGTTGTCAGCCTCTCCGCGCAAACTCCCGCCAACTCCGCCAGCGCGGAACCTCCCGCGGCAACGCCCTCATCTCCCACGCCAATCTACACTCCCAACTACGCGCTCGAAGCCCGTTTCCTCCCCGCCAACATGAATAAGCTCGTCTTCGACCTCTCCGTCACTCCCCACTGGTTCACTCTCTCCGACAAATTCTGGTACAGCTTCCGCACCACCAACGGCACGAACTATTTCTTGGCCGACCCCGTTAAAAAATCCAAGTCCCTCCTCTGGGACAACGCCAAAGTCGCCGCCGCTCTTTCCCTTCTCACAAATTTTCCCTATGACGCCCAACATCTCCCCGTCAAACGCCTCAAGCTCGTTGACAAAGACACTCGCATGCGCTTCGAAGTGGAAATTCGCAAGGACGGCGTCGTCCCCAACGAGCCCGAAAAGAAAATCCAAAACGACGGCAGCCAGCAAGGCAACGAAAGTGAAATAAAACAGAACGATGAAAAACAGAATGAGCAGCAGGGCCAGCGCGCCGATCGCTCCGGCCAACCCTCCGAGCCTCGCGAAGAAACCCGCACGCTCTCCTTCGAATACGATCTAGCCACCGGCAAAGTTTCGCGCCTCGACAACGTCGAGCCCATGCGCAAAAAGCCTTTGTGGGCTTCCGTTTCCCCCGACGAAAAAACTGTCGTCTTCGCCCGCGGCCACAATCTCTACTTGATGGACGCCGTCAACTACGCCAAAGCCCTCAAGAAGGCCGGCGACACTACGATCATCGAGACTCAGCTCACCACCGACGGCGTCGAAAAATTCAGTTATGCCCGCCGCATCCTGCCCGAACAAGAGGACGAACTCAAAAAAGAAGACAAGGGCGACACAAACAAAGCAGGCATCCGCTCTCCCGCTATCATCGTCCATTGGTCGAAGGACTCCAAAAAATTCGCGGTTGTTCACCAGGACGATCGCAAAATCCCCGATTTCTGGGTCATTCACTCGCTTGCGAATCCCCGCCCGACCCTCGAATCGTATCCCTACCCGCTTCCCGGCGAGGACGCCATGCCAATCTCTCAAATCGAGATTCTTGATGTCAGCGCGAAGCAGCTCGTCGTCGTCCAAGCCAAAAACTTCCCCGAACAAGAACTCCGCCTCGCGGACGCCCCGCTCCTCGAGCGCGATCGCGAAGAGCTCCGCGAAGAGCAGGAAGGCAATCAGGAAGGCGCCCCGATGCCGCTTTCCCGCGTCAGCCCGCGCTGGCTCTCGGACACCTCGGACAAACTTTATTTCATCAGCACCAATCGCGATTTCCGCAAAGTGGACGTCTGCGTCGCGGACACCGCCACCGGCGCTTCAAAAACTCTCATCGAAGAGCGTTCCAACGTCTGGCTTAGCGTAAAACCTCTCCGCCTCACCGGCAACGGCCAGGAATTCATCTGGTGGTCCGAGCGCGACGGTTGGGGCCACTACTACCTCTTCGATGCCACCGGCAAACTGAAAAATCAAATCACTTCCGGTGAATACGTCACCGATCAAATCGCCTCTCTCGACGAAAAATCCCGCACCCTCTATTTCACCGCCAACGGCCGCGAGCGCAACGAGGATCCCTACTACACTCATGTCTATCGCATCGGCCTCGACGGCAGCGGCCTGCAACTTCTAACTCCCGGCAATTTTTCTCACGCCTTCAGTTCCCCAGACTCCGGCAAATATTTTGAAGACACCTATTCCCGCGTCGACACCGCTCCCAAGTCCATTCTGGTCGATGCGCAGGGCAACCACCTTCTCGACCTCGAAACCACCGACGTATCTCAACTGCTCGAAGCCGGCTACAAATTCCCTGAAGTATTCAAAGTCAAAGCCGAGGACGGCATCACCGATCTCTACGGCGTGATGCACAAGCCCTTCGACTTCGATCCCTCCCGAAAATATCCTCTCATCGAGTTCGTCTATCCCGGCCCGCAAACCGAGGAAGTCAACAAAACTTTTTCTCCCAAGAGCCCCAACGTCCCGCTCTCGCAACTCGGTTTCATCGTCATCGAAGTCGGCGCACGTGGCGGAAGTCCTCAGCGCAATAAGTGGTATGACAGCTATGGCTACGGCAATCTCCGCGACTATGGCTTGGCCGACAAAAAAGTTGCCGCAGAGCGCCTCGCTGCTATTTATCCTTACATTGATCTCTCACGCGTCGGCATGTGGGGCCACTCCGGCGGCGGCTTCATGACCGCTGCAGCCCTCATGGAGTATCCCGATTTCTACAAAGCCGGCTGGTCCGAATCCGGCAATCACGACAACAACGTCTACAACCGCGACTGGAGCGAGAAATACCACGGCGTCCGCGAAGAAGCCCAAAAAGACGGCACCCAAAAATATGTCTACGAAATCGACAAAAATTCCGAACTTGCTAAAAATCTAAAAGGCCATCTCATGCTCACCACCAGCGATATGGACAACAACGTCAGCATGGTCAACACCATGCGCGTCGCTAACGCCCTCATCCGCGCCGACAAGCGCTTCGAAATTCAGGTCTACCCTGGTATGCGCCACTCCTATATGCCCATCGTCAGCTACGTCGACATGGCCCGCGGCGATTTCTTCGCCCGCTGGCTCCTCGGCTCCTACGACACCGGCGCCGACATCCTCGAACTTCAAAATCAGCGCCAAGCCACTCCCAGCAAGAAATTCAAGGAGTAGCTTCCGCACCATCGCAATGCGGGAATACGGCTAGTCATGATGGTACTAATACTCAGATCGGATATGTTCTGAGCAATGTTCCATCTTTTAGGAATTAGCAAGAACTTTTTTATTAAATTTCATATCTTTCTGGCCAGTTCAGAATAGATACGAATTTCTGCTCGCTCCTAAGCTCACTGTTTTCATAAAGCTCCAATTAACATTAGATTTATATAAATTTGGTCTTAAAACTGCTTCCCCAAACCTCAAAAGTGTGACTGTGGTGGTCACAGGTCAGTTCATCCATTCTCTACATTCATGTCAATACGGAGGAATCCATGAGGCTGCTCAAGATCGGCTCGTCTATCTGCCGTAGCGTAACTCTCTGGAATCTAGTTCGTTTGGGACTCGTTTTGGTTGTTCTGCTGCAGTTTGCCGGTCCAAGGGTCATGGGGCAAGGTATTGTCACCGGATCCATTGCAGGGAACGTCCAGGATCAGCAGGGCGCGATTGTCGCAGGCGCTGCTGTGCATGCTGTGGGCGCCGGCACCGGGGCTTCCTTCACAGGCAAGACGGACTCCCAGGGGTACTTTGAGATGCGGAGTCTTCCGCTCGGCTCGTACGGCCTTTCCGTCGAGGCCGCCGGCTTTCGCAGTCTGCACTTGAGCGGCGTCATCGTTGAGGCAGGCAGGATCAACATGCTGGCAGGCCTGACTTTGGAGATCGGTAGCGCTTCGGAAACAGTCACCGTGGAAGCCTCCGCACCACTGGTTGACAGCTCCAGCTCACAGATCGGCGGTAACTTCGACACCAAGGTCGTCGGATCTCTCCCCAATGCAGGCGTGGGCTTTGACAACCTCGTTCTCTTCGTTCCGGGTGTGGCTAACAATGGTTCCACCAACTTCAGCAACACCAATGGGGCTGCAATCGCCAATAACGGCTTGCGCGGCCGTTCCAACAACTTCCAGATTGACGGCCAGGCCAACAACGATAACTCTGTCGCTGGACCCTTGGTCTTCTTGTCCAGCCCAGACGTAATGGAGGAACTCCAGGTTGTAAGCAATAACTTTAGTGCGGAATATGGGCGCAATTCGGGGACGGTCGTCAACTACATCACCAAATCGGGCACCAATTCATGGCATGGCAGCGGTTACGAGTACTACGAAGGCGATTGGGACCGCTCGCTCGCGAACGGCCAGAAGAATCCTCTGCTAGGCTTCTGCCCTGCCGGCGTGGCTCCTGGCACGGCTACTCCCTTCGCTTCCAAATGCAGAGAGGCAGTCATCCCCCGCTTCGTCGATAACCGCTGGGGTGGCACCTTTGGTGGCCCAGTTCTCAAGAATCGTGTCTGGTTCTTTGGAAGCTATCAACAGGAAGAGCAGCGCGCTAAGAGCAGCTCTACTTCCTCGAGCCTCACTCCTACGCCCGCAGGCATTACTGCTCTCGACGCAGCTTTCCCCAACAACACTGCTGTAACTGCCCTTAAGCAGTTTGGACCCTACGGCATCACGGCGGGGAATCCCCAGCCTTCCGGCACGGTCCAGAACGTTTCAGTCTCGAACGGCACAACCTTTGTCTCCGTGCCCTTCGCATTTGTAAATCGCGTCGTCGGTAACAATTTTGACGATAGGCAGATCGTAGGCCGCGGTGACTGGCAGATGACCAGCAAGGACCGGTTCTTCTTCCGCTTCATCTACCAGAACAGCAATACCGCCTTGGGCTCCGGCACCATCTCCAGCGGCGCCTTTGTGGCTGTTCCCGCTCAAGACCGCCAGTACGGTTGGGACTACACTCGCACCTGGACGAACAATCTGGTGCAGCAGGTCCGTGTCAGTTACGGAACAGGCTTCTTCAAGTTTGCCGGTGGTCAGGGCTTTCCTCAATGCACCATAGAGAACGTGACTGCTTGCCCCCCCAATATCGGATTCTCCGATTCTGTCAACTCGTATACAACTTTTGGCCTGGCAACCAATCTTCCACAAGACCGCCAAGTTCATAACACTCAGTATCAGAGCAACCTAACCTGGACCCGTGGTCGGCACACCCTCAAATTCGGCGGCGAGTTCGATCACCAGAGCTCTCCCAACCATTTCCTGCCCAGCATCAACGGTGGCTTCACCTTTCTTTCCAGTCCCACCGGTTCTACGGATTGTGCAAGTGCAACTGGCAACGTGCCTTGCAACGCCTTCAGCAATTTCGTCAAGAACGCCGCGGGCTGCCCTGCCGCTGCCACCTGCAGTCAGCTATCGCTCACCGATGGTCCTTTTAACTTCAACTTCAAGGAAAACGATGTGGCTTTCTATGCACAAGATGACTTCCGCATAAAGAGCAACCTCACCTTAAACATCGGCCTCCGCTGGGAGTGGAACCAACAAGCCATCAACTTGCTTCACGATATTTCCGTTCAAAACGTAGCTGATGGATTCTGGAAGGCTGGCTTACCCGCCAGCGTCACCGAAATCCCCCACATTCCGGAAGACTTCAACAATTTCGGGCCGAACATCGGCTTAGCCTGGACGCCGCAAATCCTTAAGCGAGTGTTTGGAGAAGGCAAGACCGTCATCCGTGGCGGGTACCGTATCGCGTATGATCCCTCCTACTACAACATTTTCTTGAACGTCGCTACTTCCGCCCCGGTTGTGAATGCCGGCACTATTTTCAATGTCGGCGTCCCTACGAATGCGACAGGTACAGCCGTGCAGGCAGCGTATTTGGGTCTGATCCCGCGTGGCGCGAATCCTGGCGCCCGCAGCCAGACTCGTGTCAGTCCCGATTTCCACAACCCGTACGTTCAGCAGTGGTCTTTGGGCATCGAGCGAAGCATCACTTCGCGCATCTCGTTCGAGACTCGCTACGTGGGCAACCATGGCGTAGGCAATTTCCAAACCATCAACGCCAACCCGCTTATCTTTTCCTGCTCGGCTTTCACGGGTGATGCATGCACTGGCACTGGCAGTGGCTTGGCGGTGCAAGCCCCTCAGTACATTCCTTCCGGGGTAACTCCATGCACCCCCAGCGGCGCCACCGCTGGCTCCGGATCAACAACTTCGCGGGGGCGTCCAGACTGCAACTTCACCCTGGTTCGCACCCGCAACAATGGGGCTTGGTCCATTTATCATGGCCTTCAGAACGAACTGAAGTTCAGGTCGTTCCACGGATTGACTGGGGATTTCGCCTATACCTTCAGCAAGGCCCTCGACAATACCAGCGAAATCTTCTCCAGCACCGGAGGCAACTCTACTCCCATCGCCATCAATCCATTTAACCCTGACAGGGGGGAGCGCGGCATTTCCGCGGAATCCTATCCCCACGTTTTCACCACCTACGTGCTCTATGAAGTGCCTTGGAAGAACTCGCAGCAGGGCTTCCTCGGCCATCTCCTTGGAGGCTGGGGGCTGAGTGGCACGCATCGCTATCAGACTGGCGTCGCTGTGACCCCTGTACAGAACACCAATAGTGCCATCAATGGCGACCCATACTGCGACGCCACCTTCAACAACAACTTCATCGGGGCTACGCTCGACTCGTGTCGCCCAATTCTCAGCAATCCCAATGCTCCGTATAACACCGCGGGCCGCTACCTGAGCGCGACTCAGTTGGTTAACGTCAGCTCTTGCCTGAGTACCGCTTTCCCAGGAACACCTGCCTGCCCGTTAATCGCCCCCTCGGACGTGCATTTCATAGTCAACAACGTTTTCGCGGTCAACAACTTGTGCGGCGGAGACCCCTTCGCCTGCACGATCGGTCGCAACGTGACCCGCACCCAGCCTCGTAACCAGGTGGACTTGAGCATCCAGAAGAACTTCAAGCTCTATGAGCGTATGTCCCTTACTCTGCGTGCCGATGCTCTCAACGCCTTTAACCACCAGTTTTACGGCGCGCCGGGGCTGAATATCAATAACAAGAATGCGGCTGGCGTTGCGTGTACACCTCCGCCCGTCACCACACCACCCACACCACAGACCGCCGCAAATTGTCTTCCCGGAGTTCCCGCTCCTAGCACCTACGGCGAGGTTTTTGGTAGTACCGGAAACTTCCGCAGCATCGTGATCTCAGCGCACGTCACGTTCTAAGTTCCGCCCCTGAGCCATCTCAGGTCGGACTCAACGTCTAAACATCCAAACTCGAAGAGGCCGGTCGAATGACCGGCCTCTTTTCTTTTCCCATCGTCCTCACAGAATGGACTGGAGACACCCTCGCCGCCACGCTCGAACTTCAAAATCAGCGCCAAGCCACTCCCAGCAAAAAATTCAAGGAGTAGCTTTCAGCATTCTTCGGAGATGATCTTGGCCTATACTTCCGCCACCCATCCACTGGCCAGACTTTCCAAAACGTCCTAGGCAGTTATTCGAACTCCACGCATAGGAAATTTTCTGCTCGGAAATTATCCCAGCCACTGCGGGTTGTGGGCTGTGCCGTCGAATTGCGTGGTGGTTTTGTAGAGTTCAAAGTCGCCATGGCGCGCGGCGGCATCTGTTTTGGCGAGCAGGGCTGCGACCGCCGTTGCTTCCAGCGTCCGAAATGTCTTCGCTGCTTTGATCGCTTGCCCGAGGTTTTCCATGGACTCGCAACCAGTGATCACCACGCTGGTCGGCAGATTCATGGCGTAGTGCAGGCACTCGATAGGCTCGGCCGTTTTGCTCTCGAGAATCAGGCCCGCGCCCATGGGCTTCATGCCCAGGATGCCGATTCCCTCTCGCACTGCAACGGGAACAACTTTTTTCTCGAAGCTGTGGAAGTGCGCGTCCATCACATTGAGGGGCATTTGCACGGCATCGAAATGAAACTGATTTGCGGCGGCAACTTGCAGCATCTTCAAATGAATGTCGGGATCCTTGTGGCCCGTGAAACCGATGTAGCGCACCTTGCCTGCTTTTTGCGCTTCGAGGACGGCTTCCATGCCGCCGCCCGGCGCAAAAATCTTGTCGGAATCGTCCATGCGGATATTCTCGTGGAACTGCAGCAGATCCAGGTGGTCGGTCTGTAGGCGGCGAAGGGATTCTTCGAGTTGCTGCGCCGCGGCCTTTTTCGTGTGCCCGTCAATCTTGGTCATCAGAAAAGCGCGCTGGCGGTAGCCGTCGCGAAGCGCCTTGCCCATGCGCACCTCGCTGTCACCATCGTGATAGTCCCAGCAGTTGTCCAGAAAATTGATGCCGCTATCCAGCGCCGTTCGAATGATGCGTATGCTTTCCTGGACGTCCTTGGGGTTTCCGAGATGATAGCCGCCCAGCCCGATTGCAGAAACTTTTGCGCCGGTGCGGCCCAAGGTCCGATATGGAATTTCTCCCGGTGTGTCGGCAGCCCCGGCTGCCCATGACAAATTCTCCGCGCCAGCGGCACACGTCGCCGCCACAGCTATCTCCAAAAACTCGCGCCGCGATACGCCTGAGTCTTTTTCTTCGGGGCTGTTAGCTGGATTTGTGTTTTCGGGGATGCGCGTGGAGTGCGTCACATTTCCCTCCCTGTGGCTGGGGCGGATGTGGCTATCTTACACCTAGAACTTTGGCAGGTCAGATTTGAGTGGCGAGGCAGCCGAATCCTGCGCGAGCTTTGGGACAATCCTTGCAGGCTCCAGCCTTTGAATGATTTAAGGAGAGCCGCCCAAAACACGACATCCGCCTGCGAATCTGCGCTAAAGTGCGCTCAAGAACGCGACCAGGTCCGATTCGTCCTGAGGCGTGAGAACCAGCCCAAAGCGCACTTCATAAAAATGCACCACATCCAACAGAGTTTGCGCGGAGCCGTTATGGAAATACGGGGCGCGGGCGGAGAGTCCGCGCAGGATCGGTCCCTTGATCTTGCCAACATGATCGTATCTGCCATCGATCAAGGCTTGGCCGAGATCGGTAGTGGATTTGCAGTTGCTCGTCGGCAGACCGGTGGCAGGATCCGCTTTACACACGGTGATCGTCGGCAAGTAGCTCATGTCCAGGCCCCCCATATTAACAGACGAGTTCGAGGGCGTAGCATCGCCCGTCCCGATGTTCAAGGGCGTCGGGAAGGAATGATTGCCCACGTTTGGCGTATCGTGGCAGGTGCCGCAGGTTCCCTGAAGTGAGGGAATACCACCGGAAACCAGCCCGCCTGCGGATACATCGTCGTTGATGCCTGCCACTCCCGTTATGTTGATGGGCCTGGAATTGAAAATGGCCTCGCCACGGGCAACCGCTGCCCGCGGTGACGAGTCAGGCATCGACTTCCAGGCGTCAAAGGGATTGAAGATCGCGGGATTGAACTTGCCGTCACCCGGCGTCACAAGCCCACCCGGAGTTTCTAGCGTGGGGACCAAAGGGTTGACGCTGGAGTTTACGCTGATAAAGAAAGGCTGTGTGGTGAGAGCTACCGGTCCGCCATTCGCGCCATGGGCGTCCAATCGGCCGGCGTTGGTGCCGATGGTTTGCGCTGTAAACAGGGCCATCTCAAAATTGACAATCTGCTGCTGCTCTGCGGGGGTTGGTCTTTTACCGTCTCCCTCGGCATGGCCGGTGGTGGCATCCACGGATTGGTGTGCCAGATCGTTCAGGAGCGAAGTCGGATAGTTCGAGAAAAGGATCTTGGTCGTGCCCGTGGCCGGCGATGATTCACGCCCGTCAGACATTACCGCACTCAGGAAACGGAGGTTGGTAGAGGGCAGGGGCCGGCGATACATCGAGATCACATCGGATTCGTTGCAGCCATACGGATTGTTCACTGAAACGACTTGGTAGTCCGCGCTTGCGGGGACACCGATTGCGATACGAATCAAACCGCGCTTGCGCAACAGGCTATAGGCGGCGGACTTGCCAGCGAGAGTGGACACGTCAATGCTGTGGTTGCAGTTGGAACCGTCAACGGTGCGGAAGATCGGGTCCATGCCTTGGGTTTGATCGAACCGCTGCTGGACATTGGCGGCTGCAATGGACATGCCGTCACTGGGCTGGTGGCAGGTGCCACACGAACGGCCGTTGGTGCCCAAACTCTGGAAGAATGGTCCCGTCAGGTCGATGCCACCGCCGGTTGTGCTATGGGTTTCGGACGCGCCGCCCGGATTCGCGAAAAACGTTCCGTTGGCGATGAAAGTGATCTGCTGTCCGTTTAACGCCGCAATGGCCACCAGCGTGGCGACGGCCAGAAAAGCACCGCTTAAGATATTGCGTTTGTATTGGCGTCCGTGCTTGGACCACGCCTCAAGAAATTGAGACAGGCAACGGGTAAAGTTGGACTGCTGGGCTGGAAAAGTCGGCATCGAAACACTCCCTGCGGCGCCTGTGGCGCGGGCTAGATCTCTGTTCTCCAAACAAAAGGGACAGAATTTTCTAGCAAACTGGGGGAATAGTGACAGGAACGCAATGCACGTGACATTATCTCTTGATGACCACCTAAACCTCGGATAGGATTCGGGTTACGTGATTGGGTAACTGCTGCCCCCAGGGGTGGCTCCAGCCTTTGGTGAGCTGTGGCGGAAAAGAAAGAACTATCGCCTGGTCGTGTCCTCCGCTTCGGCGTCTTTCAAGCGAATCTTGCCGCGCGGGAACTGCGCAAACATGGCGTCCGGATTCGCTTACCCGGCCAGCCTTTTTGCATCCTTTCCATCCTGCTGGAGAAACCAGGGGAAGTGATCACCCGCGAAGAGATGCGGCAGAGGCTGTGGTCCTCCGACACCTTCGTGGATTTTGAGCACAGCCTGAACAGCGCCATCAAAAAACTCCGTGCGGCGCTCGGCGACTCCGCGGAGAATTCACGGTACGTCGAAACGGTTCCCCGTTTCGGCTACCGGTTCATAGCTCCAGTGGAGGAAGTCTCAACAAACGCACGAGCCGCTGCGCAGCCCCCCCTCGTAACGAAAGACTCTGAGGCTGCGGCAAAAATGAGAGAATTGCGCCCCCGCCGCTGGCCGATGCTTCTGGGAATTTCCGCGGTTCTGATCGCGTTGGCCTCCAGCTATTTCACATGGTCGCGCTCCCGGGTACGCCTGCGGCCACAAAGCAAAGTCGTTGGCGAAATTCACGCCCCCCAGAGGGGCAACGAGTCCATCAGGTCTAACAGCCAGCCTGCGTCCATCAAATCTGGCGAAGCCCATGACTTGTACCTCAAAGGTCTGTACTTCTGGAACAAAAGGACTGTGGCGGGTTTTCGGCAAGCCATCGAGAATTTTCACCAAGCTACGGCACTAGACCCGAATTTCGCCCCAGCCTATGCCGGCCTTGCGAATTCCTATACGTTGTTGACCGCCTATTCTTCTGCTTCCTCAACGCTTTACATGCCCCAGGCTCGCGCCGCCGCCTTGCGGGCCCTGGAGCTTGACGACAAGCTGGCAGAAGCACACACCGCGCTGGCTTTGATTGTCCAGAATCAGGATTGGGACTGGCAAACCTCAGAAAAGGAATACCGGCGGGCCATCGCATTGAACCCTGATTATCCCACCGCCCATCAGTGGTATGCCGAGCACCTGATGTGGATGGGCCGCTTCGATGAAGCGTTACACGAGAGCGAACGAGCGCGCCAACTGGATCCGCTATCGCTCATCATTGCCGCTGACAACGGCGCGATTCTGTACTTCTCGCGGCAGTATGACCGCGCCATCGAACAGCTTCACAACGTGCTTCAGAGAGATCCGAATTTCGGCCGGGCCGGCGGGCTCATAATCTATGCCTATGTAGAAAAGGGGATGTTCTCCCAAGCGCTGGCCGGGGCAGAGACAAGTCACCGTCTTTATGGTGAAGGACCATGGTTTTGGTCGATGCTAGCTTACAGTTACGGCCGAGCGGGTCAGTTGCAGCGGGCTCGGCGCGAGCTTGAAAAACTGGAAAAAGTGAGCCGGCATGAGCAGTTGGATCCCGTAGTTATGCTTTGGGCGCATCTCGGCGTAGGAAACAAGGAGGAGGCCCTGGCAGACCTGGAAAAGGCATACTCCGAGCACTTCGGTATTATGACCACCCTCAAGGTCGAACCGTCCTTCGACCCGCTCCGCAGCGACCCGCGATTCCAGGACTTATTGAGACGCGTCGGTTTGGCACCGTAATCCGCTTCTGGCTCCACGATCACCTCTGGCGAGTGGCTGCTCCTCTACTCCTGGGTGGCCAATCGTTTGCGCTTGATTTCTTGCAAACGGTGGCCACTCGTCTCCGTCTCAGGCCTTTCTATTCACTACCCACTTCCTTTCCGCACTTTCCCACACATTTCCACAGTCTCACCAAACCGTCTCAATCTCGCCCAACTCCCTCAAACTCCTCGACTTCCGCCAACCTCATTCGAATCCCTGCCTCCCCGTTCGAATGACCTACTCAGTAAACAAGATCTCTATTGACAACTGGTACTATTTCTGCTACCATGTTCCATGTTTCGCTCGCGCCAGGTCTCTGCGATTCCTCCGCCCTCCACGGCGTCCGGCTCTAGGCCTTCCTCCTTGAACTTTGAACTTTCGACTCTCAGCTCGATTTCGCTAACCCCTTTCCTTGCCGCTCTTACAGTCCTCCCGCAACTAAATGAAAACAAACCAACTTTAAGTCTTGTATTTGCCACTCTTACGAGCCATGTCGAGGTTAACTTCTTTGTTTGCCACTCTTACAAAAAACACCCCGGGAGGGGGTGGGGCTGGTGGAACAGCCATTCCTGGCTGTCCTCTTCCAGTTTTGCCAGCCCAGGAACACGGAATGCACGACACGGAACACGGGACACATGGCTCGGACCACGAGTCACAAGTCCCGGGTCACGGAACACGGGTCACTGACATGATCCACTACGGAGCTCTTGGCAGAACGCGCTTCCAGCACAACGCGGATCCCGTACCTCGGCCGCAGTGTGATCGATGCCAGTGGCACCACCGGATGCCCCTCCACCAGCCGGAATCGGTACCTCTGCGCAATCGTCGCGAGAGTCAGCGCCGTTTCCATCAGCGCGAACGAATTCCCGATGCACTGGCGCGGCCCTCCTCCAAACGGGAAATAAGCAAACCTTGGAATCCGTTTCAGCAGGTCGCCCTCCCACCGTTCGGGACGAAATTCTTCCGGCGCGTCGTACCACCTCGCGTCGCGATGCACCGTCCATTGCGTAAACGAGACGCCCGAGCCTTTCGGCACCGCGTAACCCGCAATTTCGAGGTCCTCGATGGCCGTGCGCGCCGTTCCCCACGCGGGAGGATAAAGCCGCATCGATTCGGTGATGATGTGATTCGTATAAACGAGCTTTGGCAAGTCGTCAAACGAAGGAGCGCGGCCCGCAAGAACCGTCCTCAGTTCGGCATGCAGCTTCGTTTCGGCTGCGGGATTCTGCGCGAGCAGCCACCACGTCCAGGCGAGAGCATTCGCCGTGGTCTCATGCCCGGCCAGGAAAAGCGTGATGGCTTCGTCGCGAAGTTGTTTGTCCGTCATGCGCGAGCCATCTTCATCCTGCGCGGCCAGCAGCATGGAAAGCAGGTCGCCCGCATCGCGGCCAGAAGCGCGTTTCTCCGCGATCATTCGGTAGAGCACTTTTTCGATTTGCCGAATTGCGTGTTCCACCCGGAGATTCGTCGGCGTCGGCAGCCAGTGCGGGACAAAAAGTGTGCGCCGGAAGTCCGCGCCGATTTCGAGCAGAAGCTCCAGAGATTTTCCGACGTCTTGCGCGTCGTGCTCGACGTCCGCATCGAACAAAGTTTTGCCGACGATCTGCAGCGTGAGCCGCATCATCTCCTTATGAATGTCGCGCTCTTCCCCGTCCTGCCATTCGTCGAGCAACCGCTCGGTGTATTCGACCATCGTCGACGCGTAACCGGCGATGCGACTGCGGTGAAACGCGGGCTGCGCCAGCCGCCGCTGACGGAGCCAGAAGTCTCCTTCGCTCGTCAGCAGGCCTCTTCCGAAGACACGCTTATTCGCTTGCAGCACTCGCCCTTTTATGAATTTTCGTGGATGGTTTACCAGCACTTCTTCGATGTAATCAGGATGGTTGAGCAAAAGAATGCGGAAATTGAAAACGCGGAGCTCGACGACGTCTCCATACTCGCGGAAAATTCCCGTGAAATAACCAAGCGGATCGCCGCTATTGAGAGGGCCGAGCGACCAGCGTTTAAGACCGATGGAAGGACCGGGAGGAATCTTGAGCTTAGCCTTTGCGCTCATCATTTCATGCTAAGGGCCGGGCGAGTTCGCGTCAACGAGCCATGTGTTAGGAGTGCGCCGCACTCTGCGCGCGCACTGCTCGCATACGATAGGCTCTGCGTAGAAAAACTATGGACACGCTGGAAAATCCAGCCGCCGAGAGCCGCTCAGGTGCCGAAGCGGCTGACACCGGAACAAACGTGCTTCGGATATGCCCGATGCGGTTCAGCCAGCCGTCTTGAATCTCAACCGCCAGAAACACTCCGCCGGGCCGCAGCACGCGAAAGATTTCCGCGAATGCGCGTTCTTGCGCCTCCGGGGATTTCAGGTGGTGCAGCATCAGCACCGCGATCGCCGCGGAAAACGTTTTTTCTGGAAAAGGAAGCGCGGACGCATCGCCCTGGAGCACAGCGCCATTTCTGCTTTGGATTCGACGCGCGATTCCCGCCGCAAAAGCATGGCTATACTCGATGCTCGTCACGCGCCCCGCGCGTTTGCGCAATTCTTCCGTTGCCGCGCCCGGCCCCGCGCCAATTTCAAGAACATGTTCTCCCAATTCCGATCCGGACAAAAGCCACGGAAGCACTTGCTTCCGCGTTATCGCTCGCCAGAACGACGAAGCGCAAAACCAGTTCTCGAAGCGATTCACAACATCACTTCCCATCCTGCGCACCGGAAGCTCTGCCGCTGCCTGTGCGAATCAATACAAGGCGAATATCCGCCGGTCACGCTGTTCGTTCAGAGTTTGATTATCGCAGGATTGTGCCGATCCGCCGCAGCGAAGAGGCGAACTGGTCGGCGTTGTACGCGGAAGGATTTTCGAGCTGGCGGAAGAGCGCATTGATGGCGGCTCGGACGTCGGCGGCGTTGTCAGGTTTTGCATCTTTGCTGTATGCGATGTAGAGCGAATCCATAGCCATGGCGGCTTGTTCGGCGGCACGCTCATCAGCAAGCGAAATAATTTCCGCGTCGCCGGAGATTCGCTGAAGCATTCGCAGCACAAGAGTTTGGTCGTACTGCATGGCTGCAAGCCGCTCGGCAAAACGCTGTGCTATCGGTGAGGCAGCGGAGGCCGACGCCGCGACGGCGCTGCGATCTGGATTTAGCTTGGACATTTCATCGGATACTTCGAGAATGCGACGTTCAAGTTCCTGCGCACTCGCTGAATCGATTTGCTTCGCGAGCAAACGGAACACCGCGTAACGAGAATTATTCCAAGCGGGATCGCCGGGCCGCCGTCCGGCAAATCCGTGCGCCTGCCGCCAACTGTCTTTTGCCGGCGCGAGGGCGTGGTGGCACGCGAAACAGGAAAGCTCCGAATATTCCGGCCAATTATCTTTTTTGTCGGCGCGCTCGCCCTTCGCTCTCCAGGTCAGGCGTTCCATGTCCGCGCGCAGCTGCACGGCCTGGCCGGCGCTCCAGTCGCGCACGCCCGCCCATGCCGCATCTTCAACGTTTTTTCCGGGAGCGGATTCGCGCGGCGACTTCCAGTGGCGCGGCATCACCGCAGAAAAAGAATCGAGTTCGAAAAACAAATCCGGATGGCCCGCCGCGATCATTTCGTGGTCGACAAATTTGTCCTTCGTTCCCAGATGACATTCGAGACATTTTTCCGTGCGATGAATTACGTTGCGTGTATCGGTCATACCGAGCGCGACGGACTTTTCGTGAGGCCATTCGCGCGTGGTGTGCGGGCCGAGCCACGCGGAGGCGGGGCCGTGGCAGTTTTCGCAGGAGACGCCTTCCGACAATTCGAACGGGCGGCCGCGGAGGTCCGGGGTCGTGTAAAGCGCATGACACGCGAGGCACTTCGGTGCTTCCTCGGCCTTCGAACTGAGTTTCAGAATACGGGCGATGCGTTCGCCGATTTCTCCGGTGAGGGCTTGATACGCGCGGCTGTGTTTATCCGTAACGATCCACGTCGAATATTCGTTTTGGAGAATGCGGCTGCCTGGCACGGGCTTGACGCTGCCGTGACAGCTCGTGGCGGCGCAGGAGCCGGGCCCGATATATTTTTGTGGTTGAGGCGAATCGGCAGCAGAAGCGCTCGCCGAATGCTTTCGCTGAACGTTTCGATCTTTCGCGGAGGATATGCAGACGGCAAAAGCGAGTGGCAAAGATAGCGTCAGACACAACGCCGCACTTAGCCAATAGGATTTTGAGACGATTCGCATTCGAGGCGACACGTAAATTGTTCGCCTCATTATCGTGTGGAAGGCGGCAGCGCCGCGTTGTCTTTTTCGCAGCGTGGCGCGAAAAGGCAACGGGCCGCTATTTACAGGCGGGTTGGGCGCCAGTAGTATGCAAGAGAATCCGTACCTCACCCGACGCCGCGCGATGCAACTCGCCCGGCTCTTTTTCATGCGAGACGCCGCGCCGTGATCTTTGACGACCTGCGAGCTATCCAGCTTCGCTATGGCTTCCTGCCCAAAGCGGAGCTCGAAGCGCTATCGCAACGCTCGCACACCGCGCTTTATCAGATTCATAGCGTCGCCAGTTTTTATCCGCATTTTGAGCTTGCGCCGCCGCCGAAAGCAGATGTTCGCGTTTGCGCGGACATGAGCTGCCATCTGAATGGAGCATGCGAATTGCGGGCGGAACTGGAGCAGCGTTTTGCGAAGAGCAGCGCGGCGGATGTGACGATTCGCGATGTGTCATGCCTCGGGCGGTGCGACATGGCGCCCGCCGTCTCGATCAACGACGAAATCTTTACGAATATGACGCCCGCGTCCGCGGAAGCGATCGCGCGAAGGGCCATACTCGGCGAAGCGGTGCCGGAGCTTCATCCGGAGCAGGGGCGAGTGCGGTGCGCGTCCGATCCTTATGACGATGGGGAGAATTATGGAGTACTTCGGAAGCTGGCTGCGACAAGTGACTGGGATGGAGTGCTCGCGCAACTAAAGGCATCGGAATTGCGCGGGATGGGCGGGGCGGGGTTCCCGACGAGCATGAAATGGGATTTGGTTCGCAAGCAGGCGGGCGCGGAGAAATTCATCGTCTGCAACGCGGATGAAAGCGAACCGGGGACGATCAAAGACCGTTTCATCATGACGCATCTTCCGCACCTGGTGATCGAGGGGATGATCGTCGCGGGGCTGGTTACAGGAGCGAAAAAGGGGATCCTGTACATCCGGCATGAGTATCACTGGCAAGAAGAAATCCTGGGCGAAGAACTGCGGCACTGTTATCACGGCGGTCTGCTTGGAAGAAATATTTTGGGAAGCGATTTGATTTTCGATTTGGAGATTTTCGTCAGCCCCGGCGGATATATTTGCGGCGAAGAGAGCGCATTGCTGGAGGCGATCGAAGGCAAACGCGCTGAGCCGCGCAACAAACCTCCATTCCCCGGACAAGCGGGCTTGTGGCAAAAACCGACGGTCATTAATAATGTCGAGACATTCGCGAACGTGCCTCAGATTTTAGCTCGAGGCGTGGAGTGGTACAAAGCGCAGGGGCAAGACGGTTCGCGCGGGCTGAAATTCGTGGGCGTTAGCGGACACGCGGCGAAGCCGGGAATTTTCGAAGTGCCGATGGGCATCACCATGCGCGAGGTTATTTTTCAGCACGCGGGAGGAATTCGCGGCGGGCGGCAACTAAAAGCGTTTGCGCCTTCGGGGCCATCTTCCGGCTTTTTGCCGGCATCGATGGTGGACGTGCGTCTTGATTTCAAAGCGCTTGGCGATGCGGGTTCGATGCTCGGCTCGGGCGCAATTGTGGTTTGCGACGATACGACATGCATGCTGGATATGGCGCTGAATGCGGTGCGTTTTTACCGCAATGAGTCCTGCGGGAAGTGCGTGCCCTGCCGCGTCGGTTCACAAAAAATGACCGATATGTTGGCGCGCTGGACGCACGGCGGGTTGCCGGAAAAACAGTACCGCGAGGATCTGGAGCTGATCGATGAGCTTTGCCAAGCGATGAGCCTCACGTCGATTTGCGGGCTGGGACAGATAATTCCCGCGCCGGTACAGTCGGTGCTGAAACATTTTCGCGAGGAAGTGGACGCGCACGTAATGAAGGGAAAATGCCCGAGCGGGATTTGTTTTACGGCGGCTGCGCAGGCGGGAGAAGCGCAGCGCGTGGGGATTCGGCCATGAGGTCGAATGAGATATTCGAGGGGATGAAGAAGCAATCCTCAAGAAACGAGGGCGGGGTACCCGGGGCAACGGTCCGCCTCAGAAGGCGGACCCTACACGGACGAAGTGGACGAGGTTTGTGAGTACACCGACTACACCGGCGGGAATGGTAGAGATCACGATCAACGGGCGAGCCGTGCAAGTGGCCGCGGGCACGAGCGTGTTCGATGCGGCGCGGATGAACGGGACGCCGATTCCCACGCTTTGTCATTTGCAAAATGAAATTCCCGTGGGGGTATGCAGGCTTTGCGTGGTGGACACCGGGGCACGCGTGCTGACGGCCTCGTGCGTGAGACTTGTCGAGCCGGGCATGAAGGTAGTCACCAACTCGGAGAAGGTTTTGAACGCACGGAAGACGCTGCTCGAGCTTTTGATGGCGGATCATCCATCGCCGTGCGCACGGCAAGAACAATCGGGCGACTGCGAACTGGAAACGCTGGCGCGGGCGGCGGGAGTCACGCAGCCGCGATTTGCAAAACGGACCGTCTCACGCGGGATAGATGATTCTTCGCTGGCGATTGCGGTCGATCACGATGCTTGCATTCTGTGCGACCGCTGCATCCGAGGCTGCAACGAGATTAAGAATAATTTTGTGCTAGGGCGAATGGGGAAAGGTTATTCCGCGGGGATTGCGTTCGATTTGAACGCGCCGATGGGGGATTCGACGTGCATTTCGTGCGGGGAATGCATGGTTTCCTGCCCAACGGGTGCATTGACGAATAAGACGGTCGTTGGCACATCGATCACAGCGGGACCTGACGCGCAGGGGTTCGAAGCAGAAGAGCTTTTGCAATTACCGGTGTTCCAGGGGGTTTCCGGAACATTTCTGGAGCTGAACCGCGGGGCGATAGTCAAACGGAGGTTTCATCCAGGGGAGATTATTTGCCGGGAGGGCGAATTTGGGTCGACGGCATTTTATCTTCTGGAAGGCAAAGCGCGCGTTTCGCTTTCGGCGCCGATTGCACACGTGAAGACACAAGGGGGAGCGAAGGGACTTTTCAAGAAGCTCACCAGCACGCTTGCGGCACGAGATGCGGATGTACGCGCTGAGGAGACTCGCGACCGAACAATTCCCATCGATGCGTCCGTGGACCTCGCCTACGGGAACCCGGTCGCGGAACTGGGGCCGGGCGATCTTTTCGGCGAAATGACGTGCATGAATTTTTATCCGCGATCCGCGACGGTAATTGCGGAGACCGATGTCGTGGCGTTCGAAATGCTTCGCAACGTTTTGGACATCATGATGAAGAACAAAACGTTCCGGGCGCAGATCGACCAGAACTACCGGCGGCGAGCGCTCGAGAATCATTTGCGCGGCGTGCCGATGTTTGCGGACCTTTCGGCAGATTTTATCGAGCATTTGAAGGAGAGCGTGGAGCTGCAGCGATTCGCGCCTGGGCAAATCATTGCGCGGCAAGGAGACGCCGCGGAGAGTTTTTACCTGGTGCGGATAGGGTTTGTGAAAATTTCCGAGACTTATCCCGGCGGGGAGCTGGTGCTGGCTTATCTCTCGCGCGGAGATTATTTTGGCGAAATCGGGTTGTTGGGCGGCGGCGTGCGCACGGCGACGTGCACGGCGCTGGACCACGTGGAAGTTGTTCGCATCTCGGGCGACGATTTTCGCGACATGGTGGAGCGCTTTCCGAGTGTGCGCGAGGGCCTGGAAGCGGTGGCCGCCGAGCGCAGCGCGCTGAACCAACAGAGAATGCAGACGGTACGCGACGTCCCCATCGACCAATTTCTTTCGCAGGGATTGATGGAAGCGCAAAGCCTGCTGATTCTGGATTTGCAAAACTGCACGCGGTGCGACGCATGCGTAAACGCATGCGCGGATGCGCACGACGGAATCACGCGGCTGGTGCGGGAGGGATTGCGCTTCGAACAATACCTGGTGGCGACTTCGTGCCGGCAGTGCCGCGACCCGCTATGCATGGTGGGATGTCCGGTCGGAGCGATCCGCCGGCGAAATTCGCTGGAAGTGATTATCGAGGATTGGTGCATCGGCTGCGGGCTGTGCGCGCGGAACTGCCCATACGGAAATATCAATTTGCATCCGTTCGAGGTGATGGTGGAAGACCTGGAGCGGCCGGGGCGGCAGAAAGCGGTGGTGAAGCAGAAAGCCACGTCGTGCGATTTGTGCACGCACTTGAAAGAGCCGAGCTGCGTTTATGCGTGCCCGCACGACGCGGCGCATCGTGTGGATCCACGGACGTTTTTCTCGGAGATGCTGGGCGGCGGAGGAAAGAAGTGAAGTGAATCGGAGAAGACGAGCGGTCATCCTCAGAAGGATGACCCTACATGGCAAAGAGAGATTGCGTGCGCATCGATAAAACACAACACGGATGGGCGATTGCATCGCTGGTGATTCTGGCGGTGTTTGCCGCCGTATACGTAGCCTATGCGGTGCGCGCGCCGGAAGGGCCGCGGGGCGGCAGCGCGCTGGGTTTGGCGTTTGGAGCGATCGGATTCGGATTCATGATTTTCGCCGCATTGCTTGGCGCGCGGAAACGGGTGCCCGTCTGGCGGATCGGGCGCGCACAAGCGTGGATGCGGGGACATTTGTGGCTGGGATTGCTGAGCTTGCCTGTGATTTTATTTCATGGCGGATTTCATTTTGGCGGGACGCTGACAAGCGTGCTCCTGTGGCTACTGATGATTACCGTGGTGAGCGGACTTTTTGGTGCGGCGCTGCAACACTACGTGCCGCGGGTGATGACAACGGACGTCAAGCTGGAAACGATTTACGACGAAATCGGAAGTGTGCGGAAGTTGTTGCGGGAAGAAGCGGACCGCGCGGTCGAAACGGTTTGCGGGCCGCTCGGAATTGGCAAATCGGCGAGCGAGGAAGTTCTACGAGCGGGAGGACTTAGCGCGGCGCGGGCCATGGCTGCGACTAGCGGCGGAGCGGCGGTGGCTGCTGCCGCAGAGACTGTGGTGCTTAGCGAGGAAGAGTGTGCACCTTTGCGCAAGTTTTATCTTGGCGAGATGCGACCGTTTCTCGAGGAACCGGAGCAGCGAGGAGCGCGGCTTGGCAAGGCAGACAAGGCGCAGGGGGTGTTTTCCGGGTTGCGCACTTTGATGCCGTCATCGGCGCAGGCAACTTTGCAAGACTTGGAAGACATTTGCGACGAGGCGCGGCAGCTTGTGAGGCAGGAGCAGCTTCATCATTGGTTGCATGGGTGGTTGCTGGTGCACATTCCACTTTCGCTGGCTTTGATTTTGCTGGGGGCAGTGCACGCGGTGATGGCGCTTCGGTATTGAGGAAGTGGCGAGTGGCGAGCGACTAGTGGCGAGAACACGGACAACCAAGAAGCTGGCGCAGCGGATCGACCTGAATTATTTCAAGAGGCCGACGAGGTTGAAGCGCGCGAAGTTTTGGCTGAGCGCGGGGCTGCCCGCGCTGGCGCTGGGTTGGATCGCGTGGCACGGAATTTCGCGGGACTCGCGCGTGTATTCGAGCGGGCGGATGAGCGGGGCGCACGCGGTGCTGGAGGCGGAGTGCGCAGCATGTCATGTGCAGACGGCGGGAGCGTTTTCGGCGAAGGCGAGCGACGCGGCTTGTTTGTCTTGCCACGATGGGCCGATGCATCACGCCGCGCAGAAGAGTTCGCTTGGTTGCGCGACTTGCCACGCGGAGCATCGCGGGCGCGTCAACCTTGTAGCGGCCAGGAACGAGAGTTGCGCGAAGTGCCACGGTGATTTGAAGAGGAGCAGCGGCGCGACTCACTTCGTTGCGCACATTGAGAGTTTTGAGAACGGGCATCCGGAATTCGCGGCTCTGCGGGAAAATGGGCGCGATCCGGGAACGATCCGAGTGAATCATGCGATTCATACGAAGCCGATCCGGCGCGGGCCTAACGGGCCGAATGTCCAGTTGGAGTGCGGGGATTGCCACCGGCCCGGGGCTGTTTCGGGAGAATGGAAGTATGCAGACTCGAGATACACGGCTGCAAATAACAGTTATTCGCAGCAAGACGCAGCGCTTACTCTGCAATCTGGGGCGCTTTCACGGCCTAGGCCTATGACCGGGAGGGAACTGATGGCTCCGGTGAGATTCGCCTATGCGTGCGCGGGCTGCCATTCGCTGGCGTTTGACAAGCGATTTAATGAGGGCGTGCCCCACGATAAGCCGGAGGTGGTGCACGCATTCCTGGTGCAGAAATTCAGCGAGTATATCGCGGAGCATCCTGCGGAGGTGCAAGTGATGCGAGATCCGGGCCGCGATTTGACCGGTAAGCCGGTGCAAGCAGCCGTTCGGGTGTACACAGCGAAAGAATGGGTCGCCGCGCGGATCGATGAGGCCGAGGAACTTTTGTGGCGCAAGACTTGCAAACAGTGCCATGCGCTCGCGCCGGGGGCGCCACAGAGGAAACTGCCGGTAGTGGAACCGGGACGAACGACGGTGCGATGGATGCCGCACGCGAATTTTGATCACGACGCGCACCGGGGATTTTTTTGTGTGAGCTGCCATGAAAAGGCGCTGAGGAGCACGGAGACGAGCGACGTACTTTTGCCGGGAATTGCGACTTGCAAGGCGTGCCACGCACCGGGGCTGGAGCACGCGGAGTCGCGGTGCTTTGAATGCCACACGTATCACGACTGGTCGAAACGGAAAGAAATCAAGCCGACGTTTACGCTGCCTGCGTTGCGAACGGGCGGGAGCTGAACGAAGCGCGGAATGTAACGAGTGGGCGCAGCGTGGCGCGTCCCTAGCAAGCTGAGAGAGGCGAGGCGCCGGTCATGCCGACGCGGCCTGTTTTTTGTTGATGAGCGCCATCATGTGCTCGGGATAGCGCTCGCCAGAAGCTGCGCCGTGCGGAGCGGCTTCATCAAGACGGCGGAGATCGTCCGCCGAAAGCTCCACGCTGAGCGCACCGAAGTTTTCCTCCAAATATTTGCGGCGTTTAGTGCCGGGGATGGGAATGATGTCGCCGCCCTGGGCGAGAAGCCATGCAAGAGCGAGCTGGCCGGGCGTGCAATTCTTTTCTTTGGCGATGGATTCGACGCGGGCGACCAGGTTGAGATTTTTCTGGAAATTGTCGCCTTGGAAACGCGGAGAAAAGCGGCGGTAGTCGTCTGGTGCAAAATCCTCGAAGCGCTTGATTTGGCCGGTGAGAAAGCCGCGGCCGAGCGGGCTGTAGGCTACGAAAGCGATTCCTAACTCGCGCGTCGTGGAGGGTATTTCGTCCTCGGGATCGCGCGTCCACAGGGAATATTCGGATTGCAGAGCGGCGACGGGGTGGACTTTGTGAGCGCGGCGAATCGTGTCCGAGGAGGCTTCGGAGAGGCCGATGTAGCGGATTTTGCCTTGGCGAACGAGATCGGCGAGAGCGCCGACGGTTTCCTCGATGGGAGTTTTGGGATCGACGCGGTGCTGGTAGTACAGATCGATAGAGTCGACGCCGAGGCGCTTGAGGCTGGCGTCGCAGGAGGAGCGAACGTAAGCGGGCGTGCCGTTGACGCCGCGAAGGGTTGCGTCGGCTTTGTCGCGGACGATGCCGAATTTTGTGGCGAGGAAGACTTTATCTCGGATACCGCGAATGGCCTTGCCGACGAGAATTTCATTGTCACCGTAGCCGTATACGTCGGCGGTATCGAGAAAGGTCATGCCGAGATCGAGAGAGCGATGGATGGTAGCGATAGATTCGGCATCCTCACGAGCGCCATAGAATTCGGACATGCCCATGCAACCGAGGCCGAGCGCGGAGACGAGGGGGCCGTTTTTACCGAGATGACGGACTTGCATATGGTTCGCTCCTGATGGATTCAAGCCATTGGATGTGGTG
>Ga0247669_1000200_pt1 | contig 29293 bp, 22 predicted proteins | sample CNK10_metaG_FD_182734 | JGI IMG/M metagenome (GOLD analysis project Ga0247669, IMG submission 182734) | Soil microbial communities from Purdue University Martell Research Forest, Indiana, United States - CNK10 | ecosystem: Environmental > Terrestrial > Soil > Temperate forest > Bulk soil... | reverse complement strand
AGCGAGCGACCACGGTTTCGCCTTCGGCAAGGAGGTCGTCGATGGTGAGACGCATGTCGGGGAAGGCAGTGCGGTAGAGGGTTACTCTCTTTTTCTCACCCTCGGGGCCACGGCCCACATCGGGCGTGGAACTGTCATGGTGATTGTAAGTAGACGCGAACAGCTCGTCTGCCACAGAGACATTGCCCTTGTTCCAAACTTCTTCGATCAAACGGCGGACGCTATTTTTGTTTTGTTCAGACATGATAAATCTCCTTTTTGAAAAAACACGAACTTCCTACTCGCATCTAGCGAGCAGTGCTTGAGCGAGCTGGCTGAAACCGCTGGCGTATTGGTTGGGCAACCTGTACGTCGAACAGGAGGTCCGCCCCGCGCGAGGAAATAAAAAGAACCCGATAGGTTCTGCCCTATTGGCAACTCGATGCGGAGCTGGACCTTTAGAGAAACTGCAAATGGACTGAGAAGCGGGAGTTTCGCCTCAAACAGCGAAACTTCAACATGAGCTTGTTCTTATCGCGTTAGGGTGTCAAGGACATTCGAGAGGTTCTCTTGTGCAAAAGAGCGGCGGGAATTCGGGGCGAAGCGGTTGTCTTGCCCTACATCGAAGAATTTCGGGCATACTTTGGCTGATGAACTTCACCCACCACGGATTACAAATTGAACTTCTGGGCGACTGGTGGACCGAGGCAGGAATGCACGGTTTTGCGCCCACATTCACGGCTTATCGCGTGAATCAAAAATTGTTTCCAAATGTCCGCGAAGTCCCCATCACGGACGTGGGGCCAGTCATTCGCAATCCGGGCGTGGGCATCTTTAACGACAGCATAGATGAGGGTTTTTCAGCCCGCGAGCGGTCGTGCGAATCTTGCGCGGCTTCCGGTTTGACAACGCTATTTCGCCCGTGGAAATCATCGCAGGCCAACCCGGTTATCCGTATCGATATAAGCTGGTTCATGCTGCGCACCGCTTCTATTGTTCGCTGGCTGCCGGATTCAAGTGCGTACCTGTCATCGAAAAACGATAAGGACGGAACTCACCAACGACTAAAGGCTGCTCCCGATTCCAATTTTTCCTCTTTTGCTGTCGGGCAATTTCAGCCGCGCCTTCTCCGCCAATTCTTTCGTCTTGAAATTCTTCGACAAAATGACGAGTTCGCGACCTTTATATTCGTAAAGCACCCAACGTTTCGCTGATTTCATTTAACGATTCTACGTGGTTCGAGCGTGATTGGAGCGGCTTACCCAGATGATAGCGACACCGGGAACGGACGGCTACCCGCTACAGTTCCCGCTACACTGCGCGGATGATCGCAGGCTGATTGTTTGTAAGTGATAGAAAAATATGGCGCGCCCGGCCCGACTCGAACGGGCGACCCTCTGCTTAGAAGGCAGATGCTCTATCCAACTGAGCTACGGGCGCATCCTCTATTAATTTCTCACAGACGGAAGTCGTTCGGCCATAGTTTCTTGCACCGAGTGACGAACCATCGCCGGAGGTGACTGTCCGGCACGCATCTTGGCGCCAGCTTCGTCGAATGTGACATCTGACGTTATCCTAGTAACTCCCATGAAAACGCCTCTAGAGTCGCCGCGAGCCTGCGATGCAGCCAACATCAACATGCCGGCTTCCGTGAACCTGCTGCCGTGAAACTTCAGCGCTCCAGCGGTGTTCTGCTGCACCTAACGTCGCTTCCGGGTCGTTTCGGCGTCGGCGATCTTGGAGCGGAGAGCTGTCATTTTGCCGATTGGCTTGCGGATGCCCAGCAGCGCGTGTGGTGCGTCCTGCCGTTTGGCCCACCTGGACAGTTTAATTCGCCCTATCAATCGTGCTCGGCGTTCGCCGGCAGCCCTTTATTGATTAGTCCGGACGAACTCGTCGCACAAGGTTATCTGTCGTCAAAAGACTTGCGTACCGTACCGCGCTTTCCCGCGACGCGAGTCGCTTATCCTGCGGTCACGCGCTACAAAGAGGGATTGTTGCGCCGCGCATTCCTGGCCTTTTCCGATTCAAGGGAATATCAGGATTTTGTCGCGCACAACTCCTGGTGGCTGGAGCCGTACGTGAACTTCATGGCCTTGCGTCACGCAAATCACAACAGGCCATGGAACACGTTCGACCCGCGGCGAAAACCCTCCGCGCAAGCAGCGCGTTACCATTCGTTTTTGCAATTTGAATTTTTTCGCCAGTGGACGCAACTTCGGAAATATTGCCGCGAGCGACATATTTCGATCCTCGGTGATCTCCCGTTCTACGTCGAATACAACAGCGCCGACGTGTGGAGCCAAGCTGCACTTTTCGATTTGGACGAGAATCACCACATGCGTTCGGTCGGCGGCGTTCCGCCCGATTATTTCAGCGCCGACGGCCAACGCTGGGGCAGCCCAACCTATCGTTGGGAGTGCGTCGCGCAAAGCAATTTCCGTTGGTGGATTGACCGTTTCCGTTTCGCTTTCGAACATCTGGACTTTCTTCGCGTGGACCACTTCCGCGGTTTCGAAGCGTTTTGGTCCGTTCCCGCACAAGACAAAACTGCGCGCAATGGGCATTGGGTGGCAGGTCCCGGCGCTGCGTTATTTGAGGCGGTCAAGCAACAACTCGGCGACGCACCCATCGTCGCGGAAAATCTCGGAGTGATCGGTCCGGAAGTCGAAGCGCTTCGAAATCAGTTCGGCTTTCCGGGCCTTGCGGTCATGCAATTCGGATTTGGCGACGACGGAACGCATCTGCCCACAAACTACTCGCAAAATACGGTCGCTTTCACCGGCACTCACGACAACAACACGACGAATGGCTGGTGGAGCGAACTACGAAAGAACGCGGAGCATGGCGATGCGGCAGGCGATCGCGAAACGCTTGCTCGCGTCAAATCGTTCCTTCGAACCGATGCCGAGGAGATTCATTGGCCTTGCATTAAATCCGTCATGGAATCGCGGGCCGATCTCGCCATCTTCCCGCTCCAGGATGTACTTGGCCTCGGCGGCGAAGCGCGCATGAATCTTCCCGGCCGTGAAAAAGGGAACTGGTCGTGGCGATTCGAACGCGGCCAGCTTTCGCCCGCACTTTTGGAAGGTCTGCGTGATTTGACGGAAGCTACCGGTCGAGCCGCGGCCGCGCCGGGGCAAACCTGAAACGACTACGGCGCCTTCAGCTCCACGACGTCGCTGCTGCGCGTTCCACGTGCCACGAACAAAGTTTTGCCATCTTCCGACCAAACATACGACGCGATCAATCCTGAGGGAAAATTCGTAACCTGTTTCAATGTGCCGCTCGGTTTATCCATCTTCCAGATATTCGAGGCGCCCTGCCGCATCAAGTTGAAGTAAAGCCCGTGCCCGTCTGGCGCAAATTGTGGCGGCGCCATTCCCATTCCGGGCACCATTGGAAACGTCGTCGTCGCCGGTCCGCCGTTTGCCGGCGCGATCACCACGGTGTATGGCGATTGTGGATGCTCCATGCTCTCGGCGGTGTAGGTAATCCACTTACCGTCCGGCGAAAACCGCACGTAAGGATCGCTGGGGTTCGTCAACGCTGTTTTCGACGGCGCGCCTCCGTCAATTGAAACACGATAAAAACTGTGCTCCTCCTCATTCCAATAAAAAATCCATCGGCCGTCAGGCGAACAGTTTGGCATCGTCGCCGATTTCTCTTTCGTAAGTTGTTTCGCGTTCGTGCCGTCCGCGTCCACGCGCCACAGTTGCGGCGCCTCTCCGGAAGTCTCGGAATACACGATGTGCTTGCCGTCGCCGCATGCCGCCACGTCGCGCAAACCCGCGTTGCCCATCTTCACCTGGTGTAAATTCCCGCCATCTACATCGGCCGCAAAAATGTGGCCTTCGCGCGTCTCATAGAGAATCTTGTCCTTGCCAAAAGTCGAAACATAAACGACCAGCGTTCCTTCGGTCGTCAATTGCCGCGCGTGTTCCGAATCGCCGTCCGGCAAAACCCAAAGATCGCCGGTGATGGTTGTTTCCACCGCGGCCAGCGCGGTCGCCTCGCGATTCAAACCGAACCACAGCGTGCTGTAATCGCGCTGGTCGTTCGAAATTCGCTGCGCTTGCGCGGACGGGAAGTCCACCTTCCAAAGTTGTCCTCGATCTCCCAGGCTTCCTTCGCGTACCGGCACAATGATCGCGGATCCGTCCGGGAGCCACTGCGGCCGGCCCAGATCATCGCGCGTTTTGTAAAACTCGCGGAGGGCGGACCCGTCGGGCGCAACCGCCATCAAGATTCGCCGATTCGTCGACTGGTAAATTGTGAACGCGATCGTCCTGCCGTCCGGCGACCATGCCGGCGCGATCAGCGACGCCGAATAAACCTGCCCCGCCTTTTTTGCGACGACCTTCACGCCGCTGCCGTCTGCGTTTGCGGTCATCAGGTTCACTTCCCGTTTGTCCGGCACGCCGCGTTCAAAGGCAAATTGCGTTCCATCGGGCGAAAAGCTGACGGCGGTATCAATATCGTCGACAAGTTTCGTCGCAGCGCCGCCCGCCACCGGCATTTTGAAAAGCGCGCTGTAAAGTTGATTGTCTTTCGAGGAGGCCGTGTAGTAGAGCATCGATCCGTCAGGAGAAAACGCCAGGCCGCCGTAGTTGACCTTTTCCGGCGCAATCAGTTGAATTTCGCTCGCGGCGCCGCTTCGCTGCACCAATACGCCTTGCTCGTAGCCGTTCCGCAGCACATACGCGATGCTCTTCCCATCCGGAGAAATCGCCACTGCGGCGGCTTTGCCGTTTCGCGTCATTCGCTCGACGCGCATGCCGCTTACGCTGAAGCCTTTTGGCGCGTCGTTGTGTTTGAGATGGGTAATGCCCGCTACGATCGCTACGATTGCGACCACTGCCACGACGGCAACCAATCCTTTTTGGTTGCTGCCGGAATCCTGCGGCTCGTTCGATGAGCCTTCCATTTTTTCGCCACTTTCTTGCCTATTGGTCACAGAGCCAGAATCTTAATTTTCCGCTGCGCACAAGTCAACGCGCTCACCCCTACTTAGACGCGCGCCGCGCCCACACTTCTTCCGTTCTTGAGGTAAACTACGCATCATTTTTGACACATTTCCCAGCCCTAGCGGCCAAAGGCGGTTCTCCTTGTTCAAGCGCCTCTCAGTCCTCTCTATCTTGTTGATTTTAGTGCCTGTTATTCGCGCTCAACAGCCGCCAGCCCTCGACGGGCTAAAGCGCGAAGCCGTCGAAGAAACGGACAAACTGCAAGCCTTCACACAACAAATGGTCGACCAGATTTTCAGCTATAGCGAGCTCGGCTTTCAGGAAGTCGAAACCTCGAAATACGTCACCGGCATCCTCGAGAAAAACGGCTTCAAGATCGAGAAAGGGATTGCGGGCGTTCCCACCTCGTGGGTCGCGTCTTACGGCAGCGGAAAACCCGTCGTCGCTTTCATCACGGATGAAGACTGTATCCCGCGCGCTTCGCAAAAACCCGGCGTCGCGTATCACGATCCCATCATCGACGGCGCGCCGGGCCACGGCGAAGGCCACAACTCCGGCATGGCCGTTAACGTCACCGCCGCGCTCGTCCTGAAGAAACAAATGGAGAAATACCATCTCTCCGGCACCATCAGACTTTTTCCCGGCATCGCCGAAGAGCTTGTCGCCGCAAAAGCCTTCTATGTTCGCGCCGGATATTTCAAAGACGTGGACATCGTCCTCGGTTCTCACGTCAGCAACGATTTTTCCACCTCCTATAGCACCGGGAAAGGCACCTGGAGCGGTCTCGTGTCCATTCAATATTTCTTCCATGGCAAAGCCGCGCACGCCGCCATGGCTCCGTGGGACGGCCGTAGCGCGCTCGACGCCGTCGAACTCATGGACGTCTCCTGGGATTTCAACCGCGAACATCTCCGCACCGCGCAGCGCTCGCACCGCGTCATTGTGAACGGCGGCGATCAGCCCAACGTCGTGCCCTCCGAAGCCGCCGTCTGGTATTACTTCCGTGAAATGGATTACGCGCACATCAAGTCGCTCTATGAACTGGGTAACACGGTTGCCGAGTCTGCCGCGAAGAGTACCGGCACAACGGTCGACCACAAACTTGTCGGCTCGGCCTGGCCACCCTTCTTCAACAAAGTGATCGCGGAAGCGCAGCAGAAAAATATCGAATCGGTCGGGATGCCGGCGTGGACCGAAGCCGATCAAACGCTCGCGAAGGCTTTGCAAAAGGAAATCGGCGCAAAAGTGGAAGGCCTCAAATCAAAAATTGAGCCGCTCGACGAGCCCGCAAAAACCCTCTCGGGCGGCGGTTCTGATGACGTTGGCGACATCTCCTGGAACGCGCCGATGGTTTATCTCATGTTCCCCGCGAACATTCCGAATCTTCCCGGCCACAGTTGGCCGAACGCCGTCGCCATGGCCACGCCCATCGCGCACAAAGGCTCCACTGCCGGCGCAAAAGTCCAGGCCCTCACCGCGCTCGATTTTCTCTTGCAGCCGCAGCTCGTCACCCAGGCTTGGGACTATTTCCGTAACGTCCAAACCAAAGAAGTCCACTACGAGTCCTTCCTCGCCCCGACTGATCAGCCCGCCATCGAACTCAACAAAGAGAAGATGCAAAAATTCCAACCCGACCTGAAAAAGTTTTACTTCGACCCTTCCAAATACAAAACGTATCTAGAGCAATTAGGAATAACTTATCCGACGGTTCACAAAGATCTTTAAGCTCACAGTGAACATTCGGGTTCAGACGAAAGAGGAAGCCTGCTTCCTCCTCGGCCTTTCCCGCAACCTGACCGCGATTCCTGTAACCACCAAACTCAGGCCCGCGTCCCATTGTGTGGAGGGTAAAACGCCATGCCCGGTCGTAATTCCCCTGCCATCAACCTTCGATTGCCGTTGCTCGATTCCGCAAGGAAATTCTTCTTCGTTGCCGTCGCCGCGCTACTGTCTCCAGCGTTCTCAGATGCGCAGGCCGCTTCGCCGAATTCCGCGCCTTCGCCGGGGTGTCCGGTCCAGTTCCTTCGTTTTAATCCTTCTAGCGTCAGTGTGAAAATCAGAAATTCCAGCGGAAAGAAAATTGTTGGACTGGTGTTCAACGCCGCGCTTGCGGATGCCACCGAGCACTGGAAGTGGTATCACTGGAATTTTGACGAAACGCGGCCTATCCGCGACTTCGGTTGGAACAAACAAATTGCTGACGGTCAGGTAAAATCCCTCACTTGGTACAACGCGGATATTGATTTCGAGCACGGTGGTGGCGGAGCCTTTGTCCTTACAAGCGTGCTTTTTGACGATGGTTCGATTTGGGAGGAGACTCAGGGCGCCGCGTCCTGTAAATACGTGTGGTACAACAACCATAAGAAGTCCTTCTCGCGTCCGATTTCAATCCCGTTTCGCCAATAGAGCGAGAGCTTCGAGGCCGACCGCAGTTCAACATCATTGAATGTGCCCGCAGGTTTGGCGCGAAGTCTGGTGCGTAGCCAGCCTACTCTCGCTTAAGTCAGATAACTCCTTACAATATTTCCTCCCCTCATCCGTCTTCAATAATGGATGGAGAGGCCGGTGAGTATCGCCGCGATGACCGAGCAAGACCGCCGAATTTCTGAGATCGTCGTCGAAGAGCGCAGCCGCCTTCGCAACTTCATCCGCCGTCGCGTGCCCGATCCGGCTGACGCCGAAGATATCGTGCAGGAAGTGTTCTACGAACTCGTGGAAGCCAACCGCCTGCTGATGCCCATCGAGCACATCACCGGTTGGCTCTTCCGCGTGGCACGCAATCGCATCACCGACCTTTTTCGTAAGAAAAAAGCGGAGAACTTCAGTGATGCAGCGATGGAAGGCGAAGACGGCGAGCGGCTGCAAATCGAGGATCTCTTGCCGTCGCCCGACGCTGGCCCGGAGGCGCTGTATTTTCGCAACGCGCTATTCGACGAATTGGAACTCGCCCTCGATGAACTTCCCGCCGAGCAGCGTGAAGTCTTCGTCGCGCACGAAATCCATGGCCGCAGCTTCAAGCATCTGGCTGCGGAAACCGGTGTGAACGTCAACACGCTGCTCGCGCGCAAACGTTATGCCGTTCTTCACCTCCGCGAGCGCTTGCAAAGCATTTATGAAGATTCTTGGGAGTAGTAAGGAGCACACCATGCACAACATGAAAAACAAAAAGAAGTTGATCTGGATCGCCCCGCTCGCAATCGTGGCAATCCCGGTTTTTATCTGGCTCGGCGGCGAAGTCGTAATGCGTCTGTGGAACTGGCTGCTGCCGTCACTGTTCGGCTGGAAAGCGATCACCTTCTGGCAAGCCATCGGCCTGCTGGCTCTTTGCCGAATCCTTTTCGGTGGTATGAGTCACCGCGGCGGCAATCACTCCGGTTTCCGGCGCAAAATGCGCGACCGCTGGGAAGGCATGACCCCCGAAGAACGCGAAAAATTCCGGCAGGCCTACTACAGCCGCTGCGGCGTGCCAGCCCCGCCCGATTCCAAGCCAACGATCTAAAGCGGCCGCGCAACCGTCACGTTCGCGAATTCATGAAACTCGAGTTTCGCTCCGAGTTCTCCAACCTCACTTAATGACGGCTGATCAGACTGTTTTTACGTATTCCATCAGAGGCATCCCGAAGAAATTCCGGACCTTCCCGGAAGGGGAGAACCCAAACCTTTCGTATACCAGAATCGCCCGCTTGAGCGGCGGCGTTGTATCGAGGCTGATTCTCCTGCACTTCCGTTCCCGAAAATAAGACTCGGCCTGCAGGAGCAGTCGTCCTGCGATGCCGCTTCCTTGCGACCGAGGAACAACCGCCATTCCCCGAATGTGGCCTTCGTCTTCGCTGACAACGGCGCAAGCAATTGTGCCGATCGCTTCGCCGGATTCCCCGGTCGCCACGAATATGGTCATCTCTCGCAGGCGCTGCGCGATCGCCTCCGGCGTAAGCACGGTGTCCGCAAACGCGTCGGCAGTGTATTTCTCCCGGTATTCGGCAAAGGCGGCGGACAGGCATTCCAGAATGCTGCTGGCATCTTCGTCAGTCGCTTTTCGTATGGATATCACGAGGCCTCGCCTAAGTCGCGGCTGTAACGGCGAATTTTGTAGGCTGCCAGCCGCGCTGCAAGATCCACATTGGTGTTATTTCCCAAAAACGGGGGAGGGGGTACCTCTGCCTTTAGCCACTTTCTGCGTCGATTTGCCGAACGGTCGACCTCGTTTCCCCTGCTACAATCCCCGGGTGTCTCCTGACTTCATCGAGCTGATTGCCTCTCCCGCCGACTCCGGCACCCGCCTCGACCGCTTTGTCGCCGTGCACGCTTCCGAGCTTTCCCGCGCCCGCGTCCAGGAACTCATCGATTCCGGCCTTGTTCAGGTCAACGGCCAGCCCTCTAAGCCCAGCCAGAAGCTCCGCGGCGGCGAACGCGTCACGGTTCAGCCGGAGCCGCGCGCTGCTCTCAAAGCGGAAGCCGAATCCATCCCGCTCGACGTCTTGTACGAAGACGACGACCTCATCGTCATCAATAAACCCGCTGGCATGATTGTCCACGCCGGAGCAGGGAATTCAACCGGCACGCTCGTCAACGCGCTTCTTGGCCGCGGCCAATCGCTCTCGCAAGGCGGTGACGCGTTGCGCCCCGGAATCGTGCATCGTTTGGACAAAGACACGTCCGGCGCTATCGTCATCGCCAAAAACGATTTCGCCCACGCCAAGCTTTCCGAAGCCTTCCAGTTGCGCGCGATGCAGAAGACCTATCTCGCGCTCGTGCAGGGAAAGCTAACCGGAGCAAAGGGCCGCATCGAACTCGCCATCTCCCGCGATCCCCATCAGCGTATAAAGATGACCGCGCGCCCTGCCGGCAAATCCGCAAACGCACGCGCCGCCCGCACCGACTGGACCGCTCTCCAGGAGTTCGGCGCCGCCACGCTCGTCCAAGTCCAACTCCACACCGGACGCACGCATCAAATCCGCGTGCACTTCTCGGCCCTCAAGCACCCCGTCGTTGGCGACACCCTCTACGGCGCCGCAGCGCAACTTATCGTCGGCAAAACAAAACTCCCCGCGCTCGATCGCCAGTTCCTGCACGCTGCGCGACTTTCGTTTGTTCATCCCCGCACCGAAAAGCAGTTCACGATCACCGCACCACTCGCACCGGACCTAAAACTTTATTTGGAGAAATTGGCTGCCGCCAGCGGCTCGTCAAAAATTGACGCATCGCTTGCCGGCTTCCTATAATTCCTAACCATGCGCCAGGCCATCACAGCACTCCTTCTCGCCTTCATCCTTCTCGCTTTGCCCATCTCGGAAAGCGCGCAACAACAGGAGCAGTCCCCGCCGCAACCCCCGTCACCGAATCAGCAAGAAACGCAGCAGAGCCAAACGACGATCAAAGTTCCCGTCAACGTCGTTGACGTCCTCGCCACCGTGCTGAACCGGCGCAACAAACTTGTTCCCGATCTTACGCAGGACGATTTCAAACTTCTCGATGAAAACGCTCCGCAAACAATCAGGTTCTTCAGCCGTCAGTCGGACATTCCTCTCCGCATCGGCCTCTTGATGGACACTTCCAACAGCATTCGCGACCGCATCAAGTTTGAGCAGGACGCCGCCGTCAATTTTCTCTACACGGTGCTTCGTCGTGGCAAGGATCAAGCCTTCGCCATGACCTTTGACGACGAGCCGCAAATTGTTCAGGGTTTTACAGGCGATACCGGCCTGTTGCGTGATCAAATCGTCAAGACACGAGCCGGAGGCGGCACCGCTGTCTATGACGCAATTTACGAAGCCTGCGCAAAACATCTCAGCAACCCGCCGCGGCCTCCCGGCGACCAGCCGGACATCGTTCGCCGCGTCATGATTTTAATCAGCGACGGCGAAGACAATCTTTCCGATCACACGCGGGCCGATGCCATCGAAATGGCGCAGCGTACCGGCGTCGTCATCTATACCATCAGCACCAGCATTCAGTGGGTCACCACGACTGCCGAAAAAGACTGCCGCGCGACCGGCACGTGCAAATACCACCTCACCGACGGCGACAAAATTTTGCAAGGGCTTGCCGAAGAAACCGGCGGACGCTCGTTCTACCCTTATCACGTGGATGATTTGGATCAGTCGTTCCAGGACATCGGCGACGAACTTCGCAACCAGTATCAGATCACCTACAACCCGTCGAACTTCGTGCCGAACGGAAAATACCACCGCATCAAGCTGGAAGTCCCGAAATTCAACGGCTATCAGGTACGCGCCCGTCGCGGTTACTACGCTCGGCCGAACGGCGTCGGTCCTGTAAATGCCCCGGCGACAAATCCGCCCGCCGCCGCGCCGCAACCGCCAAAATAATTTCAGCGGGGGGGGATGTCAGTAAGCATTTATTGCATAGAATCGCGAAAGAGAATTGCATCCGATTCGACGTGGATTCGCTCGACCGCCAGCTTTAATCCGTCGCGTGAAAATCCAAACGCCCCGATTCGATCGTCTTTGTAGTGCGTCAGTTGCTTGTGCAGCGAACCGTCGAGCGGCTGCTTCCACAAATTGTCGACGCCTTTTTCGCGGACAATATATGCGACCGATTTTCCGTCAGGCGCATATTTCGCGCCCTGCTGCGCGCGCTGGTCGATGTCTCGGTATTGCGTCGCTCTCGATTCCGTCGAGTCTTCGCGCAGCATTAATCTGTGGTCGAACTCGCGGACTTCCGTCGTCAAGAGAAACTTGCCGTCGGGCGAAAGGTCGAACACTCCGATTCCGCCGTTCAACATGACTTCCGGAGTTCCTCCGTCGATCGAAATGCGTTTCACGTGATTTCCATCCGCGCGATCCACGTAGTAGACGAATTGTCCATCCGGCGAGCAAAGCGGTTCCGCTTCGCTCTTGCCCGAAGTGAGTTGCATCTGGTTTCCGCCGTTCGCGTCGATGCGCCACAAATTCGCCGCAGCTTTTCCCGCGCGCCCGATGATGCGAACGATCAGATATTTTTCGCCGCACGAAGCGACCTGATCCGGCACGACGTTTTGGTCGGAAAAGACGAGCGTTTCTCCACCCGAGGGGTCAACGATGCGAATTTCTCCACCCTGCGGCAGCGCGAGTTTTCCGCCCTGCGTCCAGTCCCATCGCCACACCGTTTGTTTCGAGGACAGCACAAGCGGGTGCGCTTCTTCGGGAGAAGCGGCGGGAGCGATCGAGAATTCCGATCGTGCCTGAATTTGCGTCGCAACAAAGCTTTGCGAATTCGCGGCGAGGCTCGGACGGATGTACGTGTTGGTGTCTGCTGTAATCGCGCGATAGGTCCCCAGCGGATACGCGACGACGCCGAGTTGACGTTGCAATTTTCCGCCGGTCGCTTCCATATTCGTGACGAGCAGACCGTCGCCGGCGGCGAGCCACGCGGGATCGTAATAAATCTTGTTGCGTGAATTTCCGAAATTCGTGCGCGCGCCGGAGGTTGCGTCGACGGAAATAAACCCGCCGATGTCATCGAGAGTTGGCTGCACGACAGGGATTGCGATCGTTTTTCCGTCGGGAGACCAGGCGAGCGTGTAGCTGTCGCTGGCGATGGCCTGACTTTTGAAAAGGGCGCGTTCGGGCGTGCCGTCCGTTTTCGCGATCAATAAATCAAACGTCGGCGAATCGTGATCCTGCCGGAGATACGCGAGACGGAGTCCATCGGGAGAAAGCGCGACGGGGCTGTCGACATCGCGAATTAAAACCCGCGGCGTGCCTCCCAGCACAGGCGCTTCGTACAAGATCGAAATGGTGTGCTCCGCTTCATCGCGACGGACAAAATAGAGATAGCTTCCGTCGGGAGAAAACGTGATGCCGATATAACGCGTGGCGGCGGGAGCGACGATTTGCGTGTTGCTGCCGGTCTGGATGTGGCGGAGTTGAAGCGCTTGCAAGCCGTTTTCATCGAGCACGAGCGCGAGATATTTTCCGTCGGGCGAAATCGCGGCGAGAGCAGTGTGGCCGTTGTTCGAGAGATTTTCGATGGAGAAATGCTCGAAGGGAACGTGCACGGCCTTGTGCGGAACGGAGAATGTGAAAATGCCGTAGCCTGCGGCGAGTAAAACGGCGAGCGTGAGGAAAATCGCGATGCCGGCGCCAAATTTATTTTTCTTCGCGGCTGCGATCAGCACAGAGCCGCTGCTTGGCGCCGGTGAAACCTCTTCGAGAGCCGAGACGGACGCGGACGAAAGCGATGAACCGCTGATGGCGGGTACGGAAGTGGTGATGACTTTGCCGGAATCGACTTCACGGAGAAGACGCTTCAGGTCGGCGCGAAATTCGGCGGCGACCTGGTAACGGCAGTCGCGGTCTTTTTCGAGCGCCTTGTTGAGAATGCGGTCGAGTTCCTGCGGCAGGTCCAGGTTCGAAGTAACCGGCGGCGGCGTGTTGCGCAAAATATTTTCAAAGACGACGGCGGAAGTGGAACCCGGGAAGGGATGTTTGCCGGTGGTCACTTGATAGAGGACGGCGCCGAGAGAAAAAAGATCGGTGCGAGCGTCGAGATCTTCGCCGCGGGCCTGCTCGGGAGACATGTAGGCGATAGTGCCGACGGCGAGGCCGGGGCTGGTGAGGTGAGTGACGTTGGCGTCGTGAACGGTGGCGTCATCGTCGTGTCCGGCAATGAGTTTTGCGAGGCCGAAATCGAGAATTTTCGCCTGGCCGCGGTCGGTGAGGAAAATGTTGGCGGGCTTGATGTCGCGATGGATGATGCCTTTTTTGTGGGCGGCGTCGAGAGCATCGGCGAGATGAACGCCGAGTTCGAGCGTGCGATTGAGAGGGAGCGGGCCGGTCCGAATGACCTGGTCGAGGGCTTTGCCTTCGAGCAGCTCCATAGCGATGAAGGTTTTTCCGTCGCGTTCCTCGATGGCGTAGATGGTGCAGATGCCCGGGTGGTTCAGCGCAGAGGCGGAGCGAGCTTCGCGGAGAAAACGCTGATGGCTTTCGGAATCCTGCAATTTGTCTTCGGGAAGGAATTTGAGGGCAACGCGGCGGCCGAGTCTTGAATCTTCGGCTTCGTAAACGATGCCCATGCCGCCTCCGCCAAGTTTGCGGAGGATTTTGTAGTGGCCGATGAGTTGTTCTTCCATGAGTATCTGGGAAGGAAGATGTTATCCGTCCGGCGAATGGCGGTCAATTGAAGCGAAGACATTGAAGCGAAGACGGCAGGACTCGAACCAAGATTGCTAAAGATAGCGGCGGATGGCTTCGGAGTAGCGCGTGTAAAGGTAGGAGACGAGAAGGAGCGCGATGCCGAGGATGATGAACGTGATGAAGCGGTCGGAACGTTCCTGGCGCCAGACGTCGAGGACTACGATTTTGCCGACACAGACCAGAAGAAGGCTAAGGCCAGCGAGGCGGAAACTTCGCTCGCCGACTATGAGCGCGAACAGGAATGCGGCAACGGCTTCGATTCCCCAGCCGATGGTGACGCGGCCCGTGGAAACTTCGTTGAATATCAGGAAGGTCAAGAGAGTCATGGGGAGAAAAAAGTAGACCTGCTCAGGGCGCCGAAAAAGATTCGAAAGATTTACATCGGTACCGGCGGAAGCGGTGTTGGACCCGGCTGCGAAGCGTGCACGCAGCGGAAATGCGAACGCCTCAGCAGAAAAAAGGACTGCCGCAGCGACAGCGATGTAAAAGGCGCTGCCGTCGTACCACGAATTGCGTGGAAGGCTCCGGGCAACTGATTCGTAGTAAAGACAACGAGTGAAGACGGCTGCGGCGAGCAACACGCTGTGATGGAGGAAGATGTTCTGGCGCGAACCCCAGGAAACGGCGATGAATAGAAACGAAAGAGCCGCCCAGGCAACGAGAATCCATCCATCGCGGAAATAGGAGCCAGCGAACAGCACCAGTGTTGCAGAGCCGAGATAAGCAAGAGCGCCGGGTGCGTAAATGCGCTCGTTTAGCGGAAAACGGTCCGCGTCGGGACGGTTTGAGAGACCCGCGAGGTGGACGTAGACGAGATAGAAAATGGCGGCGAGGGGTAAGGTAATGAAAAGCATCTCTTGAGGCGTGCGGTCGACATTGAAGTAAAGAATGCGGCCAAAGCTAAGCACGAAGGCGAGATAGCTTTGCAGACGCCAGTTGATGGATTTCCATCGGACACCGATTTCGAACAAAACCAGGCCGAGCAGGCCCCAACCGAGGGCGACTGCGCGCGGAGCGAGTTCGTAATACAAAAGCAAAACGACCAGAGAAGAAGCGGCCCAAGTGTAGGCAGCACCGGCGACCGGTGCTTGCGTGTATTCGCCTTTCGCAGCCCAGCGTGCGGACAAGTAGAAGAGCGCGGCAACGATCGCGACAGTTATCAGCCGCAGTGAAATGCGAGGGTAAACGCTCCAGGGGCCGATGGCGCCGAGATTGACGGTCGCGATTTGAAAGAGAGCTGCAACGGAAAGGAAGTAGGCCTGGAAATGGAGTTGAATGCGTTTCAGTCGATGGCCGACGATTAGCAGGAGGAAGGCAAAGGTCGCCCACGCGACAGCGATCCATGACGAGGAGACTTCCTCGAACGCGAGAACGGCGACGAGAATGGAGCCGGTCCAAGTGTGAAGCGCCGAAAAAAAGCGGGCGAACCCGGAATCGCGTGGTCCGGCGAAATAGGCGCAGAGGTAGAGAAGCACGGCCATGAGCGTGAAGGTAAGGAAGCGGACGGTGAGGTGATGCCACTCTTGCGTCGCATCCATATTCACGACAAGCGTGCGGACGAACCCGGCGAGGACAATGGCGTGAGCGTGGAGGCTGAGATCACGACGGGTGGCGTAGATTCCGAGAACCGCGAGAACAGTGGCGAACAAGCCCCACCCGACTGCAATCCAGAGAGAGTCACACTCGCGGTAGATCAGGGCGACAGTAAGCGCAGCGGCGGCAGTGGTGTACAGCTCCGAAATATTGACGGCATCTTCGGAGTCCTTCGGGCTCAGCCAGCGCGCGCAAATGTAGAGCAGCGCGACGATAAGGGAAAGCGTGACGAGGCGGCGAGAAATGCCGGTCCGCAGAAACAGCGAGGGATCGAAGTAATTTACAACGAACGCGCGAAAAACAGCGGCCAGCGACAAAAGGTGAGCCTGACACGTGAGGTCGCCGGCAGAAAATACGCGGGCGAGAACGAGAAGAAGAAATGCGGCGGTGACCCAGACGACGGCGGTCCAAGAATCGGAGAATGCAAACCAGATGGAAGCAAACAGCATGACGGCGGCGAGGTAGGAGAGTGCGCGGAAGAGGATGGTTTCGTTTTCAGATGATATGAGATCTTTCCAACGGCGCGGGATGGCGAGGGAGTCGCCGTAGAAGAGCAACGCGGCGACGAAAAAGCCAACAGCGAGCTGGAAGTCGGACGCGACAGGGGATGACGTGAACAGATCCAGAACCGGGCCTGGGACGTGCAAGAGGTGATTGTAGAGGGTGGGGAAGACTTGCTTGAGCAACATGTCACCCGAAGTGAGCAGGGCGACGAGCATGCCAACGCGGCGGAACAATATTTCGCGCGTGAAGACTCCCGCGAACATGAAGATTTGTGCTTCCGCCAGCCAGATGATGGCGGTATCCATTCCGGAGTATTTGAAAGGGATAGCGCTAACGAGGAGGACAACGCCGATGATGGAAAGGATGATGAAGGCGGGGCGACGACGGCGGGTGGCCGGAAGCAGGCCAAGAGAGAGTTCGGCGGCGCCGAGCACGAGCAGGGCGTAGAAGGCGAGCTCTGGACGAACCGATTGGTATTTGAAGAGAACAAGGAGCAACGAGGTGTTGAGGATGGCAGCGAGCGCTGAGATTCGTTCCCGGGTTGCGTCCTGAACATTGCGTGCGATGTATGACCAGCGATAGGTGGCCCAGTAAAGGCAAAGAAGAACGGTACTCGGGATGAATTCCGGAAACACGCGATGACGGCCTGCCATGGGCACAATGACGGAGGCGAGCCAAATGAAATGATTGGCGTAGGACGCAAGGATTCCGAACACTTCGAGCGCGAACCACTCGCGGCGATGAACAATGGCGACAAGGCCAAGCGCGAGAATGGAACCGGCGCTCAGCGAATAGATGGTGTTTTGACTTATCGCGACGGTAGTAAAGGCAAGAAGAAAAGCGAGGCCCGTAACAACCTGCGAATCGTACCGCAGGGTATGGAAGACCATAGCGCCGGCGACGACGAAAAGCAGGACTAGATCGATCCATTGCGTCTCAATGACGCGCGTGTACTGAACGAAATGCATGGCGTAGGTAACGAAGAAAGTGAGCGCCCAGCCGCCACCGATCAGCGCGCGCGCAAAGACGCGATAGCGATCATTGCGCTCGAGATAGATTCCTGTGCCGAGGATCGCGAGGCCGATGAGATAACCGAGGCCGACTTTTCCGGGATTGCTAAGGGAGGGGAATTTGTAAGCGAGGAAAAGCGAAATGCCAATGACGAGGGCGATGATGCCCAGTTTGTTCAGCCAGTTTTTCCCGAGCGTTTCTTCGAGATGGGACGTGAGTTCGCGTGCGGAGACGGGCGGCGGCTGTGGTGGAGGGGAAAGAGGCGATGGCGTAGGACGAGGGGCGGGATTGCTTGCCGTGTAAAAAGGCGGAGGAGTCGTTGCGATTGGTTTTGGCACGGGTGGCGGAGGAATGGCGGGCTTCGTCGCGGGTGGAGGAGATGGCTCGGCGGCGAATGGAGGAGGCGTGCTCAGTTTGGGAATTTCGACAGGCTGGGCAAACGTTACTGGAGCGGTAGGTTGGATTGGTTTGGTGTCCGCCGTGGAAGGAGCAGGTGCGTTTGTCTGCTCGGCGGGAGTGGAGCGGGCGAGTTGCTTTTCGAGTTCATCCACCCGGTTCTCGAGCTTCGTCAAGATTTTCGAGCGGGATTCGAGTTTGTTGAGTGCGTCAACGACGCGTTGGAAGCGCTCGTTGTCCGTCTGGCGCCGGATGATGGAACGCACCCATCGATAGACAGCCCATAGAGTGAGAATGACTACCCAAAATTCCATGGCGCCTCAAGCTGGGATTCGTGGCCATGTTTTCTGCGGCGGCCGATGAGTTGTTCTTCCATGGGATGACTGGAAGCAAGATGTTAGCTGTCCCGGTGAGAGCGGTCAATTCGTGCGGCCGTACTGAGCGGAGCTTGGCGAATGCCCTCATCGCGATGTCTCCTTTCGCCGCCGCTGCTCGCTCTCCTTTATGATTTCGGTTAAATCCGCAACCGGCCGAATCTCAATCGGCCCAAGTCCATACCTAAAGCCTGGAAGCTGTGAGACAAGCCGAATGGTGTGATTGAGGTCTCGCGCCTCGAGGATTTGAAGACCGCCAAGCTGTTCCTTGGTTTCCGCGTAGGGGCCATCCGTCGTCGCGACTTTGCCGTTTTTCCAGTACAGGGTCACGGCGGTCTCCGGGGGCTGAAGAGGTACTTCGGCAACAAGATGTCCGTTTGCGCGCAGATAATCATTGTGCTCAAAGCATTTGTCGAGCACTTCGTGTCGCTCGTCCTCGGTCATCCCTTCGAATTTTCCCGGCTCGAGATATCCCAAACAGATGTATTTCATTGTTCTTCTCGCATATGTATGCGTTGCGGCTTCACATAATGAAGCGCAACGCATCCTGATTCGAAAATCTTTGTATCAACAAGTTTTAGCCCGAATTTTTCGGGCAGGCTAACACCTTCGAGCAGCCGTCTGCCTTCTCCTGCAAGGGTTGGCCCAACGACAAAACGATATTCATCAATCAGGCCAAGCGCAATGAGCTGTGAAGGAATGTCTACACCACCGACCAAAATATTTCCCCCCTGTTCTTGTTTCAATTTGAGCATTTCGTCACGAAGGTTCGTGCGAACGATTCGCGCTTTCTTGTCGTCCATGCCGTCTAACGTTCGCGAAAAAACAAGTTTGTTAATGGAGTCGAATGCTAGAGCAAATTCGCGATCTGCTTTTGTCGCAGACGGGTTTTTGAGGACTTCAGGCCAATAGGGAACCATCAATTGATAGGTTTTACGCCCAAAGACCTGCAGGTCACCCTCTCGCGTGAGGTGAGTAAAATATTCAAGTTGTTCTTGATCCACAAATTGTTTGGTGTGGTCGACACAGCCATCCAGGGTCGTGTTGATCGCGAAGATCAGCTTTCTCATTTGATTCCTCCCTCTGAGGTCAGCTCATGTCTATTGCGGCATGGCTTCTCCTTTAACGGTTTTTCGGGCCAGGAGACATTAGCGAGCTTCTGTTCCGTCTGACCAGCGTTGCACGGCAATCACGAACGTAGTCACGTGCTCCGGGGTGTCGCTCATAGCAATGATGGGAGAACCTGGCAGACCCGCTCCCCAGATTGCAGGGTCGGTCTGCGGAAAGTAAAACATGAGGTGAGAGGGCCAGTGTGCGACGGTGTCGCCGCCGTATCCTTGCTTCGACATCATGTAGCACATCGCCCCGGACTCCATGGCAGGCAGTTCTTTTTTGTCGACGGCGGCCACGATGATCTCGTCCGTCTGAGCTTGCGTGCGCCCCGCCAAGATCAAGTCGGTCCTTTTAATGTTGCGGACAAGGACGGAACGCGCGGCTGCCGCATTCCAACAAATCGGAGTCCGCACTTTCGGATTCCAAAAGTCAGCATCAGCTGCGGAAGTCCACGAACGCTCCACGATACACACGAAACCGTTTTTGCCTTTGACGGCCGTTTCGAAACCATGACGTCCAAGAACCAGTACATCGGCATCGCGTGAGATGGACCCCGGTGCCGCACTTCGCGCCAGGGCTATTTCCGCATCCCGATCCGTCATGAGGTACTGCTCGATCGGGGCCATACTCGGATAAATTGCCTTGGCATCCTGTGCCCTCGCGTCGCACCCCGTAAGGAGATACGCCGTACCGAGCACAACCAGCAGTGCGAAGCTCTCTGTTGCCCCAACCTTTTTCCTCCGCATCGTTTTCCTCCTGAGAATGAGCCAAGTCGGCCCATCGGCTCGCTTCTTCTTCGGATTTCACTTCAATTGATCTAATCACCACACGCTTCAGAAAATGGTCGATCCGTGATCAGCGGAATAATGCGCGGACAATCCAGTTTTTCCGGCAGTGTTGTCCATGCGGCTCAGTTACTTCGGTCTGGGTTCAAAAAGCTGGCGCTTGTTCCGAGGCCGCTGTAGCCAGGGTGTTTACTTGCTTCCGCCGGGTTCTTGTTCCGGAGCCGGGAAGAAAAGCAGCTCGCGCACCTCGCCGGCCACATTGCAGGCGATGGCACCCTTCTTCGCCCATGCCAGCGCCTCGTCGATGTCAGCACATTCCAGTATCCAAAATCCGCCCATGTGCTCCTTGGTCTCGGTGTACGGCCCGTCGGTGACGAGCACCTTGCCGTCGGACTTGGCCCGCAGCGTCTTCGCGCTGGCGGGCGGGGCAACGCCGCAGGCGAACTTCCTCACGCCGGCAGCAATCATTTCGCGGTTGAGGGCGTGGATCTCTTCCATCATCGCTTCGGTTACGGTGGACGGGTCGAAGTCGTCGGGGAGGTAATTAGCAACCAAATATTGTGGCATGACTTTTTCTCCTTGGTCTCTGTGGTTTGTTCCCGATGATTCGTTTCCTGTTCACTCAGGAGCCGTAGCTCATCGTTCTCTCATCCTATAGTCGTTGAGAAGATGGAAAATCGACAGCTCTTCCAATTTTTATTTCAACTGTCGAATTCGCTCTTGGAGGAATTTCCGCTCTGGTTCCTGTTGGGTCAGCGCCAGAGCTTTCTCATAACAGGACCGGGCCTCAGCGGTCCTCCCCAACCTGCGGTACAAATCAGCGCGGGCCGAATGCGCCAGGTAATAATTTGCCAATTCGCCATGCTCCAGCACCGCGTCAATCTGCGACAGACCGGCCTCTGGTCCATCGCACATGGCAATGGCCACGGCACGATTTAGGCGTACAACTGGCGAAGGCTGAATTCGTGCCAATCGGTCGTAAAGCGCAACAATCTGCCGCCAGTCGGTCGCTGCGACCGATTCCGCCTCCGCATGGACGGCCGCAATCGCTGCCTGCAGTGTGTAGGAGCCGAAGCTGCGGGACTTCAGGGCTTTCTCCAGCAAGGCCACCCCCTCCGCGATCTGCTCCCGGTTCCACAGCGAGCGATCCTGGTTCTCCAGCAAAATCAGCTCTCCGGTCGGAGAGGTTCGAGCGGCGCGGCGGGATTCTTGCAGCAACATCAGGGAGAGCAGCCCAATTGCCTCCGGCTCTGGCTGAAGGTCGGTCAGCAGCCGGCCCAATCGAATCGCCTCGCCGGTTAGCTCGGCCCGCGTTACCTCCGCTCCCGCCGCAGCCGAATAACCCTCGTTAAAGACGAGATAAATGACCTGAAGCACCGCGCCCAGTCGCTCCGGCAATTCCCGCGGCGTCGGCACCTCGTACGGTATCCGTGCCTCTTTAATCTTTGCCTTCGCGCGCACAATGCGCTGCGCCAGCGTACCCGGAGTGGTGAGGAAGGCCTTTGCTATCTCCTCGGTGGTCAGCCCGCACACCTCGCGCAGGGTGAGCGCAACGCGCGCTTCCGGGGCAAGAGATGTATGGCAGCACGTAAAAATCAGGCGCAGCCGGTCATCCTCAAGGCCGTCCTCTTCAGTGGACCTTTCCGCCGAACTCGATTGCGCTTCAAGATATCGCACGAGCTCGTCTTGAGACGCATCAAATCGTGCCCGCCGACGCAGAGTATCAATGGCTTTGAATCGGGCCGTCGAAACCAACCATGGTCGCGGGTTGCCGGGTACTCCACTCATAGGCCAAAGGCTCAGCGCGGCCGCAAAGGCTTCGTGCATCGCCTCCTCGGCAAGATCAAAATCACCGAGCAAGCGGATCAGAGTCGCCAGGATTCGTCTCGAATCCGCGCGATAAAGGGAGTCGAGCAATTCGCGTGTCTGCTCCGTGGAACGCTCGGACATGACGAAGACTTTAGCAAACCAACTACTTCCACTCAATTTGGCAAACGGCCAACGGCCCTTGATTGCTGCCTCATTAACTAACAAAGGCGAATCCCAGCGAATATTCAGTTTGAACCTATATTATTGGTGTGCCCGATTACCGAAGTCGTTTCATTGCTCTCGGGCGGATCAGGAGACGACGCGGATTTCCATGGTAATGCCCAGCTTGAAGTCTGGATGTGGTGCCGCTCGCCGTCGCTTCTGGTTGGCGATGTCCGGGTTTGTTATGGCGCTTGCGCTCATGCCGTTTTCCTACAAAGTGGAACGTCGCCTGGAGACAACTGCTCACATCAAGGGCGGAGAATCAGAAAAAGTTGACGAAGAACTGGCGCAGCGTTTCCGGTCTCCCTACGCCCACCGCCTGGTTCTGGTGATCAGCGGCATTCCCAATCCGGATTCTGCCGAAAGCGCAGATGCGTTGGGCTTCTTGACCACTTCTTTACGCAGCGTGCCTGGAGTGTCGGGCGCGATTTCGAGCGTGGATTGGCCAGATCCGCTGTTCACGGGGAACAATGGCGGGGCGTTGATCATCGTTGGGTTAGACCCGCACGATAAAGCGGTCGAGGCATTGGTCCCGATACTCAGGGCAAAAGCAGACTGGATGGAAGGTCAGCTTAGGTCCCAATACCCAAACATCAAGCTGGAGATTACGGGTGAAACACCGCTGACTTTCGATCTTCGCAAGGTCAGCGCCGATGACGTCAAACATGCCGAAGAGCGAGCGATGCCAGTAACGCTTTTGCTGCTGTTGCTGGCTTTCGGAAGTCTCGTGGCCGCGGTATTGCCGCTGGGGATTGGAGTGCTCTCGATCTCGATGGCGCTGGGTGCGTCTGCGCTGCTCGCGCATTATCTACACCTGTCGATTCTCGTGCAAAATCTGGCGACGATGCTCGGCCTTGGCTTGGGCATCGACTATGCATTGCTGATCGTGAGCCGGTTTCGCGAAGCACTGGCCGAGGGATACGAACCTGGCCAGGCCGCCGATATTGCAGCCGGGCAAGCGGGGAAGACGCTGCTCATCTCGGCGACGACAGTGGCGATCGGATTTTCAGCGCTGCTGACTGTGCCCATCAGCGAACTGCGTTCCATCGGAATAGCGGGCCTGCTGGTAACTGTTTTAAGTGTTGTACTGTGCACATTCATTTTGCCTTGGGTGCTTGGTCTGCTCGGGCATCGCATCAATGCCTTCAGAGTGCGTCTTCCGGGCAGACTATTCAAAACGCGCGAAAGCCTCGGCGCGGCGAGTGAGCGGTGGCTGCGGTGGGGCGGCTTCATAACGCGCCGGCCGTGGACAGCTCTCCTTATCGCCGGGGTTCCGCTCCTGATCCTTGCATTCCAGGCAAGGAGAATCGCTCCCGGGATTCCAGACCGCGATTCGCTCCCGGCCGCAGCCGAGTCGGTGCGCGCGCTGCGCACGCTGCAAGGCATGGGGCGGTCGGGTATTGTGCAGTCCCTCCGAGTGGTGCTGGAGTTGCCGCCGCAATCTCCGCCGCTCTCACCGACTGGCTGGTTGGCCGTCAGCCGCTTGACGAAACGCTTCCAGGACGATCCTAGAGCGGAAGAGGTCTTATCTCTTCCAACCCTTACGGGAATGTCTGACACCGCGGATGCGGTCGACGATGTGCCCCAGGCAATGCGCGAAAGTTTTCTTCGCAGCGATGGCCAAGCTACGTTGATTGAGTTGCTGCCCACCGCCACTCTTCCGCCCAACGAACAGATACGGTGGGTAAGAGAGGTGCGTTCCTCTGATGCTGCCGCGATCACCGGGGTGCCCGGCGCGGCGCTGCGCGTCGGCGGCGTTTCCGCACTCGACGCAGATTATGACTCCGTCGTAAAAGCGCGGTTGCCGGGTGTGGTCCTTGGCGTCGTATTGGGGAGCTTGCTGGCGCTCCTGATCGGGTTACGTTCCTTATTTGCGGCCATCAAAGCAATTTTGCTTAATCTGCTCTCCGTTGGCGCTTCCTTCGGCGCGTTAGTGCTCGTTTTTCAGGAAGGCCACGGTAGCAAACTCTTTGGGCTCGCCGGAGCGACCGGCACCGTATACCCGATCGTGCCGATTCTCTCGTTCGCCATCGTCTTCGGATTGAGCATGGACTATGAGGTCTTCCTGGTCGCGCGAGTCCTCGAAGAGCGGCGGCGCGGCCTAAGCGAAAGATCAGCAGTGATCGAGGGCCTCGCGCGGACGGCCGGGCTTATCACGAGCGCCGCGGCGATTATGATTGCCGTGTTCACCGCATTCACCGTGGGGGGCTTTCTGGTCGTCCAAATGCTCGGCTTTACGCTCGCCGTGGCGGTGTTCATTGACGCGACGGTGGTGCGGATGATTGTCGGGCCGGCGCTATTGAAACTTGCGGGCGATTGGAATTGGTGGCCGTTTGGTTTATCTGGGGCTCCAGCAACGTCCGAAAAGACACCCTCTCCATGACGGCGAACGCAGTGAATGCTCCAGTGAAAACACACGACCTTGCAACAACAGCCTAAGTAAGCGCTACGATCATTTCGCTTTCTCGTCTTCGGCGTGGAACTGGCTGAGCTCAAAATCCTTGCGTCCAAGATGTGCTTTCCCCGAGCCGCCTTCGATTACAAGAATCGAGGAGCCGGGTTTGCCCTGCAGCTTTGCTTCGACTTGCGTCGCAGACCAAAGACCGCCGACCTGCCGCAGGCCGTAGGAAATGAATTCCTTTTGCTGTCCGGTGCCGCGGAGCGTCTTCACCACGTGCACAGGGTACAGAATGCCGCGGTCAATCCACGAGGTTATCGAATCATAGTAAGTCTGGTCCTGAGAGCCGGACTTGCTCTTGAGGACAAAGCAATCGCGCGCGCCGTATTTCTCCGGTGCCAGGAATTCCTGATTTTTCCAGAAGAACTGGTTCTCTACCATGTCTTCAATCGAGAAGTCAGTTCCCACGAGCGGGTCGTTCCAACGCTCGAATGGCAGGACGGCAGCGGCTTTCTGGCCAGGGAGTGCGGCCTCGATGGTCATGTGCCCGCTCGCGCTCATATGCAAAAGGAGGGTCGTCTTCTCTGAGGCAGGCCCCGAGATCTCGCACAGCAGGCGCAGACCATCGGGAAACCAGTGAGCCTTGGCGACAAACTTGTAGTTCGTGCGCTTGCCATTGCCTTCCAAGCGGGTGAGTCGCCCGGACATGCGGTAATCCAATTTCTCAATGCGCTGGCGCGAGCCGGTCAGCGCGGCGTCTTGGTCAGGACCCGCCGCGGAGGCGCGCGATGGATGCACTGACAGCAGCACGAGCGGGGCGATGGACGCTAAAATCGTCGCAAAGGCGCAACCCGTCCATCTGGCCTTAGGGTGCCGGCCAAACATGCGGCTGCGGGAGAGCACTACGACGCGGCGCAGGAAGTTCATATCTCTATGTATACAGCCTAAGTCGGTTTAGCGCTATCCAGGGCGACTCGTTCTCGGTTCAATGGGGGAGGCCGGCGCGACGCACGACATCTTGAAAGCGTGGGTCGGAGCGGAGCGGGTCGAAGCCCGGCCGCAGAAGGACCCCGGGGTTAAAGCGTTCGTCGAAGGCCTTTTGCAGCCATATCATCGCCTCGTCGGCGTCGCCTAAAGCTGCGTAGACGGTGGCAATCTCCGAGCCGTGCGAATAGTTTGGAGTTGAGCGCTTCTTTAGATCGCTCAATAATTTCAGCGCTTCGCTTTTTTTTCCGGAAGCTGCGTCGGCGCGCGCAAGATTTGCGACGCATGTCGGGCTATTGCCGGAAAGCTGCACGGCCTTTTGCAACTCCGCCACGGCCTCGTCGTACATGTGTTTTTGGATGTAGGCTTGCGCGAGTTGATTGTGTGCCATCGCAAAACCGGGATCCATTTGGAGTGTTTTCGTGCTTTGAAGAATGGACGCGTCGTAGGAATGGGCGAGGACAAGAAGCTCCGCCAAATCGGCGTTGATGATTAGAGAAAGAGGATCCAGGTCCTGTGCTTTCTTCATTTCTGCGATGGCTTCTTCGTAGCGACCTAACAGACTCAAATGCCATGCATACCAATGATGTGAAGTCGCGTATCCGGGATTTAGCTCAATTGCCCGGCGGAATTCCTTGTCGGCGGCATGCACGTCCCAGTCGAAACCATCGAGACAGAATGCGAGCGAGTTGTGGGCTTCGCCGAGCGAGTCGTCCAGTTCGAGCGCTTTGAGGGCCGCGGCTTTCGCCTTGGGCAGAGCTTCCTTTGGAGTCATGACGGCGTATTGCCAATCTCCCAACAGAGCATACGTGTCCGCTAACCCGGAATAGGCCTGAGCGTATTTCGGGTCTTTGTCGATGGCTTGATTGAAATACGTGAGAGCAAGCTGCAGGCCATCCGCGGTTCGCTTATTCCAGAAGTAGCGGCCCTTGAGATAAGACTCGTAAGCTTGCGGATTGATGACCTGCACGTTTTTCAGCGCGGCCTGTTCCTGCGGATTCAGATTGATGCGGATTTGATTTGCAATCGCTTGCGCTACCTGGCTTTGAAGCGCCAAGGTGTTTTGCAATTCGCCCTCATAGCTCTGTGACCATAAATGTTTGTCCGAAGAAGCTTCGATCAACTGCGCGGTAATACGGACGCGGTCGCCCGAGCGGAGCACTGTGCCTTCAACGATGGTGTCCACGTTTAACTCGCGGGCAATCTGCGGAAGGGGCTTACGCGCGTGCTTGTAAGTCATGACCGAGGTGCGGGAGATCACGCGCAATGCGCTGATTTGCCCGAGGTGCGAAATCAATTCGTCGGTCATCCCATCCGCGAAATAGTCCTGCGACGGTTCGTTGGACAAGCTTTCCAAAGGGAGGACCGCCAAGGACCTAATGGCAGGGGTGACCTGTCTGGCGGAACGAAATTTCCACGCGGCAATGGACGTCAGCACTATGAGGAGCGCGAATAGCGGGAGAATCCATCGAAGTGGCCGCTGAACGTAACTGGGCTTGGCAATTTTGTCGCGTTGATCGAGACGATCGGGATGTACCTGAGCGGGCAGCTGTTGGGCCGCAGCATTTGAATCGATCGTTTTGACTTCGGCCACGAACCGGTAGCCTCGGCGCGCGACCGTCTCCACGAAGCGCGGGCTCTCCGCTGAATCACTAAGGGCATCGCGGATTTTGTTAATCGCTTTATTGAGGCCGTGGTCGAAATCCACAAATGTGTCTGCAGGCCAGAGTTTTCTTTGGAGATCTTCGCGCGTGACGACTTCGCCGGCGTGCTGCAGCAGCACCGTGAGAACTTGAAGTGGCTGTTCCTGGAGGCGAACTCGAAGGCCGTGCTTGCGCAATTCTGCGGCGCGAACATCGAGTTCAAAAACTCCAAAGCGAAAGCTTTTGCGAAGGTGATCGTCTTCCGGCATTGAGAGGCGATGCTAGTCGGAAGCGAGTGTATCACTGGAGCCCGCTCGGGCATAAAAGACGAAGGGATAGTTTTATTCAAGTCCTGTATTGACTCGCACTTAGATGGGGAGGCCGATTCCAGTAGAAAGGGATTGGCCGTCCATTGAATCGACCGCGCGCGCAGGCCAGAGTGAGGCAATCAAGCGCATGGCAGCCGGCCAACGTTGTGCGCGGGAAGGACCATATGATGGACCACAAACAATGTCCGACCTTCGAAGAGGCGTTTATGCCGCACCTGAATGCTGCGTACAACCTCGCGCGCTGGTTGACGCGCAACAAGCAAGACGCGGAAGACGTTGTACAGGAAGCGTACCTGCGCGCTTTCCGATTTTTTTCGGGCTTCCGCGGCGGCGACGGTCGTGCATGGCTGCTGAAAATTGTCCGCAACACTTGTTACACATGGTTGGAAGTGAATCGTCCACTCCAACAAGCGGCAGAATTCGACGAGAGTTTCTTTTCAACGGATTTTGGGGCGCTGAATCCCGAACAATCATTACTCCAAACTGACAGCAGGGATTTGGTCCGAAAGGCTCTAGAAAGACTGCCGGCAAATTTTCGTGAGGTATTGATTCTGCGGGAACTCGAGGGCATGTCCTACGAGGAAATCGCTGAGATAACGGGGACGCCTGCGGGCACCGTGATGTCGAGATTGTCGAGAGGGCGCGATCGTCTTCGTCAAGCGCTTCATGATGTCTCGAGCAGGGAGACGAGACCAGTTCCCCGGCTGGTTGAGATGATCCGCGGATAAAGTTGGAGCCGTGTCGTCAGCGCTCGACATGGAATTCGCGACGGGCGAAGTTGTCTCGAGGTACGGCTCGGGTTACCGGGTTGTGAGGGAAACTGGTTTGTCGGGGCTGGCATCCGGTTTGGGGCCCAAGGATTTCAGGTAGCGGATGATTTGCCAACGCTGGGCTTCGGGCAACTTGGACCAGACGGGCATGCCTTTTCGCGTGACACCGCTCGTGAGCAACCAGAACAACGCACCGGGAGACGCGTTCTGAACTTCTGGCGCTCGCAAGCTCGGCGCCTTTTTGCCGCCGATACCTGCTTCTCCGTGACATTCGGCGCAGTGATTTTGAAAGAGAAACTGGCCGGCGACGACGGCATCCGGATCTTTTTCAAGCGGGTTTGGTTTCAGGCGAGCTTTTTCCGGCGCTTTGGTCAATTCGGTGTAGTCGTAGGAATTATTTTTTACAGGTTTTTCGGGATGCGGATCTTTTTGCGCGACGCATAGTGAGCCCACGAGAAGAGTTCCGGATAGGGCCAGAGTGATGAAGTGAGGCCTCAAGAGCGGCCTCCGAACAGTTTCCTGACGAGATCGCCGAAGCCGGAAAACTCTTTGGCGATTCCCCAACGGATCATAAATCGGCGGCTGTTGTCATTCAGACCGAATGTCGGGGAAGAGCGTAGAGTCCAGCCGGAGGGCATGTTCCAGGCAACGACTGGGGCGAGATAGTGAGAAGTTTCACGCAGGCCGAAGCTGGCAGTGTCGCCGAGGCCGCCGTAGATCTCGACTCCGGCAACGAAATTCTGCGGACAAAAATTGCATCTCTTGGCTGCAGCTTTGAGAGCGAGAGGGCGGTTGGCGCCGATGGCGTAGCCAAATTCCCAAGGCTCACCGGCCAAGTTCTTTACGGAGAGAAAGTTCTCGGATACGTTCCAGCCCTTGAAATTGCTGCCCAGTATCAGTTTTAGCTCGAGTTCGTTCTTGATTTCCTGACGCGCCGCGGTGTTCGGCGCCGCGAAATCGGATTCGACATCGTGCCCTTCGACTTCTTTCAGCAGCTTGTCTGCACCGTTTACGCGCTCATATTCGACATATAGAACTGGATTGATGAAATGTTCCCGACGGAGAGGGCGAAAGCGATTCTCCCACCGGAAGCCGGTATAGACCGTGCTGTCATGGAAGGTGGTCTGACCGTCGAGATAAAACTCCGTGGTCCACCAGGCGGTGGCGCCGTACTCGAGTTCCAGCCAGTAGGAATGGAACTGGTTGCCGCCACGCTGCGTGCCGAAGGTGGAGAAGTATTCAACTTCAAGGCTGCGAGGTTCCTCCAACAATTGGT
>Ga0247669_1000198_pt1 | contig 29496 bp, 20 predicted proteins | sample CNK10_metaG_FD_182734 | JGI IMG/M metagenome (GOLD analysis project Ga0247669, IMG submission 182734) | Soil microbial communities from Purdue University Martell Research Forest, Indiana, United States - CNK10 | ecosystem: Environmental > Terrestrial > Soil > Temperate forest > Bulk soil... | reverse complement strand
GGCTTCGCTCGGACAAATGGTGGCCGGGCTTTCCCGCAAGAAGAAGTCGCAGGCAGTACACGTAGACAAACTCTCCGAGCATCTGGACGCGCTTCAGAAAGAGAGCGACGCGCTCACCGAGGCGATCGATTCTGACGCTGCATCGTACGACGCCGTAATGGCCGCGTTCAAATTGCCCCAGGGCGATGCCGGCGAAACCAAGCAGCGCGAAGACGCCATTCAAACGGCTACCCGCAAAGCAGCAGAAGTCCCACTCGGTGTGGCCGAGCGGACAGTTGCACTCTTCGAACGCTTGAAACAACTTGAACCTATCGCGGCGGCATCCATGAAGTCAGACTTACAAGTGGCTCGTTTGATGGCGGCAGCCGGCGCTCACGGCGCGCTGGCAAACGTGGAGATCAATCTCGACGGCTTGAAGGACGCAAATTACGTGGCAGCGACGCGAGCAAAAATCGCGAAGCTGCAAGGAAAACTGGCTGAGGCGCCGCGAGGCCAGAGCGGCGGAAATTAGACTTTCTCACGCCCCGAATCGAAAGGAACGAAATATGAATCGGACAGGAAACCTTGGCCGCATGGCGGCTGGATTGGCTTTTGCGGCGGCGTTGCTTGCGGTGCCAGGAGCGACGCGGGCGCAGCACCTTGGCAACGATACGATTGCGCTATTTCCGAAAAACGTCGGGGAATTTGCATACGCCAATTTGAAGCAGGCACGAACGCAAAAGTGGTTCCCGCAATTGCAGGAGCAGATGTTGCCGGAGCGATTCCGCCAGTTCGAAAGATTCCTCGCGTCGGCCGGTGTCGACCCGAATTCGCAAGTCGAAGAAGTGGCTTGGGGCTTGATTCCGGAAGGCGTGACCAGCAAGACGGAAGGGACGGGGTCGGCGGCGGTGCCGACCGGCGAAGAGATCGTCGGCGTTGCATTGGGTAGCTACAACCCGGACTCGACCGAAGCGTTTTTCAAGGCGCAGAAGTTGCCGACATTTAAGTCGCACGGATTCACGATGTACGCGTTCGGCAGCGGCGCCGGACCGAATGACCTGTTTTTTCTGTTTATAGATTCCAACACGGCTGCGTTCGGACATCGCACGGAACTCGAGAAAATGTTGAACGTACGCTACGGCGGCGAAGAAGGCTTGATGCGCAACGACAGGCTTTTCTCGCTGATCAGCGAAGCAAATGGTTCCGGTGCCGTCTGGGCGGTATTAAACCCCGCTTACACGCGCCTGGCGATGAAGCAGCTTGCTCCGCAAATTCAGCAATTTCCGGAAGCCGCAAAGCTTGTCACACGAATGCAAAATCTTCTGATCAGCGTGCAAGCCAGCAGTGGAGTGGATGGCAAGTTCCAGGCAGTATGCGGTTCGACGGACGACGCCAATACGCTGGCGCAGTTGATTCAGCTCGCCCTGGTTTATCAGCAATATCAGGCGAAACAACAGAATCAAGATCTATCGCAACTGCTCGGCCAGGCTCAGGTAACGCCCGAAGGCGACCGGGTGACGCTCCGCATGTCGCTAAGCGACGACCAGATGGCGGCTTTGATCAAGAAAAATACGTTTGCACTGAAGATGTAGAAACAATCCAGCACGCGGCACACCGAGGACGGGCACTTTGCCCGTCCTTTCTTTTTTTTGACCCCGACTCTAAGCCTGGGGAGAGAGGAATTTCGTGAGGCGCGTGACGCTCGAACCCTTCAGTTGTTCATATTGCACGCGGTCGACGCCTTCCATTGAGACCGCCCCCGAATTGAGTAAGGTGTGCAAGCCAATCGAAGGCGCGTCGGCCTGGTGAACAATCAACACTTCGATGCGGTCATTGAATTGTTTCAACGTAACTTGAACGTGCAGGCGGCGGATATCGAGGTGAGCGAACGCCTCTTCGCACGCAAACAGCACCGATGATTGCAATTTCCCGGCGGCTTCAGTGGCCAATCCGCCGGCTTCGGCAAGGTATCGCGCGCCACCGGCGACGGCGGCGGCGAAGCGAAGGTCCGCATCGAGGCTGATCTCAATGTGCTTGAATTCAGTGGACACGAGACTCGGCCAGCGCGATGTCGCAAGCTTCGCGGCAATCCGGGCAATAGTAGAGGCCGTCGACACAGAGATGCACGTCGTCCTGGCCTTTGCAAATGCTGCAATACTTTTCGCAATTGCAAAAAGGTTCAGCCTTGTCGCATTGAATGCAGACAACCGGCCCGCGCGCCATGGATTCCTCCACAAAAACTCTACCTGAGCGGCTGGCGACGGAGCAAGGCAAAGCTGGCGCGAGTGGCGCTTGTCGTTTACGGCCCCGGTGGGTTATTTCGACGATTCGAGTTCTTCTGCCATCGCGAGGAGTTTGGTGACGGTGTTAAAATTGCGGCCGGTACCCGGCGTGGTGCAGAGCTTTTCGACGGCGCGCCACGGCAGCTTGGATTTTCCCATGCCGTCCGGGAAATAAATGTAGAGTTCGCGCTTGGCGGGGATCAATTCTTCGCCTTTGGGCGGCAGCTTCTTCAATTCTGTTGCGGCTTCTTGGCTCAGTTCATCGTGAAGAAAATAGACAAGCAGCTTGGCCGGCAGGACGTTGGGGCGTTTGGCGAAAGGATTTGCCGCAACGATATCGCGGAGATCCTTTGTCGTTCGAAGGAGAACGCCCGGCGTAATTTCGAAGCGCTTCTCGATCGCTGTCTGAATTTTCTTGCCGAGCAATTTCAAGTCGGCGCTGTCCGTCCGAAATACGACATTGCCGCTCTGCACGTAGGTTTGCACATCGCCTAACTTCAGCGACCGATACAGCGCTTTGAGGTCGGCCATCTTGATGACCGCGTGTCCGCCAACGTTGACCGCGCGAAGAAGCGAAATGAAAACCGGCATGACCCGAGATTATAGCGCGCCGGAATTGAGGAATAGTTCGAACGCGCTGAAATACCCGTTTCTTTGACGCACTTTCGACTGCGTGCTACCATGATTTTCTGCCCGAGCGAGTGGGATGGACTCCGTCACATCTTCTACCCAAACTGAACTTCGCAAGACGCCTCTCAATGGGCTGCACCGGAAGCTTGGCGCGAAAATGGTTAATTTCGGCGGCTGGGATATGCCCGTCGAGTATCCGTCGAGCGGCGGCCTGATGGCCGAACACAAGGCGGTGCGCGGCAGCGTCGGGATGTTCGACGTGAGTCACATGGGCGACATCCGCATCCACACAGGAAAAACCCCTGGTGGCGCACTCGCCGCGGTTCAGCACCTCTGCATGAACGACGCAACGAAGTTGGCGATTGGGCAGGCGCAATACTCTGCGATGCTCTACCCGCAAGGAACTTTCGTAGACGACGTGATTGTGCATCGTCTGGGCGATGACGATTTTCTGCTGGTGATTAATGCCGGAACGCGCGAGAAAGACATTCAGTGGGTTCAGAAGAATACAGCAGGATTTGACTGTATGGTCGAAGACCTGAGCGACGCGTACACTCAGCTGGCAATTCAGGGACCCCGCGCGGTGGACGTTCTGCAGAAACTGACAAATGCAAATCTTCCGCCAATCAAGAATTATTGGTTCACGCATGGAACGGTCTGCGGACTGCCGGATCGACTAATTGCTCGCACGGGTTACACGGGTGAAGATGGGTTTGAGATTTACATGCCAAGCGATGTTTTGACGAGCGAGACTGTGTGGAACGCCGTGATCGAAGCTGGCCGCGAGTTTGGAATTATTCCGTGCGGGCTCGGCGCGCGCAACACGCTGAGGCTGGAAGCGAAGATGGCGCTTTACGAGCATGAAATCAGCGATTCCATCAATGTGTGGGAAGCCGGGCTTGACCGGTATTGCAAAATGGAAAAGGGCGATTTCATCGGAAGGTCTGCGCTGGCAAAAGCGAACGCTGCAGGAATAAAACGCGCGCTGGTCGGCATGGAAACGGTTGAACGCGGCATCGCCCGCGACGGTTACAAGGTGTTCGATTGTGCGGGAGAAGAAATCGGCGTCGTGACGAGCGGTTCCCCTTCTCCGACGCTCTGCAAGAATATTGCGTTGGCCTACGTTCCGCCGGAATTTGCCGCGGTCGGAACGCTTGTTTGCGTCGAGGTTCGCTCACAACGAATCAAAGCACAAGTGGTGCCGACGCCGTTTTACAAACGACCGAAGAAAATGGCGCCGCAAGCGCTTAGTACCGCATAGAATCTCGAAAAGGAAAATCAAGGAGAGGTCCAAATGGGATATCCATCGAATTTCCGGTATACGAAAGAGCATGAGTGGGTGAAGGTGGATGGCGGCACTGCGACAATCGGCATCACCGACTATGCGCAGAGCGAGCTGGGCGACGTTGTCTTCGTCGAACTCCCCAAAATCGGCGCGAAGCTCGAAACCGGCAAGTCGTTTGGCAATGTCGAATCGGTCAAAGCCGTTAGCGAGATTTATGCGCCGACAGCCGGAGAAGTGACCGAAGCGAATGCCGAGCTGGCAAACAAGCCCGAATTGCTCAATTCCGATCCGCATGGCGCGGGTTGGCTCGTCAAAGTGAAACTTTCTAATCCCGCGGAACTCAGCGGCTTGATGGATGGTCCGGCATACGAAGCATACATCGCGCAGAAGGGCAAGGAAGCCTCGGCCTGATGCGTTACCTCCCCAAAAGCCCCGCTGAACGGCAAGAAATGCTTTCGGCGATCGGCGCAAAATCCATCGACGAACTTTTTGAATGTATTCCGGAACGCTACCGGCTGCGCGAGGCACTGAAGCTGCCTGCGGCACATTCGGAAGCGGAAGTCATTTCGTATTTCCAATCGCGCGCAAAAGAAAATTCCGTGGGATACACGAGTTTTCTCGGTGCCGGCGTTTACAACCACTTGCGTTCGGTGATTACCGACACCATTTTGCTGCGCGGCGAATTCCTGACTTCTTACACCCCGTATCAGGCTGAAATCACGCAAGGCACGCTGCAGGCAATTTTCGAGTTTCAAACGCTGATGTGCCAGCTCACCGGCCAGGAAGTCGCCAATGCCTCGATGTATGACGGTTCAACCGCGACGACCGAAGCGGTACTGATGGCGGAACGGCTGACCGGACGGCGGCGCGTTCTGGTCGCCAAATCGCTGCATCCCGAATACCGCGACGTCTTGAAGACCTACGCGAAGAACTCGGGATTGACGGTCGAAGAGATTTCCTACGGCGCAAATGGAAGATTAGACAGCAAGGCGCTGCAGGCGACGTTGAAGGACGACGTGGCCGCGGTTGTTGTGCAATCTCCCAATTTTTTCGGTGTCATCGAGGATGTCGCAGCCGACGCCGATGCGGTGCACGGTGCCGGTGCACTGCTGGTCGTCGCGATCGCGGAAGGCGTCTCGCTCGGCGCGCTAAAGCCACCGTCGGAAGCGGACATTGTCGCAATGGAAGGCCAGAGCTTCGGCCTTGCGCCAAGTTACGGCGGCCCATTCGTCGGCGTGATTGCGTCGCGCGACAAATTTGTTCGCCAGATGCCGGGCCGGCTAGCCGGACAAACGACCGACACAGAAGGGCGTCGCGGATTTGTGCTGACTCTTGCCACGCGCGAACAACACATTCGCCGCGAAAAGGCGACTTCGAATATTTGTACAAATCAGGCGCTCTGTGCGCTGGCGGCAACCGTTCATTTGACGCTTCTAGGCAAAGAAGGTTTGCGCGAGATGGCGCACCAGAATCTCTCGAAAGCTCGATTCGCCCTGAGCGAACTCGAGAAACTTCCCGGAGTGAAGCGAAAATTCGACGCGCCGTTCTTCAATGAATTCACCATCGAGCTTCCGCGGTCAGCACGCATGGTAAACGCTGAGTTGCTGAGAGAGAAAATCGTCGGGCCACTTTCGTTGGGGTCACTCTATCCGGAGCTGACTAAAACGGCCCTCGTCTGTGTCACCGAAACAACGACAAGCGCGGAAATCGAGCGTTTCGCCGCAGCGCTGCGCCGCGCCCTGGAACAGCCCCTATGAACAGCAAGATCAACAAAGCTTCGCGCCACTCTTCGCAGAACGAAGGGCTGATTTTTGAGAAATCGTCGCCGGGAAAACGCGCATTCGAGTTGCCGCCTCTCGATGTCCCTTCGGCCGATGCGGCCGCTGAACTCGGCAAATACCATCGCGCGGACGGCGTTGCTGGATTTCCCGAAGTGAGCGAAATCGAAGTTGTTCGCCACTTCACACGCTTGTCTACGTGGAACTACGCCATCGACCTAGGCATGTACCCGCTGGGGTCCTGCACGATGAAATACAATCCGCGCGTAAACGAATTCGTTGCGCGCCTCGATGGTATTGCCTCAGAACATCCGTATCAGCCGGATGAACTTTCGCAAGGCTGCCTGAAGATTCTGCAGCTTTTGGAAAAATGCCTGCTTGAAATCACGGGTATGGACGCGATCACGCTTCAACCCGCCGCCGGTGCACAAGGCGAGCTCACCGGCCTTCTCCTCATCCGCGCATATTTGGAGCGGCAAGGCAATCCGCGCAAAAGAGTTTTGATTCCGGACTCTGCTCACGGCACGAACCCTGCGACTGCGATCATCGCCGGCTACGAAGTCGAAAACATCAAGAGCGAATCGCACGGCCAGATCGACGTCGAAAAACTTCGCGAACTCGTGACAGAAGATGTCGCCGCGCTGATGATTACAAACCCCTCGACGCTCGGCATCTTCGAAGAGCGGATTCCCGAAATCGCCGAGATTCTCCACGCCAAAGGCGCTTTGCTCTACATGGACGGCGCAAACATGAACGCGCTAACGGGCATCACGCGCCCGGGTGACCTCGGTGTAGATGTGATGCACCTGAATCTTCACAAGACTTTCTCGACACCGCATGGCGGTGGCGGTCCCGGCGCCGGCCCCGTGGCGATGAAGAAAATCCTCGAGCCGTTCAAGCCCGTCCCGGTGCTCGTCGAAAAAGAAGGCGGCAAACTCGCGCTCGATTCGCGCCGCCCACACTCCATCGGAAAAGTTCGCGCATTCACGGGCAATTTCGGCGTTCTGGTTCGCGCGCTTGCCTACATTCTCGCCTACGGTCCCGGCGTTCGCCAGGCAACGGAGGATGCTGTGCTCAATGCGAACTACATTCGCAAAGGACTTGAAGGGGCCTACGACCTGCCCTATTCCCTGCCGTCGCTTCATGAGGTCGTTTTCAGCGACGCGATTCAGAAGCGCAATGGCGTCAATACGATGGACATCGCCAAACGTTTGATCGATTACGGCTTTCATCCGTACACGACGGCCTTTCCTCTGATCGTTCCCGGCGCACTGATGATCGAACCGACCGAATCCGAATCGAAAGAAGAGTGCGACCTCTTCATCGAAGCGATGAAGTCAATCGCGGAAGAAGCAGCGAAAACTCCCGACGTCGTGAAAACTGCGCCGCATACCACGCGCGTTCGGCGCCTCGACGAAGTTGGCGCCGCCCGCAAACCGATTCTTCGCTGGACTCCCGGCGCAGCGGGCAAAGTCGCGCGCTGACCCCGTTCTCTACAACGACACCAAAGGTCGTCGCGAGCCCGTCGGTGTGCAGGGTCACTGTTAAACTTGCAGGAAGTTGTCCGACTCTTCGCCCCTAAACTTCGATGAACGTTGCCCTCGACGCCTGGCTACCCAAATCCGTAATCCTGCTTCGCAATTACGATCGCCACAAATTTCTGTCTGACCTGATCGCTGGTATCACGGTCGGTCTCGTTGCCCTTCCACTCGCGATGGCGTTCGCCATTTCGTCCGGCCTTTCTCCGCAGGCTGGCATCTATTGCGCCGTTGTCACCGGGTTCGCCATTTCTGCTCTGGGCGGTTCGAAAACGCAGATCGGAGGCCCCACCGGAGCGTTCGTCGTGGTTGTCGCGGGAATCGTCGCAAAGCACGGCGTTGATGGCCTGTTCGTGTGCACGATGATGGCCGGCGTCCTGCTTCTCTTGCTCGGCGCGACCGGCATGGGTACCGCCGTCAAATATTTTCCTCGACCGGTGGTCGTGGGTTTCACCAACGGCATTGCCATCCTCATCGCGAGCACGCAAATCCGCGATTTGTTCGGTCTCCGCATGGACGCGGTGCCGAGCGACTTCTTCCAACGTATGGCCGCCCTGGGCCGCTCGTTTTCCACCCTCAATTGGCGCGCGACTCTTCTCGCCGGAGTTTCGCTCGCCGTCATGATTCTCTGCCTGAAGTTCGCTCGTAAAGTTCCGGGCGCTATCGTCGCGTGTTTCGGAGCAACGGCGGCCGTCGCGTTGCTGCATCTCAGCGTCGAAACGATTGGCTCACGCTACGGCGGCATCCCGAGCGGCCTGCCGCACATTTCCGTGCCCGCACTTCATTACGACACGATGCGTCAGTTGTTTTCGGCAGCCTTTACCGTGGCGATGCTCGGCGCAATTGAGTCGCTCATGTCCGCCGTCGTTTCCGACAAAATGTCCGGCGACAAGCACAACCCGAATGTCGAGCTTATGGCACAAGGCGTCGCGAATATTTTGTCGCCCCTGTTCGGTGGCCTGCCTGCCACCGGCGCCATCGCGCGCACCGCAACTAACGTTCGCGCGGGCGCAAAAACTCCCGTCGCGGGAATTATTCATGCCCTCACCCTTCTGGCGATTCTGATCTTCGCCGCCCCACTCGTCAAAAATGTTCCATTGTCCGCGCTGGCCGCCATCCTGCTGATGGTCGCTTACAACATGGGCGACTGGGAGGAAATTCCGCAAATCTTGAGGCTCAGCGCGGCCGATATCACCGTCTGGCTCCTTACCCTGACTCTCACGGTCGTCACCGACCTCACGTTCGCGGTGGAAGTCGGCATGGTGCTCGCCGCGCTCACGTTCATTCGCAAAGTTTCCCGCACAACGACCGTTTCCCGCGTGACTCGCGATTACGTCGAAGACAGCCGCGTCCACGTCCTGCAAGGCAAGGATATTCCTTCCTACGCCGCGGTGTTTCGCGTGCACGGTCCGTTCCTCTTCGGTACGACGGATAAGTTCGATGAAATTTTGCGAGGCATGAACGATCTGCCGCCTGTCGTGATCTTGCGCCTGAGAAATATGACCGCCATTGACGCTACCGGTCTCGGCGCCATTCGCGATCTCGCCGACGAAGTCCAGTCCACCGGCAGGACTTTGCTTCTTTGCGGCGCACGTGAACAACCTTCGCAGTTGATGCACCAGGCGGAGTTTGAACGCCACGTAGGAAAAGAAAATATTGTCGCGAGCATAAACGACGCGATCCGGCGGTCGAACGAACTTTATTCGTCCCAATATGCCTCAAATGCTCGCTGGCAAGCCTAGAGCCGCTGCTTTCTTAAAACATATTCATCTTTCGTTTACAGCGCTGATACGCCCCGTTCGTCCGCCTGTAACACGCTCCAAATAGCGTTATGGCCCGTGTTGTTGCCTCCAGGCGGTGGCATCCAAAAAGGAGAACGGATTTGAAACTACGATTGGCTTCTTTAGCGCTGAGTCTAGGAATGCTCAGCGTATTTCAACCCAGCTGCACGCGCGCCAACGACGAACCTGGCCAGGGTCACAAAATCAAACACGTTTTGCTGATCAGCATCGATGGCATGCACGCGGTTGACTATGAAAATTGCGTGGCATCGAAGACATGTCCGCATCTGGCCGCGCTAGGCAGGAGCGGAGTGAGCTACACGCGCACGACCACGTCCAGGCCGTCCGACTCATTTCCCGGCCTGATGGCAATCGTGAGCGGCGGCAGCCCCCGAACGGTGGGCGCGTTCTACGACGCGGCTTACGATCGTGTTCTGGCACCGCCGACGATTGCTACGGGCAACGGACTGCCAGGCGGAACCTGCAATGCGAACCAAATTAACGGAACGCAGACGGAATATGAGGAAGGCAACGATTTTGACCAGTCGAAGCTCAATGGCGGGTTTCCCGGATATCCCACGATTGACGGCGGCGTTAAATCGATTGATCCGAACAAACTGGTGAGAGATCCTTTCAACAACTGCAAACCGGTTTACTCTTGGAATTTCGTTCGCACTAATACCATCTTTGGCGTGATTCACGCCGCGGGTGGCTACACAGCCTGGTCCGACAAGCACGCCGGCTACGCTTCCGTTTCCGGACCCACTGGAACCGATCAACCCAGCAACGTGGATGATTACTATTCGCCGGAGGTCAACTCTCTTCAGATTGTGCTCCCAGGACTGAAGACGGCGGCCCTCAGCCCTCAAGCCAGTTTTGATTGCGGAACGCTAGTTCCCAATGGCGACGACTGGACCACTGATTTCGATGCCATAAAATGCAACGACCAACTGAAGGTCAACGCCGTGCTCAATCAAATCCACGGCAGGACGCACCTCGGAACAAGCAAGGCTCCTGTCCCGGTAATCTTCGGCATGAATTTCCAGGCAGTCAGTGTTGGAGAGAAGCTGATTGAGCCCAAATCCGCTACCAGAACCGATCAGAACTCTGGAGGTTATGAGGATGCCCAAGGCACTCCCCGACCCAAGATGCTGGCAGAAATTCAGTATGTGGATGCGGCGATCGGACAGATGGTCGATGCGCTCGGACACGAAGGTCTTCTGGATTCGACCACTGTTATCGTCACCGCAAAACACGGCCAGTCGCCGATCGACCCGAACCGCTTCTTCCCCATTCCTGGCAATTCCGGCAACAACGGTACGCCGCCCTCTGGAATCATCGCTGCTTTTCTCCCGGCAGTTTACAGCGACCCCAATAATGGCTTCGGACTGGCCGAAGACGACATTTCCCAAATCTGGCTGGCAGACTCAAGCCGCACCGGGGACGCGGTAACGGCTCTGGAAAATGCCGCGACAGCGATCGGCCTGGGCCAGATATACTACGGCGCATCCATCAACACGCTCTTTAACCCGCCAGGTGTGCCGAATAACCCCGGCCCTTGCTGCAAACTCCGCGACGGCGGCGACCCGCGTACGCCCGACATCGTCGTCATTCCAAACGTCGGCGTGGTCTACACCGGAAACCTAAAGAAGCAATCCGAACATGGCGGCTTCGCATGGGATGACACTAACGTGATGCTGTTGGTGTCCAACCCCCACATGGAAGCACGCACCGTGAACAGCTTCGTGGAAACCGCTCAGGTGGCTCCGACAATCCTGAAAATCCTGGGCCTGGATCCTGACGCCCTGGAAGCCGTTAGACTTGAAGGCACGCCAGTGTTGCCGTCTCTGTTCGAGTAGCAACGAGTAGTACTGATTCAAACAAGAAAGGCGGCTGCCGCGGCAGTCGCCTTTTTTTCGTCGGAACAACTTTGCCGAATCGTCTCTACTTAAATCGCACGCTGTCCAAAATGTCTCCAAATGCTTTGTTGTACTCGTGGAAGTCCGCGGTCGGCGCCGTGCAGACGAAAGACACGAGGCCCTCGGGCCGCACCACCGTAATAATCCAGTCCGTCTCTTCTCCGCCCACCGGAGAGTCATTGGTTAAATAAGTCGAAAGCGCGGGTTGGCCATTCAGCCGCACCCGTGAGGATTGCCGCGTTACTTTCATATTCGGATTCGACTGCTGCAGTCCGGAAATCAGCTGCTGAGTGGCCGAATCCAGCGCCGTCGCCGCGTCGGCATTTTGCAACGGTGATGTTCCCAACGTCAGTCCATACGCCAAGGCGCCATGCCCGCTGCTATCGTTGCCCACACCGCCATCCGGCGCAAACGCCAGGTTATTTTCGTCGCCGTATTTCTTCCAATTGTCCGGAACTCTGAGCGCGTATCCGGAAGCTTGAAACGCCGAATAATTGCTCGACGGCGCTTGCGGCTTCGAAATCATCCCTCCGGTTGCGGCCCCGCCCGGCGCCGCCTTCTTCACGATCGGGAGATTCATCACTTCGCGCTTGGCCGCTTCAAACTCCAGCGAATCGCGCCGAGCGTTCGGCGGTGTTCCGCCAAGCTTTTCGATCTCCTGGTCCACTCGCTCCACGCGATGGTCGGGACTCGGATGGTCTGAGAAAAATTCCGGTGGATTCTTTCCTTTCGATTCCGCTTCCAGCTTTTCAAAAAACTGTGCCATCGCCCGTGGATCGTAGCCCGAATCGTACAGGGCCTGCGTGCCACTTAAATCTGCCTGCGTTTCCGCGGAACGCGAGTAGCGTAAAAGCACGCCGCCCGCGGCAAACGCCCCAAGCTGTTGCATCAGCGCCCCGCTGACGCCACCGCCAAACAGTCCACCGACGATACCAAGTCCGCCTTGCGTTAGCTCCGCCTTGCTAGCCTGGTTTGTGCCGTGTCGCAAGACTACGTGGGAAAGCTCGTGCGCCATGACGCCGGCCAGTTGCGCTTCGTTATCGGCAGCTTCAATCGCTCCGCGATTGACGAACACATAGCCACCCGGCAGTGCGAACGCATTGATGGAGCGGTCATTCACACAATGAAATTCCCAGGGGTATTGCGCGCCGTGTGTATCCAGATGCGCCACAAGTTTCAAGCCTAGCTCGGTCAAATAGGCATCCACCTTCGGTGCATTGCAAAGAGGCAGCTGTCTTTGCGCCTGTATCGCATTTTGTTTCCCAACCGTGATGTCTTGCTGCACGGAGAATATGTTCCAGCCTGGCTTCAATGGCGTCCGTTGAGCGACAGCCCCGGGCGCGACCAATAGGGCCAAGCCGGCACAGCAAGCCGCTATTCGCAGCATGAAGATTGGGCGATTTGGCATGGCATCGAACATGGGGCCTCCCGAGGGCTCAACACCTTTACTGTAGCGCGGCGTCGTCAAAATCGGCATAGGGGGGACGGTTGCCCGTCCTCCCCTGCCACACCACCGTACATGCGGGTCCGCATACGGCGGTTCAGTGAGTTGAGCCCTGACGGGCCGTGAGGTTCGAGTCGTCGTTCGCCACAAGGGCTTCGCCGCTCTGCAGGTTTCCGTTTCGGCTTCACCGTCTTCTGAACCTGCAAAACTCAGCCGAAGCTGATTGGCTGGCGCAATGCCACCCGTGAGTTCGATGTTCTACTACTCGCTCTCGCTGTTTGGGCCTTCCTCACCTCCGTGAGTACTACGCCCGCTGCTGACTTCTGCTGCAGGATCAGAGTGAATTACTTCACCCTCAGTCACGAATCCGAGACGTGCAGCAGATCTCCCGCGATAAGTTCGATTGCTTTCGATACGCGACCGCCGGATTTACCACCAGCGTCCTTGATGGATACGGACTTCGCGATCACTTGCTCGCTCGTCCGACGCCGTAGGCCTCAAATCCGATTCTTGTCCATCAGCCCGTATCTTTGCTCCACGCTTCCTTCAGACCCCACCTCACGGTGACGCCCTTGCGCTTCGCTACCCTTCACCTCCATCAGGTTGGGACGGGACTTTCACCCGTTAGCCGTCGAACATGCGCGGCGTACAAGAAATGGCCCGCCATAGGAATCGGCGGGCCAAATTCTTTGTAGTCGAAGAAGAGTTACCTCTTCATGAGCTTGACGGCGGCGAGGCCGAGGACGCCAGCGCCGAGAAGCAGCATGGTGCCGGGTTCGGGCGTTGCCGTGCCGGGAGTGGCTTGGTTGAAGCCGATGTTGTCGATGAAGAAGTCCCAGCTCGGGTCGGCGGTCGTAATCGTGACAACGCTGCCAACAGTGGGGAATCCGACGGTAACGAGCCCCAAGCTTAGGTTTGGAGCAAGGGTGAACGTCTGGCTGTTGCCCAAATTGTCGGCCACCGTGAACGTTTCCGTGTAGGTCTGACCGTTCAGAAGGTCAAAGAAGAAATTGTTGATTGGCGAGGTGAAGGTCATAGTGATTGTGTTTGACAAACCGGTGCCAAAGGCCGCAGTGCCGTAGACCGAGCTCTCATCGGCAGGCAGGTTGGTCGTGTTGGTCAAAACGGTGCCGCCGGTGATTGTGAGAGGCCCGGAACTGGTGCTGTAGTTCAAAGTCTGGGGAGACGCGAGGGCGAAAAGACCCGGGCCTGACTGATCTTCCAAGTTGATGATGTCGGCCGATGCGTTGACACCTGAAACGAGGCAAATCAGCGCAACAGCCAAGACGTAAAGTGCGATTGAGGGCTTCTTCATTTGCGGTAAAACCTTTCTCCCACTCGGGATACGGCCAAATTCGGTGAACTGGATAGGACAACCTCTAAGGTTGCTGAAGAGAGTGCAATTGATCACCCAAACCGCAGAAGACGCCGCAAGCGAAGCACAATTCCTAAGTAACTGAAAAAGCTTGAGTTAGCGGCACGCCTCGCGAGACTCAACGTGACTAAAGTTGAGGGCCGGCCGGGAATAGGCAACGGAGTGCCGAAGATGTTCGAAAAAGTTCATAGATTTGCACAGGGCGCGTTGGGGGGGCGACAACAGCGTATTGGTCGGCCGATTCGTCTCCATCCGGGTCATACGATGCTAAAAACTTGGGTTCCAAACTGGGGGTCCAACTTGCCCGTTTTCGAAGGCCAATTTCGGGGTTAAACGGTGCAGAATCAATGGTTCGTCTGAAAATTAACAGATGAATGGCGTCATTCGGTTCCTCGCCGGAAAGGTATCGACTCCGTGAGCCGCGAACATGATTGCATGCATTGATGACCTTTTCTAAACTCGCACACGGCGACGCAACTTCGTCCAACGCTACAGGAGGAGTCCTCCCATAATGATCTCGATTCCCCGCGTCTTGGGTTCTGCGCTTGTAGTTGCCCTCAGCTTGACTAGCCAAGTATTCGCAATTCCTCTGCCCGATTCGGCTGCACGCAATTTACGCGTGTTTATCGAGCGCTTCACTGTCGATCACGAAAGCCTCAGGCACGTCTACGACGATCCACTTTCTCCGGCACGTGAAGAACGGTTTCGGCGCTTCTATCAAGATTGGCAAAGGCAGCTGGAAAAGTTGGATTTCGCCGTTCTGGACGAAGATGGGCGGGTCGACTACTTGCTGCTGCAAAACCATCTCCGACATGCCCTTCGTCAGTTGGACCTCCGAAAGAGACAGCAAGAGGAGATGCGGTCTCTAGTTCCGTTCGAAGACGTAATTTTTTCGTTTGAAGACCAGCGGCGCCGCATGGAACCTCCTGAATCAGTTAAAGCAGCGGCTGCTCTCCAAAAAATGACGAAACAGGTTTCGGAACTTCGTGCCGCGATTGAAGCTGGCTTCCCTGCCGGAACTTCCGGCACAACAGATTTCGCCTCGTCCTCCATCCAGCCACTCCGTGCGAGCAAAACCGTTGCAAGGCGTGCGATTTCCGCCATCGAACAGCTGCGCAGTGCTCTGAACAATTGGTTTACCAATTACGACGGTTACGACCCCGAATTCACATGGTGGGTTGCGGAGCCGTACAAAGAAGTGGATCTGGCACTCGAAAAATATGCGCAGCTCGTTTCAGAGAAATTGGTGGGAATCAAACCCGACGACAAGACCACGATCATCGGCGATCCAGTTGGGCGTGACGCCCTCCTCCTAGAACTTGGCGAGGCGATGATTCCCTACACCCCGGAACAATTGATCGCTGTTGCGAAGAACGAAATGGCTTGGTGCACGACAGAGATGAAACGCGCGTCAAATGAGATGGGATATGGCGACGATTGGCACAAAGCACTCGAAAAAGTGAAGGAAATGCACGTGGCTCCGGGACAGCAGCCGGAAGAGATTCGGAAACTGGCGCTCGAAGCAACCGAGTACGTAGAGAAGAACGCCTTGGTTACGGTGCCAGACCTCGCCAAGGAAAGCTGGCGAATGAAAATGATGACTCCCGAGCGCCAGCTCGTGAATCCATTTTTCACCGGTGGGAACGTCATCAGCGTGTCGTACCCGGTGGACTCCATGACGTTCGATCAGAAAATGATGAGCATGCGCGGTAACAATATTCCGTTCTCGCGCGCGACCGTATTCCACGAATTGATTCCCGGCCACCATCTGCAGGCGTTCATGGTCGGTCGCTACCGCGCTTACCGCCAAATCTTCGAATCGCCGTTCTGGGCGGAAGGCAACGCGTTCTACTGGGAAATGCTGCTCTGGGATATGGGCTTCGCGAAGACACCCGAGCAACGCGTGGGCATGCTGTTCTGGCGCATGCATCGCTGCGCCAGAGTGATATTCTCGCTCAGTTTTCATCTCGGCCTGATGACGCCACAGGAATGCGTCAAATTCCTTATTGAAAACGTCGGTCACGAGCCTGACAACGCAACCGCTGAGGTCAGACGCTCGTTCGACGGTTCCTACAGTCCGCTCTATCAGTGTGCGTATTTGCTGGGCGCGTTGCAGTTCTATTCGCTTCACAAAGAATTGGTCGGCTCGGGGCGTATGACCAATCTCGCGTTTCACGACGCTATTCTGCACGAGAACAGCATCCCCGTGGAGTTGCTCCGGGCTGACCTAACGCACCAGCAACTCACGCCGAACTTCAAATCGACCTGGAAGTTTTACGGGCCAATTCCAGACGCAAACTGAACGAAGCGAAATCCCCTCAAATGCTGGCGAGCGTTGTCGAAGTGCCGCGTGCTATTGCTCCGCTGCCTTCACTTCAAAATTGCGCGGGGGCTCGATGCCAAGAAGATGCTGCACGAAATAATCCCACCGCCGCCGGGCAAGATAACTATTTCTTTCACCGTGTGCCATATTGGGGACAAAGAGCATATCGAAACTCCTGTTGGCTTTGATCAAAGCGTCCACAAAGCGCATCGTCCCTGCCGGATGCACGTTGTCGTCGATATCTCCATGCTCGATCATGAGGTGACCCTCCAGTCGCCCGGCCATCGTGACGTTTGACTGTTCAATGTAGTCCGACTGCACCGGATAACCTTGATACAGCTCGTTCCACCACGCTTTGTCCAGCCGCGCGTCGTGATCGCCGGAAATCGTGACACCAACTTTGTAAAATTCTGGATGCACGAGCATCGCGTGCGCCGCGCCATAGCCGCCGGCCGAAGTACCGAAAATTCCCACTCGTTCCGCATCCACAAACGGGTATTTCTTCGCCAGTTGCTGGATCATCGCCACATGATCTTCGAACGCGCCACCCAGATTACGGTACGAGTATTCATGGAAAGCCCGCGAACGCCCCGTCGTTCCCCGCCCGTCAATCATAACAACGACAAATCCTAATTCGGCTACCGCTTGCAGGCCGCCACGCCCAAACGCGGCTTGAAATGTCTTCGGGACAAAATACGCCTGTGGTCCCGTGTAAACATGCTCGACGACGGGATACTTGCGCGACGGATCAAAATTCGAAGGCCGCCACATCAATCCATACAGTTCTTCTTTTCCGTCCGCGCTCTTTCCCTCGAATGCTTCGGGAAATCTCCATCCGGTAGCCAACAGTCGGCCCGCATCTCCTTTTTCCAGCGCTTGACGTTCCGAGCCGTCTTTCGCCCTGCGAAGCACTGAAGCTCCCGGCGAATCCGGTCGCGAAAAATTGTCAACAAAATAGGCGCCGTCCGGCGAAACACTGACCGTGTGCGTCGCATTCTCTGGCGTCAACAAGATCAATCCCTTTCCATCGAGGCCTACGCTGTAAAGGTGCGTCTGACACGGGTCTTCGCCTTTCTCGCGCCCGCCCGCCAAAAAATACACGCGTCGATTTTTCTCATCGACAAATTCAATCTTGTGAACCGTCCACGGCCCAGCCGTGAGTTGCGCCGCTGCGCCGTTCGCCCGCTGCCCATAGAGATAGATGTGATTCCATCCGTCCCGCTCCGAGGTCCACACAATCTCTCCCGTCCCATGCAGGAACCGATATTGGGTCTCGCCCGGGTCAACATATTTTTCGGACTGTTCGCGTATCGCAACCTTTTGCTCGCCCGTTTCCACATCCACGGTGCGCAGTTCGATGCTTTTCACGCCGCGGCTGTTGTAGTCGTAAAAAAATGCCTTGCTGTCCGGAAACCATTCAAATCCCGGCCCTTCCTGAAACGGCAGCTCGAGTGGCGGCGTCTTCACGCTAATCCGTTTGCCTGAATTCAGTTCAAAAATGATCGGCTCCGCTGTTGCAAGCGCCTCGCCTGGCAGCGGATACACATAGGTAAACGCCTTCGGCCGCAACTGGCCCGGTGGCACAAACTGCAGACTCGTGAACCGGCCCGAATTTCGGGAATCGATCCGGTACGTCACAAGCTTCGACGAATCAGGCGCCCAAAACACTGCGGCGTGCTGCTTCAACTCTTCGGCTCCCTGCTCGACCATCATTCCAAGTGACGGCAGCTCAGTCGCGTAGTCCCAGCTTGCCACTCCGTCCGATGTCAGCTGCACAATTTGTCCTGTCGAAATGCTTCGAAGGAAAAGATTGTGGTCTCTCACAAACGCCGCCCAACGACTATCCGGTGAAACGTTCTCGTAACGGTCGCGTTTTTGTGCATCTCCAGTCGGCTTGCAAACATAGTCCGTCAGAGTACAGTCCCACCCTTTTCCTTCCACGTTGAATTGGATCGCCTTTTCGTCTTTGGCAAATACAAACTCTTCAAATGGCAATTTCACGGCTTCATACTCATGCTTCGACGCTTTTTTCAGCGCTTCTGCGAGCCGCTGGTGATCAAACGCCGGCCCGCTTGTATTCTTTTCCGGATCAACCAACACGAACCTGGCATCAGTTCCGTTTGCGGTGCGATACCAAAAGCGGCTGCTTTTTTCGATCCAATGCGGTCTCACGTCGGCAAACGTGACCAATTTGCGATGTCCGCCGGTTTGAAAGAACGAGGCGCGTTCGTAATCTTTCACAGTGCCTTGAGCGTGCGCGCAATTCGCTCCCATCGATCCCAAAAGAATCGTCCAGACAGCGCACAGAAATTTCGCTCTCATCGCCAAACCCCCATAGTCCGGCAAAAACAGCAAATAAGTTTTCAGGAGCCTATATTGGCGCCTATCGGTCGGCATCCGCGCGAATCATCCGAATTCCAAACACACCCGGTATTTCGTTGCCCGGCGCTGCTTCGAACCGTACCGTCACTTTGCTTTTGCCTCGAACAAGCTCCGCCGGCAGGGCATATTCAACGTCGAAAAATCGCACATCCAATTCCGGACTGCGCCGCTCCGTCGATTGGGTCCCGACCTTCGCGCCGTCCACCAGAATGTCGAACGAACCATTCCGCCGGGCATCACTTCCATAGGTCACAACAAGGGCCATTGGATGCGACTGCTCCGCCAGCAGGTCGAACGAGAACCATTTCGTTCCGCGTCTCCCGTAACGCCCGGAGGTTTGCACGGGGGCTGTTTCTTCACCCTGTTGATTGAAATCACGTTCCGCCTGCATCTGGCCGGGCTGTGCAAACGCAACTGTCGCGGCCTGCAACTTGGCTTTCCGTGCCTCTTCTGCAGCGTACGCTTCAGAACGCTTCTTCCACTCTTGTGGCGTGAAGACGTCCCAATAGATCGCGTAGCGCCGCCGCGACAGCCGGTAGAACGGGACAAAATCAATAGCCGTCGGCAACCCCACTCCGGTAGTTCGAAACAGCCCCGGCTTTCCCGTCACCGGTTTCAGCCAACCTTCCACTCCCGCCGCTTGTGCGACCAACACCGGCGCTTGCGGTTGCGGCCCCGCTTCTTCTTCGGGATTAAACTTCGCTTCCGTTCCTAGATCTCCGGCGAGCACAAGGGGACCCCAGAGCACTGCCTGCCGGGTCGGATTGTCCGGCAGGGGTTCCGCCCGCAACGTCTTCGGCAGCACCAACTCGACGGTGTCATCCGTCTTCCAGGTTCGTGTAAGCTCAACGTACGAATCGGGGGCCGGAAGTTTTGTTAGCGCTTTCCCATTCACGCTCACGCGGAATCCGACACCCGCCCAATACGGCCGCCGCAAGGCCAGCGTAAAGGTCTTCGGCCGAGCCAGCGTCAATTGCAGCACGGCGTGCTCTCCCGCTGGAAAATCTGTTGTCATCTTCAGTTGAGCGCCAGCTGCGCTCCACTTGGCGACCGATGGCGCATACAAATTCACCCAAAGTTTGTCGCCAGACTCGTAGTAAATCCCATACCCGTGCAACGCGTGGCTCTCCATGCCTGTACCGACGCAACACGTAAAATCCCTTTGTTTGTCCTGGTATTCATGTTGCACGCCGCGCCCGACGGGCACCATGTAGCAAACGCGTCCGTCGTCCGGATCCTGCGACGCCAAAATGTGATTAAATAGAGCTCGTTCGTGAAAATCCGCGTAGCGAATATCGGGGTTGATCGAAAACAATTCTCGCGTCAGCTTCAGCATGTTGTAGACATTGCAGGTTTCTGCCGTACGGCCGTCCACCATTTCGTTCAGTTTGTCCGCAGGCCCAAAGTATTCGTTCTTGCCGTGGCCCCCGGTCGCGAAGCTATGGTGCAGTGCCACTTGCGTCCAAAAAAATTCTGCTGCTTTGCGGTCAGTCTCATTCCCCGTGTACAGATACCTCTCCAGCGACCCTAGCAGCTTCGGCACCTGCGTATTGCCGTGCTTCCCTGCCAGAATGTCCTCGCCCGCCGCGAGCGGCTCAATGATTGCTCGATGCTGAAACTTGTTCGAAAGTGCGAGCCAGCGGGAGTCGCCCGTGTCTGCATAAAGATCCACGGTCACTTCGTTCATCCCGCCGAATTCCGTGTCGAGCATTTTTTGAATCTGTTGGTCGCTCAGCGGCGCAAGAATCTTCTCCGCCCATTCAGCAAACTTTGTTTCGACTTCCAATGCCGTGCGGTTTCCGGTATAGCGGTAAGCGTCGCGTAGTCCGGCAAAAATCTTGTGCTCCACGTACCATGGCGACCACAATCCGTTCAGATCGAATCCGCCTGAATTGATCGTCCCCTTGCAAAGGTCCGCGAAACGAACTTTTCCATCCACTCCGTCTTTGTCGAGCAGCGCTCCGATGTATCCGTCGTATCGCTTGTCCTGAACTTCTTTGAGCTGCGCTACAAGGTAGTCAGCTCGTTCTTTAAATCGCTCGTCTCCCGTCGCGGCCCACATCAAACTCACTGCGGACAAGTAATGGCCTGCGATGTGACCGGTCAATTGCCTCCCTTCTCCGTCCCACCCGCCGTACGGCATGGCCTTCGGTTCCAATCCTGCTCGTTGCCGCAAGAACGCAAGCATCCGGTCGGGCTGAAGATCTAGCAAATAGTCGGAGTCCAGGTCTTGTGCAGTTTTCAAGGGCCCAGGCAAGAGCCGGACGGCATGAAGTGGAAGCGGCTGGGCCTTAACCAGCTCGCCTCGTATGGTTTGTGCTGAATTTGGGTGCTGGCAAACTCCTAGCAACGGGAAGCCTAGAATTCCTATATATAAAGGTAGCCATCGGACTCTCATCGCCAGTACTCCCGGTAAGCGTAACGTCTTCAAATTGTGAGACTTGGCTGCGGTTGTTGCCAATTCCGTTGTCTTGCGGGCTTGGATTTCATGGCCCCACGGGATATTATATACAATCTGGTCGGCGTTCAACTCTTTTCCGCCGCTACCCTAGTTCCCGGAGCTCATCTTTGGAATTACGTTCTCTTTCATCCGCCGCTTCTCCAGCAGTGAATTCTCCTCGGCTGGCGCGCATTCGCATCGTAGATTCTCATACCGGTGGCGAGCCCACTCGTGTCGTCATCGCCGGAGGCCCCTGTCTCAACGGGCGATCTGTCGCCGATAGACTCCTTCAACTCCGTGACGAGCACGACCAACTTCGCACTTCCGTAATCAACGAACCGCGGGGCTCGGACATTATCGTAGGCGCTTTGTTGTGCGAGCCAAACGATTCGACAAATGCGACAGGCGTCATTTTCTTTAACAACGTCGGGTACCTGGGAATGTGTGTGCACGGAACGATTGGCGTCGTCGTCACGCTTGCTCATCTCGGCAGAATTCGCAGTGGTCGCCATCGCATCGAATCGCCGGTAGGTGTGGTCTCGGCGACGCTGCATGAGAACGGTGAAGTCACCGTAGAAAACGTAGCCAGCTATCGTCTCGCCACAAATGTATCGGTGAATGTTCCGAACTTCGGCGTTGTGACGGGTGACGTCGCTTGGGGCGGCAACTGGTTCTTTCTCGTGAATGATTTTTCAATTCCCATTGCGATCGAGAATGCATCGCGGCTGACCGAAGTCGCATCCGGCATTCGCCAAGCTCTCGCGCGCGAAGGCATCACGGGCAAAAACGGTGCCGAGATCGATCACATCGAGTTGTTCGCAGCATCGCGGCTGCCGCGTGTGAACAGCAAGAACTTCGTTTTGTGCCCGGGCAATGCTTACGACCGTTCGCCGTGCGGCACCGGCACGAGCGCAAAACTCGCGTGTCTCTACGCCGACAACAAATTGCTTCCTGGCCAGATTTGGCGACAGGAAAGTATCGTTGGAAGCGTGTTTGAAGGCTCCGTTCGCGTGGAGGATGGAAACATTCTTCCCAGCATTAAAGGTTCCGCATTCATTACCTCGGAAGCCGACCTCGTCCTCGATTCGGGCGATCCCTTCCGCTACGGCTTGGTTCCGTGACCAAAACGACAGACGTTCTGATTATCGGCGCCGGCATCGTCGGTGCGGCATGCGCATTCGAATTGTCTCGTGAAAAATTCAGTGTCGCCGTGGTGGACGCAAACGGTATCGGCCTTGGCGCTACTGCAGCTGGGATGGGACACATCGTCGCCATGGACGACTCGGAAGCCCAATTTCGTTTGACACGCTTCTCACAGGAGTTGTGGCGAGGCCTTGCGCCGCAGCTCCCAGCTGACTGCGAATATCGCGAGTGCGGAACTTTGTGGGTGGCCGCAAACGATCAGGAAATGTCCGCAGTACAACGGAAGCATCGGGAATACGCCAATCATTCTGTTGCGAGCGAAGTTCTCGATTCCTGTCAGCTATCGCAAGCTGAGCCCCATTTGCGAAGCTCATTGGCCGGGGCGTTGCTCGTACCGAACGACGCTGTGCTATATCCGCCGTGCGCCGCCCTGTACTTCTGTCGCCAAGCACAAGCCTTCGGTGCAAAACTCCACCTTGGCCGCAGAGTCGAATCCGCTGGCAAAGGCACGGTCCGTCTTTCCGACGGCACAACGCTGGCGGCAAAAACAATTATCAATGCCGCTGGCGAACTGGCGCCGCTTGTCACGCCGCGCATCGCTATTCGTCCACGCAAAGGGCATCTGGTCATCACTGACCGATATCCTGGCTTAGTTCGCCACCAGCTTGTCGAACTCGGATACCTCAAGAGCGCGCATTCTTCGGACGCGGATTCCGTCGCATTTAACATCCAGCCACGTCCCACTGGCCAGCTGCTCATTGGTTCTTCCCGCCAATACGATGCGTCCGACAATTGCGTCGAATCCCGCATGATCTCCCGCATGCTGCAGCGAGCCTTAGAATACCTGCCTGCTCTCGGCAAAACTTCGGTGATTCGTTCGTGGACAGGTTTCCGCGCCGCCACTCCAGACAAGCTTCCGCTCATCGGACCGTATCCCGACGACTCGTCTCTCTTCCTCGCGGCTGGTCACGAAGGACTTGGCATTACGACTTCCCTCGCAACCGCTCGCCTGGTTGCGGATCATTTGCTGTCTCGCAAATCGGAAATTCCGTCTGAACCTTATTTGCCGTCGCGGCAATTTGTGGAAAGCGCATATGCCTGATCGCCTAAGCGTTCGAGTCAATGGCGAAACGATCGAGGTCGAGGCAGGGACGACCGCGGCCGTTGCATCGCTCATCGCTCGGGTACCCTCTAGAACATCAGTCATGGGTCAGCCGAGAACGCCATTTTGCGGCATGGGCGTCTGCTTCGAATGCCGCATGATCATCGACGGAATTCCGCATTCCAAAAGCTGTCAGATTTTTGTTCGGCCCGGTATGGACATTCGAACGGATGAATAACTCGAAGACAATTCGGGCCGATGTCGCGATTGTTGGCGCTGGCCCTGCGGGAATTGCGGCGGCAACGGTCGCGGCCGAATCCGGAAAATCTGTTGTCCTGCTGGACGACAATCCGCAACCTGGTGGACAAATCTGGCGAGGAGGCGCTGCAGCCGCCAAAGGCTCCGCCGCGCAATGGCTCGCTCGCCTAGCCCGCACCTCCGTTCACCTCATCGGTGACGCACGCGTTTTTAACGCGGACGGAATGACGCTGTTCGCCGAAGTTCGCGGTAACGCTGCGAGGGTCGCCGCCCAGAAAATCATTCTCGCCACAGGCAGCCGCGAACGCTTTTTACCCTTCCCGGGTTGGACGCTCCCGAACGTCATGGGCGCGGGAGCATTTCAAGCGCTCATGAAGACGGGCCTGCCGGTTTCGGGCAAGCGCGTCGTTATCGCAGGCACTGGACCGTTGCTTCTGGCGGTCGCTTCCTACGCCGTGGATCGTGGCGCGAATGTCGTGGCCATCGCTGAACAAACGTCGTGGCTCCGCTTTCTGGGATTTGGGATTTCTACAACGCTGGTTCCGGGCAAAGCTCGGGAGGCAATTCGTTTGTTGTGGCAGCTGCGCCACATCCCACAGTACAAAAGTTGCTGGCCCGTTGCTGCTTGCGGTCGAGATACCTTGGAATCGGTTCGCCTCTCCCACGGCGGGACTTCCGAGAACGTTCCGTGCGATTACCTCGCTTGTGGCTACCATCTCGTGCCTTGCGTCGAATTGGCGCAACTGCTTGGTTGTAGGATCTTGGACGGCTTCGTGGCGACGAACGACCTCCAGCAATCCTCGATGCCAAATGTCTATTGCGCCGGCGAACCCACCGGCATCGGCGGTGTCGAACTGTCCCTGCTCGAAGGAGAAATTGCCGGACACTCAGCCGCTGATCAATCGGCTGCTGCGAAAGATCTATTTCGCCGCCGCAGCCTGGCTCGGCGCAACGTTCGAGCAGTCGCGCGTGCCTTCGCCTTGCGCGAGGAACTGAAATCCATCTCGCAGGACGAGACAATCCTTTGCCGCTGTGAAGACGTGTCGTTCGGCAAAGTTCGGACAATGGATTCTTGGCGCGCCGCCAAGCTGCATACACGCTGCGGAATGGGACCGTGCCAGGGACGTATTTGTGGCGGCGCGACGGAATTCCTCTTCGGATGGAATGTAGGTTTGCCGCGTCCACCGCTTTTTCCCGTCAGTTGCTCCAGCCTGCGGCAAACTTTAACGGAATCGGATCTTTCCAACTCACAAGGAGCGTCACAATGAAATGGACCGGCGTCATGCCTGCCATCACAACATGTTTTACCGAGTCCTACGAAGTGGATTACGCGTTTATGGCGGCTCACGCGAACTGGCTCGTGGCCAATGGCTGCTCAGGCATCGTCGCCCTGGGATCGCTCGGCGAGGGAGCGACGCTGACTTTCGAAGAGAAGGTAAGGACCCTTAAAACGTTCACATCTGCGTTGAAGGGCAAGGCGCCTGTCGTCGCGGCCATCTCCGCGCTGTCTACTCCGGAAGCTATTTCTCTTGCAAAGGCCGCCGAACAAGCTGGCTGCTCGGGCCTTATGATTCTTCCGCCATACGTCTATCAAGGCGATTGGCGCGAAATGAAAACGCACGTTTCGGCTGTGCTTGAACAAGTCCCGCTTCCTGCCATGCTTTATAATAACCCGGTTGCTTATGGCACCGATTTCATCCCCGAGCAAATCCGCGAACTTGCGAACGAGCACGCCAGTTTGCAAGCCGTGAAAGAATCGTCCACCGACGTGCGGCGCGTCACGGCCATCCATGCCCTGCTCGACGATCGCCTCGCCATCTTCGTCGGCGTTGATGACGCTATCCTTGAAGGAATCTCGGCCGGAGCAGTCGGCTGGATCGCAGGTCTTGCCGACGCGCTGCCTCGCGAATCCGTTGACCTTTTCAACTTCGGCAGCGCTGGAAAAACTCGCGAAGCTTCTGAACTTTACCGCTGGTTTCTTCCGCTCCTTCGCTTGGACACGGTTCCTAAATTCGTGCAGCTGATCAAGCTCGTGCAGCAGGAACTCGGCGTGGGCAAGGCCCGCGTTCGCGGTCCCCGCCTCGAAATCTCCGGTGACGAGCTTCGCGCTACGCTTGAATTGATTCGCAAGACCATGAACAGCCGCCCCGCCGTGTGTAAACCCAGTACCTCGCTCGTGCGAAGCTGAACGCGGAGCCTCATCGATGACATTCCAACTCCTCGGAAAATCTCTCGTCGGTTTTCAGGACGCATCAAGCGCCGCTGATTCATTTCGCGCCGTCTCGCCCGAAAAAAACAGTTCTCTCGATCCACAATTCTTCTCTGCGACGCAGGGGGACGTCGATCGCGCCGCGCAGCTCGCCTTCGCTGCCTTTCCGACGTATGGCCAACTGTCCGCGAAGCCAAAAGCCGCCTTCCTGAGATCAATCGCGTCCAACATCGAACTGATCTCCGATTCGCTCATTGCGCGCGCGCACCTAGAAACGGCGCTGCCCGTTCCTCGTCTTCAGGGCGAACTCGCGCGCACTTGCGGTCAGCTTCGTCTTTTCGCAAGTGTCGTCGAAGACGGTTCGTGGACTTCGCCTCGAATCGATTGCGCCGACCCGGATCGCAAACCAACCCGCAAGCCCGACGTTCGCTCCATCCTTCGCCCCCTCGGTCCAATCGCCGTCTTCGGCGCCAGCAATTTCCCGCTCGCGTTTTCCGTCGCCGGTGGCGACACCGCCTCAGCACTCGCCGCCGGAAATCCTGTCATCGTCAAAGCTCATCCCGCGCATCCCGGCGCCAGCGAGTTTGTTGGCCGAGCCATACAATCGGCCGTCAAAGAGCACCACTTGCCCGAAGGCGTTTTCTCCCTTCTCTTCGATTCGGGCATTTCCGTCGGTTCCGGGCTCGTGCAACATCCCTTTGTCAAAGCCGGAGCGTTCACCGGCTCGCACCGCGCGGGCCGCGCTCTGTTCAACCTCGCAGTCAATCGCCCAGATCCAATTCCCTTCTTCGCGGAAATGTCCAGCGCCAATCCTGTGTTCATTCTGCCCGGCGCCATGAGCGCAGCCCCGGAAAAACTCGCAGCCGATCTCCACGCATCCTTCACACTCGGCGCCGGCCAATTCTGCACCAAACCAGGCCTCGTCTTTATTTTCGATAACGCTGCCACGTCCGCGTTTATATCCGCGTTGCGTTCCAAAGTCTCGGACTCTTCGCCTTTCACCCTTCTTACTCCTGGTATCGCGTCCGCCTTCCGCTCCGAAGTTTCGAATCGTGAAAACGCTCTCGCCCTTCGTCCGGTCGCCGTCGGAAAAGTCTCCGGCCCTGCGCAAGCTTCCGCCACCGCCGCACTTTACGAAATCGACCTGGCCACGCTCGTCGCAAATCCCGGCATTGCGTCGGAACATTTCGGACCCTCCACCGTCGTCGTCCATGGAGGCTCCAAACAAGAAGTCCTCCAGTTCGCCAAAAATCTTGAGGGCCATCTCACTGCCACAATCCACGGCACTGCCGCCGACCTCGAACAATTCTCGGACTTGATCCGCATTCTCGAATCCAAGGTCGGCCGCCTGGTCTTTAACGGTTTCCCAACTGGTGTCGAAGTTTGTCATTCCATGATTCACGGCGGACCCTATCCGGCGACCACCGACTCCCGCTTCACATCCGTCGGCACGTCGGCAATACTTCGCTTCGCCCGCCCCGTGTGTTTTCAGGATTTTCCCGACTCTGCCTTGCCGCCGGAATTGCAGTACGCAAATCCGCTCGCCCTTTTTCGCATGGTTGATGGCAAGTACACGCGAGACCCGGCGTGATAGACTATGGCGCAACGGGTCGGAAGCCGTCCCTCGGCCTTGTGTCAATCTTGCCGCCGCGAACCTGTGGGTCGCGCTGGCAATAGGTTCTGACGGAAAATTCATGGCGAGCCATCACGGAAAGTCTACGCGTCCCATCTTGACCCGCAGGCCGAAGTCCGAACCGCAAAGCGATTCCCGCCGTTCGAATCCGATACCGCGGCAGTCTCTGGCCTCCGCGGTCGCCGAACGCCTTCGCGAACAAATCCTAACTGGCCGTCTTCGCGAGGGCGAGCAACTCCGCCAGGACTACATCGCCCGCGAATTCCAAACGAGCCGAATTCCCGTCCGCGAAGCTCTCAGCCATCTCGCTGCAGAAGGTCTCATCACGATCGTCGCGGACCGCGGCGCGGTCGTTTCTTCTCTCGCACCCGAAGAGATATGGGAGATCTTTGAAACACGCGCAGTGCTTGAATGTTACATCCTCCGCCAGGCGATACCCAATTTCACTGCGGAAGACTTCGCGATCGCCGAAGACATCCTCCACCAATACCAAGCTTCTCTGGAACTCGATTCGGAAATGCCCCACTGGGGCGAGTGGAATTGGAGTTTTCACTCCACGCTCTATGCTCCGGCGAATCGCCCTACAATGCTTTCATTCATCAAGACCCTCAACACCAACTGTGACCGCTACACGAGGCTCCATCTCGTCTTCACCCGCAAACTCCATCAAGCCGGCGAGGCCCATCGCATACTTCTTGAAGCCTGTAAGACAAAAGATCCAGAGATTGCCGCCGCCGAGCTTTGGCGCCACATCACTACCGCTGGTTCCTACCTGAAGGAATTTCTGACCGAGCGCCACGACCGGCAGTCTTAGTTGTTCGTTACTTTGCAGTGAGTTCGATCCAGGTCGGTTCGCCGGACAGAGGCACTACATAGGCTTCCCGGTCGATTTTTAGTTCTTCCTTCGGACGAAATACCCCTACGCGACTCAATTTCGCCGGTTGTTCTACTCGCAACCGCGCTTGCTTCGTGAACTGTGTCGCCGGCGCAAATTCGATGCGAATCGCTCCCGTCTTGTCGTTCACTTCGATTTTTTCAAATTGTCCCGAGTCGAGCGTCAACCAAAGCCCCACGGACGCCAGGTAAACCCTCGTTCGCGCCGAATCTAGCGGGGTCACTTTCACCATATCGCCATCCACTTTCAGGTTTCCACCGAATGCAACCCAACCGAACTCCGGATTCTTCACAATGTACGTCGCCGTATTGAACGCGTGTCCAAAAAAACTCGGCCCGTTGTCTCCTGTGATTCCGTCCGGCTTCAACATGTCCGGAAACGCGTGAAATGCGGGGGCAAGGAAGCCGTCCTGATCGATGTTCGACAACATCCCCATTGTTCCGCCGTACCCAACTCGCAACAGATAGAAATCATCCGGATGTTCGCGGTATTCGCTCAGCACCGGAATGGCATTCAAGCTCGACCCGTAATGATGTAGCTGCCGCTCCAGTCGCCGGTGCTTCCCGGCAAAAATAAAATCCCAGTAGCGGCGTGCGCTTCCGTTATATCCCCAGTGTGGAATCGTCGGGTCGTATCCCAGAATCGCATTCAGCGTCACATCCGCTTTTTCCTGATACCCGAAATACTTCATCCACGCATACACTTCTTCTTGCCCCGTCGAGTCCCATGGCATTTCGCTGCCGTACGGGAACGCTTCTATCTTCCACCGATCTGCCCGCGCCTTCATTTTTGCTTCCAGGTCGTCGGCCTGCGCTTTCCATCCTTCTCGTTTCAAATCGGCCAGCACTTCCAGAAAAATGTCGCCTTCCATTTGTCCGAATACCGCATATTCCGGAGCCAGCTTCACCATTGCGACCGAAGTCTCGTACGCATTCGTCAAATACCAATCCCACGGATGATTCGTTACGAGCCCTTCGTTATTCCGCGCCAGCCGGTATAGCACCCAGTTCGCTGCCACCACATGGGGATAGTTGTAGGATCTTCCCACCGTCTCCGCGTGCTCCTGATTCCAGCTCGTCCAGCTCTTCCAATCAAAATCT
>Ga0247669_1000197_pt1 | contig 29520 bp, 29 predicted proteins | sample CNK10_metaG_FD_182734 | JGI IMG/M metagenome (GOLD analysis project Ga0247669, IMG submission 182734) | Soil microbial communities from Purdue University Martell Research Forest, Indiana, United States - CNK10 | ecosystem: Environmental > Terrestrial > Soil > Temperate forest > Bulk soil... | reverse complement strand
ACGCGGCATTTTCGAGTGCTGTGAGGTAGGCCTGCAGCCCGTAGCGATCTTGTGTTGCCACCACCTTTTGGAAAATTGGAACCATAGGCATGTCGAACTCGACGAGCGCTTCCGCTGCGCGAAAGCGCACCAGCCGATGCGAATCTGTCAGCCCCACCAGCAGATCGGGAATCGCGCGAGATTCGGAGAGTTGGCCCAGGCTTATGATTGCGCGCAGCCGTACAAACCATACCGGGTCTCTCACCAACTCGTTGAGAGCAGTGAACGCCACTCCTCGTTCCGAGTGCGACATCGCCCGGGCTGCCGCAGCGCGCAGTTCGTCCAGGTCGTCTCCCACAAACTGCAGCAGGTCCACGCTGAGCGCCGGAGTGGCCACCTCGCCCAACACCCGGCCGAGCACTTCACGCAGCGCTCCTTTTGCATGTTGGACGTAGGGAATCAGTATCTGCGGGCGCTCCACGCAGCATTGGATAAGCGCGCTTTGCAGCGGCAGCGCCGGTACACACAGCCCCTTTTCTCCGACCCATGCCAAAATCTCCTGCGCCGCTTGTGGAGATGCGGTGCGCCCCAATCCTCTCAGCGCCGCTAGCCTTATTTCCAAGTTGCGGTCGCGCAAGCCTTGGGCCAGCGCGTAGATGCCTTCTGGCGCGCGCGTTTGGCCCAGCGCCACCAGCGCCCGCATGCGCCGCCACCCGGTGTGCGTGCGGGCTTCAAAAATGCGTTTTTCGATGAGTCCGCTCGTTCGCAGGAATTTGAGCAGTCGCGTCGATTCTTCTGCCCCCGCCGCTTCCAGCGCGTCCAATGCAATTGTCTCGACGATGCGCCGGTCGAACGGATTTTGGCGCCATGTCTCGTACGGAATCTCTCCCGCAATAAGGCGATCCCAAACCTTGCGCAGTTCGAAGACGCGTGCGTCGCGCTTTGCGAAATATCGCTTTCGATAAAAGCGCCGAAGCAGGATAAAACCCAGCAACAGCCCGTCTGCCGCCACCGCCGCGACGATGGCCTTCAGAACAAAGGCCGCTGGTCCTAGCCTCCACACCCGTTCAAAAATGGATTCCATAGCTCAACCCAAAACCTGTGTCTGTTCTGTCCTGCGTGCGCCGCTGATACGAGCCGTAGCCTGTGATGTCTTGACGGGCATTCAGTTGAAAGCGCAACCCGCCGCCATACGTTTGCGAAGCAAATCTCCCGATTTGATCGATTTGCGCGAAGTCTTCCGAGCCGACAGCGAAGAAGATGTTTCCGGAGAAGCGCTTCTCGCCCCAATTCCCAAGAGGGAACCTCAGTCGCGTCATTCCTGCAGGCTGCCACTCCACGCCCGCCCCAGCGAACGCGCTGCGCACGCCAGTAGTTCCGATCGTTAACGCAAAATCCCGCGGGAGGTCGAGAATTGTAGTTCCATTCAGCGTCAGAATCCTGGATGTCCGATACCAATACCAATGCTGTCCGTAGATAAATTCCACGCCGCGCAGGAATTTCGTTTCGCCGGTTTTCCAGCCGTGGTCGACGTCAAAAAAGGCCTCGCTCTTCGGGATCACCCCATTGTCATGCCCGGCTGATCCACCCACCGTGAGAGCTCCCCATCGGTGCAGCCGTCCGGTGACCGCTCCGGAAAATTTTCCGGCACCGATCCCCGATCGTTCGTAGAAACTTCCTGCAAAGCTTGTAGTCCAGTGCGTCGTCCATTGGGATACCAGGCTGGCCCATCCGTCCTGATTTGCGCTTGTGAAATTGAAGAGGTCATTGTCCTGGCCGAAGCGCAATTCGTGTCTTGGCTCTCCGCGGACCGAAATCATTCCGGCTCGCGCTTCAACGCTTGTAGGGTCCAAATTCAGCGCGTTTTGAAATTCCGCACGAGCTTCGTTGCGTTCGCCGACCGCTCGCAGCGCGCGCCCTCGCGCGGCTCGCAAGTCCGCGCGTTTTGGATCAAGTTCCTCAGCCCGGTCCAGTGCCCGCAGAGCATCCGTCGGTTTTCCCTCGCGGAGATATACGCTCGCCAGCCCCATCCAGTTATCCGGATCACTCCGGGTGAATCTCAAGATTTCAAGGTATTCCTTTTCCGCCTCCGCGAGGTGCCCGGACCACGCCAGAACGCGCGCACGCCACGCACGCACGTCCATATCCTGCGGAGCTCGCGCAACCTCGCGCTCGACGATCTTCATTGCCGGCTCCCACTCGTGCGCCTCGGCAAGTTTCCTGACCTCTGCCTGCCAGCCGGGTTGCCGATCTTGCGCGTGATCCGCGGCTCCGAAAAGCGATGCTGCAGCGAGGAACAGGAGCACGCGGAGGAACCAAAAGTGGGTGGACTTCTGGCTAACCGGGCTGTCTTTGATTCTCAACGTAGATTTTCCACACACGGCCACAACCGCTTCTAATGCAATAGATTGTCCACTCCCTGCCAGAATTTCCCCGGCCTCGGCGCTCTAAGCCCACTGATATCTTTGCGTTACAAAGCACCCGATCCAAACCGAAGAGAGCCTGTCCCGTCGAGGGACATCCTCTTGAATTCGTGCCAAATTGGTACACGCAATGTCTGGATTTTCCATTGAGAGTGACGGATGGATTATTCCGGGATGCGAATACCCGCGATTCTGCGTATTGATTCAGGCTGAACCAACTGCTTATGACCGAAGCTCGGCACTCGGCAAGTTTGCACTCGCGGAGGCCGCACTTTGCGACATCTAGGGCGGTGCTCCCTTCCAGGTAGTCGGTACACATCTCACCATGCGAGAATGTACTTGATGCATCCTTGGCTGATTGCCGCGTCACCCGCTTTGGCCGCCGCGGCTGCGGGATTGGCTGCGTATGGCGCAGTTCACCCGCGCTCGCAACTCTTTGGCTCGACGCTTTGCCGCACAAATTCGCCGCGCAAGCTTGCTCTTACGTTCGACGACGGCCCGAATCCTGCCATAACTCCGAAGCTACTGGAACTGCTTGATCGCCACAAGGCCCGCGCAACGTTCTTCGCTATCGGAAAGCACGCGCGCGAATGTCCGGATCTTCTCAAGGAAACCGCGGCGAGGGGCCACGTCATCGGAAATCATACGGACGCCCATCCCAACCTTTTCTGGCTCAAGCCGGATCGCATCACAATTGAACTCCGCTGCTGCAACTTTTCCATAATCGCCGCAACGGGCGCGCCGCCCAAGTGGTTCCGGCCGCCTTTCGGGTTTCGCAATCCCTGGGTCGTCCCCGTCGCGCGTGAACTGAATCAGCGCGTCGTCATGTGGACCCTGCTTCCCGGGGATTGGCGCGCGACCTCTTCGGAGTGGCTCATTCCGCGCATGGAGCCCATCGCCGTGCATGCGAAGCGCAATGCGGCCGCCGGCTCTGCAAACGGCGCAGCAGCCATGGGAGACATACTCTGCCTCCATGATGGTTCTCACCGCCAGCTGAATGCCGACCGATTGCCTACCCTCGCGGCCCTTGAATATTGGCTGCCACGCTGGCGTGACCTCGGCCTGGAATTTGTTACAATTGATGAAGCGGTGAGTGCACCCGCCACTTAACCATGGACGAGCGCGCGTTTTACACGGAGAAAGAAGAAACGAGGAAGATCAAGCTCGTCTGTCCGAGCTGCCACGGGGAATTCGAATTTCCCGTGCGCTGGAAAGTCTCCCGGAAGAAAAGGGAACTGCCGCGCGGCGCCGGCGAAGAAGACCGGAGAAAGTTTGCCAAGGCCACTTCCTTTATGGTGCGGCTTGACGACCTCGTAGCTTGTTTCAAATGCCGCAAACGCTTTGAGCTTACCGGGCAGTCCACCGTGCTCATCAACGATAATCTCGGCGACCCCAACGCCGACCCCGAGAATTTCGGCAACCGCTGATTCTCTTTCGATCGCAGGTGTGCGAAGATCCGCGCTTGAGCTCTAAATCTCCGGGTACATTTCAAAGAAGGCCGAGACAGACTCGTGGAACGTCGCTTCGATCTCTTCTTTGCTGCCTTCGATCAGGTGCATGGTAATGCGCGCCGTCCGGCCATTCTTCAGCACCACTGTTGCGTCCTTCACTTCCCCCAACTCCTCTTCCGGGAGCAGCCGCATTCCATAGATCAGCGCCAGCTTCGCCATATACGTTGCCCTCTTTCATGGTTACTTCTTTGGCTGCCCCGAGGCTACTCAGTTTCCTTCGGTGCCGTCAACCGTCACGAACTGGCGCAGCTCGCGCTGCCTGGCTGACGTTATAATTTCGGCTCTCCATGCGGAGGGTGCAAGCGATATACTAAGGCATTTACTAATTACCCCCGCATCGGAAATAACATATCGGAGGGATTTTATGACAGGGTTACCCCGCCTGAGTTTTCCTTTGAAATGCGCTCTGGCAGCCACCTTGCTCGTGTATACACCATCTGGCCGCGCGCAAGAGCCGGCCGGTCCTCAGACCTCCGCGCCCCCACCCCGAGCGCAAGCCCAGCCAGTCGCGCCGCCGCTGCCAGCTTCATCAGAACAAATCAAGATTCCCGCAGGCACGCGCTTCGCTGTGGTTCTCGAAAACGGCATCTCCACGCGCGGCGCCAAAGCGGGTGATTCCGTCTACTTCCACACTTCTTTTCCCATCACGCAGAATAATCACGTCATCATCCCCGTTGGTTCTTATCTTCGCGGGGAGCTAATCGAATCCAAGCGGCCCGGCCGCATCAAGGGGCGCGGCGAGTTTCGCATGCGTTTGGACACTCTGATTTTTCCGACCGGCTACACCGTGGATCTGAACGCGGCTCCCCGCAGTGCGGATTCCGGCGGAAAAGAGACCATGGATTCCGAAGGAAAGGTGACTGGCGCCGGTGGCAAAGGCAAGGACGCCGGAACTGTGGCGGAAACAACAGCGGCTGGCGCGGGGATTGGGGCCATTGCCGGCCGCGCCAAAGGTCTGGGAATCGGCGCCGGCGTGGGTGCCCTAGCAGGACTCGGTGCGATTCTCTTGACGCGAGGCCCGGAAGCGGAGCTGCCCCGCGGCTCAACGCTCGATATCGTCCTCGAACACGAGTTGGCCCTGGACGGCGGTCAGATTAAGTTCAATAGTGTCGGACAAGCCCAGCCCATCACTCCGCCTCCCGCGCCACAGCAATAGCGTAAGCGCGATCATCTGAACAGCAGCTTGTGGCTTCGGCACAGCAGCGATGAAATTCGTGTGGTCGGCCGGAGAGCCGCCAAGACTCGAAGAAAATTAGAATGAGAGTGGACAGATCATTCGCGCGTACGCTGGTACCGGACTTTACTCAATTCATCTTGAGGAATTCTTAGCGGACGCCGTACGCGTCGAATCGGACTGAAAACGCATCGGGCTGAAGCGGTCCCAGTCCACGCTGACGCTCTTTTGCGTCACCCACTCGCGCACCAGCCTTGCAGTGATAGGTGTCAGGAGAATTCCGCTGCGAAAGTGTCCTGTTGCGATGAGCAGCCCCTCCATATCGGTGGGCCCGAGAATGGGCAAATGATCCGGCGAGTCGGGCCGAAGCCCCGCCCAGGTTTCTTCGATTCGCGCGACCGCGAGCCCTGGTGACAGTTCGAGCGCCGCGGCGAGAATCTTTTCAATGCCGCCCGCCGTCAAGCTTTTTTCGAAGCCCGTGTACTCCACGGTCGCGCCGGTAAGAATCCTCCCGTCATTTCGGGGGACGAGATAAATTTTCTCCGACCACAGAACTCGCTCGATTTTCAATTCGTCTGCGCGCAGCGCAACCATTTGGCCTTTCGCCGGGCGCACCGGTGCATAAGTGGCCACCCCAGCGATGCTTGCGGAAAAGCATCCAGCCGCGATGACTGTCCAATTTGCCTCGATTTTTTCGTTTTTCAGAATTAGACCATTGCAGCGGCCGCCTTCGCGCCGAATCGCCTCGGCGCCACTCCCCGGAAAAAACTGTACGCCGCTTCGCCGCGCGGCTTCCAGCACGGCGCTCGTCATGGCACGATTGTCTACGGACGCTTCCTCTGGACGAACCACGGCGGCTTCGAGGTCCTCGCTAAGCGACGGCTCGAGGGCTCGGGCGTCCATGGCGCTGAGCGGCTCAGCTTTCAGCCCCAGGCCATGATGCAAAGCAATTACCGTGCTGAGCTCTTCCCGCGCATCTCCAGTAAAAAGCGCTTGCAACGTCCCCTTCGCGCGGTAGCCAGTATTTTGGCCCGAGATTTCCTCTACCATGCCGACAAATTCTGGATAAAGCGCCAGGCTTGCTTTCCCTAGTGGAACAAGTGGGATCATCGCCGAGCTTTCCGGCGCTGGTGAAAGAATTCCCGCTCCTGCCCAGGATGCTTCCTGCCCGGGTTCCCGCCGGTCGAACAATCCGACGCGCAGGCCAGTTCGCGCAAGTTCAAGCGCGATCGATCCGCCGATCAGTCCGCCGCCAGCAACGGCAACATCAAACTTTTTCATGCGGCCAGTCTACCGCATCCAAGCATTGCATTCATGCCAAGGAAAAGACACGTAGCTCGCACCTTCGACGGCGATTGGGTGAAGCTAGGACTCAAACGAGCAGCGGACGTTCTGCGGGGGTCCAAGTCACAACATTGCGAAAAATTACACCGATCCTGTTAACTCTTCCGATAAGATCTGCGCTTTCTTGGCCAGCTCGCGAGCCCGCTCCCAATCTCCCGCTCGGCCTGCTTCTCGCGCATCAGAAATAAAGCTGCGCACCTTGGAAGCAAGATCTGATTGCGTCGCGTTCAGTGTTTTTCCGGCTGTCGCTGCGAGATTGCGCTGCGCGGCGCCCAAGCTCAGGTCGGTTTCGCGTTGCAGCGAGGCCGATTCTCGCGATGACAGATCGGGAACGATCTGCGGAGTATCCAGCTTTCCGGCCGGCGCAGTTTGACTAGTGGAAGGCGCAACGCTGTGTGGCCGTGCAGGAGCAGGGCGCGCCACAGCTAGGGGCCCCGGAGGAGGCGGAATTTCCATCCTAAGATCCGGCAGGGGATCTTCGACATTTTCGGTTGGGGAAAATCGTTGAAGCGCGGCTGGCCGAACCAGCACCGCCGTGCTCCAGGGGATGGCATGTTTTCTTTGGGCGGCGCAGCCGCTTACGATCAACGCCGCGCAGCCCAACACGCCAAAGATCATCAACGCAAGATTTCGCATTACGGTATTGCGGGCTTGGGCAAAGGTTTCCGTCATATCCAATAGTGTCCGCGCGGAATTCGATATCAAGCGGCGAGCGGTAGCTCGATTCGAAATGTCGTTCCTTTGCCGACCTCCGTTGTAAAGTCTATCGAACCGTTGAGAAGCTGCACAATTCGGAACGTGCTGGCTAGTCCGATGCCGCTGCCTCCCGGCCGCGTTGTAAAGAAGAGCTGGAAGATTTTCTGACGGTCTTCGGGCGGAATTCCTTTCCCAGTGTCTCCTACCGCGATTTCCGCCATTTCGCCGCGGCGGCTCAGCACCAGCCGTAATTGTCCGCCGCTGGGCATCGATTCTCCCGCGTTCAGAACCAGATTCAGCACCGCCTGCTTCAACAGCGCGCGATCGACGTAAACTTCCGGCACGTCGATCGGCAATAGCTGCGCCACCTGAATGTTGGCCTTTTGCATTTGTGGCTGCGCTACTTCGAGAACTTCCTTCAGCAATTGCGCAAGCTGCGTGGGTTCGAGCCGCACATCCATTGGCCGCGTGAAATCCAGGAACCGCTTCACGACCGCATCGAGGCGGTCGATCTCCTTATCCAGCACATTTACAGCCTGCTTCGCGCTGCCGTCCGAATCCGGCGGCAACGACTCTTTCAGATTCTCCAGCCACAGCCGCATCGAGTTGAGAGGATTCTTGACCTCGTGCGCAACCCCCGCCGTTATTCGCCCCAGCGCGGCCAGCCGTTCGCTTACCTGCAGTTGTGTGTTGATACTCTCGATCGAATCAAGATCGCGCAGCGTCACCAGCGCGCCCATTCGCTCGCCATCTTCTTGAATCGCTTGAACGCTTACGCTGACGCGCTTTGCTCCCTCCGTCGTCTTCAATTCCGTTTCCGCCGCAACCTCCCTGAGCTCATCTCCTTCAATGCGCAGCGCATCGCGTAGCGGATGTCCAATTGGAAAAATCTCCGTCACACGTCTCCCAAGGAATTGCCCTGCAGGAGCGCCTAGGAATTTCTCCGCAGCGGGGCTGACCATCACCGCTCGCGCGTCGCGCGTAAACAGAAGTAAACCGTCTTCCAGCCCAGCCATCACGGAGTTCATGTTTTCGCGCATCGTGCTGAAGATCTCATGCACTCCGCGCAGCTGTTGGCCAACCTGTGTAATTTTCCGGCTGACTTGGCCCAGTTCGTCTCCGCTTCCAGCAAAACCTGCCACCTCCGGCACTGGCGCATCGTACTGACCGGCGGATATGCGGTCCAATTGCTCGGAAATGCGCGCCAGAGGCGCCAGCGTCGCCCCGCTAACTACCGCAGCGAGAATGGTGGAAATCAATAAAGCCAGCAGGACAATCGTGCCGAGTTTCTTCACGATTGGCAGAATTTCGTTGTTGAGCAAAAGTGCCGAAGACACTGCCACGCGCACTTCGCCGAAGGGCGCCTCCCCGTAGTTGAACTGAAAATCGAACTCGTACGTGCCACGCGGCCCAGCAAGAACCTTTAGCTGATTCAAGATGCCACGCTGTGTGAGTTGCGTGATCGGCGGCCGGCGCAGTGGAAATTTTCCCACCAGGGATTTATCCGTCGACGCCAGCACTCTTCCCTCATGGTCCGTGATCGAGACCTCGTAAATTCCCGACGAGGCACTGGCCGCCTGCAACTGAGCTTGTAAACCCTGGCTTGCTCCGAGTGCGTAGGCCACGTAATCGTGAATATCATCGGGAGAGTTGGATTCAGGCCGCCATCCTTGCGCCTTGGCATCCCGCAGCGCACCATTGATCTGTTCAAAAGTAGTCCTGGCGATTTGGGATGCTCCCTTTTCGCTCTGATCAAGGACCTGTTGAAGGACCAGCCTGAAATACACGCCGGACACCGCCGCCACTACCAGCAGCACGAGTCCCGTCATCACCAGCGTAAGTTTTGTTCGCAGCCGGAGCTGCATCCCGGGTCCCTACTCTGCCTCGGCGCGTTCGCCGCCGTATTCTTTTAGCTTATTGTGAAGCGTCTTCAGGCTGATGGCGAGAAGCTCGGCAGCCCGCGTCTTGTTGTTCCCCGTGGCATTCAGGGTTTGAAGAATCAGTTCGCGCTCCATCGCGTCGACGGTCGTCCCCACGGGAAACTTGATCGAGGACAGATCGCCGGGACTCTTCGGCACCGTTTTGCCGAATTCGCCCGGCAGGCATGCCCGTGTGATCAGCTCTTTTTCGCTCATAATCGCCGCGCGCTCGAGGATGTTTCGCAATTCTCGAATGTTCCCCGGCCACGTGTGGCTCATGAAAATATCCAGCACTTCCGTGCCGATGCCGCGCACATGCTTCCCATGCTTTGCGTTGACGTCGCGCAAAATGTGCTCCACCAGCAAAGGAATATCATCTTTATGGTCGCGAAGCGGCGGCAGATTGATGTGAAATACGTTCAGCCGGAAATAGAGGTCTTGCCTCAACTCCCCGCTGGCCACTGCCTTCTCCGGATCTTTGTTTGTCGCCGCCAGTACACGCACGTCCACTGGAGTTTCGCTTTTGCTTCCCAGCCGCCGCACTTTCCGGTCTTCCAGGACACGCAAGAGTTTCGCTTGCGTCGGCGCTGGCATCTCTCCGATTTCGTCGAGCAGCAAGGTGCCGCAGTCCGCCAGTTCAAAGCAGCCGATGCGCCGCTCGGCCGCGCCAGTAAACGCCCCTCGCTCGTGACCGAAGATTTCGCTTTCCATCAGCGTTTCAGGAATTGCTGAGCAGTTGATGGGGACAAACGGCCCGTTGGCTCGCGGCGATAGTTTGTGGATCGTTCTCGCTACAATCTCTTTCCCGGAGCCCGTCTCTCCCGTGATCAGCACGGAAGCTGAGCTCGGCGCGGCCATCTCCACGAGGCGCATGACTTCCTGCATCGGCTTCGACGCGCCCACCAGCTCGCCTAGCCGTCCCGCTTCCCGCAACTGCCGTTGCAGCACCACGAGTTGGCGTGCGTCCCGCGCCTTGCTCAAGGCGCGATCGAGCAACGCCCGCAGCACTGGCCCCTTCAGCGGCTTTTCGATGTACCAAAACGCTCCCGACTCGATCGCCGCTACGGCGCGCTCTTCACTTCCTTTGCCTGTGATGATGACGGCAGGAACGTCCAGCAGCTCCGGCCCAAGTTGTTTGAGCAAGTCCAGCCCGTTCATTCCGGGCAACTCGACGTCCGCGATCAGCGTATCCGGCTGATAGCTGGCGAATTTCGCCAGCGCCTCCTCCGCGGTACCCACGCCGAGCACATCAAAGCCCCATCTTTGCAGCAGCTGCTCGTAGCCTTTGCGCGCGTTGTCTTCGTCTTCGACAATCAGCACTCGGTCTTTGCGCTCGAGCGGCTCCATCGCGCGCGCTGCACTCCTCGCCTCATCCCCCATGTGCCTCGGCCTCTCCCAAGCTGCATCGCTCGGCTTCGATTGCACTCTTTTGCTGGACACCTTGACTCTAACAAGCCCCTCCGCGCTTGCCAAGCACAGCCTGCCCCCCACGCAAGAACTGCGTCAGCAGAAATGTTCTGTCCAGAGTCCGCCAGAAAAGCAAAACCGGCGCAGCCTCTGCTCTGCGCCGGCTCATCCCCGGCATCGACGAATCCTTGACTTAGTAGTGCCCCAACTTCAGGCTCGCCTCTTAATCACTTATCCTTCGGATGCGGATTTCCCTCCAGAACTTCTTTCTACTCTTTCACCAAGTACAGCGCCCGTTCCAGCTCCAACTCCAGTTTTGCACCCTTCGGCAAATCCAGTTCGTGTCCCCGCCCGGTCTCCATCAGATAAGCTGTGATCGCGCCCAGCGCTGCACCCTCGGCGGCTTCTTTTTTGTCTTTGTCTTTGACTCCCTTCACTGCGCCGATCGCTGCTCCCGCCGCCGCAGCCTGGGCCGCGTCCTGCTGTGTGCTGCTTCTCCCCTCAATCAGCCCTTCCTGACTGGGCTTGCTCTTGACACTGTGGTCGCCCGGAACGCTCACGACCTCCGCCACGATCGGCAGCCGCCCGAACCTGGTTTGAATCTCGTCAAAGGTCAACCAAAGTCTTGCGCGGCCCGCAACTCCGGCCGGTTCCACGTGACTCACGTGTCCCACGATTTCCGCGCCGGATGGCAAATAAATTCCACTGCCGGCTTCCAGTGGTTCCAGCGTTCTGACCTTGAACTTTGCTTTTTCCGGCGTGCCCTTGCTGCCCAGGTCATCCTCCAGCGCCACCAAGAACTTTGTCCCTGGCGCGACGCCGTAAGTCTCAATCGGCAAACCATGCCGCTTGCCGTCCGCTGCCTTCGCGGTCTGGCACTCGGCTTTACCGATGCGGTCCTCAGAGATGACCGGCCTTTCTGTCTGCTGCGGGTCCTGGGGTGATTCCTGCGCTGTGCAGATCTTGCCGACCGCTAAAATGAAAATTAGCACAACAACCATTGACAAAATCCGTCTCGATCTCTTCGGCTGCATATTGCCTCCAGATTCCCGGCCCGGCTTTCCGAATATGCAGGCAGCTGGCCAATAGGACATTTCTGTTTCATCGGCAAGTGATTGAAAAAGCAGTCATTTGAAACCGCCGCGGGACAGTCTGCGCAGATGTTTCAAGGGTGTGTCCGTAATCTGCGACACCTCCATGCATGCTAAAGCCGACAGTGCAGTGATGTCGGGCCGCAAGGCGAAAGCATCCAAATGAGAGCCTATTCGGCGAGGAATCTGCGGATTCGACGAAGAACTTGTCCGTACATGGCAGCCGTCACTCTCCCCGTCTGTGTGTTTTGCTGGCTCGGGTGGTAAACACCAAACAGGCGTGCGCCCCCACCCGTCAATTCTGCCTCAGCGCCATGCGCAAAACGGAACGCCGCCCGCGATGCAATCAGTCCGCGCTTCTTCTGAATTTCAAGGTAGGCATCCCACGCGATTTTCCCCAGCGCCAATATCGCGCGGGGCTGCAAAAGATCCAACTCGCGCACCAGATAGCTGCGGCAATTTTCGATCTCTGTTGGAAGAGGTTTATTCGCCGGTGGTGCGCAGCGAATCGTTGCCGCGATGTAAGCATTCTTCAGGCTTAGCCCATCTTCGCGTCGCACCGAAGTAGGCTGATTTGCAAAGCCCGCCTTGTGCAGCGCCGCATACAGAAAATCCCCCGAGCGGTCTCCGGTGAAAACACGTCCCGTTCGATTCGCCCCGTGCGCGGCAGGCGCAAGCCCCAGAATTAGCAAGTCGGCGCCCAAATCGCCGAATCCCGGCACAGGTTTACCCCAGTATGTCCAGTCGCGAAACGCACGCCGTTTTTCTCGCGCTACTTTTTCGCGATACTCGACCAGGCGCGGACACTTCCGGCACGCCACGATTTCTTCGTTCAGAATTCTGAGTAGCGCACTTTTCTCAGCCATAGTGGAAAGGAATTTGTCAGGAGAGCCGGCGGCCCATCATGCTGTTCAATTCTCCGAATGGAATAGTGACCTGCTGCAGTGATTCGTAAGACCTGTGCGCCAGCCAATCTTTCGCAACTCGCTGAAAAGCTCCCATGGCCGCACGCATCGCCGACGACCCCGCGCTTACTCGAGCCACTCCCATTTTTTCAAGCTCGTCCAGCGAAGGGCACCCCGCCGATGCCAGAATGTTCAGCGGTGCGCTAAGCGCCTTCACAAGCTTTGCAATGATCTCGCGATCGCACACGCCCGGCACGAACAAGCAATCCGCTCCCGCCTCGCGATACGCGCGCAGCCGCTCAACCGTCCTTTCAAATCTCGTTCCCTCCGGCCCAATTGGCATCAGATAAATGTCTGTCCGTGCGTTGAGCACCACCGGGACGCCCAGCGCTGCCGAAGTCTCTCGAATCGTGCGAATTTTTTTCACTTGCAGTCCCAGCTCCACGTGCGTGCTTTCATCGTCTCCTGTCACGTCTTCGAAGTTCAGGCCCACAGCACCCGCGGCTACCATCGCGCGCGTGAACTCCGCGATCTCTTCCGGTGTTTTGCCGTAACCAGATTCCAGGTCCGCCGTGACCGGCACGCGCACCGCCCGCGTAATCCTCCCCACCGCATCCAACATTTCGCCGCGAGATATTCTCTGCCCATCGGCGTATCCGAGCGTAAACGCCACCGCCGCGCTGCTCGTTGCGATTGCCGGATAGCCCAGTTCCTCCAGAATTCGCGCGCTGGCCACATCCCACGCATTCGGAAGCGCCAGAATCCTCGGCCCGTGATGCAGCTTCCTCAGTTTTTCTGTCTTTTCGGCTTGCGCTTTGATATCCATCGCCATTCCTCCGCGGAACGCCTCGCGAAACATCGTCGGACTCTTGGTCCGCAGGTAAATGCTAGATATTCACAATTTCTGGCGAAACATCCAATTTGGAGAGCCATTTCCCCGATGTGAAATCTCGCGGCTTGCAATTCTTCTTTGAAATCTACAACCACTCCGAAAACGCCGGATTTTTTTGCCCGTATTACGTCTCACTTCAAGAGCGTCAGTACCTCTTCATGTATCTTCCCGTTGGTGCTCAACATATTGCCGCTGTAGATCGAACGATTTCCATTCACATCCGTCGCCCGGCCTCCCGCCTCCTCCACAATCAGCCCGAGCGGAGCTAAGTCCCACGCTTTTGAATGCAAATCCAGCGCCGCTTCCGTTGATCCTTCTGCCACTAGCATGTGCTGCCAAAATCCGCCAAGCGAACGGCCATGCCGCGCGGCGTCCAGAAGACGCCGCATCTTTTCGACCTTCTCCCGGTTTTTGTTCTGGCCAGTCCCGCCTGTAAATGCCATTCCGGCATTCAATTTTTCAACCTTCGAAACATGAATTCTTTGTCCATTCCGCCACGCGCCTTCGCCCCGATACGCCCACCACCTCACCCCCAGCGCCGGCGCGCTAGCCATTCCCGCAACAATTTCTCCATCGCGCTCGATTCCCAGCAAGGTCCCGAAGGTCGCAATCCCGCGCGAGTATTCTTCCGTGCCGTCAATCGGATCAATAATCAGCCGCGCTCTGCCATTTTCCGCTGGTGCCTTCGCATTCTCGCCGCCCATCTCTTCGCCTAATACGTCCATCGCCAATCCGCTCGCCGCCACTTTGGCCCGCGCCATCTCTTCCACGCCTCGGTCCGCCTGAGTCACCGCCGAGCCATCGTCCTTTCTGTCGATGCGAATTTCGTCTGCACGGAAAAACCGCATCGCTATTGCATCCGCCTCCTTGGCAAGTTCTTCCAACAACGACCCGTACTCAGCCCTATAACTCATAGCGTGTCCAGGTGGACCCCTGTTCTCCTCTCAGCTTTTTCTGTTTCGACTTTGAACTGCCAACTGTTGACGTTCCTCTTCCAATTGACACCACTAGACTACGCCTCTAGCATACAAAGTAATGGCCATGAGTGCTTATGCTGACAGCGGAACCGTCCTCGACCACATTCTGCACGCACGCCGTCTCGAGGTGGACCACCGCAAACGCGTCCTTCCGGAAGCGGCGCTCCGTTACGGCGTCAAAGCCGCAACGCCGCTGCGCGATTTTCCCGCCGCGCTCACACGCGATTCCCTGAACATTATCGCAGAGCTAAAGCCCGCTTCTCCCTCAAAAGGAATTCTTCGCGATCCCTTCCATCCCGCCGAACTAGCGCGCACATTAGAAGCCGCAGGAGCTGCCGTTCTCTCCGTGCTCACCGAAGGCGAGTTTTTTCGTGGCTCCCTGAAAAACCTTCGCGATGCGCGAAATTCCGTCAAGCTTCCCGTTCTTCGCAAGGATTTCATCTTCGATCCCTGGCAAGTCTGGGAAACGCGCGCCAATGACGCCGACAGTTTTTTGCTCATCGTCGCTGCTCTCGGCGATGAACTTCTTCGCGACCTCATCGCGCTTGGCCGCGAGCTCAAAATGGAACCCCTCGTCGAGGTTCACACCCCCGCCGAACTCGATCGTTCTCTCGCCGCCGGCGCCCGCATCATCGGCGTCAACAATCGCGACCTGAAGACTTTGGACTTGCGCGTGGAAACTTCTTTCGAACTCATCGAGCGCATTCCGGACGCCTGCATCGCCGTCAGCGAATCCGGGCTTCGCACCCACGACGACCTCGCCAGACTCCGCGACGCCGGCTTCGACGCGTTTCTCATCGGCGAGAGTCTCATGCTCTCGCCGGATCCCGCGGCGGCCCTGGGAACATTCCTCGGCCGGTCCGCGCTGCCGGTCTAACCCGCCATGATTCTCGTTAAGATTTGCGGCATCACGAATTGGCCGGACGCCAAGGCCGCCTGCGACGCCGGCGCCGACATGCTCGGCTTCAACTTCTACGAAAAAAGTCTCCGCCGCGTATCGACTGTTGAAGCCGCCACTATGCGCGCGAAGCTTCCTTCGGGCGTCCAGCCTGTCGGTCTTTTCGTTAACGCCAAGCCTTCGGAAATCAATTCGCTTCACGCCTTTGTGCGATTCACTGCCGCGCAACTCCACGGTGATGAAACTCCCACCGTCGTTTCCGAAGTGACCCGCACCGTCCCTGTCATCAAAGCGTTTCGAGTCGCCGCGGATTTTTCACTCTCCACGCTCGACAAGTATCACGACGCCTTTGCTTTCTTACTCGATGGTTCTCGTGCGGGCCAATTTGGCGGTACGGGTGCCACCGCCGATTGGAATGTCGCCCGGCGCGCCGTCGCCGCTCACCGTATCATTCTAGCTGGCGGTCTCACGCCAGAAAATGTTGGCGCCGCAATTCGTTCCGTGCGCCCTTATGCAGTTGACGTCGCCAGCGGCGTCGAATCGAAGCCCGGCAAGAAAGATCACGCGCGGCTAAAGCAATTCATCGACGAGGTTCGCCGCGCCGAGCAGGAGTTGGACGCTCCACAAAAGGGACAACCCGCACCATGAGTTCAAGCCTGCAATCCGCCTCACTCGCTCCCGGACGTTTCGGCCCCTACGGCGGTCGCTATGTCCCCGAGACGTTGATGGTGCCGCTCTTCGAACTCGAGCGCGCCTACGAAGCCACAAAAACGGATCCTCGCTTTCAAGCGGAGTTCGCCGATCTCCTGAAGAATTTTGCTGGTCGCCCCACACCCTTGCAATATGCTTCGCGTCTCACTTCCCATCTTGGCGGGCCGCGCATTTACCTCAAGCGAGAAGATTTGCTTCACACTGGCGCGCACAAAATCAATAACGCCATCGGCCAGGGCTTGCTGGCCGTAAAAATGGGCAAGCCGCGTATTGTCGCGGAAACCGGTGCAGGCCAGCACGGCGTCGCCTCCGCCACTGTCGCCGCGCATCTTGGCCTCGAATGCGTCGTTTACATGGGCACGGAAGATATGGCCCGCCAGGCGCTAAACGTCTCGCGCATGCGCATGCTCGGCGCGCAAGTCGTCGGCGTCGATTCCGGCAGCCGCACTTTGAAAGACGCCATCAACGAAGCCATGCGTGACTGGGTCACCAACGTTCGCAACACGCACTATCTCCTCGGCTCCGTTCTCGGCGCGCATCCTTATCCCACCATGGTCCGCGATTTTCAATCGGTCATCGGCCGCGAAGCCCGCGAACAAATTCTCGCCGCGGAAAAGCGTCTCCCCGCATATTTATTTGCGTGCGTGGGCGGTGGTTCGAACGCTATCGGCCTCTTTTACCAATTTCTGCGCGATTCCACCGTGAAAATGGTCGGCATTGAAGCAGGCGGACGCGGCGGCCAGCTTGGCGAACATGCCGCACGCCTCGCCGCGCATCAAGGTTTTACCGGCGCTCGCCCCGGCGTCCTGCAGGGCACCTACACCTACATTCTGCAAACCGAGGACGGCCAAATCGCCACCACGCATTCCATTTCCGCTGGCCTCGACTATCCCGCCATCGGTCCCGAGCACGCTTGGCTCGCCGATCAAGGCCGCGCCGAATACGCCGCCGTCTCCGATTCCGCCGCTCTCGATGCCGCGCGCCTCCTTTCGCGCACCGAAGGGATTATCCCCGCGCTCGAATCCGCCCACGCCATCGCCGGCCTAATTGAACGCGCCCCCAAAATGTCCGCCGACGACTTGGTCATCCTCAATCTCTCCGGCCGCGGCGACAAGGACATGGACACTTATTCCCGCCTGCTCTAAGCTTTAGCCTTCGCAAAATCCCATGTCCGCCGCAACCTCCAACCAGACTCGCATCTCCAAACGCTTCGCCGCACTCCGCGAATCTGGTGAACTCGGCATCGTCGCCTATATCACCGCAGGCGATCCTTCGCTCGACGCCACTCGCAAATTTGTCCTGGCCCTCGCCAAAGCAGGCGCCGACGTCATCGAACTCGGCATCCCTTTCAGCGATCCCCTGGCTGACGGCCCCACGATTCAACGCGCCTCTGAACGTGCCCTCAAAGCGCACACGAAGCTCGCCCAAGTCATCGATCTAGTCCGCGAAATCCGCAAGTCCAGCGACGTTCCTCTCGTCTTCTTCAGCTACTACAATCCCGTCCTGCAAATGGGCCTGGAAAAATTTGCCTCCTCCTCCGCATCCGCCGGAGCCGACGGCGTCCTCATCACCGACCTCACACCGGAAGAATCGGACGACTATCGCCAAATTCTCGCCGCGCATCATCTCGACACAATTTTCCTCGGCGCTCCCACGTCCACCGATGAGCGCCTGGCAAAAATCGCCGCCGTCTCCTCCGGCTTTCTCTATCTCATCTCCCGCACCGGCGTAACCGGCGCGAAGGACGCTCTCCCCGATGATCTCCCCGCACTTCTGCGCCGCGCCCGCAAAGTCACCCAACTTCCTCTCGCCGTCGGCTTCGGCATTTCGCTCCCCGGCCACGTCTCGGTTCTCGGCGGCCTGGCCGACGCCGCTGTAGTCGGCTCCGCCCTGGTCTCCGAAATCGAAAAAGCCACCGCCACCAATCCCACACCCGCCAACATCGACGCAGCCGCCGAGGCCCTCGCCACTCGTGTTCGCTCGCTTAAACAAGCCGCCCGCCACGGCCTCTCCCGCCGCGAGGTGGCCCCGTGAACCTCAGTGATTGGCGACGCCGCATAGATGAAATCGACAAGAAGCTGGTCGAACTTTTGAACGAGCGATCACACTGCGCGCTCGAAATCGGCAAACTCAAGCAGGCGGCCAACATCCCGCTCTATCAACCGGACCGCGAAAACGAAGTCCTCGCCAACGCCGAACGCGCCAATCCCGGCCCGCTGACCGACGCCGCCATACGCCGCCTTTTCGAACGCATCATTGACGAAGCCCGCGCAGCCGAACGCGACGCCATGCACCCCGACGGCGCAAAAAAAGAGAAAGGCGCGAAAGAACGGAATTAACCGCATGCCCGCAAGGTCTTATTTGTTGTCTATGCTAAGTCTTTCGGTTTTGTAGGCGCCGGGCTTTAGCCCGGCATCTTTGCCGCGTAGAATTCGCCGCACTCGAAAGGGAGTCAGGATTAACCATGGTCATCGTCATGCAAGAAGGCGCCACCGACGCCCAAATCCAGCACGTCATCGATCGCCTCATCGCCAGCGGCTTTAACGTGCACCGTTCCACCGGCGAATCCCACACCGTTCTCGGCGCCGTCGGCGTTCATCGCGATTTCGATCACCGCGATTTCGAGCTTCTCGAAGGCGTGCGCGAAGTCATGCGCATCACGCAGCCCTTCAAGCTCGCCAGCCGCCAGTTCAAACCCGAAGGCACCATCGTCGACCTCGGCCGGGGTGTCCGCATCGGCGGCAATGAAGTTGTCGTCGCCGCCGGCCCCTGCTCCGTCGAATCCCGCGAACAAATTCTCTCCGTCGCGGAGAGCGTCGCCAAAGCCGGCGCAAAAATTCTCCGCGCGGGTGCCTTCAAGCCTCGCACTTCTCCCTACGCCTTCCAGGGCCTCGGCGAGGCAGGCCTCAAACTCATGCGCGAAGCCGCCGACAAATTCAATCTCTTCACCGTCAGCGAAGTCATGGACCTTTCGCAAATCCAGATGATGTCCGAATACGTGGACGTCTTCCAGGTGGGTGCGCGCAACATGCAGAACTACTATCTGCTACGCGCTCTAGGCGAAGTCCGCAAGCCCGTCCTACTAAAGCGCGGCCTGTCCGCGACCATGGAAGAGCTTCTCCTCAGCGCCGAATACATTCTCGCGGGCGGTAATTACAACGTCATTCTCTGCGAACGCGGCATCCGCACCTTCGAAACTTACACTCGCAACACGCTCGACATTGCCGCCATCCCCGTCATCAAAAAACTTTCTCACCTGCCTATGCTTGCCGACCCCTCTCACGGCACTGGCCGCCGCGACAAAGTTCCGCCAATGGCCCGAGCCGCCGTAGCCGCTGGCGCCGATGGTCTTCTCATCGAGGTGCACAACGACCCCGATCACGCTCTCTCCGACGGCGCCCAATCCCTCCACCCCGAGGACTTCACTCAACTCATGGCCGAGCTCCGCATCATCGCCCCAGCCATCGGCCGCCGCATGGCCTAACTCATGCCTTCTGCCCACCTCATCAACCGTGTCACCATCCTCGGCACCGGCCTCATCGGTGGCTCCTTCGCCCTCGCCCTCCGCCAATGCACCACCGCCATCCACATCACCGGCTGGGACCGCACCGAAGTCGTCCGCGAAGCTCAATCTCGTAACGCCATTGACGCCGCCTTCTCCGGCGACCTCGCTCCCGCCCTCGAAAACGCCGATCTCGTCTACATCGCCCTCCCTATCGGCGCCACTCTCGATTTGCTCCCAGAGGTCATCCGCCTGGCCGCGCCTAACGCTCTCATCACCGACGCGTGCAGCACCAAAGTTCGCATCCTTGAATCCGCCGTCGATCACTTACCCGATGACTCCACAAAACTTTTTCTCGGCGGCCATCCCATGGCGGGCAGGGAACTATCCGGCATCGCCCACGCCGACGCCGACCTCTTTCGCAACAACTCCTACGCCCTGATCGGCGCATCTTCCGATCAAAACGACGCGCGTATCTCCGCCTTCGTAAAAATCCTGGAAAAAATCGGTGCCCGCCCTCTCTGGCTCGGCGCCCAACAACACGATTACGCCGTCGGCCTCGCCTCGCACCTCCCGCAACTCGCCGCCGTAGCCCTCGCCTCCTTCCTCTATGATCATCTCGACGAAAACGGCCTCCCCATCACGCTTGCCGGCCCCGGTCTCCGCGACTCTCTCCGTCTGGCCGGCAGTCCCTACTCCACCTGGCGCGACATCGTCCTAACCAACAAAGAAGTCCTCTCTGCCGCTCTCGACCTTTTCTCCCGCCGCCTCGACGACCTCCGCGAACGCCTCGCCTCCCGCGACCTCGAAGCCGACTTCGACGCCGCCAACGAACTCTACAAACTCCTCCGCTCCCTTTAGCGGCAGTCTATTTTTTCGTTAAAGAGCCGCAGCCTCGCCCCATGCCGTCCGCGCACACTTCTCCCTGCTTCGTTCGCGCATCACATTTTGATTTTCCTTATTTCAGATCGGCCTTCGCGCTCAGCGGCAATTCTTGTGACGATCCTCCCACCATGAACGTGTAGCTTCCAGGCATCAACTTCCACCCACTGGCGGCCTCATCGTAGATCGACAAATACTTGGCATCGATGCTGACGCTCACAACTTTGCTTTCCCCTGCCTTCAACCACAGTTTGTTCCATCCCACCAGCCGCTTTGGCGGTTCTCCAGCGCTGGCTGGCAACGAAGCATACACTTCCGCAATCTCCGCTCCGTCAACCTTACCCGTATTCTTCACGGTAAAGCTCACGCTGGTTTCTTTTCCCGCCGTCACTTTCAACCCAGAATAGGCAAACGTCGTGAACGACAGCCCGAATCCAAACGGAAACAGCACCGCCTTCTTTTCCGCGTCGTACCACTTGTATCCCACCTTCAATCCCTCGGCATAGTTCACGCTGAATGTCGGCTTCGCCTCACCCGACTTCATCACCGCCGCTTCCCCCGTCTGCCCCGGCCCAGGTTTCACGAGTCGCGGGTGCGGCAGATCCGCCTCGCCCTTCGGAAACGTCATCGGTAGCTTCGCGCTAGGGTTCACGTCACCATTCAAAATGTTCACCACTGCTTCCGCGCCCCCGCTTCCTCCATACCACGCTTCCAAAACCGCTCCCACTTTATCAATCCATGGCATTGTCACTGCCGTTCCCGTCTCCAGCACTACAATCGTCTTCGGATTCGCCGCCGCAACGGCCTCAATAATCTCGTCTTGCTTCACGGGAAGCGACAAATTCTCCAGATCCATCCCTTCGCTGATCCACTGGTACACGAACACAATAGCCACGTCCGACCTCTTCGCCAGCGCCGCTGCACTCGCCGGATTCGCCCCCGAATCATACTGCACTTTCGCTCCCGGAAACTTGGCTTGCAGCGTCAGCGCGGGTGACGGCGGGAACCACACTTGCGCCTGCCATCCCGCCGATGGCCGCCCCGGCGCATCCACTTGCGCCGACCCTCCGCCAGACATCATCCCCTCGCTTGCGTGAGGCCCAATCACCGCGATAGATTTCACCGCCGTGCCGCTCAGCGGTAGCAGTGCGCCCGCGTTCTTCAGCAGCACCGCGCTTTGTTCCTCAATCTTCCTTGCTGTCGCTAGGTTACCCTCAACATCCACCACCCCCTTTTGCGTCGGGTGATCGACGACCCCGCACGCAAACTCCGACCGCAGCACTCGCCGCACATGCTCGTCCAATTCCGCCGTCGAAACCTTCCCCGCCTCCACCGCGGCCTTCAGCTTCGCCCCAAAAAACTCATCCAGCGGTTCCTCATTGTCCAGCCCCGCTGCTGATGCCTTCACTGTGCTGTGCGTTCCGCCCCAATCCGAAACCACGAAACCCTTGAATCCCCAGTCTTTCTTCAGCACTTCCGTCAGCAAATACTTGTTCTCGCACGCAAAATCCCCGTTCACCGCGTTGTACGAGCACATCACCGCTCCCGGCTGCGCAATCCCCACGCCGATCTCAAACGCCAAAAGATCGCTCTCTCGAAAAGCCCTCTTCTCGATGATCGAGTCCACCTCATTCCGCCCGCTCTCCTGATCGTTCAGCGCGTAGTGCTTGATGTCCCCGATAACATGCTGCGCCTGCTCGCACTTCATCAAATTCCCGACCAGTGTCCCCGCCAGCACCGGATCTTCGCCCAAATACTCAAAAGTTCTGCCGTTGCGCGGCTCGCGTGTCAGGTTCACCCCGCCGCCCAGCGTCATGTTATATCCCTGCGCGCGCAGCTCTTTCCCAATCACCGTCCCGTACGCGCACGCTGCTTCCGTATCCCAGCTTGACGCTGCCGCGACACCGGAAGGCATAGCTGTTGAGTACCGCCCATTCTCCGCGCTGCTCCGTACACCGTACGCCGCATCGCTCATCTGAATCATCGGAATCCCCAGCCGCGGTATTCCCAGAATGAATCCCGCACCGCCGTTTCCCAGCTCCGGCTCCGGATTCTGCACCTCCCTCGGCCAGCCCGGCATGCCCATGCCATGCAAAAGATCAATCTTTTCGTCCAGCGTCATCTCCTTCAGCACCATTTCTGCCCGCTCGTCGGGAGCAAGGCTCGCGTTCATCCATGGATGGTTCCGGTTTTCGGGCTCCCGCTGCCCATGCATCCGGTGCTGGGAATAAACAGTTGTGGCCAATCCCAGAATGGCCGCCACGCACGCGGCCAGCACACAAATTCCAATCTTTGCGGACACGCCGTCCCGCAAACCCCGCAACCTGTTCATTTTCATCAGGACCTTCCTCGACCATGAATTAAATCTCACTATAATATCGATATTTCTCACTAAAGCCACAACCAAAGCACCTCCGCGTCCGGATCTTCCATCTTCCTCCTCGTCTCGTAGGGGCACGGCATGCCGTGCCGCGCCGTGCCCCTATGCAATCCCCCTTATGAGGACACATCGAGGCAACCTCTCCTCTGTACCACCCCACGTGTTGACCTCCGCCTGCCCTCCATGAACTTGCGCATTCGGTTTTGTCCTTGACAACTGGTTACTCCTAGCGTATAAGAGATCCTAGCCAACATTGTGGCTTCGATCCCGTGGCGCCAGCATCCTTGCTGGCGTTTTTGCTTTCCGGAGCCCGCCATTCGGCTTAACTCATTTGTTTGCCACATTTGCGAAAGACCCAGCCGATTGCACAATTTTGGTGCAATACAACTCATTTGGAATCAACACTTACAAAACTGATACAAAATGAACAACTTTAACTATCTTTAGAATCAACACTTATGAAAAACCCAGGGGGAGGGGGTGCTCAAGGTTAGGTACGGACCGGGCACATCCCTGACAGACTTGACCGTACATTCCGCCCGACGAGTGCGCGCAGTCTCCATCGAGGAGACCGAAGATCTTCTGATACCGAGCCCCTCTCATGCACGCCGGCCTTCGCGCCTCCAGCCTCTTGGAGTAAACTGCTCAGGCACCAGTACCACAGACTTAAGCCTGTGCACATTTCCGGGTGTAGTCAGGGTCTCGTCCATGGACAAACGCATCTCCTGCGCCAGCGCTAGTGGGGCAGGCTTCAGCCTGTTAGCCTTTTTCTGTCGCCATCAAGGCCTCTTCCATGGATAAAAGGATTTCCAACGCAGACTCTGCCATTGCCAACCTCACCGATGGCGCCACCATCCTCATGGGCGGCTTCGGACTCTGCGGCATCCCGGAAAACCTGATCGCCGCTGTCCGCCGCAAAGGCACCAAAGATCTCACCATCGTAAGCAACAACGCTGGCATCGACGACTTCGGCATTGGCCTGCTCCTGCAAAACCGCCAAGTCAAAAAAATGGTCTCCACTTATGTCGGCGAAAACAAACTCTTCGAGCAGCTCGTCCTCAGCGGAGAGTTGCAAGTCGAGCTGAATCCGCAAGGCACTCTCGCCGAACGCCTTCGCGCTGGCGGCGCCGGCATTCCGGCCTTCTACACACCCACTGGTGTCGGCACCATGGTCGCTGAAGGCAAAGAAACGCGCGATTTCGATGGCCGCCAGTACGTCCTCGAGCGCGCCATCCGCGGCAACTTCGCCTTCATCAAAGCTTGGAAGGGCGACCGCTGGGGCAATCTCGTCTACCGGAAAACCGCCCGCAATTTCAATCCCATGATGGCCACCGCCGCCGACCACGTCATCGCCGAGGTGGAAGAGTTCGTCGAACTAGGGCAGCTCGACGCGAACCAGGTCCACACGCCGGGCATCTTCGTCAACGCCATCTTGCAAGGCCAGAAATACGAAAAGCGCATCGAACGCCGCACCACGAGAAAATCATGACGTCACGCTGTATTTTCGCGGCGTTCGTTTCGGTGGCTTCACTGCTTGCATTAACAGCGCGTCTTTGCGGGGATTCGCCTGCGACATTTGATGGCGCACGCGCCTACGAGCACGTGCGCCGTCTCGTGGAGATCGGCCCGCGGCCGCCTGCGTCCGAGGGAATTCACCGCGCGCAGTCCTACATCATTGGCCAGCTCAAAAGCTTCGGCTGTCCTGTCGAGGAACACGACTTCCACGCTTCGACCGCGATCGGCGCCCTCGCCATGAAAAATATTGTCGTCAAAATTCGTGGCAGCGGCTCCGGTATCATTCTGTATGCTACGCACTACGACACTCTGCGCATGCCCAACTTCGTCGGCGCTGACGACGGCGGCTCCGGCACCGGAACCATGCTCGAACTAGCTCGATTATTTTGCGCTCGCAAAAATGCGCTTGATGTATGGATAGTTTTCTTCGACGGCGAAGAAGCCCAAGGCAACTGGACTGACGCCGCCAGCGTCAAGTGGAGCGATAGCAACGCCACGTTCGGCAGCCGCGAAATGGCCGCTCATATGGCGCTTTCTGGCGACCTCAAGCGCACCAAAGCCATGATCCTCGCCGACATGATTGGCCCCGCAAACGTGAAGATCAAGCGCGACACGAATTCCACGCTATGGCTTACCGATCTGATCTGGTCAACCGCCGCTCAGCTCGGCTACAAAAATAATTTCGTTGACGAAAATTACCCAATCAGCGGTGACGATCATCTCTCTTTCATTCGCCGGGGCGTCGCTGCCTGCGACCTGATCGACTTTTCTGTTCAGGACACCTACTGGCACACGCCCCAAGACACACTGGATAAAGTGGATGCGCAAAGCCTGACTATCGTCGGCCAGGTGCTTGCTGAAACGTTGCCGAGGCTGGAAAAGAAATTCCGGTAAGCTCTTGTAGGTGCCGGGCTTTAGCCCGGCGTATTTGTTTTCGGTTTTGACTCTAAACTGTAAACTGTCAACCGTGAATTTCTCATGCCTCTAACTGACGACCAAAAACGTGAACGTATCGCGCGCCGCATCGCTCTCGAATTGCGCGACGGCTACTACGTCAATCTCGGCATCGGCATGCCCACGCTCGTCGCCAATTACGTGCCCAAAGGTATGGACGTAATTCTTCAATCGGAAAATGGCATGCTCGGCGTCGGCCCTTATCCAACGGAGTCCGAAGTCGATCCCGACCTGATCAACGCCGGCAAAGAAACCGTCACCGAATTGCCCGGCACTTCTTATTTTTCCTCCGCCGATTCTTTCGCCATGATTCGCGGCGGCCACGTCGACCTCACGGTTCTCGGCGCCCTTCAGGTCGATGAAAAGGGAACTCTCGCCAACTGGGCCATTCCCGGGAAAATGCTGAAAGGCATGGGCGGCGCGATGGATCTCGTCGCCGGCGCCAAACGCGTGTTCATCGCCATGGAGCACGCCACACGCGACTACAAGCCGAAAATCCTTAAAAAATGCACGCTCCCGCTCACCGGCGTCGAAGTAGTCGATCACATCGTCACCGAGCTTGCCTTCATCGACGTCACTCCCGAAGGCCTCATCCTCCGCGAACTAGCTCCCGACGCTACACTCGAACAGGTTCAATCCCTCACGGAACCCAAACTGCTCCTGCCGTCCGGCGGTCCCAAAGCCATGCCGGTCTGACCAGAGATACTAGCTTCTCCGTGTCCTCTGTTCCTTCGGTGTTTTCTGCGTAAATGTTTTTCTTAGGAAGGAGCGGAACTGCTGAGGTTCCGGGCCGTGCTGAACGAATAGTGAAGCGCGGAAAAAACGCTGAAAAAAGTAACGCCATAAACGAACAGAGGAATGATCTTTGCAAGATGAAAATCCGGATATGCAGCGGAAAAGACCACGGTGAACACCAGCAGGATCTGGAAAGCCGTGGTCATCTTTCCAAAAATGCTTGGTGGAAAAGGCCGGTAACCGGAAATCAACAAAATCACGACCGCCACCACAAGAATCAGGATGTCGCGGCTGAACACGATGATTGTCAGCCACCAGGCGATTTTCTTTTTGAATGCCAAGATAATGAACGACGAAGAGAGCAGGAGCTTGTCCGCGATAGGATCGAGATACGCGCCGAGAGACGATCGCTGATTGAGGCTCCGCGCCAGGAGGCCGTCAACGCCATCCGAAAGCCCGGCTACAACCAGGACCAGCAAAGCCCATTTATAACTCTCGTAGGAAATAAGAATGAGAAAGAACGGCAGAAAACCGAGCCGCAGCAGGGTGATTTGATTCGGAACTGTCCAGATACGGCCTTTCATTGCAATTGAGGATAGCGCAGTTCGGTGAGCCGGCGTCAGGCGAATTGCGAGAGGTAGTCGGTAAGCGTGCGGCCAATTTTGCGCGCAAAGAGTTCGTCCATGGAAGGAATCGACCCGGTCGGCTCATCAAGAGAGACACGCTCCACTCGGTTCATAGGGAAAAAGATGGTGGGCAGCCCAATGCGTTCGCCGTCCGGCTCGTTGATCTGGCGCACAAAATGATCGAAGGAGTTCAGGTCGATCCCGCGCAGCGTCACGCCGGATGGATTAATGTCCAGCAGCTCGCCCCAGACCTTCTCCTTGGGCGAGTGCAAACTCACAACGACAATGGAATGCGGATCCACGTCTGGCGTTTTGTACCGGCAGTAGAGTAGCGCACTTTCTCTCGCCGCGGGATAGGATTGTGTGGATTCGCCGGGCAAGGGATCGCGGTAGTGTTTAATCATCAACACGAAACTCGCAATCACAATCAGTCCCGCCAGCCATCCCAGAGCGTAAGCTCTACGGCGCTCATTTACGTTCGCTGGCTGACGGTCCGCGAAAAACTTCCCCAATATGAATCCGGCGGCCAGCCCGGCCCCGTGCGCGTAATTGTCCATTCCCATGCCCATGAAACCGAGCGCAAATAGAATGACAACTGAACTAACCAGTCTCGAGCGCAGTTCGCGCATGGGCGAACCTCCGCGCTTCGTGGTGACCGCCAGCATCACCCCGACGAGCCCAAGCAATGCGCCGCTCGCTCCCAGCGAAAAGTTGCCGAATCTCGAGCTCACCAGAAAGCCGAACGCTCCCGTGAACACATAGATAAACAAATATCGCGCGGAGCCATACAGTTCTTCGATTGCCGGCCCGAACTGCAGCAACGCCATCATGTTGAAGCCAATGTGAATCAGGCCGCCATGCAGGAACATCGCCGTGACGACCCTCCACCACTCATTAGTCAGCAGGAGGTATGGCAACGGGATGCTCATGCCCAGCCGGAATTGCGATACCCCGCTCAGCCCCCACAGAATGCTCAGACCTTTTCCGCCTCCCGCCGCGACAAGCGCCATCCAACTCACACCCAGCATCAAAATGTTCGCGATCAAAAGCGCCGTGGTTACCGGAGCTTCGTGCTCCCCGAAGACTCCGGAAAATTTCTTGCTAAAAGCCGCGAGGGAGAATCGCAGGCTCGTGCCGCAAACATGGCACCGCGTGGCGCTGATACCCACAAGCGAGCCGCAGGCAGGGCAGATCTGCGGACGCGGCTGCTGCTGCCCTCCACCGCCGCCAACAAATCCCCGCATCGTGCTCTTCCAGCGCTCCACGCGCCGCTGCCACTCATAGGAAAGCGCCAATTCTCCTCCTTGCGACTCGCGCACCGCGTTCCTATAATACAGAATTCACAGCTTTTTACCGTTAATGAGGAGCCGTGGGCATCATCATGGACAAATTCGAAGAATTCGGCCGCCGCATCGACCAGGAGGTTTCGCGCTTGAAGAACATCAACAGTTTTGAGGATTTCGGAAAACGAGTGGACGAGGAACTAAAACGCGTGAAAAGCTTTGTGAAGGAAGATGTGGCGCCTGAGACGGAAAAACGCACCGCGCAATTCTTGCGCGAGGTTTCCGAAAAGCTCACCGAAGCGGCCGCGTGGATTGAAGCACGGAACAAGGCGCGCGCCGAGCGCGAGGCGCAGAAACCGCCACGGCAATCCTGATGCGAGTCAACTTGTGACCTACTCCCAGGCCGCGCGCCGCCGCACGAATCTATTCTTTCTTCTAAGCTTCGCTTGCTTGTGCTTGGTCACTGGCTGCGCTTCGCGCCGCGTCACGGCGAACCGGCAGCCTCCCCCGTCGCCACCCGCGCCCGCCTCTCCCGAATCCATCGAATCTACCAAGCGCTCCACGGACGCCGGACCCACGCCAACAATGGGATCACGCACCGCCACGCCTTCGCCCAAGCGAAGCAAATCTCCGGGTACTCCTGCGCCGGCAGGCTACACGGAAGAAGGCAACGCTTCCTGGTATGGCATTCCTTTCAACGGGCGGCGCGCCTCGAACGGCGAAATCTACGATATGTACAAGCTGACGGCGGCGCATCGGACGCTGCCCTTCGATACCGTAGTGCGTGTAACGAATCTCAACAACGACAGATCGACAACCGTGCGAATCACGGATCGCGGGCCGTTCGTCGAAAATCGCATCATCGACCTTTCGCTCGCCGCCGCTCGCGAGATTGAATCCGTCGGACCGGGAGTCGTGCCCGTACGCGTGGAAGTTCTCACGCCCGGCATCGATCTCACGGGCGGCTATTTTACGGTGCAAGTCGGCGCGTTTCGCGATCCTAACAACGCGCAACGACTGCGCGACCGCTTGAATCTTTCCTATCCACCGATCTTCATTCAACAGTACGATTCGCCGGACGGCACTTATTACCGCGTGCGCGCTGGCAAAGTTTCCGGTGAAGATGCCGCGCGGCAATTTGGTGAACAGCTGCGCAGCCGTGAAGGATTCACGCCGTTCGTCGTGCGCCTCGATGATCAGAAGTAGCGGCACGCTATATCGCGCGCCAGCGGTCGCATATATATAGTTCGCTCTTTGCTCCACACAGGTTTGCGGCTATTCTTTTTGCCGACCAAGTTGCGGGGAGCTATCGATGAGCGCTGACTGCCTGTTCTGCAAAATCGCCACAAAGAAAATTCCGTCCAAAATCGTCTACGAAGACGCCGACATTTTTGCGTTCGAGGACATCAGTCCGCAGGCGCCGACGCACATCCTGCTGTGCCCGCGCAAACATTTTGTTTCGCTGGACGCCGCACAGCCCGAGGACCAAGCTTTAATTGGCAAGCTGCACCTGGTCGCCGCGCAGCTCGCTCGCGAGCGCAATCTACTCGCGGGCTATCGCACCGTCTTCAACAATGGCGCCGGCGCCGGCCAATCCGTCTTTCATCTGCATCTGCACTTGCTAGGCGGCCGCCAATTCCGCTGGCCGCCTGGATAACGCCAATCAGACAAGCTCGATGAAATCGCGTTCGCGGCTCTTTTCGGGAAGTAACGACG